>JAESGX010000140.1_pt1 | contig 62199 bp, 63 predicted proteins | sample 9269801 | NCBI WGS metagenome assembly JAESGX01 (sample SAMN16773122, study PRJNA677054) | algae metagenome | isolation source: Pleurocapsa minor GSE-CHR-MK-17-07R and co-occurring heterotrophs from wet... | place: USA: Lower Calf Creek Falls, Grand Staircase Escalante National Monument, UT ... | reverse complement strand
CTGGAGCCCATCGGCAACATCCCGCCGGCCGAGGCCGAAGCACTCTACTACGCCGCCCAGGAGAACCTGCTCCTGACGGCATGACTCAAACCAAACAGCCTCCGGGAAACCCGGGGCGGTTCAGACCTCGTCATCGTTCGGGCGCCGAGAGACGTAGCTATACGTCTTCGGTGCCAAGCCGACGAGCTGGCAGGCGCGCCGCTGCGAGTAGTCCTTCTCCTCGATCGCCCAGGTCACGGCATCTCTCCGAGAGCCGGGCGTCAGAAGTTTTTTGCCAGCATCTCCCGCAGCGTTGAGACATCGAGCATGGATTCCGCTAGCAGCTTCTTCAGCCGCGCGTTCTCATCCTCGAGGCCCTTCAGCTTGCGGGCATCGGAGACCTCCATGCCCCCGCACTTCGACCGCCAGGCGTAGAACGTCGCCTCGCTGATCCCGTGCTTGCGGCACAGATCCGGCGCCGTCGCACCCGCCTGGTGCTCCTTCAGCACGCCAATGATCTGCTCCTGCGTGAACCTCGATCGCTTCATCATCCGTCTCCCTTCGACGGACTCTAGCTCAGACCAGGGGCATCCCAGGGGGCAGGGTCAGGACTCCTCCGCTACGCTGCCACACCTGCCGAGAGAACGTCACACATCACCGACACTCTCCAGCGTACGCCTGAGGCAGCGCATGCTTTTTTTCCCGGCCCTTTCACGTCATCATGCTGTGCTGCGAGTTCGGTATGAGCCCATGCCGGCGCAGGTGCTCGGCCAGGGCATTCACGCCGGCCCCGCGACGCACGAGTTCAGGGTCGCAAGTCAATGGACGGTTCGCTCGAAGCCATAGAGGCTGTGCGTTCGGCACGCGAAGGGGCCGGTCGCTCCCGGCGGTGGCGCTTCGCGGCGTGGCTGGGCCGTATCAATACGCGCGCGGCCATGATCAGCATGCTCCTTCTCGCTGTGATCGGCCTTCTCGCCGGCACCGCGGTGACCACGCTGAAGCGTCAAGCGTTGATCATCGACGAACTGGGCATTCGTAGCCGGCAGGCCGATTCGCCGATCGCCACCCTTGCCTCCGGTGTCGAAGCCTACGGCACGACCCTCGCGGGCGTGGTGGCGGGCAGCGTCCAGCCCGGCGCCATCGCGGCGCGCATGGTTGCCCAGGCAGCGCACCTCTCTGCCGCATTCCAGGCTGTCGAGCAGGCGGTGGCGCCCGACGTCGATCCCGCGGCCATCGACCTGGCGCGCGATTCGCTCGCGCGCATTCCGGGATTTGCCGATCGCGTGCAACAGACGCTCGCCGGTCGGCGCCGTGGCGAGACCGCGCCGCTACACGACGAATGGCGCGACATCCACACTGGCTTCGACCGCCTGGTGAATGCGGCCAGGGAGCACGCCCGAAGCCGCGCCGACGCCGCCGTCGAGACGGCGCACCGGGTCGCGGACAACGCGCGACTTCTCACCTTCGCAGGCGTCGCGCTGGGCGTCGCCGTCACGATCCTCGTCTGGGTCATGGTCGTGGCCACGATCGCGCGCCCGGTGACAGTTCTGGCGCAATCGATGGTGCGAGTGGCCCGTGGCGATGTTGCGGCGCCGGTCCCGCACATCGACCGGGAGGATCAGCTCGGGACGATGGCGCGCGCGCTGCTCGCCATCCGCGATTCGCTGAACATCACCCGAAGCCGCGCCGATAGCGCTCTTGAAGGCGCCAGGCTGACGTTCGACACAGCCCGGCTGGCCTCGGACGCGACGACGGACAGCGCGGCAGCCCTCGCGACCCAGGTCGAGGCGCTGTCTCATCACACCGATGCGGTTCGCGCGGCGGCGGATACGATGCTCCGCCTTGCCCGGGAGAGCGAGGAGGCGCGCGATCGCGCCGGCGATGCGAAGCTCCTGCTGGACGACAGCATGGAGAGGATCCGCGGGCTCGATGAAGCGCTGTCCGGCGGCGACGATGACCGCGAACGCGTCGAACGCGTGACCATGGCGATCGTGCGGATGGCGACGCAGGCCAACATGCTTGCCGCCAACGCCGCGCGCGAAGCCTCGCGCACCGATGCCGACGGGGCGGGCATGACCGCCGTGGCGATGGAGGCGCGCGCCCTTGCCGGGCGCAGCGAAGCCCTGGCCATCGAGATCGCCGAGACCGTCGACGGCCTCGGACGCAAAGCGCGCGACGCAGCCCGGACCGCACGCGGGATCGTCGACACCGCCGACCGTATGGAGACGCTGGTGGCCGAGACAGCACGCCTCGCCGGGTCCGTCGCAGTGGACATGGCGCAGCAGAACGAGGCGCTTCACACTCTTTGCTCGCGGTTCATGACCCTCCGGCAGGTCGCGCAGGCCAATGCCTCCGCCGCCGAGCAGACCAGGGTCGGCGTGGTGGCGCTGTCCAGCCACGCGGCTGAGACGCGCGTGGCGGTGGAAGCCATCGCCGTCGCATCGCGCCTGGGCCGCAACGCCTAGGGGCCCGTTTCCCCCGCAAACCCCCAAGCCATGGGACGACGAGCTTCAGGCGGTCATCGCCAACCGCTCGAACGAATGACGCTCCGGTCGCTTCACCAGCACGCTGTTCCGCGCGACACTGCGGCATGCATGACGACACCGCGCAGCCCAATCGAACAGCAACACGGCCCGGCGCCACGGTGGCCGACCATGTCGTCGCGGCCGCCGCGGCGCGCGGGGCGAAGCGCATCTGGGGCGTGCCGGGCGGTGGTTCGTCGCTCGACCTGATCGCGGCGGCCGCGCCCGCCGGGCTGGATTTCGTTTTGTGCCGGCACGAGGGTAGCGCGGCGATGATGGCGATTGCCGACGCCGAACTGACCAGTGCGCCCGGGATCGTGCTCACCACCAAAGGGCCGGGCCTGTCCAATGCCGCGAACGGTGTAAGCTGCGCGACGCTAGAACGCACGCCGCTGCTGCTGGTGACCGACGGCTTCACGCCGGCGCAGACCGGATGGATCACCCACCAGGTGTTTGACCAGCGCCTGGCGACTGCCGCCTATGTGAAGGCCCATGCGCGCTGCGAGGGCGACGACCCGGTAGCGGAACTCGAGCACCTGCTCGACAGCGCGACCGCGCATCCGCGCGGTGCGGTGCATCTCGACCTGACATCGGCGGCGGCCAAGCGGCCGGCGCGACCCTTCCGGCGCGACCCGACGCCGATCCTGCCGCTGCCGGATCTCACGCAGGTGCGCGCCCTGCTTCACGGTGCACGACGGCCGGTGATCGTGCTGGGCCTCGAGGCGACCGAAGCGGCGCCCGAGGCCCGCCGGCTGGCCGAGTCGCTCGGCTGCCCCGTACTGGTCACCTACAAGGCCAAGGGCGTGATCGCCGACGCGCACCCCCTGCATGCCGGCATCTTCACCGGCGGTACGCTTGAAGCGCAGGTGGTTGGCGCGGCGGACCTGATCCTGCTGGTCGGCGCCGATCCCGTGGAGTTCATCCTGCAACCCTGGCGCTACACGGCGCCAGTCGCGGAGGTCGCGGCCCGGCCTTATCCGGTGCACTACACGCCGGTCGCCGCGGGGGCCTACGGGCCGATCGCGCCCATTGTCGCAGCACTGGCCGATGATGCCCCGCTTTCCCGCTGGACCGAGGCCGAGATCGCCGGGCACCGCAACGCGATGCGCAATGCGCTCGCCTGGCCGGCGGGCGGCGGCGGCGTTGCACCGCCGCGCATCGTTCAGATGGTCGGCGAGGCTGCCGCACGCGCCGGGCGCGACCCGCGCGCCACGGTGGATGCGGGGGCGCACATGTTCTCCGCCACTGCCTTCTGGCCGTGTTCGCGGCCGCGCGATCTGCTGATCTCGAACGGCCTCGCCACCATGGGCTTCGCGCTGCCGGCGGGAATCGCGGCGGCACTGCACGACCCAGCGCGCGGCGCGGTCGCCTTCACCGGCGATGGCGGGCTGATGATGTGCGTGGCGGAACTCGCCACCGCCGTAGATCATGCTGCGCGGCTGGTGACGGTCGTGTTCAACGATGGCGCGCTGTCGCTCATCGACGTCAAGCAGCAGGAGCGGCAATTGCCGAGCGCGGGCGTGCGCTGGGGCCGCGCCGATTTCGCGATGGTCGCGGAGGGGTTCGGCGCGCGGGGCTTCCGTGCACAGGATGAGGCAGGCCTCGCGGCGGCGCTCGATGCCGCCTTCGCCCATGACGGGCCGTCGCTGGTGGACGTCCAGGTCGATCCCGCCGGCTACATGCAGCAACTCCAGGCGATGCGGGGCTGAGGACGAGACATGGCAGGTTTTACGGCGCTTAGCCTCGGCTCGGCCTGGAGCCGCATCGCCGGACTGATGGACGAGGCGGCGCAGAATTTCGTCCGCACCTCCTTCTCCTCCGTGGTGCGCGACAATTGGGACATGGCGATCGGGCTGATGGACAGCGCCGGGCGGCAATTCGCGCAATCCTCGCGCTCCGTACCGTCCTTCGTCGGTACCATGCCGGTGACGCTCGGCCACATGCTCGCGCGCATCCCGCGCGACAGCCTGCGCCCCGGCGATGTGCTGATCAGCAACGACGGCTACCTCGGCACCGGGCACCTGAACGACATCACCACCATCCGGCCGATCTTCCGCGAGGGTCGCATCGCCGCGTGGATCGGCGGCACATTCCATTCCACCGACATCGGCGGCGCGCCATCGGTCGAGGCGCGCGATTCCTGGGAGGAAGGTCTGACCATCCCGATCGCGCGCATCCTGAAGGGCGGCGTCGAGAACGAGGATGTCATCGCCTTCCTGGAAGCCAATCTTCGCCAGCCGGACGAGACGCTGGGCGATATCCGTGCGCTGTTCGCGGTGTATGAACAGGCTGAGTCACGGCTGTTCCGCATCGTTGCGGAAGAAGGCATCGGCGACATCGACGCTCTGGCCGCCGAGATCTTCGCGCGCTCCGAGCGCTCCATGCGCCAGGCCATCGCCGCGGTGCCGGATGGCGAGGTGACCGACCAGGTCACCGCCGACGGTTTCGAGCATCCGGTGACGATCCGCCTACGGCTGGCCGTGAAGGGCGATGCGCTCACGCTCGACTTCACCGGCACCGATCCGCAGATCGCACGGCCTGTGAACTCGCCGCTGAATTTTTCCCGTGCCTACAGCCACTACGCCGTGAAATGCGCCTTCGATCCCGAGACGCCCAACAATGACGGCTGCTTCCGCCCGATCAGCCTGGTGGCGCCGGAGGGCAGCATCGTCAATCCGCGCCGCCCGGCGCCGGTCTGGGGGCGCCACCTGACCGGTCACTATTTGCCGATCCTGGTGCTGGCCGCGCTCGGCAAGCTGATCCCCGATCGCGTCATCGCCGAATGCGGCAGCCCGTTGTGGAATTGCTACTTCACCGGCGAACAGGCCGATGGCCGCCGCTACGTGCGGATGTTCTTCATGAATGGCGGCCATGGCGCGCTGCCGATGCGCGATGGCGCCGCCTGCCTGTCCTTCCCCTCCAACGTCGCAACCCAGCCGGTCGAGCAATTCGAGAACGCGGTGCCCATGCTGTTGACCGAAAAGCGCCTGATCCCGGATTCCGGCGGCGCCGGACGGACCCGCGGCGGCCTGTCGCAACGCCTGACCTTCGAGGCGACGGGCCCGAAGCCTGTCACCGTGACCTATCGACACGAGCGCGTGCAGAACCCGCCGCGCGGGATCCTGGGCGGGCAGCCGGGCAGGGGCGGGCGGGACCTGGTGAACGGAGCGCCGGTGGCCGCCAAGGCGCGCATCACCCTGGCACCGGGCGACCGCATCACCTTCGAAACCCCGGGCGGCGGCGGCATGGGACCGCCGGCCGAACGCGACCCCGCCGCGATCGCGCAGGACATCGCGGAAGGCTACGTCACCGAGGCCGGCGCCAAGGCGTATCGCGCATGACCGCCGCGCCCTACCGCATCGGTGTCGATATCGGCGGCACCTTCACCGACTTCGTGCTGCTCGACACGCGCGACGGCACGCTGCGCAACGGCAAGGTGCTGACCACGCCCGCCGCGCCCGAGGAAGCCGTCCTCGCCGGCATCCGGCACTTGCTGGACGCGCATGGCATCGCACCTGCCGATGTGCAGCACGTCATCCATGGCACGACGCTGGTGGCGAATGCGCTGATCGAACGGCGCGGCGTGCCGACCGGCCTGATTACCACCGACGGCTTCCGCGACCTCATCGAGATCGGCACGGAACTGCGCCACGACACCTACGACCTGTTCATGCGCGTGCCCGAACCGCTGGTGCCGCGCCGCCGCCGGATCGAGGTGCCGGAACGCATCCTGCCCGATGGCGGCGTCCGCACGCAGCTCGACGAGGCCGCCGCGCGCGCCGCCGCCCGCGATCTGGTCGCGCAGGGCGCACAGGCCGTCGCCATCTGCTTCCTGCACGCCTTCCGCAACCCGGCGCATGAACGCCGCATGGCGGAGGTCATCGCCGAGGAAGCGCCGGGTCTGACCGTGTGCCTGTCCTCCGACGTGGTGCCCGAGATCGGCGAGATCGAGCGCGCCTCGACCACCATCTGCAACGCCTACGTCCTGCCCGTGTTCCGCCGCTATTTGGCGCGTCTGAGCGATGGCCTGCGCGGGTTGGGCCTGACCGGTCCACTCTTCCTGATGCTGTCGGATGGCGGCACGGTGGCGGAGGAAACCGCCGCGCGCCACCCGATCCGCCTGGTGCAATCCGGCCCGGCTGGCGGCGTCCGTGCGACCGCGCTGTTCGGCGCCGCCGCGGGCGCGCCCGACATCCTGTGCTTCGACATGGGCGGCACCACCGCCAAGGCCTGCCTGATCGAAGGCGGCGAGCCACTCCGGAGCCTCGACTTCGAAGTCGCGCGCGTCGATCGCTTCCGCAAGGGCAGCGGCCTCCCACTCAAGGTGCCGGTCATCGAGATGATCGAGATCGGCGCCGGCGGCGGTTCCATCGCGCAGGTCGATCGGCTCGGCCTGATCCGCGTGGGACCGGAGAGCGCGTCCTCCGATCCCGGCCCCGCCTGCTACGGGCTTGGCGGGACGCGACCCACGGTGACGGATGCCGACCTCGTGCTGGGCTATCTCGGCGCGGGCAGTTTCCTGGGTGGCGACATGCGCCTCGATGTCGGGGCGGCCGAGCGCGCGCTGCGCGAGCATCTGGCGGACCCGCTCGGGCTCTCGGTGGTCGAGGCCGCCTGGGCGCTGCACGAGACGGTCAACGGCAACATGGCGCAGGCCGCCGCGATCCATGCGCTGGAGAAGGCGCGGCGGATCGAGGGCTACACCATGGTGCCGATCGGTGGCGCCGGGCCGGTGCATGCCGCGCAGGTCTGCCGCAAGCTCGGCATCACGACGCTGGTTGCTCCGGCCGGGGCGGGCGTGGCCTCCGCCTTCGGCTTCCTGGCCTCGCCGATCTCCTTCGCCTTCGTGCGCGGGTGGGTGGCGCCGCTCGCGACCATCGACTTCGACGCGCTGCGCGCCATGGTGGGCGGCATGGAGGCGGAGGGGCGCGCCATGCTGGCGGAAGCCGCTGTCCCACCGGGCGATGCGATCCGCACGGTGATCGGCGCGCTGCGCTATGCCGGGCAGGGCTTCCAGGTGGAGGCCGAGATCCCGACCGCCGCCCTGGCCGAAGGCGACCGCGACGCGGTGCGCGCCGCCTTCGAGAAGCGCTACCTCCAGCAATACGGCCGCACGGAGCCGTCGCTGCCGGTCGAATGCGTCTCCTGGCAGGTCATCATGGCCGGACCGGTGCCAGCGGTGTCGCTGGCCGCGCCGTCGAGCGGCGTGGTGGCCGCGGCGGCAACGCGCCATCGCCACGCCTGGTTCCCGGAGGCTGGCGGCTATGTCGATACGCCGGTGATCGACCGCGCCACGCTGCGCCCGGGCGACCGCGTGGCCGGGCCAGCCCTGGTCGAGGAACGCGAGAGCACGCTGGTCCTGCCGCCGGGCACGGAGGCCGTCTGCGACGCGGCGCTGAACCTGGTGGTGTCGCTGTAGCGTTACGCAACGAAGGCGCCCTGGCCGGGCGTCTCCGCCCAGGCGCGGAAGGCGGGGGAGGGCGTCACGCGCCCGTCCTGCATGAGCCGCAGCCAGGTTTCCGTCGCGCGCACGAAGGGGTTCACGCCGCGCGGCCAGATAGCGAGGCTCATGGCTTCGGCGATGTGCGGTTCGGGCACGCCGGCGGCGTAGGCGGCCTCGATCTCCGCAGCGAGGCCCCACGGCTCGTCGCAGGCGGTCTGCACGCCGATCAACGCAAGCCGCGCGGAGGCTTCGTCGAGCGAAGACCCCGCAAACAGCGCGCTGCCCGCCGCGCGGTATTCCGCGGCCAGGTCAAGGCCCGGCAACTGGCCCTGCCAATTCGTCGACAGGGTCGCATAGCGCGCCGCGCCGCCAGCCCAGGCGGCGAGGCGAAACACCGATGCGGCCTCGGCCTCCGTGCCGCCGGTCGCCAGGAAGCGATGCAGGTGATGCGTGCCGACGGGCTCGCGGCAGGCGGCCAGGATCGCCAGCCAGACCACCTCCTTCAGATGTGGCGACAGGTGGTGGTCATCGACCGTCAGCGCGCGGTACATCGCCTCATATGCGGCGTGCAACTCGGGCAGCGCGGCCGCCATCGCACCGTGATGCGGGAGCACGAAGCCGCGCGCGGCGCGGATTTCAGACAGCCGCGCGCGGACCTGCTCGGCGCTGGGCGGCGTCATGCCGCGACCGGCGGCAGCGTCTCCAGCATCCAGCGCGCGATCGCGGTGGCCTGCGCGTCCATGTTCACCTGCGCCATCACCTGGATCCCCATCGGCATGCCGCCCACCGTGGTCAGCGGGATGGTCACCGCCGGTGCGCCGATCCCGGAGCTCGGCGTGTTGAACACGGCATCGCCGGTGGGTCGCGCAACCGGCTTCGCGTTCGGCACCTCGCCCGCCCAGAGCGGCGCCGGGCCAGGCGAGGCGGGCGCGATCAGCGCATCGACGACCGGTGCCAGCAGCGCATGGCGCGCGCGCAGTTCCTCGCGCTGGAGCAGGCGCAGGCGGTAATCCTCGGGCGTCATGCGCTCCGCCATCGCCAGCACGGCGCGCGACCGTGCGCTGATCGCCTCCGGGTCTTGCGCGACCAGGTTGCGGAACAGCCAGTGGTTCTCCCAGCCTGTGATGGCGCTGGTCATCGCCTGCACGCCGACCAGTGACGTTTCGAAGGCGTCGAGCATCGGGTGGTCGGCGCGGCGCAGCACGGTCACGCCGGCGGAGCGCAACTGCGCAACCACTTGCTCAAAGGCCGCCTTGCTGGCCCCGTCCAGGACGCCCCAGCCTTCGGTCTCCATCACGCCGATCACGGCGGGCCGGCGGGCGGCGGGCGGCGTCGGTGGGCCGAACAGGCCGGGCCGGCCGGGGTCGCCGCCGGCGCGCCGGGTGATCTCGATGGCGACCTGCCACATGTCCTCGATGGTGCCGGCATGGATGCCGGTGGTGCTCATGCTGGTGGCCTGGCGTTCGCCCCGGTTGATGCCGCCCTGCGTCGGCTTCAGCGCGACATTGCCGCAATAGGATGCGGGACGGATCACCGATCCGCCCACCTGCGTGCCGAGCGCCGCGGGCACCATGCCGGCGCCGACCGCCGCCGCCGAACCTGACGACGAACCGCCCGGGGTGCGCCGCTGGTCGAAGGGATTCGTCGTCGGCCCTGGATGCGCGCCGCCCAGTTCTGTCGTGACCGTCTTGCCGAGGACAATGGCGCCGGCCTGGCGCAGCGCCCAGACGGCTGCGTTGTCACGCTTCGGGAAGTTCCCGCGATAGGCCGGGCAGCCCATCTGCGTGGGCATGTCGCGTGTCTCGAGCAGGTCCTTGATGCCGATGGGCATGCCGTCGATGGTCGAGAGCGGCCGCCCATCGCGCCAGCGCTGCGTGCTGGCATCCGCGGCGTCGCGGGCGCCGGCCTCGTTCATCACCACCCAGGCACGCACCGTGGGCTCGTGGGCGGCGATCGTCTCGAGGCACCGTTCCAGATAGGCACGCGGCGTGTCGGCGCCCTTGGCGAAGGCTGCGCTGGCATCCTGGAAGCTGACGGGACGGTCGGTCATGCGCGTTCCTGCTGTCTTTGTGGCCATTCAGCGTGCATCGGTCGGGCCTGTCCAGGGTGGGGCCGTGAGAAGCCTCTGGCGCTCCGGCCGGTTTTTGCGTCACCTTGGTGACTGGGACAGGCAAGACGCCGCAAGGCGAAGACTGGGAGCAGATGACATGAACGAAGACGACCTTCGTGGCCTGATCGGGCGTGTGAAGCGCGGTTCCATGTCGCGGCGGGGCTTCGTGCGGCGGCTCGCCGCCGTGGGGCTGACAGCGCCGATGGCGACGCAGATCCTGGCGCTGGCGGGCGTGTCCGCCGCTTCGGCGCAATCGGTGCCGGCCTATCGGCCGACGCGCGCGGGCGGGGGTGGGGCGCTCAAGATCCTGTACTGGCAGGCCTCGACGCTGCTGAACCCGCATTTCGCGGTCGGCACGACCAACCAGGATGCCAGCCGCGTCTTCTACGAACCGCTCGCCGGCTGGGCAGCGGATGGCACGTTGCACCCGATCCTCGCAGCCGAAATCCCGACCGTCGAGAATCAGGGACTGCGGGAGGATGGCCGCGCCGTCACCTGGAAGCTCAAGCGCGGCGTGAAGTGGCATGACGGGCAGGATTTCTCGGCCGACGACGTCGTGTTCAACTGGGAATACGGCAAGAATCCCGCGGTGGCGGGCGTCAGCTCCGGCAGCTACCGCGACATCAATGTCGAGAAGGTCGACGACTACACGGTGCGCGTGGAATTCCAGCGCCCGACGCCCTTCTGGGCGGATGCCTTCGTCGCCTCGCGCGGGATGCTGATCCCGAAGCACCTGTTCAAGGACTACAACGGGGCCAATGCGCGCGACGCGCCGACCAACATCCGCGCGGTCGGCACCAGCGCCTACAAGCTGGCCAGCTTCGCCCCGGGCGACACTCTGCGGGCGGAACGCAACCCCAACTATCACCTGCCGAACCAGCCCTATTTCGACACGCTCGAGGTCAAGGGCGGCGGCGATGCGGTCTCCGCCGCGCGCGCGGTGCTGCAGACGGGTGACTACGACTATGCCTGGAACCTCCAGGTCGAGGACGAGATCCTCAAGCGCCTCGAAGCCGCCGGCCGCGGCAAGGTGAACATCGTCGAGGGCGGCAACATCGAGTTCGTGCAGCTCAACGCCACCGACCCGACGCGCGAGGTGGATGGCGAGCGCTCGCACATCAGCACGCAGCACCCGGCCTTCCGCGACCCCGCGGTGCGCCAGGCCATGGCGCTGTTGATCGACCGCAACGCGCTCGAACAGTTCATCTACGGCCGCGGCGGCCCGGCCACGGCGAACTTCCTCAACAACCCGCCGCGCTTCGCCTCGCCCAACATGCGCTGGGAATTCAGCATACAGAAGGCGAACGAAGTGCTCGACGCCGCCGGCTGGGCGCGCGCGCGCGACGGCATCCGTGCCAAGGACGGCGTGCGGCTGCGCTTCGTCTTCAACACCTCGGTCAACGCGCCGCGCCAGCGCACCCAGGCGATCTACAAGCAGGCGGCGCAGCGCGCGGGCATCGACCTCGAATTGAAGTCGGTGACGGCGTCGGTGTTCTTCTCGGCCGATGTGGCCAACCCGGACACCTACACCAAGCTGTATGCCGACATGCAGATGTACACGACCACCATGACGCAGGCGGATCCGCAGCTGTTCATGAACCAGTACGTGTCGTGGGAGGTCTCGGCCAAGGCGAACAACTGGCAGGGCCGCAACATCGTCCGCTGGCGCAGCGAGGAATACGACCGCATCTTCCGCGAGGCCGAGAACGAGCTCGACCCCGTCAAGCGCGCCGCGCTGTTCATTCGCATGAACGACCTGATCGTGGGGTCCAACCACGTCATCCCGCTGGTGCGCCGCCCGCTGGTCAGCGCCAGCCTGAACAACCTGCGCCCTGTCCTGAGCGCCTGGGACAACACCTTCTGGCTGCTGAGCAACTGGACCCGCGAAACCTGATCCTGCGCGCGTGACCCAGTATCTCATCCGCCGGCTGCTCATCGCGATCCCCAGCCTGCTCGGGATCAGCGTGATCCTGTTCACCGTGCTGGCGCTGGCACCGGGCGATCCGTTCGAGGAACTCGCGACCAACCCGGCCATCCCGCCCGAGGTGCGACAGCAACTGCGCGCCTCGCTCGGCATGGATGACCCGGTGCATATCCGCTACTTCGCGTGGCTGACCTCGATGCTGCGTGGCGAATGGGGCTTCTCCTTCGTCAGCCGCATCCCGGTGGACCAGCTGATCCTGCAACGCCTGCCGACCACCATCATCGTGATCGGCGCGGCGCAGGTGCTCGCACTGCTGATCGCGCTGCCGATCGGCGTCTATGCCGCCACCAGGCCCTATTCGCTGTTCGACAAGATCGCCAACGTCCTGGCCTTCGTGGGCTTCTCGCTGCCCACCTTCTTCACCGGGCTGCTGCTGATCCTGCTGTTCTCCATCACGCTGGACTGGCTGCCCTTCGTCTATCGCACCGACATCCAGGCGACCGGCTGGCGCTTCGTGTGGGAGCACATCCGGCAGTCCATCATGCCGGTGATGGTGCTGGGCATGTTCCAGGGCGCCGCGCTCGTGCGCTTCGTGCGGTCGGCCGTACTCGATGTCATCCGGCTCGACCACGTGACAACGGCGCGCGCCAAGGGGCTGCCCGAACGCACCGTCACGATCAAGCACGTGGTCCGCAACGCCATGATCCCGGTGGTCACGCTGGTGGCGCTGCAGATGCCCATCGTCTTCGGCGGCGCCATCGTGACCGAGCAGATCTTCCGCATCCCGGGCATCGGGTCGCTGCTGATCAGCGCGATCTTGGCGAACGACACGCCCGTCATCATGGCGGTGACCTTCGTCTTCGCCTGCCTCGTCATCCTGTTCAACCTGATCGCGGACCTCCTGTATGGCTGGCTCGATCCCCGCATCAGCTACCGCTAGCGCCGGCGTGGCGGCGCCGCGCGTCGGGCCGTGGCAGGAAGCCTGGCGGCGCTTCCGCAAGCATCGGCTTGCGGTGGTCAGCCTGGGTATCCTGGCGGTGCTGGTGCTGGGCGTGCTGGTCGGGCCCTTCGCCTGGCGCCTGCCGATCGACGAGATCGACTTCACCGCCCGGCTGGAAGGCCCGTCCTGGGCGCATCCGATGGGCACGGACGACCTTGGGCAGGACATCCTGGCGCGTGTTCTCTATGGCGGGCGCATCTCGCTTGCGGTCGGCTTCGCGGCGATGATGGTCGCCATCTTCGTGGGCGTGCTGGTGGGCGCGGTGGCCGGCATGGCGGGCGGGCGGGTCGATGCCGCCCTGATGTGGCTGACCGACCTGTTCCTGTCGCTGCCACAGCTGCCGCTGCTGCTGCTGATCATCTACCTGTTCCGCGACGCGCTGACCGAGGTTGTCGGACCGGAGCTCGGCGTCTTCATCCTGATCGTCATCATCATCGGCGGCTTCAACTGGATGCAGGTGGCGCGGCTGGTGCGCGCGCAGTTCTTCTCCCTGCGCGAGAAGGAATTCGTCGAGGCGGCGCGCGCCCTTGGCGCATCCCGCATGCGGCTCGTGCTGCGCCACATCCTGCCCAATGCGCTGGGGCCGGTGATCGTCGCCGCCACCATCGACATCGCCGCGGCGATCATCGCGGAGAGCACGCTCTCCTTCCTCGGCCTTGGCTTCCCGCCGGATGTGCCGACCTGGGGGCGGCTGTTGTTCGATGCGAAGGACAACCTCGATTTCGCCCCGCATTGGGCGATCTTCCCGGGCGCGATGATCTTCCTGACCGTGCTGTCCATCAACTTCATCGGGGATGGGCTGCGCGATGCCTTCGACCCGCGCCGGGTGATCGCCTCGTGACCGAACCGCTGCTCGCCATCCGCGGCCTGAAGGTCCATTTCTCCACCGATGATGGCATGGTCCGCGCCGTCGATGGCGTGGATATCAGCGTGAACCGCGGCGAGACGGTCTGCGTCGTCGGTGAATCCGGCTGCGGCAAGACCGTCACCGCGATGACGGTGCTGAAGCTGATCGCCATGCCGCCGGGCCGCATCGTGGCGGGTGAGATCCTGTGGCAGGGCCGAGACCTGGTGCCGCTGCCCGCCGATGCGATGCGCCGCATCCGCGCCAAGGAAATCGCCATCGTCTTCCAGGAGCCGATGACCTCGCTCAACCCCGTCTACACGGTGGGCGAGCAGATCGCCGAGGTGCTGCGCCAGCAGGAGGGCCTGTCGCGCCGCGCCGCCATGGACCGCGCCAAGGAGATGCTGGCGCTGGTCAACATCCCAAACGCATCGCGCCGCGCCGGCGACTACCCGCACCAGTTCTCCGGCGGCATGCGCCAGCGCGTGATGATCGCCATGGCGCTGTCGTGCAACCCGCAACTGTTGATCGCGGATGAGCCGACAACGGCGCTCGACGTCACGATCCAGGCGCAGATCCTCGACCTTCTCGCTGAGATGAAGGACCGGCTCGGCATGGCGGTGATGCTCATCACCCATGCGATGGGCGTGGTGGCGGAAGTCGCGCAGCGCGTGGTGGTGATGTATGCCGGCAAGGTGGTTGAGGAAGCGCCGGTGCGCGAGCTCTTCGGCAATCCGCGCCATCCCTATACGCAGGGGCTGATCCGCTCGATCCCGCGCCTTGACCTCGTGGCGACGGAACATCGGCGGCTGGAGGCCATTCCCGGCACCGTGCCGCAGCTTCTCAACCCGCCGCCGGGCTGCCGCTTCGCCGCACGCTGCCGCTTCGCAACCGATGCCTGCACCGCGGCCGAGCCGCCGCTGCGCGAGGTCGCACCCGGCCACAAGGTGGCCTGCATCCTGTGAGCGCCGCGAAGGACACTGGCATGGCCGAGCCGCTGCTGTCGGTCCGCAACCTGGTGAAGCGCTTCCCCGTGCGCGGCGGCATCCTGCGCCGCGTGGTGGACCAGGTGCATGCGGTGGATGGCGTGGGCTTCGATCTGGCCGCTGGCGAAACGCTGGGCCTGGTGGGCGAATCCGGCTGCGGCAAATCCACCACGGGCCGCTGCATCCTGCGGCTGATCGAACCGACCTCGGGCGAGGTGCGCTTCGAAGGACGCGACGTGCGCGCGCTGGGCGGCAACGACCTCGCCGCGATCCGCCGCGACATGCAGATCATCTTCCAAGACCCCTTCGCCTCGTTGAACCCGCGCATGACGGTGGGGTCGATCATCGGCGAGGCTCTGGAAATCCACCGCCTGGCGAAGACGCGGCGCGAGCGCGAGGCGAAGGTCGCGGAGCTGCTGGAAACCGTAGGCCTGCGCCCCGACCACATGTCCCGCTTCCCGCATGAATTCTCGGGCGGCCAGCGGCAGCGCATCGGTATCGCGCGCGCGCTGGCGGTCTCGCCCAAGCTGATCATCTGCGACGAGCCGGTCAGCGCGCTGGATGTCTCGATCCAGGCGCAGGTCATCAACCTGCTCGAGGATTTGCAGGAGAAGTTCGGCCTCTCCTACCTGTTCATCGCGCATGATCTGTCAGTGGTGGAGCACATCAGCGACCGCGTGGCGGTGATGTATCTCGGCCGCATCGTCGAAATCGCCGCGTCACGCGACCTCTATGCCGAACCGCTGCACCCCTATACCGAGGCGCTGCTCTCCGCCGTGCCGATCCCGGACCCGACGCTCAAGCGCGAACGCATCCGGCTGCAAGGCGACCTGCCCAGCCCGATGAACCCGCCATCAGGCTGCCACTTCCACACCCGCTGCCCTATCGCGGAGAAGGGCCTGTGCGACGTGGCCGTGCCGGAATTCCGCGAGGCCCGCCCCGGCCACTGGGTCGCCTGCCACAAGCGCGGCTGACGACCCGGCGGCCGCGGTATCAGCCGCGCTTGGCCATCGGCACGAAGTCGCGCGCCGCCGCGCCGGTGTAGATCTGGCGCGGACGACCGATGCGCTGAGACGGATCCTCGATCAGTTCCTTCCACTGGCTGACCCAGCCGACCGTGCGCGCCACCGCGAACAGTACCGTGAACATGTGCGTCGGAATGCCCATCGCCTTAAGGATGATGCCCGAATAGAAGTCGACATTCGGGTACAGCTTGCGGCTGATGAAGTATTCGTCGGTCAGTGCGATCCGCTCCATCTCGATCGCCATGTCGAGCAGCGGGTCATTCTTGATACCGAGTTCGCCCAGGACCTCGTGGCAGGTGTCCTTCATGATCTTGGCGCGCGGGTCGAAGTTCTTGTAGACTCGGTGGCCGAAGCCCATGAGTTTCGTGTGAGAGTTCTTGTCCTTCACTTCGCTGATGAAGGCCGGGATGTTGTCCGGGCTGCCGATCTCGGCCAGCATCTTCAGCACCGCCTCGTTGGCGCCGCCATGCGCCGGGCCCCACAGCGCGGCGATGCCGGCAGCGATGCAGGCGAAGGGGTTCGCACCGGTCGAACCCGCCAGGCGCACCGTCGAGGTCGAGGCATTCTGCTCGTGATCCGCATGCAGGATCAGGATGCGGTCCATCGCGCGCGAGAGGATCGGGTTGTTGACGTAGTCCTCGGCGGGCACGCCGTTCAGCATGTACAGGAAGTTCTCGGCATAGCCGAGGTCGTTCCGCGGATACATGAAGGGCTGGCCGATCGAGTACTTGTAGGCCCAGGCCGCAATGGTCGGCACCTTGGCGATCAGGCGGAACGCCGCGATCTCGCGCTGGCGCTCGTCATTGATGTCGAGGTTGTCGTGATAGAAGGCCGCCAACGCGCCGACCACGCCGCACATGATCGCCATCGGGTGGGCGTCGCGGCGGAAGCCCTCGAAGAAGCGGCGCAGCTGCTCGTGCAGCATGGTGTGGTAGGTGACGCCCTTGTGGAAATCGGCGTACTGCGCCTTGTCCGGCAGGTCGCCGTTGAGCAGCAGGTAGCAGACCTCGAGGAAGGACGAATTCTCCGCCAGCTGCTCGATCGGGTAGCCGCGATACAGCAGCACGCCCTCGTCGCCATCGATGTAGGTGATGGTGCTCTCGCACGACGCCGTCGCGCCATAGCCGGGGTCGAAGGTGAAGATACCGAGCTCGCCATACAACTTGCGGATATCGGCCACCTTTGGCCCGAGCGTGCCGCCCAGCAGGGGCAGGGAGACGCTCTTGTTCGAGCCCTCCATCGTGACGGTGATGGCGCCGGCGGCCTTGCTGCTCATGCGGGGATTTCCTCAGGTCGTCCGGTCGCGCGGAGCATCCCGCCAGGCCCGGAATTGGTGCGGCGCAAGATAAGGCGCCGGACAGGAGCTTGGCAAACCGGCCGATGGACCTGTCGGGCCGCACCAAGGCGCGACCGGTGCGGTTGGGCGGCCGTTGCCGCCGCGCTGCAACGCTCGTCAGGTCGGCGATGGCGCACCGTCATGCAGCGATTGAACGCGACATCGGCAACGGAGCCGAATGCGCGCGTCTCGGCGGTACTCAAACTTTCATCGCGCCCTCGACACGTCCGCGCGGATCGCTGCGTCCGTCGCGCCGCCAGGATCAGTTGCGCGTCGACCAGTTGGGCGGCGTGCCGGCGCCATGCGCCCACAGACCTTGCGCTGTTCGCCGCGCAGCAGCCTCGTGAGCACGCAGCGCGGCGGACGTCGCAACCGCGAAGCCGGAGCCGACCAGCTCCCGGTTCAGGTCCGCCCCCGCCGCATCGCATTGGCCAAGGCCGCGACCGAAGGCGTCCTGTCCGACGATGCGGCAATCTACCGGCCGACCCGCGACCAGGCGCGTCAATGCCGCCGTCGCCGCGCCGCCGCAGTCGAACACCGCGCCCGAGGGTCCCCGGCAGGCCTCGCCGCGCGCCGGCGCGGCCACGCCATCCAACCGCACGATGCGCTCGCCGAGCCCGATGGTCTCGCCGTCCACGATGCGGATGGCGCCGGCCTCGGCACGCCAATGGCGTTCCGTCGGCGCCGAGCCGAACAGATTGGATGGCAGCGCGACCCCGAGCACAACGGGTGCGGCGATCGCGGCAGTCAGCAGAAGAGCCGCGCCGCGGAAGCGGGGGCGGGTCCTGCGGCCTTTGAAGATGCGGCGTCTTTCAAGCACGCGCGGATCGTTAAACGGACCGGCAAGCGGCTGCAACCGCCGGAAGCACCGAAAAGCGAAAGCGTGACGTGGCGCGGGCCGGGGTAAAGGTTAAGGAATTCCGGCTAATCGCCTGTCCAAAAACGATCCTTGCCGCTCAACCGGCGCCAGGCTGCCAGCGCATCGTCGCGATGAACCGCCACCCGCGCCTCGCACCACCCCTCCACGCATCCCACCGCCCAGCTCCGGCCGGCGGCACCGGCGGACAGGGCATGCGCCAATCCGCGCGCAACGGCGGCGTCGTTCGCGATGCCCAGGCCGTCCTGCAGCCTGCCGAGGCGCCGCAGGAACCGTTTGGCGCGCCGGTCGTCGAACAGCGGGGCGAAGACCTCCGCGGCATAGCGCAGACGCTTGCCGTCCAGGCGAAGTTCGTGAAGCTGCTCGGCCGAGAGCGTTGCGAAGTCGGCGCCGGCGCGGCGCAGGCGGGACCACCGCCGATCGAGCACCAGCCGGCCGAACATGCGTGCCGGCATGTCCTGCGCGGTGCGCTGCTCGGGCTGGCCGGTGTCGCGCCAGGGGCGCGCCAGCAGCACCGCCAGCGCGTCGATCAGCAGCGCCCGCCAGCCCGGTGCGCCGACCATGGCCACCGCCGCGTCATAGGCCGCGCTGCGCCGGGCCTCCGCGGCGCGCAGCAACGCAGCAATGCGCGCATCCCCGGCGAAGGCCGTGCCGACCTCGCGCCCGGTGCCGGCCAGGAAGACGTCCCAGTCGCGCGCCGGGCCGAGCACCGCGACCACATCGCGCAGCCGCGCATCCAGGCCGCGGAGTTCGGGCCCGTCGGTCGCATCGCGGAACACGCGCAGGACGGACCGCAGCCGGCGCAGCGCGACGCGGCTCTGGTGCACCGCCTCGGGGCCGGCCCCATGCCGGATGCGCGCCGCCTGCTGGTGCAGCACCTCGAGCAGATGCCCGACCGCGCGCAGGAACGCATCCTCGGTGGTCGTCGCGGCGGCGGTGTCGGGCGGCCCCAGCCGATGCGGGCGCGGCGGCGTCCCGGTGGCCATGGCGCGGGCTTCCTCGGCCAGCGTCACCAGGGACGGCGCGAGCGCCAGTTCCGCGGCAATCCCATGCGCGGCGGCGATCACCGCCGGCAGCGGCCCGGTCAGGCACAGCCGCGCGACCTCGCATTCGGCCGCCACACTCCGCAGCCGGCCGGTCAGCAGCACGACCCCGGCGGTTCCCTCGGGCAGCTCCAGGCCGAAGCCCTGGCGGCGCCCCGTAAAGGCCGCCACTGCCACGAGAGGCGCATCCTCGGCCAGCGACGGCCCCTCATTGGGCTCGTACACGGCCTCGATGGCCGGCGGCTGGGCCGGAAACCAGGCCGCCTCAGGCTTCGGCAGCAACCGGCGCAGCACCCGCTTGCCGCGTCGCGGCGCCTCCAGGATCAGCCCCTCGGCCGAAAGCGCGCCATCCGGCGAATCCGACCAGATGGTCTCGGCCGCGGTCGTGCGTGTGCGGCCTGCCCGATGGGCCTGCACGAAGGGCAGCCGTGCCAGCCGGGCCGCCGCCGCATGGGGCAGCGCGAATTCCAGTGTCACGGCGTCCGGCGCGGGGGCCTCCGGCGGGACGGGCGGCCCCGCGAGCGCCTCGGCGGCGGGCTCCGTGACGGGCAACCGGTTCGCGGCTGATGCGGCGTCGGACATGGTCACAGTGCCATTTCCGGCAGGTCCGCCGGCGCCAGGAAGCGCACCAGCCGCCCGCCGCCCTCGGCCAGGTCGTGCCAGGGCGTGGCGATGCTGAATTCGGCCAGCGCGCAGGTCGGGAAGCCCTCGGCGATGCGCCGGGCGGCCACGGCTGCACTGCCGGTCATGCCGGCGGCGCCGACCAGCGCCAGCGCCAGGTCCTGCAGACCGGGATTGTGGCCGATCAGCATGACGCTGCGCGCGGTCTCGGGCGCCCGGCGCAGCAGGTCGACCTGCCGTGGCCAGGGTGCGAGGTACAGGTCGTCCATCGGCTCGACCATCGGGCTGTCCGGGAAGGGCGAGATCGCCTCGAGCGTCTGGAGCGTGCGCCGGGCGGAGGATACCAGCACCACCTCCGGCGCCAGCCCCAGGTCCTGCATGGCCGCCGCCATCGCCTGCGCGGCGCGGCGACCGCGCGCATTCAGAGGGCGCGCATGGTCGGGCAGCGACGGGTCGTCCCAGGATGATTTGGCATGCCGGAGGAGGAGGAGCTGGCGCATCGTCTGGCCATCCTGCCACGGACCACGGCATCTGTCGCGACCTGGACGGCCCCTCCTGCTGCACCTATGCCGCCCCATCTGCGATGGCGGTTGATGAAATTCCGGAGACGACATGGCGGGAACGATCATGGTGGTCGGCGCGACCGGCGCGGTGGGCTCGGCCCTGGCGCGGCGGTGCGCGGCGCGCGGCGAACGAATAGTGCTGGTGGCGCGCGATGCCGGGCGCCTGGACGCGCTGGCGGCGCAGCTGCCGGGCAGCCTCGCGGTGCCGGCCGACGCGACGGACCCCGCGGCGCTGCGCGCGGCCGTGGCGGCGGCGGGGCCCGCGCTGGCCGGGCTCGCCTATTGCGTGGGTTCTATCGTCCTGAAGCCGCTGAAGCGCACGACCGAGGTCGATTTTCTCGATGCCTTCCGGCTGAATGCGTTGGGCGCCGCGCTGGTGGTCCAGGCGGCGCAGGATGCGCTGGTGGCGGCGAGGGGATCGGTGGTGTTGTTTTCCTCCATCGCCGCACGGGCCGGCTTCCCGAACCACGCGGCGATCGCCGCCGCCAAGGGGGCGGTCGAGGGCCTGACGGTCGCGCTGGCCGCCGAACTGGCACCGGTGCGCGTCAACTGCATCGCGCCGTCGCTGACCCGCAGCACCATGGCGGCGGGTCTGATCGGGAACGCGCAGATGGCCGAGGCGATGGCGAAGCAGCACCCCATCGCGCGCCTGGGCGAAGGCGAGGATTCCGCCGCCCTGGCTGATTTCCTGCTGTCGGACGCCGCGGGCTGGATCACCGGGCAGGTTATGGCGGTGGATGGCGGCCGGTCCACCGTACGGACGCGCGGCTGATGCACCGGCGCGCCGCTCTGCTGTTGCCGGCCGGCCTGGCGATGCCTGCGGCGGCGGCGGAGGGCGACTACGCCTTCCGCGTCATGCGCCGCGGCTCCGCGGTGGGCACGCATGTGGTGCGCTTCGCCCGGCGCGGGTCGGAACGCGTCGCGACCTCCGAACTGGTGATCACGCCGCGCGTGCTCGGCGTGGTGGTCTACCGATACGAGCACCGCTACGCCGAGGTCACGCTGGGCGAACGATTCCGCAGCGTCGTGTCGCGCCTCAACCGCAACGGCCGCATCGTCGAGGTGCGTGGCGAGGCGGTGCCGGGCGCCGTGCTGCTGGATGGCACCGAAGGACCGCAACGCCTGCCTGCCGACGCCGCGCCGCTGTCCTGGTGGCTGATGCCGCGCATGGGCGGGCGCGTGCCGCTGTTCGGCACCACCACCGGACGCGCCATGGCGCTGGCTTGGCAGTCGCGGCGGCTGCCCGGCGGCGCCAGCGCATTCACCTGCTCGGGCGATGTCAGCGCCACCATCACCTTCGATGCCGCCGGGCGCTGGGTTGGCTTCGCCGCGACGGGTGAGGACGGCACCGACATCGCCTACGAGCCTGCATGACCGGCGGCGTGTTACGCGTGGTGCTGGGCGACCAGTGCTCGCGCGCGCTCTCGGCGCTGAACGGGCTCGACCCCGCGACCGACACGGTGCTGCTGATGGAGGTGCAGTCCGAATGCACCTACGTCCCGCATCATCCGCAGAAAATCGTGCTGGTGCTCTCGGCCATGCGGCATTTCTCCCGCGCGCTGGTGGCGCGTGGCGTGGCGGTCGACCATGTGCGGCTGGACGACCCTGCGAACACGCAATCCTTCGCCGGTGAGGTCGCGCGCGCCGTCGCCCGCCACCGCCCCGCGCGCATCGTCGCGACGCATCCGGGCGAATGGCGCGTGCTGCAGGACATGCAGCGTTGGGAGGCGGCCACCGGCGTGCCGGTCGAGATCCGTGAAGACACTCGCTTCCTGTGTTCTCTGCCGCGCTTCGGCGCCTGGGCCGCGGGGCGCAAGCAGTACCGCATGGAATTCTTCTACCGCGAGATGCGCCGCGAGACCGGCCTGCTGATGGAGGGCGACGATCCCGCTGGCGGCCAGTGGAACTTCGATGCCGAGAACCGCGCCGCGCTGCCCAAGGGCGTCGTACCCCCGCCGCCGCGCCGCTTCCCGCCCGATGCCATCACGCACGAGGTCATGGCCCTGGTCGCGACGCGCTTCGGCGCGCATTTCGGCGATGTCGAGGGCTTCGCCTGGCCGGTCACGGCGAAGGACGCGACGGCGGCGCTCGATGCCTTCATCGCCGATCGCCTGCCGCTGTTCGGCGACTACCAGGACGCCATGGCGGCTGGCCAGCCGACCATGTTCCATGCGCTTGTCTCGACCAGCCTGAATGTCGGCCTGCTCGACCCGATGGAAGCCTGCCGCGCTGCGGAACGGGCCTGGCAGGAGGGCCGCGCGCCGCTCAATGCCGCCGAGGGTTTCATCCGCCAGATCCTCGGCTGGCGCGAATACGTGCGCGGCATCTACTGGCACCTCATGCCGGCCTACGCGCAGGGCAATGCGCTCGACGCCCATCGTCCGCTGCCGGGCTTCTACTGGGGCGCGCCGACGACGATGCGCTGCATCGAGCAGACCGTCGCGCAGACCCGCGACCTCGCCTATGCCCACCACATCCAGCGGCTTATGGTGACCGGCAATTTCGCGCTGCTGGCGGGGCTCGATCCCGCCGAGGTGAATGCCTGGTATCTCGCCGTGTATGCCGATGCCTTCGATTGGGTGGAACTGCCCAATACGCATGGCATGGCGATTCACGCCGATGGCGGGGTGATGGCGTCCAAGCCCTATGCGGCCTCGGGTGCCTATATCAACCGGATGTCGGATTACTGCGGCGGCTGCGCGCATGACGTGAAGCAGGCGACCGGCCCGCGCGCCTGCCCCTTCAACTTCCTGTACTGGGACTTCATGGCGCGGCACGGCGACCGCTTCGCCAAGAACCCGCGCATGGCGATGCCGCTGCGGACGCTGTCGAAGATGGACCCGAAGAAGGTCGCGGCGATGCGTGCCGACGCCGCGCGCTTCCTGGAGGCGCTCGACGGCTGAGCGGTCGCGCTCCATCCTGCCCGCACAGACGCAGGAGAACACGATGGCCGCCGCGACCGAGATCGAATGGATGAAGCTCACCTTCGCCGAGCTGAATGCCCGTGCCGAGGCAGGCGCGCTGGTGATCGTCCCGGTGGCGTCGCTGGAGCAGCACGGCCCGCATTTGGCGACGGGCGTGGACATCGTTTGCGCCAGCGCCGTCGCGCAGCGCGTCGCGCAGCGCATGGCGGCGGCCGGCCATCCGGTGGTGGTCACGCCCTGCGTCTGGACAGGCCTCGCCGAACACCATGTCCCGTTCGGCGGCACGGTGACGCTCGACTTCGAGGCCTTCTCCGCGGTGCTGCGCGGCGTCGTGCGCTCCGCCATGCGCGCCGGCTTCAAGCGCGTGATGCTGCTCAATGGCCATGGCGGCAATGCCGAGGCAGTGGCCGTGGTGGGCGGCGAATGCCAGGCCGAATTCGGCATCGCGGTGGCGGCCGGCACCTACTGGCACCTGGCTGGCGACGCCTTCGCGCCGATCCTGGAACGCCAATCCACCGTGCTGCATGCCTGCGAGGCCGAGACCTCGATGATGATGGCGCTGATGCCCGAGGCCCTGCGCGCCGAACGCCTGCCCGACGCCCACGGCCCGCATTCCACGCGCCCCGAGGGCCAGCCGGCCGCCATGATCCGCCGGCGGTCCTTCAAGGACATCACGCCGTCGGGCGTGGTCGGCGACGCGCGCACGGCGAGCGCGGCGAAGGGCGAGGCGCTGCTCGCCGTCGCCGCCGAACGGATCGCCGAGGAACTGTCGAACGCGAAGCTTTGGGGGTAGCGCGGCCTTCCGCCGGGGCGGCGTCGCGCCTACAGGCCGCTCGCCGCGCCGGGCTGGTCCCGCACGTCATCGAAGGCGAGGTCCTGCCAGGCCAGCGCCCCGCCCTTGCCGGCGCCGGTGTCAAGGAACACCGTGCGCCCGCCGCGCGCATTCACCATCACCAGCGGCCGCCCGTCGCGCGAGCGGTTGTCGTGCCCCACCATCACGGTGACGCCGGCCGGAATTCGGTCCACCCAGCCGACCAGGCGGACCGGAAAACCATCCGTGCCGATGCGGCCGGTGACCTGACCGAAGATGGCACGCCCGACCAGCCCCTCGGGCCGCTGCGCGCCGGCATCGGGCGGCGGAGCGTGCTGCAGCATCGCGTCGTGGAAGGCGGCATGGACGAAGAACCATGGCCCGATCCGCAGCCAGGCGGGCGCGCGGCCGATCTCGGCGATCGCGCGCGCCGCGATGGCCGCGCCATCCGGGGCGGCGGCGATCTGCTCGAGCGTGCGGCCCAGCCCGGCCTTCTCGATCCTGACTCCCTCGCCCAACAGCGCGCGCCGCAGCTTGTGGTCGTGGTTGCCCAGCAGGAACAGCCCGCTGCCCCGGTCGATCAGCGCGAAGGCAGCGCGCAACACGCCGGCATTGTCCGGGCCGTGGTCGGTCAGGTCGCCCAGTTGCACCACGAACAGCCGCCCGGCCGCCGCGCCGCCGACCGCGGCATCGAAGCCGCGCGCATCGCCGTGGACGTCCCCCACCACCCGCAGGCCTAGGAAGCCGGCGGCACGCAAGCTAGCGATGCTTGCGCTCATGCCGCCGCGCCCTTGATGGCGGCGAAGGCGGCCAATGCGCGCGCGCGGCCGGCCGCGAGGTCCACCACCGGCGCCGGGTAGTCGCGCCCGAGCACGACGCCCGCACCACGCAGCACGACGTCCGGCGCCTCGTGCGGGCGATGGATCCAGCGGTCGGGCAGCGCCGCCAGCTCCGGGCACCATCGGCGCACGTAGCGGCCGGCGGCGTCGAATTTCTCGCCCTGCAGCACCGGGTTGAAGATACGGAAATACGGCGCCGCATCCGCCCCGCAGCCGGCCACCCATTGCCAGGACGCGGCATTGGCGGCGAGGTCGGCATCCACCAGCGTGTCCCAGAACCAGGCCTCGCCCGTCTGCCAGGGTTGCAGCAGGTGCTTCACCAGGAAGGATGCGGTGATCATCCGCACGCGGTTGTGCATCCACCCGGTCTGCCAAAGCTGGCGCATGCCGGCATCGACGATCGGGTAGCCGGTGCGCCCGCGCTGCCAGGCGCGCAGCAGCGCGGCATCGGGCTGCCACGGGAAGCCAGCGAATTCGGCGCGCAGCGGCACCTCCGGCATCTCCGGCCGATGCCACAGCAGGTGATGGGAGAATTCCCGCCACAGCAATTCCTTGAGGAAGGTCTCGACCCCCTTGCCGCCCTTCGCCCGCGCCGCATGCCAGGCCTGGCGCGGCGAGATCTCGCCCAGATGGAGATGGGGCGAAAGGCCAGAGGTGCCCCAGTCCGCGCCCGGATCGTTGCGGCGCTCGGCATAGTGGGCGAGGCCGTGCTCCAGGAAGGCGGCCAGGCGCGCGGCGGCGCCGGCTTCGCCGGGCTGCCAGTGTTCGGCGAAGCCCGCGGCCCAATCGGGTTGCGGTGGCTGGGGCAGCAGGCCCAGCGCGTCGCGTTCAAGCCCCTGCGGTGCGGCGGTCGCGGGGATGATGCGCTCCGGTGCAGGCAGCGGCGGCGGCAATCCTTCGAGCAGCGCAAAGACGGTGCGCGAGAACGGGGTGTAGACGCCATAGGGGGTGCCGGCGCCGGTGCGGACCTGGTGCGGTTCATGCAACAGCGCTGTGCGGTGCAGCACCAGCCGGGCGCCGGTGGCGGCCAGCGCGGCATGCGTCTCGGCATCGCAGCGCCGGCCGGCAGGTTCGCTGCGCCGGCCGGCATGGACCTCGGCGGCGCCGATACGTGCGGCCAGTTCGGGGATGAGCGTTCGCGGGTCGCCACGCAACAGCAGCAGCGGCGCCCCGCGATCCACCAGGTCCCGCCCGAGCGCCCCCAGACTGTGGTGCAGCCACCAGCGCGCCGCGCCGCCTGGCGCCCAGGGGCCGTCCTCCAGGATATGGACTGGCAGGATTGGTCGCCCCGCCAGGGCGGCCAGCGCAGGGTTGTCGGCAAGGCGGAGGTCGTGGCGGAACCAGAGAATCGCGGGATCGGGCATGCGGCGAACTTAGGGCGCCGACGGGCGTCGTCACCGGGCATTCGTCATCCGCAGACCGGCGAAGGCGCCAATCCGACATCGCGCCTGCGGGGCTTCGCGCCTGCCGCGGGGCGGCCATGCATTCGGCGCCATGGCGCGGCGCCAGTTCGGCGTAGTCTTGCCCACGCATGATTCCCCTGCCGAGTCCCCAGCAGCTGCGCTACCTCGTGGCGCTTGCCGAACACCGCCATTTCGGCCGCGCCGCGGCCGCCTGCGCGGTGACCCAATCGACCCTGTCCTCGGGCATCCTTGCGCTCGAGCGTCAGCTCGACGCCCCGCTGCTTGAGCGCACCGGCGGCAAGCGGCCGGTCTTCACGCCGCTCGGGCGCGACCTGGTCGGGCGCGCGCGGGCTGCGCTTGTGGCGCTCACGACCTTCGTGGAGACAGTCGATGCGGCGCGTGAACCGCTGACCGGGTCGCTGCGTCTGGGCGTCATTCCGACTATCGGGCCGTTCCTGCTGCCGCGGCTCATGCCACGCCTGCGCGCCGCGCATCCGCGCCTGCACCTGTGGCTGCGCGAGGACCTCGCCGAGGGGCTGCGCGAGGGGCTCGATGCCGGGCAGCTCGACCTGCTGCTGGTGGGCCTGCCGTGCGAGAGCGGCGACGCCGAGACGCTGGCGCTCGGCGAGGATCCGTTCACCTTGGCCTGCGCGCCGGGCCATGCGCTGGCGCAAGGCGACCCGGTGGCGCCGGCGGCCCTGGCCGGGGAACGGCTGCTGCTGCTCGAACAGGGGCATTGCCTGCGCGACCAGGTTCTGGCCGCCTGCGGCCTGCCCTCGGCGCCGCTGTCGGAGGAATTCGCCGCGACCTCCCTGCATACGCTGGTGCAGATGGTGGCTGGCGGGCTGGGCGTGACGATCCTGCCGCGCATGGCGCTGGCCGGCGGCGTGGCGAATGGCGCGCCGGTGGCGCTGCGCCCGCTCGCGGGCGGTGCCGGGCGGCGGATCGGCCTGGCCTGGCGCGCGCGCAGCCCGCGTGCCGACGAATTCCGCGCCCTGGCGCCCTCCATTGCCGCGGCGCTCGCCGACCTGTAGCAACGATTCCGGGCGGAGGGAGGCCGGCGGATGGCGCAGTTCGACCTTGGCGGCGTGCTGGGGGCCGTGCTTGGCGGTGGCCAACCCGCGCGTGGTTCGCGCCGGCGCGCATCGCCGCGTGGCGGGCAGGATCTTGGCCGCGCGCTGGCAATGCTGGCTGGCGCGGCGATCGAGGCGATGGCGAAGTCCCAGCAGCCCGCGCCTGCGCCGCCGAGCCCTGCGCCGCCCAAGCCGGGCCGTCGGAGCGCTTCGGCACGCGCCGGCAAGCCTGCGCCGCTGCCCGGCGGCGTGAAATCCGCGCCTGCCAGCGCGCGCGGCAGCGTGCCCGCGACCGGCCGCGACCCCTGGCGCGGGGCGGCCAAGCCCGCGCCCGCCGATGCCTGGACCCCGGTGCCGGGCGTCCCCGCGCCGCCGCCGATCTCGGCCGAGGATCGCGAGGGGCTGTTGATGCTGCGCGCCATGATCGCCGCGGCCAGGGCCGACGGCCAAGTGGATGCCGCCGAGCGTGCGCGCATTGCCGACCAGCTCGACGACGCCGGCCTGGGCCAGGCCGCGCGCGACGCCGTGCTGGCCGAGTTCGACCGTAGCGCCACGCCCGAGGCCCTGGCGCGCGAGGCGCGGGACCCGATGCTGGCAGCACAGCTCTATGCCGCCGCCGTTGCCGGCGCGGCCTCGATCGAAGGCGCGGAACGCGCCTGGCTTGATGGTTTTGCCAAGGCGCTGCGGCTGGATCGCGCCGCGACCGAGGCGATCGAACGCCGTATCCGGGGAGGCTGACGCCATGGATGGATTGACCGAAGCCGAGGCCCGCCTGCGCGACAGCGCCCGCGAGGTTGCCCGCGAGGCCGCCGCCCAGGCCGCCGGCACTGACCGCGCGGAACAATACCCCTGGCCGATGGTCCAGCGCATGACCGCGGCCGGCTTCATGGGCCTGACCATCCCGCGCGAATGGGGCGGGCGCGGGCTGTCCTATTTCGACGCGGTGCTGGTGATCGAGGAATTCGCCAAGGCCTGCGCCGTCTGCGGCCGCATCGCGGTGGAGGCCAACATGGGCGCGGTCGGCGCCATCATGGCCTATGGCACGCCGACCCAGAAGCGCATCGCGGCGGAACTGGTGCTGGCCGGCGACAAGCCCGCCATCCTGATCACCGAGCCCGAGGCGGGGTCGGCCGCCACCGACATGCGCACGCGCGCGGTGCGCCACGGCAACGACTGGGTGATCGAGGGCGACAAGACCTGGATCACCGGCGGCGGCGTCTCCCGCCTGCACCTGGTGTTTGCCCGCGCCATCGAGGATGGCGAGGAGAAGGGCATCGGCGGCTTCATCGTGGTGCGCGATGGCGATGCCATGCCGCCCGGCATGACCGCGGAACGCATCCCGTCCCTGGGGCTGCGCGGCATGCCCGAGGCGAATATTACGATGCGCGGCCTGGTGGTGCCCGACGCCATGGTGCTGCGCCCGCCCGGCGGCTGGGCGCGCGGCTTCGGGCGGCTGATGGATGCCTATAACGGCCAGCGCGTGGGCGCGGCGACGGCGGCGCTGGGCATCGCCGCGGGCGCCTATGACCACGCGCTGGACCGTGCGCAGTCGCGCCGGCAATTCGGCCGGCCGATCGCGGAATTCCAGGGTCTGGCCTGGATGCTGGCCGATATGTCGATCGAGCTGGAGGCCTCGCGCGCGCTGGTGTGGCGGGCGGCGCGCTCGGCCGGGCCGAACGGCTTCCCGGACCGGCTGGCGGCGGCGCAGGCCAAGGTCATGGCGGCCGACATGGCGATCCGCGTGACCAACCAGGCGCTGCAGGTCTGGGGCGCGGCGGGGTATTCGCGCGACAACCCGATGGAGCGCCACCTGCGCGACGCGCGGATGTTCGCCATCGCCGGCGGCACGGCGCAGGTGCTCCGCACGCAGGTCGCGGAACAGATCCTGGGGCGCAAGCTGCCGCAGACGCGAGAGGGCTTCGCGCGCATCGCGGCGGAGGAGGATACGGCGCGGCGTTCAGCGGCGGACTGAAAGCCGCCGTCAGCCCAGCGGCCCGGTCCGATACAGCGTCACCCGCAACCCGCCATGCGGCACCGGCGGGCCGGGCGTCAGGAAGGGCAGGGCGGTAGCGTGGGCCAGCTTCGCCTCCTGCGCCACCAGGCCCACGCGCCAGCCGGCGAAGCGCGTCGTCAGCACCTGGCCGACCGCGCGATACAGCGGCGCCAGCCCGGCGCTGTCGCCCAGCCTTGCGCCGAAGGGCGGGTTCAGGATGACCAGGCCGGGCGGGCCCTCGGGCGGCTGCAATTCGCTAATCGTGCCCTGGCGGAACTCCGTGATGTCTGCGACGCCGGCGCGTTCGGCATTGGCCTGGGTCATGGCGATGGCACCGGCATCGCGGTCGCGGCCGTGGCAGCGGATGGCGTCGATGCGTTCGCGCGTGACGGCGCGCATGCGGGCCCAGGCCTCGGCGTCGAAGGTGGCAAGCTGTTCGAAGGCGAAGGCGCGGGCGCGGCCGGGGTTCAGGCGCGCGGCGATTTCCGCCGCCTCGATCACGAAGGTGCCGGACCCGCACATCGGGTCGATCATCGGTTCCGTACCGTCATAGCCGCATTGGCGCAGGAACAGCGCCGCCATGGTCTCGCGCAGCGGCGCGGCGTTCACCGCCTCCTTGTAGCCGCGCTTGTGCAGCGGCTCGCCCGAGGTATCGATGCTGATGGTGCAGACATCCTTCTCGACCCGCGCCATCACCGCGACCTCGGCCTCGGGCGATTCCGGCGCGCCCAGCGTGTCGCGGATGGCGGTGGCGATGCGCTGCGCCACCGCACCGCTGTGATACAGGCGCGACCCCGCGCAGGATGCATCAACGCGGAACGGCACGTCGCGGCGCAGGAATTCGGCCCAGGGCACGCGATGCGCCAGCGTGTCGAGCTGCGCCACATGCACCACGCGGAAGGATGCGATGCGCGCCAGCACGCTGCCCGCCCCGCGAATCCACAGGTTGGCGCGCCAGACTTCCGGCCAGCCGCCACGGGTCACCACGCCGCCCGGCACCGGCTTCGGGCGCTTGAAGCCCTTGAGGCGCACCTCCTCGGCGAGCACGGGTTCGAGGCCCGGGACGGTGGCGAGGAAGATCTCGAAATCGGTGTCGTTGGTCATCATGTCCGGCGGGCAGGGGCCTGCGCTATACCCGCGCGCCGCCGCCGCGGCCATGGCCGGCCGCAAGCGGTTGACTTGGCCGGCGACGGCCCCTAGAAGCGCGCCTCCACGAGCCTAGAAGCGCGCCTCCACGAGGTTGACCATGAAGATCCGCAATTCCCTGAAGACCGCGAAGACCCGCGACAAGAACTGCGTCCTGGTGCGCCGGCGCGGTCGCGTCTACGTGATCAACAAGAAGAACCCGCGCCTGAAGGCCCGCCAGGGCTAATCGCGCGGCGGGCCCGACGCCTGCGCCGTGACAGGGGGGCTTCGGCCCCCTTTTTCGTTATTCGGTTCCGCCGCCGGGCTATTTCCCGGCCGCGCCGCCTGGACGCATGACCTCGGTTCCGATGCCCCCGCCGAGCCCCTGCGTCCAGGTGCCGAGCAGCCGTCCGTCGTCCTGCACGGCATAGGCGGCGACGCCGGTCTGCCCACCCATGGTGTATCCGACGACGAGCAGCGGCCCCTGCGGGATCAGGATTCCGACGCCTTCGGCTGTGTCGCTGCCGACGCGCCAGGTCACGCGCCAAGTGTTCTGCCCGAGGGGTGCGAGGGTGACACTCCCCTCATAGCGCGACCCGTCGGCGCCCTGCCCCTCGACGCCATAGGTGCCGGCACGCTGCGCCAGCGCGGGTGCCGCCAGTCCGGTCACCAAGGCGGTCGCCAGCAGGACGTGTCGCATCGCGCGTTCCTCCGGGGTCCATCGACCCGGCGGATGCTGCGCCTGCCGGTTCCCTTCCGCAACGGTCCTTGGCGCTTGCCGGCCCGGATCGTCATGCGCATCTTCGCCGTGCAACGAGGAAGCCTGCCGTGATCGCGCAACCCGCCCCGAAGCCCGAGATCCTGGCACGCCGCGAGGAAATCCTGGCCGCGCTGAGTGCCCTGCTGCCCGGCGATGGCGTGATCGGCGACGCGACGCGCCTCAAGCCCTACGAGACGGACGGCCTGGCGGCGTATCGCCAGGTGCCGCTGGCGGTGGTGCTGCCGCGCACCACCGAACAGGTCGCTGCCATCCTGCGCTATTGCCACCGGATCGGCCTGCGCGTGGTGCCGCGCGGTGCGGGCACGTCGCTGTCCGGCGGCGCGCTGCCGCTGGCCGATGCCGTGGTGATCGGCCTGATGCGGATGAACCGTATCCTGGAGATCGACTTCGACGACCGCTTCGCCGTGGTCGAGGCCGGCGTGACCAATATCGGCATCACCAAGGCGGTGGAGGGCGATGGCTTCTTCTACGCGCCCGATCCGTCGAGCCAGCTCGCCTGCATGATCGGCGGCAATGTCATGATGAATTCCGGCGGCGCGCATTGCCTGAAATACGGCGTGACGGCGAACAACCTGCTGGGGCTGAAATTCGTCACCATCGAGGGTGACATCATCGACATCGGCGGCACGCATCTCGATGCCGCGGGCTATGACTGGCTGGGGCTGATCACGGGGTCCGAGGGCCAGCTCGGCATCGTCACGGAAGTCACGGTGCGGATCCTGCGCGGGCCGGAGGGTGCGCGTGCCATGCTCGCCGCCTTCAAGGGCACCGAGATCGCCGGGGCCGCGGTCGATGCCATCATCGGCTCGGGCATCATCCCGGTCGCGCTGGAATTCATGGACAAGCCCTGCATCTATGCCTGCGAGGCCTTCGCCCATGCCGGCTATCCGCTGGATGCCGAGGCGATGCTGATCATCGAGGTCGAGGGCAGCACGGCGGAACAGGACGACCTGCTCAACCGCATCAAGGCGATCTGCGAACGCTTCGATCCGATCAGCCTGAAGGTGGCGGAAAGCGCCGAGCAGTCGCTGGCGATCTGGAAGGGCCGCAAGGGCGCCTTCGGCGCGGTGGGGCGCATCAGCCCGGACTATCTGTGCATGGACGGCACCATCCCGACCTCCGAACTGCCCTTCGTGCTGAAGCGCATCACCGAGATGAGCGCGGAATACCGCCTGGGCGTGGCGAATGTGTTCCATGCCGGCGACGGCAACCTGCATCCGCTCATCATGTTCGATGCGAATGACCCCGACAGCTTCCACCGCGCCGAGGCCTTCGGCGCCGCCATCCTGACGCTGTGCGTCGAGGTCGGCGGCTGCCTGACCGGCGAACACGGCGTGGGCGTGGAGAAGCGCGACCTGATGTCCGTGCAGTTCACCCCGCGCGAGCTGGACCAGCAGCGCGCGCTCAAGACGGCCTTCGACCCGCAATGGCTGCTGAACCCGTCCAAGGTGTTTCCGCTGGATGGCGCGCCGCTGGCGATGGCCGCCGAATGAGCGACGTGCTGGCACCTGCCGACGAGGCCGGCGTTGCGGCGGCGGTGACGGCGGCCCATGCGGCGCGCGAACCGCTCGCCATCGAGGGCAACGGCACCAAGCGCGGCCTGCTGCGCCCGGTGCAGGCGGCGCGCGGGCTGTCCGTGCGGAATCTCTCGGGCATCACGCTGTATCGCCCATCGGAACTCGTGCTGTCCGCGCGCGCCGGCACGCCGATTCCCGACATCGAGGCAGCGCTGGCCGAGAAAGGCCAGCACCTCATCGCCGAACCGCCCGACCTGCGCGCGCTGCTGGGCGCCGATGCGCCCGCCACACTCGGCGGCACCGTCGCGGCCAACCTGTCCGGCCCGCGCCGCATCGCCTGGGGCGCGATGCGCGACCACGTGCTCGGCGTGCGCTTCGTGAACGGCGTTGGGGAGGTGCTGCGCTCCGGCGGCCGCGTGCTGAAGAATGTCACCGGGCTCGACCTGTGCAAGCTGCTGGCGGGGTCCTACGGCACGCTCGGCGTGATGACCGAAATCACCATCAAGGTGCTGCCCGCGCCCGAGGCCACCGCGACGCTGCTGCTGCAGGTGCCGGACCTCGCGACCGGCGTGCGTGCGCTCTCGGCCGGGCTCGGCAGCCCCTTCGGCGTGAGCGGTGCGGCGCTGCTGCCTGGCGAACCGCATCTGGCGGCGCTGCGGCTGGAGGATTTCGCCGCCTCGGTGGCCTACCGCACCGGCCGGCTGCGCGACGACCTGGCGGGTTTCGGCGACGCGTCGGTCATCGAGGGCGAGGCGAGTCGCGCATTCTGGCGCGAGGTGCGCGACGTCGTCCCGCTCGCGGCGCAGCCGCAGGACGCGGTCTGGCGCGTGTCGGTGCGGCCCTCCGCCGGGCCGGCGGTGGCGCTGGCGGCGGAGGCCCTGGGCGGACGGGCGCTGCTGGACTGGGGCGGCGGCCTGGTCTGGGTTGCCGCAGAGGCCAGCACGGCCGCGCATGATGCGCTGGTGGCCGCGGCGGCTGCCACGGGCGGCACCTGCACGCTGTTCCGCGCGCCGGAGGCACTGCGCCTCGCCGTTGCGGTGCTGCCGGCGGAACCCGCGCCGCTCGCGGCGATCGGCGCGCGGGTGAAGGCGGCGCTCGACCCGGCGGGTATCCTCAATCCGGGGCGGATGCGCGCGGGGCTTTGACCGCGCCAGGGTAACGAAACGTCACGATCCCGCGGTCGTGATTGAAGCCGCGGGTGTCGTCCCATCTAAGTCGCACGCAAGGCGTGCGGACATGGCATGGTCCGCACGCGGTCAGCAGAGGGGCACAGGCAAATGGCGAAGCTCAACGTCAACGGGCGGGTGGTGGAGGTCACGGTCGATCCCGATACCCCGCTGCTCTGGGCCATCCGCGACCATGTCGGGCTGACCGGCACGAAATACGGCTGCGGCGTCGCGGCCTGCGGCGCCTGCACGGTGCATGTGGACGGCCAGGCGATCCGGTCGTGCTCGATGCCGGTCTCGGCCTTCGAGGAAACGCAGCGCATCGTTACCATCGAAGGGCTGTCGCCCGACGGCAACCACCCGATCCAGGTGGCGTGGCGCGCGATGGACGTGCCGCAATGCGGCTTCTGCCAGTCCGGCATGATCATGGCGGCCGCCGCGCTGCTGGCCGAAAAGCCGCGCCCGACCGATGCCGATATCGACCAGGCGATGACCAACATCTGCCGCTGCGGCACCTACAACCGCGTGCGCGCCGGCATCCATGCCGCCGTGCGCGGCGGCACCACGGGCTGAGGAGGGCGACACGATGAACGCCATCAACGAGATCCGCCCCTCCCGCCGCGGCCTGCTGGCCGGTGCGGGCGCCTTCGTGCTCGGCTTCCACATCGCGCCGAAGGTTGCGCTGGGCCAGGCCGCACCGGCGGCCGAGACGCCCGAGGTCAATGCCTGGGTGGTGATCCACCCCGATGACCGCGTGGTGCTGCGGATGGCGCGCACCGAGATGGGCCAGGGCACGCGCACCGGCCTGTGCCAGATGATTGCCGAGGAACTGCACTGCGACTGGTCGAAGATCGAGACGCAATACGTCACGCCGGGCCAGAGCCTGGCGCGCAATCGCGCCTGGGGGAATTTCCTCACCGCCGGCAGCCAGGGCATCCGCCAGAGCCAGGATTATGTGCGCCGTGGCGGCGCTGCGGCGCGGATCATGCTGGTGCAGGCCGCCGCCGCGCAGTGGAACGTGCCGGTCGGCGAATGCTCGGCCAGGGACAGCGTCATCACCCATGGGCCGACCCGGCGCACGCTGCGCTACGGCCAGGTCGCGGCCGCCGCGTCGCGCCTGACGCCGCCCGATCCCGTGCCGCTGAAGGACCCGCGCGAATGGACGGTGATCGGCCGATCCGTCCCGCGCCTCGATACCGCAGCCAAGACCACGGGCGCGCAGATCTATGCGTCCGACCTCAGGATGCCGGGGATGCTGGTGGCGGTGCCCAAGCGCTGCCCGGTCTTCGGCGGTCGTGTGCGGTCCTTCGATGCTGCGCGCGTCAGCGGCATGCCCGGCGTGCGCCATGTGCTGCAGGTCGGCGACAGCGCCGTCACGGTGGTGGCTGACACCTTCTGGCAGGCCAAGGTGGCGCTGGATGCGCTGCCGGTGGAATGGGATCTGGGCGAAAATGCCAGCGTCCAGCAATCCACCATCGAAGCCATGCTGGATGAGGGGCTGACCGCCGCCGAGGCCTTCGTCGGCAACAGCAACGGCGATGCCCGCGCCGCCATCGCCGCGGCCCCGCGCAAGGTCGAGGCGACCTATTCCTACCCCTTCCAGAACCACGCGCCGATGGAACCGATGAACGCGACGGTGGTCTGGACCGCCCAGCGTTGTGACGTGTGGTGCCCGACGCAGAACGGCGAGGCCGCGCTGGTCGCGACCGCGCAGGCGGCCGGACTGCCGCAGACGCAATGCGACGTGCATCGCGTGGACCTCGGCGGCGGCTTCGGCCGGCGCACCACGCATGACTGGCTGATCGACGCGGTGCTGACCGCCAGGCAGATCCCGGGCGTTCCCATCAAGACGATGTGGACGCGCGAGGAAGACATGACGCATGGCCGCTACCACCCCGTCACCAAGGCGAAGATGACCGCGGGCGTCGACGCGCAGGGCAACATCACCGGGCTGCACATGCGGATCTCCGGCCAGTCGATCCTGTCCTACGTGTTTCCCACGGCATTGCAGCAGGGCCGCGACCCGGTGCAGTTCCAGGGGCTCAACGCCAGCGGGGCGGAGAGCGCGATCGGCTACAGCTTCCCGAACCTGCTGATCGACCACGCGATGCGGAACACGCACGTCCCGCCGCATTTCTGGCGCGGCGTGAACCACAACCAGAACGCCATCTACCTGGAATGCTTCCTGGACGAGGTGGCGCACGCCACCAGCCAGGACCCGCTGTCGCTGCGCCGCAAGCTGATGGGCAACCACCCGAAGCACCTGGCGGTGCTGAACGCGGTGGCCGAACGCATCGGCTGGGGCTCCGCGCCGCCCGCCGGGCGCTTCCGCGGCATCGCGCAGCAGATGGGCTTCGGGTCGTATGTGGCGGCGGCAGCCGAGGTCTCGGTCAGCGATGGCGGCGTGCTGAAGATCCACCGCATCGTCGCGGCAACCGACAGCGGCGTCGCGGTCAATCCGCAGCAGATCCAGATGCAGGTCGAGGGGTCCTTCGTCTATGGCCTCTCGGCGCTGCTCTATGGCGCATGCACCGTGAAGGATGGCGCGATCGAACAGACCAATTTCGACACCTACAACGTGCTCCGCATGGACGAGATGCCGCAGGTCGAAACCATCGTGATGCCCTCCGGCGGATTCTGGGGCGGCGTGGGCGAACCCACCATCATGGTGGCGGCACCGGCGGTGCTGAACGCCATCTTCGCGGCGACGGGCAAGCGCATCCGCTCGGTGCCGCTGAAGGACCAGGACCTGCGCCGCGCCTGAGATGCGCGCGGCACTGGCCCTGCTGCTCGCCGCCGCATCGCCGGCGGCGGGCCAGGTTGCGCCCTTCACGGTGGCGGGCGATGCCATCGAGGCACCGCTTGCCGGCCACGCCGGCGATGCCGCGCGCGGCGAGGCCGTGGTGAAGAACCGGGAGACTGCGAATTGCCTGATCTGCCACAGCATCCCCGACCCGCGCGAAGCCTTCATGGGGGAGATCGGCCCGCCTTTGGCCGGCGTGGGCGCGCGGCTGACGCCTGGGCAGATCAGGCTGCGCCTGGTCGATCCGACGCGGGTCAATCCCGGCGCGATCATGCCGCCCTATCACCGCATCCACGACCTGCTGCGCGTCGATCCGCGCTTCGCCGGCCGGCCCGTGCTGACGGCGCAGGAGATCGAGGACGTCGTCGCCTGGCTGGCCACGCTGCGGGAGTAGCCGCATGATCGCCGCCACACGACGCGCCGTGCTGCTGCTGCCGGTCGTCGCCACCGCCGCGGCCGCGCAGGAGGCCGACATGGCGGCCGCCGAACGCGCCATCCTCGATGGCCGCGCGCCCATCGACACCGGCATCGCCTTCGAAATGCCGCCGCTGTCGGAGAACGGCAACGCGGTCGATGTCGCAGTCCGTGTCGACAGCCCGATGACCGCGCAGGACCATGTCCGCGCCATCCACATCCTGTCCGAGAAGAACCCCGTGCCGCGCGTGGTCACCTTCACCCTGACGCCGCGCGCCGGCCGCGCCGAGGTCGCGACCCGCATCCGCCTCGCCACCTCCCAGCGGATCGTCGTGCTGGCGGAGACCAGCGCCGGCGTGGTGCACCGCGCGGTGCGCGAGGTGATCGTGGTGCTCGGCGCCTGCGTGGAGACCGGCTGATGGCCGAACCGATCGTCGCGCGCATCACCCTGCCGGAGCGCGCCCGGCGCGGCGAGGTCATCACCATCCGCGTGCTGGTGCGCCACCCGATGGAACGCGCGATCGATGCGGAGGGCCTGACACCCCTGCCGCGGAAAATCCTGCACACCATGCGCGTGACCTATGCGGGGGAGGAGGTGTTCCGCGCCGACCTCTCCCAGGGCATCACTGCCAACCCCTACATCGAATTCACCACCGTCGCGGTCGACAACAGCCCGATCTTCTTCGAGTGGGACGAGGATGGCGGCACCACCTACGGGCGGGAGGCCCGCCTGGTGGTGACGTGATCCGCCGCGCGGCGACCGTTGCGGCGTTGCTGGCCTGCGGCATTGCGGCCGCGTCCGACCTGCGGCCCTCGCGCGATTTCCTCTCGCCCGAGTTGCGCGCGCAGCAGGATGATCCGTCGCGCCATCCCGGCTGGCTCTGGGTCGAGGAAGGCGAGGCGCTGTGGCAGCGCGGCGACAGGTCGTGCCAGTCCTGCCATGGCGGGATCGACTCCATGGCGGGGGTGGCGACGCGCTACCCCGCTGTCGCGGCGGACGGCGCGCTGCTGAACCTGGAGGCCCGCATCGAACGCTGCCGCACGCAGCAGCAGGGCGAGGCCCCCTTCGGCTACGAGAGCGACCCGCTGCTCTCGCTCACCGCCGCCATCGCGCAGCGCTCGCGCGGCCTGCCGATGAGCGTCGCGACCGACGGTCCCGCCGCGCCCTTCGTCGAACAGGGCCGGCGCTTCTACGAAACCCGCCAGGGGCAGCTCAACCTGGCCTGCGGGCAATGCCACGACGACAATGCCGGGCGGCGGCTGCGCGGCGACGTGATCTCCAACGGCCTGGGCACCGGCTACCCGGCCTATCGGCTGGACTGGAACACGGTGGGGTCGCTGCACCGGCGGCTGCGCGCCTGTTCGCTCGGCGTGCGGGCTACGCAATTGCCGCTGGGCTCGCCCGAATACCTGTCGCTGGAATTGTTCCTCGCGGCGCGGGCGGCGGGCTTGCCGGTCGAAGCACCGGGTCTGCGGCGATAACCGCGGCCTTGCGCTCGCGGCCCGCGCCCTTAGGGTGCGCGGCCATCAGGAGGAAGCCCGCATGGCCCAGCGCAAGCACCGCATCGCCGTCATCCCCGGCGATGGCATCGGCAAGGAAACCACGCCCGAGGGGCTGCGCGTGCTCGATGCCGCGGCGCGCCGCTTCGGCTTCGACCTGGAACTCACCCACTACGACTGGTCCTGCGAGACCTACACCCAGACCGGCAAGATGATGCCCGATGGCGGCATGGACAAGCTGCGCGACAGCGACTCCATCTTCCTCGGTGCGGTCGGCTGGCCGGGGGTGCCGGACCATGTCTCGCTGTGGGGGCTGCTCATCCCGATCCGCCGGCAATTCGACCAGTATGTCAGCCTGCGGCCGTGCAAGCTGCTGCCCGGGTCCAAGTCCCCGCTGGCCGGGCGCGGTCCCGAGGACATCGACTTCTACGTGGTCCGCGAGAATACCGAGGGCGAGTATTCCTCCATTGGCGGCAAGATGTTCCCCGGCACCGACCGGGAATTCGTCTCGCAGCAGACGGTTCTGACGCGCATCGGCTGCGACCGCATCATGAAATACGCCTTCGAATTGGCCATGACGCGCAAGCGCCGGAAGGTCACCTCCGCCACCAAGTCGAACGGCATCACCTTTACCATGCCCTATTGGGACGAGCGCTTCGACGCCATGGCGAAGAATTACCCGGAGGTGACGACGGACCAGTTCCACATCGACATCCTCTGCGCCCATTTCGTGCAGCATCCGGACTGGTTCGACGTGGTGGTGGGTTCGAACCTGTTCGGCGACATTCTGTCGGACCTCGGCCCAGCCGTGGCTGGCTCCATCGGCATCGCGGCCTCGGCCAACATCAACCCGGAGAAGACCGCGCCGTCGATGTTCGAACCGGTGCATGGGTCGGCACCCGACATCGCCGGCAAGTTCATCGCCAACCCGATCGGCCAGATCTGGTCCGGGGCGATGATGCTTGAGCACCTCGGTGAAAAGGCCGCGGCCGACTGCATCGTCCAGACCATCGAGAAGCTGCTGGCCGAGGGCGGCCCGCGCACCCGCGACATGGGCGGGCAGGCCGGCACCATCGATGTCGGCAAGGCCATCGCCGAGGCCGTGGCGCGCGGGTAACGCACGCCCGCAAGGCCATCCGCCCGGCCAACCGACGCGCCCGTGACTTGAACCCCCGGGCGTCTGTCGCTATCGTTCCCTGGGATTGCGAGTGACTCGCATCTGACGGATTGGAGGGTTGGGCCATGGGCCGCGACTTCAGCCATATCGCCCGCCGCTGCGAGCGATCGGTGGTGACGGCCTATCGGGAACTGCGCGAGCAGGGCACCGGCGACTTCAGCGCGTTCGGCGCCTGCACGGCGCTGTACCGCATCCACCACCCGGAATCCTCGGTCAGCGAGGCGCGGCGCCTGGTCGCGGAATGGATCGACCACCACATCGTTCGCGCCGAGGACGGCCCGACCGACGGCTGCGAGTGCGACTGACGCCTGGTCAGCCTGCCGGCCTGGCCCAGGCGATGGCCGCGCGCGCCAGGGCGTCGATCGTATCCGCCACCGGAAAGGGCAGGGCGGGACCGGCCGCGATGCCCAGCGGAATCTCAGTGCAGCCCAGCACCACGGCGCGCGCGCCGCGCTCCACCAGCGCCATCGCGGCGGCCGCCAGCGGCGCGTAGGCCTCGGCCACGCGGTTCGCCTTCACGGCGTCGATCGCGGGCATGATGGTGCTGTCCATCTCCGCTTCCCCGGGCAGCAGGATGCTGTAGCCGCGGCCTTCCAGCCGGTCCTGGTACAGACGCATCGCCAGCGTGCCCTTGGTCGCCATCAGGCCGACCGTCCCACCCGTCACGCCCAGGCGCAGCAGATCGTCCGCCGCGGCCTCGACGATGTGCAGGATGGGCAGGCGCGTGCCCGCCTGCATGGCGTCGAACCAGCCATGGGCCGTGTTGCAGGGAATCGCGATGGCGCCGCAGCCGGCCGCTTCCAGCCCGCGAATACCGCGCATCAGCGCTTGCAAAGGGTCCGGGCCGCCAGCCAGCCGCGCGGCCGTGCGGTCGGGCACGCGCGGGTCGGACCACAGGACGGACGGGATGTGCTCCTGGTCCCGCAGCGCCGGTGTCAGCAGCGTCAGCCGCTGCATGAAGGTGGCCCCGGCCAGCGGCCCCATGCCGCCCAGCACGCCCAAAACCCGCGCCTCGCTCATGCACCGAACACCCCGTCCCAGGTCAGCTTCACGCCCGTCACCAGCAGCAGGCCATACAACAGCCGATAGAACAGCGCATCCGAGACATGCCGCTGCATCCAGATGCCAAGGTACACGCCCACCGGCGCCAGCGGCAGCAGCACCAGGCTGGTCGTGAGATTCCCGATGCTCAGGTTCCCCAGGAAGAAGTACGGGATGAGCTTCACGTAGTTCACGATCCCGAAGAACACGACGGTGGTTGCCGCCATCACCTGCCGATCCAGCCGGCGCGGATAGAGATACACTGCGAGCGGCGGCGACCCCGCATGGGCGATGGTGCTCGTGAAACCCGACGCGGCCGCGCACAGGCTGCCCTTCAGCGGGTTGTGCGGCGCCGGCGGCGGCGTGGTGCGGTGCCGCGCCAGCCACAGGCTGCGCGCCAGGAAGGCCAGGGTGGTGATGCCCACCATCGCCATGATCGCGCGGTCGGACATCAGCGAGAAGGTCAGCCCGCCCGCGAGCACGCCCAGCAGCGCGCCGGGGATCAGCACACGCATCTCGCGCGTGTCCCACTTCCCCCACCAGGCGCGCAGGCCCGAGACATCCATCGCGCAGAGCACCGGCAGTGCTATGCCGGCAGCGACCGGCGCGGGCACGGCGAGGGCCATCAGCGGCACCATCAGGTTGCCCGCGCCGGAGGCAAAGCCGCCCTTGCTGATGGCGGTGACCAGCACCGCCGGGATGGCCAGCGCGTAGAACCAGGGATCGGTGATGAAGGCCAAGGCGGGGTGACGCTCGAAGGGTGAGCATGTATGCCACGCTGCCTTCGCATCGCCCATCCTGGAAGCCCCCCCATGGACCATATGACCGACCCGTTCTGGCTGGCCGCCCTGGCCGCGGCGATGGCGGCGACCGGGCTGGTCTCGGGCACGCTGGCGGGTCTGCTGGGCGTTGGGGGCGGCATCGTGATCGTGCCGCTGCTGTTCAACGTCTTCCCGCTGTTCGGCATCCCGGAGGCGATCCAGATGAAGGTGGCGGTGGCGACCTCGCTGGCGACCATCATCCCGACCTCGATCCAGTCGGCGCGCAAGCACCATGCGACGGGGATGATGGATGTGGCGCTGCTGCGCTCGATTTGGCCCGCCATGCTGGCGGGCGTGGCATTGGGGACCTTCATCGGCGTCTTCGTGCGCGGTGAGGGCATGACCGCTGTCTTCGCCATGGTGGCGCTGCTGGTCGCGCTCAACATGGGCTTCACGGGGGTCGACTTCAAAGTTGCCGACAGCGTGCCGGCCGGGCCGCCGCGCGCCGCGCTGGGCATCGGCATCGGGTCGGTGAGTGCGATGATGGGGATCGGCGGCGGGACGCTGGGCGTGCCGATCCTGTCGATGTTCGGCTACCCGATCCGCGGGGCGGTCGCGACGGCCTCGGCCTTCGGGCTGATCATCTCGATCCCGGCGACGATAGGCTTCGTGCTGGGCGGCTGGAACGATGCGCGGGTTCCGCCCTTCTCGCTGGGCTATGTCAGCCTGGTCGGCTTCGCGCTGATCGCGCCGACGTCGATCCTGGCCACGCCCTGGGGCGTGAAGCTCGCGCACACCATCCCGCCCCTGTGGCTGAAGCGGGCCTTCGCGGTGTTCCTGGCGGTGACCAGCCTGCGGATGTTCTGGTCGCTGTTCGCCTGAACCGACCCTACAGCGTGAGCCGCTTGCGCGGACACGCTGTCGCCTTTGCTGAGCGAGCAATTTCATCCGCTCGCGGATCGCTTCGCGATCCAGCGCAAGCGGATATTGCTCTAAGCGGCGCGCGGGAAGGGGATGGCGCCCGCCAGGATGGCGCGCACCGCCGGTTGCGCCTCCGCGGCGAAGGCGATGCCATAGCCATCCGGGTAGGTGTTGCGGACCGTGAAGGACAGGCTGGCGCCTCTCAGTTCGAGCCGCCCCTGCGCGGCGACTGTCAGGCGCAGCGTGGTCTCGATGCGGGCCCCGGCCTCGCTGATGTCGGCGATGCGGGTCGGCACCCGCGCCTGGCCGGCGGCGGTGACATGGGCGGGTAGGGCAACGTCCTGCCGCTCATGTTCGCGTCGGTCCACCTCGGTGGTGGCGGTCCGCACCACGCGCACCACGGTCTGGCGCAGCGTTGCCGCAGCCTGCGCCAGGGCGGTCGCTGTCCGGGTGACGCGCGCCGCCTGTTCATCGGTCTGCCGGGCGGTTTCGCGCACCCCGTCATTCTCTGCCGCGCTGGCGCGCACCGTGGCGGCGGCTTCCGCGCCGGAGCGCGAGATCTCGGACGTCGAGGCGTTCTGTTCCTCGAGCGCGGCGGCCACCGAGACGCCGATATGGGCGATCTCGCCCACCGTCGCGCCGATCGATTCCATGGTCGCGGCGGCGGCGCGCGTCGCCTGCTGCACGCCGGCGATCTGCGCGGTGATGTCCTGCGTCGCCTTGGCGGTCTGGGTCGCGAGCTGCTTGACCTCGTTCGCCACCACGGCGAAGCCCTTGCCGGCCTCCCCGGCGCGCGCGGCCTCGATGGTCGCATTCAGCGCCAGCAGGTTGGTGCGCCCGGCGATGTCGGCGATGATCCCGGCAATCTGGCCGATATCCGCGGCCTGGCGCGCCAGCGCCTCGATGTCGGACTGCGCGTTGCGGCCGGCGGCGACGGCGGCTTCCGCCACGTCGCGCGACTTGGCCATCTGCCGCGTGATTTCGTTGGCCGCCGAGGCGAGCTCGTCGGCCGAGGCCGCCACCGCCTGCGTGCGCGCCAGCGTATCCTGCACGCGCTCCGCCGCGCGCGCGGCCGACTGCCCGGTGCCGGCGGCGGCCTGCGCCATCTGCTCCGCGGTGTCGCGCAGTTCCTGCGTCAGGGTGTTCACTTCCTCCACCGCTGTGGTGGCCTCGCGCTCGATGGTCTCGGCCATGCCGCGAAGGGCGGTTGTACGACTGTGCTGCTCGGCCTCGGTATAGGTTTCGAGCAGCAGCTCGATGTCGAACCACACCACCCTGGTGAGCGCGACGACGAGCCTTTCCGCATGCCGCCGGGCGGCCCTGCCGAAGAATCCGCCACCGCGCAGCTTGTCCAGCCCGAGATCGGCGGCGATTCCGTTCATCACCGTGAAGTGGCACAGCGCAACTGCGTAGCCGGGCACGTTGTTGGCATAGAATGCGGCGCCGAGCTCCCGCGCCGATCGCAGGAATGCCTCGTCGATCTCGCCGCGCACCGCGCGCGTCCAATGCGCGAGCCGGACGGCATGCACCGCCGGGTCGCTCAGCGCCGAGCGGATCTCGGGCCAGGCCGCGAAACGGTCATGCAGTTCCGCCAGCAGCGCCGGCAGCCGGCGCTCCGCGAAGCCTGCCAGGCCGCGCAGCAGCGCGATGTCCTCCGGCGTGATCGCGAAGGTCTCCAGCCGCGTGGCGAGGTCGCGCGCTTGGCTTTCGTGCATGAAGCCGTATTCCCGACACTGGGGTGAACGCCACCGTTGGCGGCGGTCGATGACCTGGGCCATCGTCATTGTTGATCAATATCAAGACGACGATTAACTCCCCGTGTCCGAACGGCACGGCTCATCCCGTCGGGCGGTGGTCCTTGAACATCTCGCGCAGCTTCGTCTTCAGGATCTTCCCCGTCGCGGTGTGCGGCATCGCGTCCACCACCACCACGCCATCGGGCAGCCACCACTTCGCGACCTTGTCGGCCAGGAAGTCCCGCACCTGCTCCAGGCCCGGTGCGGGCACGCCAGGCTTCATCACCAGCACCAGCAGCGGCCGCTCGTCCCATTTCGGATCGGCCATCGCCACCACCGCGGCCTCCGCCACGCCGGGATAGGCCACCGCCGCATTTTCCAACGCGATCGAGGAAATCCATTCCCCGCCCGACTTGATGACGTCCTTCGAACGGTCGGTGATCTCCATGAAGCCGTGCTCGTCCATGGTCGCGACGTCGCCGGTGTCGAAGAAGCCGTGCTCGTCCAGGATCTCCTCCTCCTCGCACCGGAAGTAGCGGCGCGAGACGGCCGGGCCCTTCACCTTCAGCCGGCCGAAGGTCTTGCCATCCCAGGGCAGCGACCGGCCGGCATCATCGGTGATCTTCATCTCGACGCTGTAGGGCGGCGTGCCCTGCTTGGCCTGGAGGCGCAGCATCTCCTCGCCGCGCAGATGCGCCACCTCCGGCTTCACCGCGAACAGCGTGCCGACCGGGGAGAGTTCCGTCATGCCCCAGGCATGGATCACCCGAACCCCATATTTCTCCTGGTACGCCTTGGTGATGGCCGGCGGGCAGGCCGACCCGCCGATCGCCACGCGCTGCATGGAATCGACGCGCGAGCCGGTGCTCTCGAGGTGCTGCAGCAGCATCATCCACACCGTCGGCACCGCGGCGGAGAAGTTCACCCGCTCCCGCTCGATCAGTTCATGCACCGAGGCCCCATCGAGCTTCGCGCCGGGCATCACGAGCGCCGCGCCGACCATCGGCGCACACAGCGCCAGCGACCAGCCATTGGCGTGGAACATCGGCACCACCGGCATCACCCGATCCGCCGCGCTCAGCCCGAATGCGTCCACCTGGTTGCACATCAGCGCGTGGATCACGTTCGACCGGTGCGAATACACCACGCCCTTGGGGTCGCCCGTGGTGCCCGAGGTGTAGCAGATGCCCGCCGCCGCCTGCTCGTCCACCTTCATCCAGGCGAAGTCGCCATCCGCTTCGGCGATCCAGTCCTCGTAGGCGATGGCGCCGGGCAGCGATGTCTCGGGCATGTGCGTCGCGTCGGTCAGGATCACGTAGCGTTCGACCGCCGGCATCTTTGGCGCCAGCGCCTCCGCCAGCTTCACGAAGGTCAGGTCGAGCAGCAGCAGCCGCGACCCGGCGTGGTTCATGATCCAGGCGATCTGCTCGGGGAACAGCCGAGGATTGACGGTGTGATACACCGCGCCGGTGCCGGTGATGCCGTACCAGGCCTCCAGATGCCGCCAGGTGTTCCAGGCCAGCGTCGCCACCCGGTCACCGGGCCGGATGCCCTCCCGCGCCAGGCGCTGCGCCACCCGCAGCGCGCGCCCGCGCACCGTGGCGTAGTCGGTGCGGTGGAACGGCCCTTCGACCGAGCGCGACACCACTTCGCGCTCCGGATGCTGCACGGCCGCGTGGTCCAGCACCGTGTGCATCAGCAGCGGCCAGTCCTGCATCAAGCCCAGCATCGTCGCCTCTCCCTTCGCGCGAACCGTCCTGCGCACGCGCGGCGGTTCGTCGGATGCACAAAGGCTACACCAAATCCATGCCGCGTCAGGAGGCACGGCTGCCGGATGGTTGCCGCGCCCGCCGCGCTGCACCAATTTGCATCCCTGGGCAGAACGCCCGAATGGGAGGCCACCGTGGCCAGCGTACCGGACATCACCCCCAAGGCGACCTGGGAGGCCCTGCGGAACGACCCGCAGGCCGCCCTGGTCGATGTGCGAACCGATGCCGAATGGAACTTCGTCGGCCTGCCGGACTTGGCTTCGCTGGCCAAGCAGACCGTGCTGATCCCCTGGCAGATCTACCCGGGCATGCAGGTGAACGGCCATTTCGCCGACCAGCTCCACAAGGCCGGGCTGACGCCACTGCATCGCATCCATTTCATCTGCCGGTCCGGCGCGCGGTCGCTCGCTGCCGGCCAGGCCGCACAGGCCGCCGGCTTCCCGCATGCCTTCAACGTGGCCGACGGCTTCGAAGGCCCGGTCGACGCGCAGGGCCACCGCGGCACCGTCGCCGGCTGGAAGGCCGACGGCCTGCCCTGGCGGCAACGCTGAACCAACGGCATCCTGGCGCCACCATACCTTGGGGAAACGCGCCATGACGCCGCTGCCGCTGACATCCGACTTCCTGTTCCGCATGGCGCTGACCACCGGCGCGCCACAGATGGTCGGCACCGCCCGCAATGGCGAATTGCGCGTCATCCCGGTCACAGGCGGCACGCTCGAAGGGCCGCGCTTCAACGGCGAAGTCCTGCCCGGCACTGCCGCCGACTGGCTGCGCGTGGACCCGGACGGCACCGCCCACATGGATGTGCGGCTGACGCTGAAGGCGGCCTCCGGCGGGCTGGTCTACATGCACTACAGCGGCATCCGCACCGGCGCGCCGGAGGTGCTGGCACGGCTCAACAGCGGGCAGGCGGTCGATCCAGCCGACTATTATTTCCGTGTCGCCATCCGCTTCGAGACAGGGGCGGCGGACCTGGCCTGGATGAACAAGGTCATCGCCGTCGGCGTCGGGCAAAGGCCGCCGAGCGGGCCGACATACGACGTCTACGCCATCAATTGACCACCGGAGGGGCGCCGCCCCTCCGGACCTCCCCGCCAGGGGGCGACGGCCCCCTGGACCGCGACACCGTCAGCGCGGGACGTCCAGGCGCTGCAGGATCGGACGCCACTGGTCGTCGGAACGCTTCAGGAAAGTCGCGAAATCATCGGGGGTGCCGCCGGCGACGAACTGGCCATCGGTGGTCAGGCGATCGCGGATGCGCGCATCCTGCAAGGCCTGGTTCGCGGCGGCATTCACCCGCTGCACGACATCCGCCGGCGTGCGTGCCGGTGCCAGCAGGCCGAACCAGGACAGCACCTCGAGCCCCGGCGCGAAGCGGTCGATGGTCGGCACGTCAGGCGTCGATTCCACCCGCCGCGCGCTGGTCCAGGCAATCAGCCGCCCCTGCCGGTTGCGATGCACCGGCTGCGCGGTGCCCCCGGCGACGATCAGCATGTCCAGGTCGCCCGCCAGGAACGCGGCCAACTGCGCCGAATCGCCACGATACGTGACGTCCTGCATGCGGATGCCAAGCCGTTCCATCACCATCAGCATCGCCACATTGGTCAGCGTGGTGGGGCCATTGGTGCCATAGGTCATCGACCCCGGCCGCGCCTTCGCCGCCGCCACCCAGGCCGGCACGTCCACCGGCCCGCCCTCCAGCTTGGTGATGATGCCGAAGGGGAAGGTCGTCGCCAGCATCACCGGCGCGAAATCATCCACCTTGTAGGGCAGGTTCGGCACGATCACCGGATTGATGGTCAGCGTGGTGCCCGCCGCCATCAGCAGCGTCTGCCCGTCCGGCCGCGCGCGGGCGACATGTTCCGCGCCGATCACGGTATTCGCCCCGGGCCGGTTCTCCACCTGCACCGTCTGGCCGAGCAGCGCCGTCATGCGCTCCGCCAGCAGGCGCGTGACGATGTCCGTGCTGCCGCCGGGGGCGAAGGGCACCACCACGGTGATTGGCCGCGCGGCCTGCGCCAGGACCGGCGCGGGAAGCAGGGCAAGCGCACCCATCAACGGGCGGCGGGAAATGCGGAATGTCATGGCGGCGATAATCCTGGACGGTGGTGCGGCCGCGCTCTCCCGGCGCGATGACCGCATCATCGCCCGATCAGCGCCGCCCCGCCAACTGCCGGTTCTCGAGCCGGCTGAGCACCCGCACCAGCGGCCAGAGCAGGATGAAATACACCACCGCCGCCACCATGATGGGCGTCGCGTTGTAGGTGACGGACTGCGCTTGGCGCGCCTGGAACAGCAATTCCGGCAGCGCCACGACCGAGGCGATGGAGGTCAGCTTCACCACCTCCAGCGTGTTCGAGATCAGGTCCGGCAGCACGTTCCGCACCGCCTGCGGCAGCACGACGTTCACCATGGTCTGCCCGCGCGTGAGGCCGGTCGATCGCGCGGCCTCGATCTGCCCGCGCGGGATGCTCTCGATGCCCGCCCGCAGGATCTCGCCATAATAGGCGCCGGTGTTGAGGAAGAAGCCGATCGCCACCGCCCCCCAGGCGCCGACATCCAGGCCCATGAAGGGCAGCCCGGCAAAGATGAAGATCAGCAGCACCAGCGGCGGCAGCGCGCGGAAGGTGTCCACCCACACGCGCAGCGGCCACTTCACCCAGCCGCTGTGCACGGTGGACAGCACCGCGATGATGATCCCGCCCAGCATGCCCAGCGGCACCACCAGCGCCGAGAGCAGCAGCGTTGCCTGCAACCCCTGCCACAGGATCGGCCAGGCATCCTGGACGATCTGCCAGTTCAGGAAGGTGTCGAGGAAGATGTCCATGGCGCTAGCTCCGCGCCATCGGGTTCACGCGACGTCCAGGCTGGGCAGGCGAATGCATGCTCATCGCTTCCACGCGAAGCGCGTCTCGATCCAGCGCCCCAGCACGACCACCGGAAAGAACAGCACCAGGTAGGCAATGGCGCCCAGCGTCAGCGGCGACGGATTGAACGAGAACGACACCCCCGCATTCGCCGCGCCCAGGATGTCCGGCACCGCCACCACGGAGGCCAGCGCCGTTCCCTTCGTGATGGCGATGGTGCGGTTGGTCAGCGGCGGGATGGTGATCCGCAGCGCCTGCGGCAGCACCACATAGGACAGCGTCTGCAGGAACCCCAGCCCGGTCGATCGCGCCGCTTCCCACTGTCCCTTCGCGACCGAGGTGATGCCGGCCCAGAAGATCTCCTCCGAGAACGCCATCAGCACCAGCGTCAGCGCCAGCCAGGACGCCACGAAGCCGGACAGTTCCACCCCCGCATTAGGCAGCCCGAAATACAGCAGCACGATGATGACCAGCGGCGGCAGCGCGCGGAACAGGTCCACCACGAAGATGATCAGCCAGTTCAGCGGCCTTATGCCGAAGGCGCGCAACAGCGCCAGTGCCAACCCCGCCGCCAGCCCCGCGGCGATGATGCACAGCGCCAGCACCACGGTGAGCCAGAAGCCCTCGATGATCTTGGGCAGGTATTCCGCCATGACGCGGGCATTGAAGAAGCTGTCGGTGAAGCGTTCCCAGCCGGTCATGGCGTGCCACGCCCGCCCTGGCCTGCGCTATGCTCCGCAGCCATCGCGAAGAAGGACCGCGCCGCATGACCCTGCCGAAGACCGCTGCCCTGGCCGTGCTGGCCCTGCTCTGCGCCGCCGCGGGCCCGCCCCCGGAAGCCGAGCGCATGGTCCCCGGCGGCCGCGGCGGCTTCGTCAGCGACGGTGCGGATGGCTGCTGGCTCTGGGCCAGCGGCATTCGCGCGAGCGCGCAGAACCTCACCGCCTCCTGGACCGGCCCCTGCCCGGAAGGCCCCGCCGAGGGCGAGGGCCGTGCCGAAGTCCGCTGGCAGGAAGACGGCGTCGAGCGCGCCATGATCTACGAAGGCGCCCTGCGCCGCGGCAAGAACGAGGGCCAGGGCATCCTGACCCTGATCGCCGGCAAGGAGATCCGCGTCCGCCAGGAAGGCACCTTCCGCGACGACTATTTCGTCTCCGGCCGCGTGGAACTCCCGTCCGTCGGCATCGTCTACGAAGGCGGCTGGCGCCTGTCGCATCCCAATGGCCGCGGTCGCCTGGTCGCCCGGGGCCGCGCCTTCGAGGGCGAATGGGCGAATGGATGCCTGCGGACGCCGCAGGGCTTCGTCGCCTTCACCCGCCCGGCGCAGGAATGCGAGGGCCGCGACACCTGAGGCCGGGCGCGTCGCCTCGCCTGCGAAGGCAGGGCGGGGCATCAATGCCGCTCGATCTGGCGGATGAAGCTGCGGGTGCGCTCGTGCTTCGGGTCGGCGAAGATCTCGTCTGGCGCGCCGGTCTCGACGATCGCGCCATCCGCCATGAACACCACGCGGTCGGCGGCGGCCTTGGCGAAGCCCATCTCGTGGCTGACCACCACCATGGTCATGCCGTCCTCGCGCAATTCGCGCATCACCGCCAGCACACCGCCGACCAGCTCGGGGTCGAGCGCGCTGGTCGGTTCGTCGAACAGCATCACGCGCGGTTCCAGCGCGATGGCCCGCGCGATCGCCACCCGCTGCTGCTGCCCGCCCGAGAGCTGCAACGGATAATGGTCCGCCCGGTCGCCCAGATGCACCCGGTCCAGCGCCGCCGACGCCTTCGCCTCGGCCTCGGCGCGCCCCAGCCCCTGCACCTTCCGCAGTGCCAGCGCGACATTCCCCAGCGCCGTCATGTGCGGATAGAGGTTGAAGGACTGGAACACCATGCCGATCCGCTGCCGCGCCTTGTTGATGTCGGTGCGCGCATCCAGCATGTCGATGCCGTCCACCCTGACCGAGCCGGAGGACGGGTCCTCCAGCCGGTTCAGGCAGCGCAGCAGCGTCGATTTTCCCGACCCCGAGGGGCCGATCAGGAACACCAGCTCCTTCTCGGCCACCACCAGGTCCACGCCCTTCAGCACATGCAGCGCGCCGAAGTGCTTGTGGATGGCGCGCGCCTCGACGATCGGGGCCTCGGGCATCAGCTGCAGGTCGGGTTCTGCGGCGTCGCGTCGAAGCCCGGCATGTCCGGCGGGCCATAGCCGGGGAATTCGATGCGTTCCGCCTGATCGGGGCCGGGGGCATTGCCGAACCAGCGTTCGGACAGCCGAGCGATGGTGCCGTCGCGCTTCATGCAGGTCAGGATGTCCTCGACCTGGTTGCGCATGGCGCCGCTGTCGCGGCGGAACGGCGTGCCCCAATGCAGGCGCGAGCCCGGCAGCACATAATCCGCGACGTATTGCGGCGTGCGGGACGCCGAATACCGCACCACGGTATTGCCCGACAGGTTCGCATAGGCGCGCCCCTGGATCACCGCCTGCGCCGCATCCGCCTGGCTGTCGAACGCCAGCAGCGTGAGGTTCAGCCGCTCGCGGTTGTTGTTCACCCACTGCTCATACGGCGTGCCCTTGTTCACGCTGATGGTCTTGCCGCGCAGGTCTTCGTCGGAGCGGATCGGCGGCGTGCCGCGGCGGATGCCGAATTGCAACTCGGTCCAGATGTAGCCCTCGGTGAACAGCAACGCCTCGGCGCGTTCGCGCGTGACCGTCGTGGGGGCGCAGAGGAAGTCGTAGCGCCCGGCATTCAGCGCCGGAATGAGGCCGGAGAAGGCCGCGCTGTCGATCACGATCTCGCGCCCCATGCGCCGCGCCACTTCGCGGAACAGGTCGATCTGGAAGCCCTGCACCCCACCCTGCAGGGACGGGAAGGCATGCGGGGCGAAGGTGCCATCCACCGCGCAGCGCAGCGGCGGCTGGCCCTGGGCCAGGGCCGGGCCGGCGGCGACGGCCGAAATCAAGGCGGCGGCGAGAAGCCTACGCATGTTGAAACCTCCTGTTCACGGTGTGCCCTGCATCATTTCCAGATGGCTGCCCTGCTGTCCATGCGGGGGCTGCCACAAAGTCGCCTTGCGAGCGTCCCGGTGGCGCCCCCGCGCTGGTGTTCTATCGGGAATGAACGGAGCAATCGCCATGCCAGTCATTCCCATCGCCCTGATCACCACCGGCCTTCTGGGCAACCTGCTGCTCGTCGTGCTGCTGCTCGGCGATGCCACGGCGCCGGGTCGCGTACCGCTTGTCGTGGCCGCGGTGCTGGCCATCGGCGGCGGCGCGCTGATGCTGTGGGGGCTGCGCCTGCTGGAGCCGCGCCGGCCCGGCCCGCTCGATCACCCTTCCTGATGCCGGTTGTCCATGCCGCGGAAGACGATCAGCGGGCGTGAGTCCCGCGCGCTCGGCGGCATCTCCAGCCAATCCAGGAATTCCACCAGCACCTTGCCGGTGATGTCTGCCACGTGGTGGCGATGCGCCGCTTCGGGCGTGTACCAGTCCAGCCGTTCCAACTCGCCCGACCCGGCAATCGTTCCGTGTACCGATTCGGCCGGCGCGGCGAGGAACCGGGCATTGAAGCGGATCGGCCGCCGACCGGGCGTCACGGCGCGGCAGATGTAGTGCAGCACGCCGAGGTCGGCCGACACGCCCTCGCCACGCGCTTCGCCCAGCACCAGGCCGGTTTCCTCGTGTAGTTCGCGCACCGCGGCGATGGCGATGGCGCGCGCGCGCCCGGGCGTGGCGCGGTGTTCCAGCATGCGTTGCGTGGCGGGCAGCATGTCGCGGATGGCGGGCTGGCGGTGGTCGTCAGCATCCACCCGCCCGCCGGGGAACACCATGACGTCCGGCATGAAGCGATGCTTGGCGTGGCGCTTGCCCATCAGCACCTCCGGCCCGGCTGGGCCGGTGCGCCAGACGATCAGGCTGGCGGCGTCTCGCGGGCGGATGGTGCGGCGCGTCGTGCCTTCCGCGTCGGCACCGCCTGGGTTATCGGCCGTCGCGTCAGTCAAGCGCGAAGCCCCGCAGGCGCAGCCAGGCGCGGAAGCCGAAACGTTCCGGCACGCTGAGCTGCCGCGCGGCGTTCTCCGACCAGGTGCAGCCCTCCGGGGCGGGGCCGTGCACCTCCGGGTAGCGCGGCTTCTGGCGCGGGCGCAGCGTGTCATAGGCCTCGATGGCCGCGGGCAGGGCGGCATCGTCGAAGGCTTCGCGATGGATCACGGCGGCCGGCGGTAGGCGCGGTGTGGGCGTGTTGCGGGCCTCGGGCCAGCCGAGCGTCAGCCCCGCCACCGGATAGACGGCCTCCGGCAGGCGGAACAGCGGCGCGACCTTCTCGATATGGCTGCGGACATAGGAAATCGGGCAGGTGCCGAGCCCGGCCGCATCCGCCGCGGCGATCGCCATGCCCATGGCCAGCGCCGCATCCACCGCGGTGTTGAGGAAGGTGTCCATGTTGTTGTTGGCATGCTGGCGCCCATGCAGCGTGCAGGCCGCCTGGCCGCGCCGCATGTCCCCGCAGAACAGCAGCAGGACGGGCGCCTCCTTGATCCAGGGCATGGTCCCGATCCAGTCGGCGACCTTGGCGATCTTGGCGGCATCGCGCGTGACGATGATGGAATACTGCTGGAGGTCGGATTTCGATGGTGCGGACTGCGCCGCCGCCAGGATGGTGTCGAGCAGCGGGTCCTCGACCTCCTGCGCGGCGTAGCGGCGCGTGACGCGCCGGTCGAGCAAGGCGGCCAGCACCGGCGGGATCTCCGCCGGGGGCTCGAAGGGCACGGTGCCGTAGCGGGCGCGGATCAGGTCGTGTGCGGACATGGGCGCAGCGTGGCACCGCCGCGCCCCGGCGGGAAGGTCACGCGTCGGGGGCCGGCCACACCACGCGGAAGCGCTCGAATACCGCGGGTTCGTCGTCGGTCAGAACGAAGCCGTCGCGCTTGGCCTGCCATTCGAAATAGGTGCGGTGATTGGCCAGCCAGGTCGCGCGCGAGCGATCGCCCTCGCCCTCGACCCAGGCGAAGTCCTCGGTCACGGCGGTGTAGGGGCCGACGGTGACCTCGGTGGTCTGCCAGATGCAGGCGGGACGGCCGGACCCGTCCACCACCAGCACATGGTCGCCCGGCGCGGGGCGCGGGGCGCGGCCCGGCCCATAGTCGCGGTCGAGCGACGCTGTGGCGCGCTTGCGCCCCGCCAGGATCAGCGCGGCGAGCGAATCCGCGATCGCCGGCGTATGGCCATGCGCGACCACGTCGTAGCGGTCGTGGTCGAGACCCGAGGCCGCGCGATACGCGGCCCAGAAGGCCTCGACGGCGGGGATGCGCTCAGGCACGGACCACCCAGGCATCGGCGACGGTCACGCCCTGGCCCTCGGCATGGATGATCAGCGGGTTGATCTCAGCCTCCGCGACCTCGGCCACGGCGGCGAGGTGCGAGACGGCCACGATGGCGCCCGCCAGCGCATCGAGGTCGCCCTTGGGCAGTCCGCGCCAGCCGGCCAGAGGCTTCAGGCCCTTCACCTCCGCGATCATGGCGTGGGCTTCGTCGAGGCCGACCGGGGCGCAGCGCAGCGCGGTGTCGCGGTGCAATTCGGCCATGACGCCGCCGGCGCCGACCAGCACGACGGGGCCGGTCTCGGGGTCGCGGCGGAAGCCGAGGATGGCCTCGGCCAGCCCCTTCGCCATGGGTTGGGCGAGGAAGCCGGTGATCGTGGCACCCGGCGCCTTCGCCGCCACGCGCGCGGCCATGGCCGCGGCGTCGGCACGCAGCGCGGCGGCATCGGGGATGTTCAGCGCGACGCCGCCGACCTCGGTCTTGTGGGCAAGGTCCGGCGACAGGATCTTCAGCGCCACCGGGTAGCGCAGCCCGTCCGGCACCGCATCCGGCGAGGCGAAGACCGCGACGCCGCTGTCCAGGCCAAGGGCGGCGAACAGCGCCCGCGCATCGGCCTCGTCCGGCCGCGCGGGCAGCGCGTGCGTGACGGCGCCAGCGGCCGGCACGGCGCGGGGCGCCTGCCAGTCCAGGAAGGCGCGGATGGCGTCGGCGCAGGATTCCGGCGTGCGGAAGGCCGGGATGCCAGCCTCGCCCAGCATCCGCAGCGAGACATCCGCCTGCGGCACCAGGAAGGCCGCGATGGGCTTGCCGTGCCCGGCCTTGGCCGCGCCGACCAGCCCCGCCACCGCATCCGCCGGGCGGAACTGCGCGGAGGAGCCGATCACCGACAGCGCCAGGTCGGTATCCGGGTCGGCCGACAGCGCGGCCATGGCGGCCTGCACCTTGTCCGCCCGCGTGCCGGCCAGGGTCACGTCGATCATTCGGCCATGATGCGGAAGGCCGGCGGCCTTCAGGCCCTGTACCGCGACGTCGTGCGGCGCGCGCGTCTCGATGCCTGCCACGCCCAGCGCATCGACGGCCATGGCACCGCCCCCGCCGGTGGTGGTCATCACGGACACAGCGCGCTTCGGTGCCGCCAGCGGCTTGCGCCCGATGAACAAGGCGGGGGCTTCCAGCAGCGCCTCGATCATCGTCACGCGGGCGATGCCGTTGGCGCGGAAGAAGGCGTCGGCGGCGGCGTCGGACCCCGCGAGCGCGCCGGTGTGGCTGTTCGCGAGTTCCGCCCCGAAGGAGGACCGGCCCAGCTTGAAGGCGATGATCGGCTTGCCCACCGCATGCGCGCGCCGCGCCGCTTCCGCCAGCAGGTCGGCGCGGCGGATGGCTTCGAGGAACAGCAGGATGGCATCGGTGTCGGGATCGTCCACCAGCAGGCCGGCGATTTCGCTGGCGGTCAGGTCGGCCTCGTTGCCAGTGGAGATGAGGTGCGAGAAGCCCATGCCCCGCGCCGCGCCGCGCGCCATGATGGCACCCAGCATGGAGCCCGACTGCGACACCAGCGCGAGCCGGCCCGGCGGCAGCGTCTCGGCTTCCAGCGCCGCGTTGACCGAGCACGCGCTGCGCCCGTTCACATTCACCAGCCCCATCGAGTTCGGACCGAGGATACGCACGCCGGCCGCGCGCGCTGTCGCGAGCAGTCGTTCCTGCCGCGCCACGCCCTCGGGTCCAGCCTCGGCAAAGCCATCCGCCAGGATGGCCGCGACTGGTATGCCCTTGGCCGCGACATCGGCGATGACGCCTTCGACGTGCTCGGTCGCGAGCAGCAGGTAGGCCAGGTCCACCGGGCCGGGGATCGCGGCGATCGAGGGATAGGCGCGTTCGCCCAGGATGGTCTCGGCGCGCGGGTTCACGGGATACAGCTCGCCATCGAAGCCGTGCTTGCGGAGATAGATATGCGCGCGCGCCGTCAGCCTGGTCGGGTCGGCCGAGGCGCCGACCAGCGCGATCCGGCGGGGGTTCAGCAGGGCAGGGGCGAGCGCGGTCATGCGGGCGATATCCAGGGTCAGCGGTTCGGCTGCGCGACGCAGCCTTCGGGCGGTGTGGCGGGCGGTGCGACGTGCAGCGCCAGGAAGGACGGCGTGGCCGCGTCCGTGGGCAGCGGCGAGAGGTCGAGGGCATGCAGCGACACGCCGCCCTGCGCGATGACGTCGCGCGTCGCGGCGCGGGCGAGCAATTCGCGCGTCGGGCGCAGCACAACGGCGCGGTGGCCGGCCGGCAATCCGGGCAGGCCATCGAACAGCACGACCGCAGCGGGCTGCGCCCAGGGCAGGCTGGATGGCAGCCTGTCGAGGTGCCTGGTGCCCTCCGCGAAAGCGCAGAGGGCCGAACGCAATGGTGCCTCCAGCGCCGGCGTGGCCGGCAGGCGCTGGGCGGCATCGACGACCACGTCCGGGGCGCGCGCCTCGGGCATGACGGTCACGAACGGCGCCGGCGAATCCTGCGCTGCGGCGGGTGCAGCGATGGCGCAGAACGCCAGGGCCACCACCCGCCGCATGCCGGGGTTCAGATCGGGTCCCAGCAGAAGACGTCGCCGGACCGCTCGAGCTTCGAGAAGCCCTGCGCCAGCGACGGCAGCGCGTATTCGGCGATGGCTTCGGGCGTCCAGCCGGATTCGCGGTGCACCGACTTGATCGGGCGGATCTGGCTGTAGACGAACAGCTCGTTCATGCGCGGCGAGAAGATCTGCCCCGTCACGTCCTTCGCCGCGTCGGATGCCAGGAACACCGCGAGCGGCGCGTTCTTGTCCGGCGTCATCTGCATGATGCGCTCGACGCGGCGCTTCTGTTCCGGGGTTTCCGCCGGGATAGTGCCGGTCATGCGCGACCAGGCGAAGGGCGCGATGCAGTTCGACCGCACGTTGAAGCGCGCCATGTCGAGCGCGATCGACTTCGACAGCCCGGCGATGCCGATCTTCGCCGCCGAATAATTAGCCTGGCCGAAATTGCCGATCAGGCCCGAAGTCGAGGACATGTGCACATACGCGCCCGACTGCTGCTGGCGGAAATGCGTCGCCGCCGCGCGGGAAACGTAGAACGACCCAGACAGATGGACGGCGATCACGCTGTCCCATTCCTCCGGCGTCATGCGGTGGAAGATCTGGTCGCGCAGGATGCCCGCGTTGTTCACCACGATGTCGATACGACCGAAATGGTCCATTGCCGCCTGCACGATCTTCTGCGCGCTGGCCCAGGTCGCCACGCTCTCGGCCGAGATCTCGGACTGGCCGCCATTCTGCGCGATGATCGCCTTGGTCTGCTGCGCGGGCGTGGCGTCCTGGCCCTCGCCCGACACGGACGCGCCGACGTCGTTGATGATGACCTTGGCCCCCTGGCCGGCCATCATGATGGCGATCTCGCGCCCGATGCCGTTGCCGGCCCCCGTGACGATCGCGACCTTGCCCTCGAGCATGTTCGGCATCAGGCATTCCCTCCGTAGGTTTCTTGCCGCCACGGTTCTAGACCCGGCCTTGCGGGCCGTGAAGCCGGGTTGCCGCTGCGCCGGGCCGGCCTATACATGACGCAATCGGGAATGAAGGGGCTTCCGTGGCGCTGGTGACGCTGGATGGCGTGGGCAAGACCTATCGCGGCCGCACGGGTGCGTGGGAGGCGGTGCGCGACTTCAGCCTCGACCTGGCGGAGGGCGAGTTCTTCTGCCTGCTCGGCACCTCCGGCTGCGGCAAGACCACGGTGCTGAACATGGTGGCGGGGTTCGAGCAGCCGACCGCCGGGCGCATCCTGCTGGACGGCAAGCCGGTGGACCGCCCCGGCGCGGATCGCGGCGTGGTCTTCCAGGGGCATGACAGCCTGTATGACTGGCTGACCGCGCTGGACAATATCGGCTTCGGGCTGCGCCTGCGCGGCCTCGGCCGCCGCGAGCGCCGTGCCAAGGCCGAACACTACCTGCACATGGTCGGCCTGACCGGGCAGGGGGCGAAGCACCCCTCCGAGCTCTCGGGCGGCATGAAGCAGCGCATCCAGATTGCCCGCGCGCTCGCCAACGACCCGCGCATGCTGCTGATGGACGAGCCCTTCGGCGCGCTGGACGCCATGACGCGCGCGGTGCTGCAAGGCGAACTCAGCCGCATCTGGGCCGAGACCCGCAAGACCGTGCTGTTCATCACGCATGATATCGAGGAAGCCGTCGCGCTGGCGACCCGCGTGGGCGTCATGAAGCGCGGGCCGGGCGGCACGCTGAAGGCGGTGATCCCGGTCGATCTTCCCTTCCCGCGCGAGCGTACCTCCGACGCCTTCATGGCCGCCTTCCGCCAGGTCCATGCCCTCATTCACGATGAGATCCACGGTGCACACTGACCGCCTGGCCACCGTCGCGGGCTACATCGCGGGCTTCGCGCTGCTGTTCCTGGTGTGGCACCTGGCGGCGGCCTTCGTGGTGAAATCCATCCTGTTCCCCGGGCCCTGGCCCGTCTTCGAACGCGCGCTGGTGCTGATCGAGGACAATATCCTCCAGGAGCAGATCGTCGCGTCCATGCGGCGCATCCTGCAGGGCTTCCTGCTGGGGTCGGCCATCGGCATCCCGATCGGCCTGGCGATCGGGTCCTTCAAGCCGGTGCGCTGGCTGCTGGAACCCTGGACGGAGTTCTTCCGCTTCATCCCTGCGGTGGCGATGATCACCGTCGCGGTGATCTGGTTCGGCATCGGGGAGGAGAGCAAGATCTTCCTGATCGCCTACACCACGGTGTTTGTCGTCGTCATCGCAACGGCCGCGGGCGTCGGCGCGGTGGGGCGCGACAAGATCCGCGCGGCGCAATGCCTGGGCGCGTCGCGGTTCCAGGTGTTTGCATTGGTCGCGCTGCCGGCGACGGTGCCCTACATCCTGACCGGGATGCGGTTGGCGATGGCCAACGCCTTCGTCACCATCGTCGCGGCGGAACTGATTGCTTCCAATGACGGCCTGGGCAAGCTGCTGTGGGATGCGCGGCTGTTCATGCAGATCGAGGATATCTTCGTGGCGCTGGTGGCGCTGGGCCTGCTGGGCTTCACCACCGACCGGGTGTTCCGGTTCCTGATCCGCGCCTTTGCCGGGCGCTTCAATGCGACAGTCTGAGCCCGCCTTCGGCGTGACGCGACCGTCTGACTCAACAGGGAGAAGCAAGATGAACCGTCGTTCCATCCTGGCACTGCCGGCCGCGGCCGCATTGCCCATGCCGGCCTTCGCGCAGGGTGCGCCGACGCGCGTCACCATCGCGACCGGCGTCGATCCGTCCTTCTCGCCCTTCTACGTCGCGAAGGAGGGTGGCTTCTTCGAACGCAACGGCCTGGACGTGACCGTCAACACCGGCCCGTCGGGCTCGGCGATGATCGCCTTCCTGATCGGCAACCAGGTCAATTGCGCCTATGGCGCCGAACAGGCGGGCGTGTCGGCGAATGTGCGCGACCCGAACGTGGTCGCGGTGGCCGAAGGCACGGCGCTGCTGCGCTGGATCAGCGTGCTGGGCCGCAACATCCGCACCATGGAGGAGCTGAAGGGCAAGCGGGTGGGCGTCGCGCGCGGCACGGGCTCGGAGACCTTCTGGCTGTCGGTGGTATCGAAGCTGAACCTCAACCCGGCCGACTACACCATCGTGAATGTCGAGGCGCCGGAGATGGTCGCGGCCCTCGAACGCGGCAACATCGACGCCTTCGCCGTCTGGGAACCCTGGCCGACCCGCGCCCAGCGCGCCATTCCCAACACCCATATCCTGGTGAACAACGAGTCGATCCAGATCGTCCGCAACTACGTCTACATGAACAAGGCCTGGGCGGAGCAGAACCGCCCCACGACGGAACGCCTGATGCGATCCCTGATCCAGGCGCAGGAATTCATCGAGAGCAACCGCGAGCAGGCCGCCCAGCAGGTCGCGCGCTTCCTGCGTCAGGACCGCGCGCTGATCGCGGAACTGATGACCAAGGTCGCGTTCCGCATGAACCTGACGGCCGACAGCGTGGCGAATATCCAGCTCGCCATCGACCAGCTGCGCGGGATGAACCGGCTCGATCGCCCGGTCACGACCGAACAGGTGATCTGGGCCGACCCGCTGCGCTGGGTCGCGCCGGACCGCGTGCGGATCTGATCGCGATGGCGGCGGACAAGCGGGCTGAAGGCGTCCGCCGCCTGGCCGCGCATGTGGCGCAGGTCGCGCCCATCGACCTGTCGCTGAGGCTGTGGGATGGCGCGCTGGTCGCGCTTGCCCCCGGCGCGCGCAGCGACCTGGTGGTGTCCATCGCGACGCCGGCGGCACTCACGCGGCTCGTGCGCCGCCCGCGCCTGACCACGGTGGTGGAGCTGATCGCCGAGGGCGCGGTGGACCTCGAGGGCGGGACACTACTGGACCTGTCCGCGCGGCTTGGCGGCGGCTCCACGCGCGGCATGGCGAAGCGCATCAGCAAGGTGCTGGCCGCACGCATGCTGCTGCCGTTCCTGTTCGGCCCCGGTGCAGGCGGCACGGGACATGCCTATGCCGGCACGCAGGTTGCCGAGCATGGCAAGGGCCGCGACGACAAGGCGCTGGTGCAGTTCCACTACGACCTGTCGAACGCCTTCTACGCGCTCTTTCTCGATCCCGAGATGGTCTATTCCTGCGCCTACTTCCCCGACTGGGACGCCGACATCGCGACAGCGCAACGCGCCAAGCTCGAGATGATCTGCCGCAAGCTGCGCCTGAAGCCCGGCCAGCACATGCTGGATATCGGCTGCGGCTGGGGCGGGCTGGTCTGCCACGCCGCGCAACATCACGGCGTGCGCGCGCATGGCGTCACCCTCTCCCAGGCGCAGCATGATTTCGCCGTGGAGAAGGTGCAGCGCCTGGGTTTGCAGGATCGCGTGACCATCGAACTGCGCGACTTCCGCGACCTGAAAGACATCGAGTTCGACCGCATCGCCTCGATCGGCATGTTCGAGCATGTCGGCCTCGCCAATCGCGCCGGCTATTTCCAGCAGATCCGCGCGCTGCTGAAGCCGCGCGGCGTCTACCTCCACCACGCCATCACGCGCCCGATGAAGCGGACCGAGCGCGATTTCCGCAAGAAGCGCCCCGAATACAGCGCCATCATCGACTACGTGTTCCCCGGCAGCGAGCTCGACCACATCGGCGGCACGGTCGACGCGCTGGAGGCCGGCGGCTTCGAGGTGCACGACGTGGAGGGCTGGCGCGAACACTACGGCCGCACCTGCCGGCTCTGGACCGAACGCCTGTTTGCCAACCGCGCGGCGGCCGAGGCCGAGGTTGGCGCGGCCCGCACCCGTCTGTGGCTGCTGTATCTGGCCGGCGTCTGCCTGGGCTTCGAGCGCGGCACCATCGGCATCTTCCAGACCGTCGCGACGAAGCGCGCGCGTGGTGCCTCGGGCATGCCGCCGACGCGCGGCGACCTCTACGCGTGATGTTCCGCCGCGCCACCGCCGATGACGTGGCGGCCATCGTCGCGCTGCTCGCCGACGACGTGCTGGGTGCCGCGCGCGAGGCGCCGGGCGACCCCGCCTATGCCGCCGCCTTCGCCGCCATCGATGCCGATCCCAACCAGCTTTTCGCGGTGGCGGCGCAGGACGGCCGCATCCTCGGCTGCCTGCAACTCACCTTCCTCCCCGGCCTGTCGCATCGCGGCGCCTGGCGCGGGCAGGTCGAGAGCGTGCGCGTCGCCGCCAACCAGCGCGGCACTGGCCTCGGCCGGCGCTTCCTCGAATGGGCCATCGCGCAATGCCGGGCACGCCGTTGCCGGATAGTGCAGCTCACCACCGACAAGTCGCGCGCCGATGCGCGGCGCTTCTATGAATCGCTCGGCTTCATCGCCAGCCACGAAGGCATGAAGCTGGCGCTTTAGAGCGTGCTGTGTTTACACGGAAGCGTAGCCTGAATTGACGAGGTAGTTGGCGCATTCGGCGGTGCTGACGAGGTCGAGGATGGCGCCGGCCTTGCGCCAGGTGGTCTCGACAGTTCGCTGCTCT
>JAESGX010000139.1_pt1 | contig 63025 bp, 60 predicted proteins | sample 9269801 | NCBI WGS metagenome assembly JAESGX01 (sample SAMN16773122, study PRJNA677054) | algae metagenome | isolation source: Pleurocapsa minor GSE-CHR-MK-17-07R and co-occurring heterotrophs from wet... | place: USA: Lower Calf Creek Falls, Grand Staircase Escalante National Monument, UT ... | reverse complement strand
TCCGGGATTTGCGCGACGAGCACGATCGCATCCCGCTGCAGCATCGCCTTCGTGACGACGCAGCGAGCGCTACGGCGAACGACGCGCGCTCGCGGCAGCCGCGCGGCGGCCGGGTCGGGGGAAGGTGAAGGATCAGCCGCTGTCACGTCTGACGAACTGCCGTGGTCGTGGTGGCTCGACGCTTCTAGCAGATTTCGGACCGCACCGGCGTTGTTGAAAGCCGTGCTGTCTGCGCGCCGGACCGCGGACCGGACGTCGCCGATCGCACCTGCGGCGCCGTCGCCGCTGCGTTTCCAGCGCGCGCGGCCCACGGTGGTTCGGGCGTCCGCCCTGTCTACCGACGCCCCTTAGAGCATATCCCGTTCGGATCGAACCGATCCGAGCGACAAGGATATGCTCAAGCATTTGACTCTGGAGCGATTTCTGATCGATCGGATGATTCCATCCGATCGGAAAGCGCTCTAGCGGGCGACGGCGGCGGCGAACTGGTCGTCGAAGGCATAGCCGGAGCCGCGGACGGTGCGGATCGGGTCCTTCGACTTGCCGCGGTTGATCGCCTTGCGCAGGCGGCCGATGTGGACGTCCACCGTCCGTTCATCGACATAGACGTCGTGGCCCCAGACGCCGTCGAGGAGCTGCTCGCGCGAGAACACGCGGCCGGGCGACTGCATCAGGAACTCGAGCAGGCGGAACTCGGTCGGGCCGAGATGGACCTCGCGGCCGGCGCGGCGGACGCGGTGGGTCTCGCGGTCGACCTCGATGTCGCCGCCCTTCAGGACGGAGCTGACGATTTCCGGCTTGGCGCGGCGCAGCATGGCGCGCACGCGCGCCATCAGCTCGGCGACGGAGAACGGCTTCACCACATAGTCGTCGGCGCCGGTGGCGAGCCCGCGGATGCGCTCGGCCTCCTCGCCGCGCGCCGTCAGCATGATGATGGGCAGCCGCGCCGTCTCCTCGCGCGCCCGCAGGCGCCGGCAGAGCTCGATGCCGGAGAGACCGGGCAACATCCAGTCGAGCAACAGGAGGTCGGGCTGCACCTCCATCAGGCGCACTTCGGCCTCGTCGCCGCGGTCGCAGGTCTCGACCGCGAAACCCTCGGATTCGAGATTGTAGCGGAGCAGCAGCGTCAGCGGCTCCTCATCCTCGACGATCATCACCTTCGGCATCGGCGCCATGCTGCGTCGGTCCATGCGGGGGTGGGCGGTCATCGCGTGCCGAAGTCGGCCGGCGTCAGGCTCGATTCATCGAGCTTCGGACGATCGTCGGCGAGCTGCTGGCCGGTGACCTGGTAATAGACGTTCTCGGCGATGTTGGTGGCGTGGTCGCCGATGCGCTCGATGTTCTTCGCGCAGAAGAGCAGGTGCGTGCAGAAGGTGATGTTGCGCGGATCCTCCATCATGTAGGTGAGGAGCTCGCGGAACAGCGACGTGTACATCTGGTCGATTTCATTGTCGCGGTCGCGGATGGCGAGGGCGGCGGGGGCGTCCTTGCCGGTATAGGCGTCGATGACGGCCTTCACCTGCTCGAGCGCGATCTCGGAGATGTGCTCGACGCCGAGCGCCAGCCGCTTCGGGTGGAAGTGGCCGTCGATGGCGGCGACGCGCTTGGCGATGTTCTTGGCGAGATCGCCCATGCGCTCCATGTCGATGGAGACGCGCAGCGCCGTGATGATGTCGCGCAGGTCGCGCGCCATCGGCTGGCGGCGGGCGATCAGGCTGATCGCATCCTCTTCGACCCGCCGCTGCAGGGCGTCGAGGCGCAGATCGGTGGTGATCACCGACTGGGCGAGGTGGGTATCGACGCGCACCAGCGCGGTGACGGCATCGACGAGCATGCGCTCGGCGAGCCCGCCCATTTCGGCGATGCTGCCGGCAATGCCGGTCAGCTCGTCGTCATAGGCGGCAACAATGTGCTCGGACATCTGTGCTTACTCCCCGCGCCTGGACGTGCGCGCCGCGACCTCAGCCGAAGCGGCCGGTGATGTAGTCCTGGGTGCGCCGTTCCTTCGGGTTGGTGAAGATCATGTCGGTCGGCCCCTCCTCGACGAGATCGCCGAGGTGGAAGAACGCCGTCTTCTGCGAGACGCGCGCCGCCTGCTGCATCGAGTGGGTGACGATGACGATGGTGAAGTTCTCACGCAGCTCGTCGATCAGCTCCTCGATGCGGGCGGTCGCGATCGGATCGAGCGCCGAGCAGGGCTCGTCCATCAGGATCACTTCCGGACCGACCGCGATGGCGCGGGCGATGCAGAGGCGCTGCTGCTGGCCGCCCGACAGGCCGGTGCCGGACTCATTGAGCCGGTCCTTCACCTCTTCGAACAGCCCCGCCTTGCGCAGGCTCGCCGCGACGATGTCGTCGAGTTCGGCCTTGGAGGCGGCGATGCCGTGGATGCGCGGGCCGTAGGCGACGTTCTCGTAGATCGACTTCGGGAACGGGTTCGGCTTCTGGAACACCATGCCGACGCGGGCGCGCAGCTGCACGACGTCGAGGCTCGGGTCGTAGATGTCGAGCCCGTCGATGCCGATCTTGCCGGTGACGCGGGCCGCCGAGATGGTGTCGTTCATGCGGTTGAAGCAGCGCAGGAACGTCGACTTGCCGCAACCGGACGGGCCGATGAAGGCGGTGACGGACCGCTCGGGAATGTCGATCGTCACGTGCTTCAGGGCCTGCTTCTGGCCGTAGTAGACGTTGACGTCCTTGGTGACGACCTTGGCGGGCTTGAAGCCTTCGGACGGCACAGACCGGATGGTGCTGCTGGTCCGGGCATCGGCAACCATGGCTTCCATGGGGGGAGAGCTCCTGAAACGCGGGCGCGCGCGCCCTGGAAGGACTACCAGCGGCGCTCGAAGCGCTTGCGCAGGACGATGGCGATGCCGTTCATCAGGAAGAGGAACAGCAGCAGGACGATGATGGCCGCCGAGGTCTTGGCCTGGAAGCCAACCTCGGGAAGGTCGGACCACAGGAAGATCTGCACCGGCAGCACGGTGGCCGCCTGTGTGACGCCCTGCGGCACGTCGACGATGAAGGCGATCATGCCGATCAGGAGCAGCGGCGCCGTCTCGCCGAGCGCGTGCGCCATGCCGATGATGGTGCCGGTGAGCACGCCCGGCATGGCGAGCGGCAGCACGTGGTGGAAGACCGCCTGCTGGTGCGAGGCGCCGACGCCGAGCGCCGCTTCGCGGATCGACGGCGGCACCGCCTTCAGGGCGGCGCGGCTGGCGATGATGATCGTCGGCAGCACCAGGAGGGCGAGCACCAGGCCACCCACCAGCGGCGAGGAGCGTGGCAGGCCGAAGAAGTTGAGGAAGACGGCGAGGCCGAGCAGACCGAAGACGATCGACGGCACCGCCGCGAGGTTGTTGATGTTGACCTCGATGAGTTCCGTCCAGCGGTTCTTCGGGGCGAACTCCTCGAGATAGATCGCCGAGGCGACACCGATCGGCAGGCAGATGATCAGCGTCACCAGCATGGTGTAGGCGGAACCGACGAGGGCGCCGAGGATGCCGGCGAGTTCGGCCTCGCGGCTGTCGCCGGAGGAGAAGAACAGGGCGTTGAAGTGCTCGGAGACGAGGCCCTTCTCTTCCAGACGCTGCAGCCAGGCGATCTCCTGGTCGGAGAGCTTGCGGTTCGCCTCGGGGGTGTCGAGCACCAGCGTGCGCCAGGTATCGGGTTGGGCGTTGTCGGTGGAGGTGAGCGGGATCAGCACGTCGCCGACGATGCGGTCGTTGCCGAGCTCGGTCACCTTGATGACGCCGCCGTTGATCTCGACCAGCACGCTCGGCGCCGTCGCGTCCAGCGTCTCGGAGCTGCCGGCGGTGTCGAAGCGGCCCTCGAGATCGGCGATGCGCGCCGACAGGCCGTCGATCGAGGTGCGCAGGCTCGCTTCGTCGGACTCGAACTTCGTCACGGCGCCTTCGAGGGCCGCGACGCCGGCGCCGCTGATCCGGGCGGCGGCGAGCTGTTCGCGGGCGATGACGAGGTCGGCGGCGTTGGTCTGGTCGATGACGCGCAGGCGCTCGCGCTCCTGGCGCAGCACGGCCGCCTGTGCGGCCAGCGACTGCTTCACGCGGACGAGCTCGTCGGAGAAATCATTGGCGGAGGACAGCAACGTCACCGTGCCGGTGACGGCGGACGGCGAGCCGATGCCGCGCGTCGGCAGCGCCTCGATCGGCGTCACCAGGCCCTTGTAGAACAGGTCGGCGTCGTCGGAGATCAACACCGGTACCGACACGCGGGTGCCGATCAGGGCCGGATCGGCCATGACGTCGGCGCGCAGACCCATCGCGGCGTTGCTGGACAGCAGGCCGAACAGCGCCTGACGCTGGCGGCGGTTCTCGGCCACCCCCGGGAACATCGCCAGCAGCGAGTCGCGGATCGGCTTGACGAAGTCGCCGCGGGCGATGACCGCCGGATCATTGGAGCCGGTGGGGTCGATCGCCTCGGCGCTCGCCTCCACCTGCATCGTCAGCTCGGCGATGGTGAAGGCGGGGATCGCCTTCACGACGATGTCGGCGATGAGGACGACGAGCGCCAGCGCAGCGAACAGGATCGCGGCCACGCCGTAGGCGCGGAAGCGCGCCTCTGCCCGGTAGCGCCGGCGCACATGGGCGCGGGCGACGTCGCTGGTGAGATCGAGGACCCGGCCCCGGACGACTGCAGCGTCAGTCATATTGCTCTCGATATTTCTGGACGATCTTCAGCGCGATGACGTTGAGGATCAGCGTGAAGAAGAACAGGACGAAGCCGAGCGCGAAGGCCGACAGCGTCTTGGCGCTGTCGAACTCCTGGTCGCCGACCAGCAGGGTCTTGATCTGCACCGTCACGGTGGTGACCGCCGCGAGCGGATTGAAGGTGAGGTTGCCGGTGAGACCGGCGGCCATGACGACGATCATGGTCTCGCCGACGGCGCGGCTGATCGCCAGCATGAAGGCGGAGACGAGCCCCGAGAGCGCGGCCGGCAGCACCACCTTCTTGATGGTCTCCGACTTCGTCGCGCCCATGCCGTAGGAGCCGTCGCGCAGCGATTGCGGAACCGCGTTGATGACGTCGTCGGACAGCGAGGAGACGAAGGGGATAATCATGATCCCCATCACCAGGCCGGCGGCGAGAGCACTCTCGGAGGCGACGTCGAGACCGAGCGCCTGACCGACCTCGCGGATGATCGGTGCGACGGTGAGGGCGGCGAAGAAGCCGAACACCACCGTCGGCACGCCGGCGAGGATCTCCAGCACCGGCTTCACCACCGAGCGGACCCGCGGCGAAGCGTATTCGGCCATGTAGATCGCCGAGAACAGGCCGATCGGGCCGGCGACGCACATGGCGATCAGCATGATCAGGGTGGTGCCGACGAACAGCGGCACCGCGCCGAAGGCACCGGACTGGCCGACCTGGTCGGTGCGGATCGCCGTCTGCGGGCTCCACTGCAGGCCGAACAGGAATTCGTACCAGGGGTAGCGGGCGAAGAAGCGCAGCGTCTCGAACATCACCGAGAAGACGATGCCGATGGTGGTCAGGATGGCGACCGCCGAGCAGGCGATCAGCACCACCTTGACGATGACTTCGAAGCGATTGCGGGCTCGGAAGCTCGGCGCGACGGTGCGCAGGCTGAGGAACATGCCGCCCAGACCGGCCGCGATCCCCAGTGCCAGCGACAGCCAGCCGGCGGTGGTCCGCCAGGCCGCGTAGCTTTCGCCGGCCGCGGCGACCGGAGCCGTCACGCTGCCGGCCGGCGCGGTGCCGTCGGCGACCATCAGGATCTCGCGCAGCCGTGTCGCCTTGGCGAGCTCGTCGACCGGCTGCAGATCGGTCGGCAGCAGCCCGAGCGCATGCGCCTCGACGAGGCGCGGCAGCAGCGGACCGAGCACGATCGCGATCAGCAACATCGGGATCACCGCCGCCGAGGCAGCGAAGAGGCCGTGATAGACGGGGAGGGAATGAAGTTGCCGGGTGCCGCCGGGCATCGCCGCGGCGCGCTGGCGTCCCACGAGGAACGCGATCACGGCGAGCGCCGCGATGGCAATAAAATAATAGGAGGTCATGCCCCGCCTCTAGGTTGGAACCGAGAGCCCCGCTCGGCTCTCCCCGCGGCCGGCGGCCGAAGGGAAGGCGGCGGCCGGTCGAGACCGGCCGCCGACAACATCAGTAAAGGCGAGCGATCAGGAGCTCGGAGCCTGGATGGTCTCGAGGTCCTTCGCAGCCGCTTCGGCCTTGGCGGCCATGTCTTCCGGCAGGGCGACGAGGCCCTTGGAGGTCAGGTAGCCGTCCTCACCCATCGCCTTGTCGGAGGCGTACTCGATGATGAACTCCTGCAGGCCGGGGATAACGCCGACATGCTGCTTCTTGAAGTAGACGAACAGCGGACGGGCGACGGTGTACGTGCCCGAAGAGATGGTGTCGAGGTCCGGCACGACGCCGTTGATCGACGCACCCTTGATCTTCGCCGCGTTCTCTTCGAGGAACGAGTAGCCGAAGATGCCGACGGCCTTCGGATTGGCGTCGAGCTTCTGGACGATGAGGTTATCGTTCTCGCCGGCGTCGATATAGGCACCGTCTTCGCGGATCGACTTCCAGACGTTACCGAACGCCTTGGCGTCGGCCTTCTTCATCGCCTTCAGGCTGTCGAACTGCTCGGCGCCGGGCTCCATGACGAGCTCGAGGAACGAGTCGCGCGTGCCGGACGTGGGCGGCGGGCCGAGGACTTCGATCTTCTCCGCCGGCAGCGAAGCGTCGACGTCGTTCCAGTTCTTGTAGGGGTTCGGGATCAGCTTGCCGTCCGGGCCCGGGACGTCCTTGGCGAGCGCCAGGAACACCTGAGCCTTGGTCAGCTTGAAGTCCGGGCCCGACTTGGCGCTGGCGATCGTCAGACCGTCGAAGCCGACCTTCAGCTCGATGATCTCGGTGACGCCGTTCTTCTGGCAGTCGTCGAACTCGCTCTTCTTGATCGCGCGGGACGCGTTGGAGGCGTCCGGCTGGTCGACGCCGACGCCGGCGCAGAACAGCTTGAAGCCGCCGCCCGTGCCGGTCGACTCGACGACCGGGGTCTTGAACTGGCCCATCTTGCCGAACTGCTCGGCGACGGCGGTGGTGAACGGATAGACCGTCGAGGAGCCGACGATGCGGATCTGGTCACGAGCCTCGGCAGCGCCGGCGACGAGCGCGCCGGTCATGGCGAGGGTGAGAACGCTAACGAGCGTCTTGGTTTTCACCGGGACTCTCCCTTTGATTTGAACTTTGGCGGCCTGCGGGGGCGCGGCGGCCGGGTGACCCACCCGTCCGGGCGGGCCATGTGTGCGGTGGCGACGAGCGCCGCCTCCATACCCCCTTCTATGACTCGCCGATGATCCTTTTATGACTATCTAAGCCATTGGAAACGTTAGGGGCGTCCGGAAGTGACGATTCCGACTGCGAAGACGGCAAAGCATCAAGGCGGACGCTGAAGAGGGCGCCGCCGCCAGCTGGGGTCTCGATCGAGAGCCGGCCGCGGTGACGGTTCAGGATGTGCTTGACGATGGCGAGGCCGAGGCCGGTGCCCTTGCGGGTGCGGCTCGCGCCGACGTCGACCCGGTAGAATCGCTCGGTCAGCCGCGGAATGTGCTCGGCAGCGATGCCGGGACCGAAGTCACGCACCGCGACGATGACCGCCGGCCGCTCGGCGCCGCGGTCGCAGCCCGCCGAGACGATGATGCGGCCGCCGGAGGCGCCATAATTGACGGCGTTTTCCACGAGATTGGCGAACACTTGGACGAGTTCGTCGCGGTCGCCGCGGACGCGGAGGGGCGCCGGCGCGATGTCGCTCTCGATGGCGACGCCGCCATCGGCCGCCACCGGTGCCAGCGTATCGACGACGTGGTGCAGCAGCGGCCCGACATCGACGTCGTCGGTCAACGGCAGGTGGGCGCGCATCTCGATGCGCGACAACGACAACAGGTCGTCGATCAGCCGCCGCATGCGCGCCGCCTGCTCGCCCATGATGGCGAGGAAGCGCTCGCGCGCCACCGGATCGTCGCGGGCGGGACCGCGCAGGGTGTCGATGAAGCCGGTGAGGGAGGCGAGCGGCGTGCGCAGCTCGTGGCTGGCGTTGGCGACGAAGTCGGCGCGCATGCGCTCGACCATGTGGCCCTCGGTCAGGTCGCGCACCAGCACCAGTACGAGGTCGGTCGCGCGCGCCGAGCGCGCCTCGCCGGCCGGCACCGTCAGCGGCGCGATGAAGGCCTCCAGCCAGCGCTCCGTCGGCACCTTTTCCGCCCAGGCGATGCGCTCCTGGGCGGCGCCCGTGGCGACGCGGTCGAGTGCCTCCAGGAAGGACGGTGCGCGCAGGCGGAACGACAGCGGGTCGCCGAGGCCGAGCGCGCCGAACATCGGCGCCGCGGCGCGGTTGGCGAAGCGCAGCCGGCCGCGCCGGTCGACGACGAAGGCGGGCTCCGGCAGCGCGTCGAGCGCCGCCTTGACGCCGGCGTCGGGGAAACGGGCGTGGGCATCGCGCGGCCGCGACGTCACCGTGCGCGGTCGCGCCCGGTTGAGCGCCACGGCGGTGGCGATGCCGGTGGCGCAGACGGCCAGGGCGGCCGGCGGCCACGGCACAGCGAAAATCGTCCCGAGCGCGATGATCGACATCGTCGCGACGGCGAACGGCGCCAGCACCACCGCCGTCATGCTCGGCGCCGGCGGGGCGGCCGGCGGGTCGTCGGGATCGGCTGGCGTCTCGCTCGTCGACATCGTCTCGGCCGTGATGGCGCGAGGTCACCCGTCACGGGCAATTCTTCTCGGCCTTCGGGGCAGACTAGCGCGCGCTGCTTCCGTTCGCATGACGGCTGCGCGACAGCGCGCAAATGAGCTGCCGCCGCCTCAGTTCGGCCGGGGCGGCTGGTGCTCGGCCCGGTCGTCAGCGGCGCCTTCGGCATCACCGACTGGTCGATGTTGGAGGTGAAGCTCGTCTCGCGGCGGCCGATCTCCTCGCCTTCCGGCGTCAGCATCCGCACCGTCACCGCAGAGGGCTTGCCGGCGACGACGCCGTCGACCGGCGGTGACGTCAGCACGAGCTTGGTCAGCCCGATGCGGGCGACCCGTTCCGCGACGATCGGCGGGCCGCCGGCGGGGCTGGCCAGCGGTCGCTCGCGGTATCGGCTCGGTCGGCGGCGCCCTCGTCGGCGATCGGGTGCTGGCGGCGATCGAGGTCGGCTGGACGACGGCGTTCGGGGCGCACTGGCGCGACGTCGCCGTGCTGCTGGCTCTGACGGCGCTGTTCGCGGTGCGCCCGCTGGGCATTCTCGCCCTGCCCGGACGACGCGACCATGATGCGTAATCTCCCCGGCTTTCATTGATCCGCCGCATCTGTGGGGGCATTCTCCGCCCAAATTTCGCGCACGGGCGGCGTGACGCAACGGGAGAACGTGGATGCTCGAGCGTTACGAGAGCGAGAAAGCGGATCGGCTATCGGTGGTGCGGCAGCGGCTGGAGGCCCGCCGGCCCGACGGCCTCGATCGCGCCCGCTTCGCCGAGGCGATGTTTGGCCACACCGCGGCCGAGGACCTCGTCGCCTATCTGCCGGATGATCTCCTCTGGCTCGTCGACGACGCCTGGGCGGCGTTCGCCGAGCGCCAGCCCGGCCGCCACCGCCTGCGCTTCGTCGACCCGCCGTTCGAGCCGAGCGGGCGGGCGGTGACGGTCCTCGAGATCCTCAACGACGACATGCCGTTCCTGCTCGATTCGGTGATGGGCGAGCTCGGCGACGCTGGGCTGGTGGTGCGGCTCGTCTCGCACCCGATCCTCGCGCTGACGCGGTCGGCGGAGGGGCGGCTCGAGAGCTTCCAGGGCCTCGCCGACGCCCGCTCGGGCGAGCGCGAGAGCCTCATCACCATCCACGTCGACCGCATCCCCGCCTCTGACGACCGCGTGCAGCTCGCTCGGCGCCTCGACGCGACCTTGTGGGACGACCGCCACGCCGTCGCCGACTGGGCGGCGATGCGGGCCCGCGCCCGTGCCGTCGCGGCCGAGTGGCGGGCGGCCCGGCTCACCATCAGCCCGGAGACGCTCGCCGAAGCCGAGGCCTTCGTCGAGTGGCTGGCGGACGACAACTTCACCTTCCTCGGCGTGCGCGAATACGAGTACCGCGGCGACAGCGCCGACGGCAGCCTCGAGCGCACCGACGAACCGGGCCTCGGCATCCTGCGCGACCCGGACGTGCGGGTCCTGCGGCGTGGCGGCGAGCTCGTCACGACGACGCAGGAGATCCGCGAGTTCCTGCTCAGGCCGGACCCGATCATCATCACCAAGGCGAACCTGCGCTCGCGCGTCCACCGGCGCACGCACATGGACTATGTCGGCATCAAGCGCTTCGCCGCCGACGGCAGCCTGGCAGGGGAGGTGCGCATCGTCGGGCTGTTCACCCACGACGCCTATACGCGCTCGGTGATGTCGATCCCGCTGGTGCGCCGCAAGGCCGGGATGGTGCTGGCGGGCGGCGGCTTCGCGCCGGCGAGCCACTCGGGCAAGGCCCTCACCAACGTGCTGGAATCCTATCCGCGCGACGAGATGTTCCAGCTCGAGGTGGAGACGCTCGCCGCCCACGCCTTCGCCATCCTCGAGCTCGGCGAGCGGCCGCGCATCCGCGTGCTCGCCCGCCGCGACGAGTTCGACCGCTTCGTTTCCATCCTCGTCTTCGTGCCGCGCGAGCGCTATTCGACAACTGTCGACCACCGCATCGGCGAGCTCCTGGCCGACCGCTATGGCGGCCGCGTCTCCTCGGCGGCGATCGCCTTTCCCGAGGGCCAGCTCGCCCGCCTGCACGTCATCGTCGGCCTGCGCGCCGGGCCGCGCCCGGAGCCCGATCGCGAGGCGATCGAGGCGGAGATCGGCGAGATCATCCGAACCTGGTCCGACGACCTGCGGCGCGCCTTCGCGGCGATGCCGGACCGCCAGCACGCCCGCCATCTGCTCGATCGCTACGGCGAGGCGTTCAGCATGGCCTACCGCGACACCTACGCGGCCGGGGACGCCGTCGGCGACGTCATGGTGCTGGAGCGGCTCGCCGGCGAGCGGCGCACCGCCATCAACTTCAACCGCCGCGACGGCGACCCGGCGAGCCGGGTGTCGCTGAAGCTGTTCAACCGCGAGGCGCCGATCCCGCTGTCGGACCGCGTGCCGGTGGTCGAGGCGATGGGCTTTCGCGTCGTCAACGAGCGCACCTTCCGCATCCGGCCGGGCGACGAGCGCGGCCGCATCTATCTGCACGACATGACGCTCGAGCGCGCCGACGGCGGCGCCGTCGACCTCGAGCGCCTCGACGCGCCGCTCGAGGCGATGTTCATGGCGGTGTGGTTCGGCCTCGCCGAGAGCGATGGCTACAACGGCCTGATCCTGTCGGCCGGGCTCGGCTGGCGCGACATCGCCATGCTGCGGGCGCTGTCACGCTACCTGCGGCAGGTGCGCATCCCGTATTCGCAGGACTATCTCTGGGATGCGCTCGGCCGCCACCCGGCGATCGCAGCGGCGATCGTCGAGCTCTTCCACGTCCGTTTCGGCGTCGACCGGCCGGACGACGGGCGGGCGGAGGCCGAGGCGGCGGTGCGCGGGCGCATCGAGGCGGCGCTCGAGGCGGTGGCGAGCCTCGACGACGACCGCATCCTGCGCCGCTTCCTCAACGTCGTGACGGCGTGCGTGCGCAGCAACTTCTTCGCCGACGGCGCCGACGGCCGGCCGCCGGAGACGCTCGCCTTCAAGCTCGATTCGCACGCCATCGAGGAGATGCCGGCGCCACGGCCCTACCGCGAGATCTGGGTCTACAGCCCGCGCGTCGAGGGCATCCACCTGCGCTTCGGCAAGGTCGCGCGGGGCGGGCTGCGCTGGTCCGACCGGCCGCAGGACTTCCGCACCGAGGTGCTCGGCCTCGTCAAGGCGCAGCAGGTGAAGAACGCCGTCATCGTGCCGGTCGGCGCCAAGGGTGGCTTCGTGCCGAAGCGGCTGCCGCCGCCGACCGCCGGCCGCGAGGCCTGGCTGACCGAGGGCACCGAGGCCTACAAGGTGTTCGTCTCGACGCTGCTGGCGATCACCGACAATCTCGCCGGCGACGCCGTCGTGCCACCGGCGCGCGTCGTCCGCCACGACGGTGACGACCCCTATCTGGTGGTCGCCGCCGACAAGGGCACGGCGACCTTCTCCGACACGGCCAACGCCATCGCGCTCGAGCGCGGCTTCTGGCTCGGCGACGCCTTCGCCTCGGGCGGTTCGGCCGGCTACGACCACAAGAAGATGGGCATCACCGCCCGCGGCGCCTGGGAGGCGGTGAAGCGCCACTTCCGCGAGATCGACGTCGACATCCAGACGACGCCGTTCACGGTGGCGGGCGTCGGCGACATGTCGGGCGACGTCTTCGGCAACGGCATGCTGCTGTCGCCGGCAATCCGCCTCGTCGCCGCCTTCGACCACCGCGACATCTTCCTCGATCCCGAGCCCGATGCGGCGGCGGGCCTGGCGGAGCGGGCGCGGCTGTTTGCGCTCCCCCGCTCGAGCTGGCAGGACTACGACAAGGCGCTGATTTCCGAGGGTGGCGGCGTGTTCTCGCGGTCGCTGAAGGCGATCCCGCTGTCGCCGCAGGTGCGCCACGCCCTCGGGCTCGACAAGCCGCAGGCGACGCCCGCCGAGGTGATCTCGGCGATCCTGCGGGCGCCGGTCGACCTCCTGTGGTTCGGCGGCATCGGCACCTATGTGCGCTCGCGCACCGAAAGTGACGCCGATGTCGGCGACCGTGCCAACGACGCGGTGCGCATCGTCGCCGCCGACCTGAAGGCCAAGGTGATCGGCGAGGGTGCCAACCTCGGCATGACGCAACGCGCCCGCATCGAGGCGGCGCGCGGCGGCGTCCGGCTCAACACCGACGCGATCGACAACTCCGCCGGCGTCAACACCTCCGACGTCGAGGTGAACATCAAGATCGCGCTGTCGCAGCCGGTGCGCGACGGCCGCCTCGACGAGCCCGGCCGGCTGGCGCTGCTGGCCGAGATGACCGACGACGTCGCGGCGCTGGTTTTGCGCAACAACTTCAACCAGACGCTGGCGCTCTCGCTCGCCGAGCGGCGCTCCGCCGACGATCTCGGCTTTTCCCTCCGCCTGGTGCGCTCGCTCGAGGCGCGCGGCCTGCTCGACCGCACGGTCGAGCTGTTGCCGGACGACGCCGCCTTCGCTGAGCTCGGCCGCGCCCGCGCCGGACTGACCCGGCCGGAGCTCGCGGTGCTCATCGCCTATGCCAAGATCACGCTGTTCGACGATCTCGTGGCCTCGGGCGTACCGGACGACGCCTATCTCGGCGACGAGCTGTTCGACTACTTCCCCTCGGCGATGCGCGACCGCTTCGCCGACGCCATCGCCGGCCACCGGCTGCGCCGCGAGATCATCGCCACGTTGATGGCGAACGCGCTGGTCAACCGCGGCGGCCCGGCCTTCGTGCTGCGGCTCGCCGACGACACCGGCGCCGAGGTCGGCACCATCGCCGCCGCCTTCGGCACCTGTTTCGACAGCTACCGCATGGGCGAACTGAACGGCGCCCTCGACGCCCTCGACAACCGCATCCCCGGCGCGCTGCAGCTCGAGCTCTATGCGCTGGTCCAGGACGTTCTCGCCTCGCGGACGGGGTGGTTCCTGCGCAATGTCGCGCTCGACCGCGGGCTCGACGAGACGATCGGCCGCTTCCGCACCGGCATCGACACCGTCGGCGCCGCGCTGGAGACGGTGCTGCCGGCCGCCTTCCAGGCGCGCCGCTCGCAGCGGGCGATGGAATTGGTGCAGCGCGGCGTGCCGGCCGACCTCGCCCAGCGCCTCGCGAGCCTCGCGGCGCTGTCGCTCGCCCCCGACGCGGTGCTGGTCGCCGAGCGCAGCCGCGTCGCCATCACCGACGCGGCGTCGTCGCTCTATGCGCTCGCCGAGCGGCTGCGCGTCGACGAGATCGCCTCCGGGGCGCGGTCGCTGCCGGTTGCCGACCACTTCGAGCGCCTCGCCATCGACCAGGCCGTCGACCGCGTCACGCTCGCCGTGCGCGAGCTCGCTGGCTTCGCCTGCCGGCTCGGCTCCGGCGCCGCGTCGGTCGAGGCATGGTTCGCCGCCAACCCGCAGGCGGCACGTATCGAGCGGGCGGTCGCCGAGATCTCCAGCGGCGGTCTCAGCGTCGCCAAGCTGGCGGTGGCGGCGAGCCTTCTCTCCGAGCTCGCGGCGAGCGGCGACCGCGCCGCGGCGTGAGCCCGCCGGTCTTCCGCTTCGCGCCGAGCCCGAACGGGCGGCTGCACCTCGGCCACGCGCTGTCGGCGCTCGTGAATCTCGAGCGGGCGCAGGCTGCCGGCGGGCGCTTCCTGCTGCGCTTCGAGGACATCGACACCGAGCGCTGCCGGCCGGAATACGAGGCGGCGATCCGCGAGGACCTCGTCTGGCTCGGCATCTCGTTCGAGGAACCGGTGCGAAGGCAGTCGGAGCATTTCGACGCCTATCGTGACGCGCTCGCCGTGCTCGACGCGCGCGGGCTGCTGGTGCGCTCCTTCGCGAGCCGCCGCGAGATCGCGGCGGCGACTTCGACCGCCGCGGCCGCCGGTGTGGCTTGGCCGCTCGATCCGGACGGCGTGCCGCTGTTTCCCGGTGACGCGACGCTGCTGCCGGCAGCGGAGATCGCCCGGCGGGCGGCGACGGGCGAAGCGGCGGCGACACGGCTCGCCATGGCGGCGGCCATCGCCGCCGCGGGCGCGCCGCTGACGTGGACGGAGACCGGGGAGGGGCCTGGCGGCGAGACCGGCACCGTCGCGGCCCGGCCGGCGGCGTTCGGCGACGTCGTGCTCGCCCGCAAGGAGACGCCGACGAGCTATCACCTGTCGGTGGTCGTCGACGACGCGCTGCAGGGCGTCACCCATGTGGTCCGGGGCGCAGACCTGTTCGCCGCGACCGCCGTGCACCGACTGCTGCAGGCGCTGCTCGGGCTGCCGGTGCCGGTCTACCATAACCACCGGCTGGTACTGGGGGCGGACGGCCGCAAGCTCGCGAAGTCGAACCGCGACACCAGCCTCGCGGAGCTGCGCGCCGGCGGGGCGACGCCCGCCGACATCCGCCGCCTCGTTGGGCTGCCGGCCTGATCAGCCGGTCCCGACCACCCACATCCAGAACGTCATCGTCACCACGGCGACGAGCGAGCCGATCGTCATAGTGTTCGAGGCGATGCCGTGGCCGGCGCCGTGGCGGGTCGCGAACAGATAGGGGTTCACCCCCGTCGGCGAGGCGGCGCACACCGTGGCGACGGCGATCCACAAGGGCGGCATGCCGGAGAAGCGGGTGGCGAGGAAGAACACCACCGTCGGCAGCACCGCCACCTTCACCGCCGTCAGCAACAGTCCGGCGATGAAGTTCTCGCGGATGCCGTAGCGCTTCAGGCCGAGGCCGAGGGTGAACAGCGCGCACGGCACGGCGGTGTCGGCGATCTGGTTGATGACGGAGCCGGGAATGCCGGTGATCGGCAGGCCGGTGAACTTCACCGCGAGCCCCCCGTAGATGCCGATGATCAGCGGGTTCTTCAGCATGTGCTTCAGGGTCGAGAGGACGAGGCGGCGCCAGTCGGTGGCGCCGCCGCGCTCGCGCGCCTCGATGCCCTCGAAGCGCGCCGCCGTGACGATCGCCATGATCGGCAGGTGCACGGCGATGATGAGGAGGAGCGGCACGGCGCCCTCGTCGCCATAGACGGTGAAGGTGATCGGGATGCCGAGCAGCACCAGGTTGGAAAACGACGCCGACAGGCCGCCGATGACGCCCGAGCGCGCATCGCGCCGGAACAGCTTGCGGACGATGAACTCGCCGGCGAGCCAGGCTGTGACGACGCCGGCAAAATAGGTGAGCCACAGCGGCCAGGGCGAGACCGGCGGAAACTCAACCGCGGCCAGCGTCCGGACGAGCAGGAGCGGCAGCGCGATGGTGAAGACGTAGCTGCCCAGCGCGTCGCCGACCGGGTCGGCGAGGACGCCGAGGCGGCCGGCGGCCCAGCCGGCGAGAATGATGCCGAAGGACGGCAGCACCAGGACGAGGATATCGGCCGGGCTCATCGCTCCGGCAGGGCCGGCGCCGGCTCGTCTGGATCGGCGCCGATGGCGTGCAGCCGGGCGCCCTCGCGCTTCAGCCACGCCCGCGCCGTCCGGTGCGCCGGATACAGGCGGTCGACGACGCGCCAGTAGGCGGGCGAGTGGTTCATCTCGACGAGGTGGGCGACCTCGTGGGCGGCGAGATAGTCGAGCACGGCCGGCGGCGCCATCACGAGGCGCCACGAGAACGACAGCGCGCCGTCAGCGGAGCACGAGCCCCAGCGGCTGACGGTGTCGCGGACGCGGATCGAGGTGGGCCTTGTGCCGAGCGCCTCGGCGTGGCGGCGGACGGCGGCCTTGAGGTCGTCGGTGGCCTCGAGGCGCAGGAAGTCGCGGACGCGGCGGCCGGTGTGCTCGGGGGCGCCGCCAACGATGAGCGCCGGCGCGCCGTCGTGCAAGGCGAGGCGCGTGCGACCGCGCTGCGCGCCGTCGCGGACGATGCGGTGGTCGACGCCGCGCACGGGCACGACGGCGCCCTCGCGGAACGGGACCGGCTCCGGTCGGTCGGCGAGGTGCTCGGCGAGCCAGCCGCGATGGGCCGACAGGAAGGCGTCCACCGCCTCGCGACGGGTGCGGGCGGGCACGGTCAGAACCGGCGGCTCGCTCGCCACCGGGATGCGCAGCGTCAGCCGGCGGGCGCGACGATCGCGCTTCAGCCGCACCGCCGCGACGCGCTCGCCGATATCGAGCCAGAGTATCTCGGTCTCGGGCGGCGGCGGCACGGGCCGGCCGCGGAACTGGGCGAAGAAGGCGGTCATCCAGGTCAAGTTCTCGGGCGCATTGAGCGGAGTGCGGGCCGAATCAGCGGCTTGCGCCGATTGTGCCCGCCCGCGCCCGCCACCGCGAGCCGTTCCGGCCGCCGGTCAGAAGCCGACGGCGAGGAAGGTGTTGATAGCCGGCAAAGTCAGGATGCCGGTAATGGCCAGCCAGATCCACATCGACGTCGGCGTGCTGGTCGCGGCGCCGGTGATCCGCTCATAGAGCGCAGCCGGCACGCCGGCGACCATGATCGTCAGCGTCGACAGCACCAGCGAGGATACGAACAACAGGATCGGCAGACTTGGTCCGAAGAAACCCGATGACATGATGAGCATCGCCTGCAAAACCAGCAGAAGCAGCGGCGAAAAAAGTCCATTGAGGGCGGCGAATGCGGCGATCGCAATGGCGTAGAGCTGCAGATTCATGGCGCTCCCTCCGGCCGTCATGTCGGCGACCCCAGCGCGCCGAGCAGCATCGCTCTAAGCGCGAAGCGCAGCACCAGCAGCCAGAGGGTGGCAAACACCAGCACGAGCAGGAACGGCACGGCGTGCGGCGTGATCGGCCGCACCACCGCGAGCACCGGGTCGGTCAGGCGCACGAAGGCGCGGAAGATGTAGTTGCGCGACTCCGGCGGGAAGAAGAACGACAGGAGCAGGCGCCCGAGCATCGAGTACATCAGGGCGGCGAGCAGATAGTTGGGGACGTGGAAGTACCATAGGTCCCAGAAGCCGGCGTCCGTCACGTGGGTCGTGTCCTCGTCGGCGGGGGCAGGTCGGTCCGCTTGAAGCACGCGGACGCGGCGGCGGCAATGCCGTCCGGTGAAAAGAGGCGGGGCCCGTGAGGGCCCCGCCGGTCGTCGTTTCGCCGGGTGAAGGCAGCCGTCAGGCCGTCTTCTCCTTCATCACCGTCGGGCCGCGCGGGCGGCGGACGTCGTCGATGAAGGCCTGCATCTCCTTCGACGGCGCCGGCGTCATGAGGCTGACGACGATCATCACCAGGAAGCCGACCGGCAGGCCGAACAGCGCCGAGGAGATGTTGTTGACGCCGAACCAGCCGATCTTCGAGTGCAGCTTGGCGAAGGCCGTCGCCGGGTCGGCGAGTGCCGCCGCGACGTCGACCACCGGTGCGCCGGTCAGCGCATTGGTCAGCGACGTCATGCCGAGCACCTCGACGCCGAACACCGGGTAGTAGCGGGTCACCAGCAGGTAGAGCAGCGTGATGCCGAAGCCCGCGATGATGCCGGCGATGGCACCCGCCGACGTTGTCCGCTTCCACCAGACGCCCAGCACTAGCGCCGGGAAGTTGCCGGCGGCGGCGAGCGAGAACGCCCACGACACCATCGCCAGGATGTCCGCCGGTCGCGTCGAGGCGACGTAGGCGGCGGCGATGGCGACGAGCACCAGCAGGATGCGGGCGATCAGCAGCCGCCGGTGCGTCGGCGCGTTCTGATCGATCATCTTGTAGTAGATGTCGTGCGACAGCGCGTTGGCGATGGCGAGCAGCAGACCGTCGGCGGTCGACAGCGCCGCCGCGAGGCCACCGGCGGCGACGAGGCCGGCGATGACATAGGGCAGGCCGGCGATTTCCGGTGTGGCGATGACGATCGTGTCGGCGTTGATGGCGAGATCGGACAGGCGCAGCACGCCGCCGTGGCCTTCGAGAGCACCGCAGGCCGCGGTGATCGCCTCGACCGTCGAGGCGTCGACGCCGCAGACCTTCACCAGGCCGATCTTGCCATAGGTGTAGATCCACTGCGGCAGCGTCTCGAGGCCGGCCCCGATGACGTGCTGATAGACCTCCAGCTTGGCGAAGGCCGCATAGGCCGGCGCCGTGAAGTAGAGCAGGAAGATGAACAGCAGCGACCAGGCGACCGACTTGCGGGCCGCGCGGACGCTCGGGGTCGTGAAGTAGCGCATCAGGATGTGCGGCAGCGAAGCAGTGCCGACCATCAGGCAGAAGATCAAGCCGAAGAAGTTGAGCGGCGTGTAGTTGATGAACGCGTCGGTGTGCACCTTCAGGCTGGCGACGGTGGCGAGGCCGTTCTGCAGCATCTGCTGCTCGAGGACGCCGATTTCCTGCAGGGCCTGGCCGTAGGTGAACTGCGGGATCGGCAGGCCGTAGCGCTGCGCCGACAGCCAAACCACCGGGATCAGGTAGGCGATGATGAGCACGATGTACTGGGCCACCTGCGTCCACGTCACCGCGCGCATGCCACCGAGCATCGAGCAGAGCAGGATGCCGACCAGGCCGACGAAAACGGCGATCTCGAAGGAGATGCCGAGGAAGCGGGAAGCGATGATGCCGGTCGCATAGATCTGCGCCACCACGTAGGTGAAGGAGCAGCAGAACAGCACGACGATGCCGAGGAAGCGGGCGAAGTTGCCGCCGAACCGCGCCGACAGGAAGTCGGGGACGGTATAGGCGCCGAACTTGCGCAGATAAGGTGCGACGAGGGTCGCCACCAGCACGTAACCGCCGGTCCAGCCGAGCACGAAGGCGAGGCCGTCATAGCCGAGCAGGTAGAGTGTGCCGGCCATGCCGACGAACGACGCGCCCGACATCCAGTCGGCCGCCGTCGCCATGCCGTTATAGAAGGCGGGGACGCGGCGCCCGGCGACGTAGTACTCGGACACCTGCATGGTGCGCGAGAGCACGCCGATACCGGCATAAACTGCCAGCGTGAAGAACACGAACAGGTAGCCGATGATCTGGTTCGGCAGCCCGAATTGCTCGAGGACCGCGAGCAAAATGACGAAAGCGGCGAAGCCGCCGGTGTAGAGGCCGTAGATCTTGCCGAGATTGTCGGTGAAGTCACCGCCGGATGATTGCGTAGCCATGCCGATGTTCTCCCCTGGCTCAGTCGTCTTCGGCGACGCCATACTCGCGATCGATCGAGTCCTGTCGTGCAGAGAACCAGAAGATCTGTACGACAAAAACGATCAGCGAGCCTTGCGCTGCCATGTAGAAGCCGAGCGGGAAGCCGGCGATGACGATTTCATTCAGCTGTGTGACGAAAGCATGGACGACGAAGCCGAAGATGAACCAGATCACCAGACTGATGATCATCAGGTTCCTGGTCTTCGACCACCAGGCTACTTCAGTGTCGACTGACATTTGCCATCTCCCCCTTGTGCTCGGGCACGCCGATGCGTCCTGCCAAGGGCAGGTGGCGGCCGCTTCCTCCGGGACCGGGACCCCAAAAGGCCGGGATCCTCATTATTGATTCGCGCGCGCACATCGTCACGCTTGCACTAAAGCTAGCATCGCCGCCGTGATGGGTCGCCCTAGACTTTGGACGGACGGTGCCGACGACTGTTGCACTGCAAAAACAACGCGGCGAGGGGGGAGGCCGGGTGCGTCGGGCGCCGCGCCACCAGAGCGGCGCGGCGCCCGACGCATGGGGGCTAAGGGTTACTGCGGCGCCCAGGTCTCCTGGCCGATCTGCGTGCCGCCGCCATAGGTCCAGACGCCGTCCCACTGCCCGCCGTCGCGGATGAACAGCGCGACGCCGAAATTGTCACCGGACTTGTAGCCGACCGACAGGAAGTCGTCGTCGCCGACGGCCGTGCCAACGGCCTGGTTGCTGCCGATCGACCACTTGAGGGAATAGACGTTCTCGCCGACCTGCTGGACCGTCACGGTGCCGGTGTAGCCACCCTGGCCGCCCGGGTTGGTGCCGACGACATTGAAGGTGCCCTCGGCGCCGGCGAAGGCCGACGTCGACAGCGCGAGGGTGGTTGCAAAGGCGATCGAGGCGATGAGGCGCATGGTGGTGTTCCCTGTTTTTCCCGCATGGTTCTTTCGCCCGGCGCCTGCGGGAGGTGCGTCCGGCCGAAGCTCAGTCGTCTCGGTGAGGCTGGGACGGGCGCCGCCCGACCGCGCCTCGTGACGCGGCCGGCCGGTTCCTGTCCGGTGGCAAACGAGCCTGTTTGGTGGCGACGGGCCTGTCCCATGGCAAACCGCGGAGGTCTCATCTCGCCGCGGCGCCAGTGGCGATGCCGGCGTCGGTGTTCCACTCAATGCGGCGCGTCGCGCCGTGCATCCCCCCGCATGCCTTGGCGTTCTGTCGCCGATCTTACAGCGAGTCGAGGCCTTGCCACGCGAAAGAGTGCGGCGTGCACGGGGCTGGCGATGGGCTGGGCTCGGCGCGTCGGCGCTGCGCGTCAGGCGAGGATGATGGTGTCGCTGTAGGGGGCGACGGCCTTGTCGCTGGTGACGAGGCGCATCGGCTCGGTCATCGCCTGGGCGACGATGACGCGGTCGAACGCGTCGCCGTGTAGCAGCGGCAGGTTCTCGGCGGCGGCGTGGTCGGCGGTGACAGACAGAAGCGTGAACGCAGAAGGGGCGGCCTCGCGGCCACCCCTCCCAGTCTTCCTGCACCCCTGAATCCGGGCCTGCCCGGCTTCAGCTCCTGATCAGCTTTGGGCGGATGGACTTCCTCAGAAGTCCATTCCACCCATGCCGCCGCCGCCCGGCATCGCCGGGGCGCTGTCCTTCTTCGGCAGCTCGGCCACCATCGCCTCGGTGGTGATGAGCAGCGAGGCGACCGATGCGGCGTCCTGGAGAGCCGTGCGCACGACCTTGGTCGGGTCGATGATGCCCGACTTGATCATGTCGACATAGGTCTCGTTCTGGGCGTCGAAGCCCATCGTCTCGGCCGACTCGAGCACCTTGCCGACGACGATCGAGCCTTCCACGCCGGCGTTCTCGGCGATCTGGCGGATCGGCGCCTCGAGGGCCCGCAGCACGATCTTGATGCCCGCCTCGACGTCCGGATTGTCGGACTTCAGCTTGGAGACCGCCTTCTTGGCGCGCAGCAGGGCGACGCCGCCGCCCGGCACGATGCCTTCCTCGACCGCCGCGCGGGTGGCGTTGAGGGCGTCGTCGACGCGGTCCTTCTTCTCCTTCACCTCGATCTCGGTGGCGCCACCGACGCGGATCACCGCGACGCCGCCGGCGAGCTTGGCCAGCCGCTCCTGCAGCTTCTCGCGGTCGTAGTCGGAGGTCGTCTCCTCGATCTGCGCCTTGATCTGCGCGACGCGGCCTTCGATGTCGCGCTTCTTGCCGGCACCGTCGACGATCGTCGTGTTCTCCTTGGTGATGGAGACCTTCTTCGCCTTGCCGAGCATGTCGAGGGTGACGTTCTCGAGCTTGATGCCGAGGTCTTCGGAGATCACCGTGCCGTTGGTCAGCACCGCGATGTCTTCCAGCATCGCCTTGCGGCGATCACCGAAGCCCGGCGCCTTGACGGCCGCGACCTTCAGGCCGCCGCGCAGCTTGTTGACGACGAGGGTGGCGAGCGCCTCGCCCTCGACGTCCTCGGCGATGATGATCAGCGGCTTGCCCGACTGCACCACCGCCTCGAGCACCGGCAGCATGGCCTGCAGCGACGACAGCTTCTTCTCGTGGATGAGGATGTAGGGATCCTCGAGCTCGGCGATCATCTTCTCGGCGTTGGTGATGAAGTACGGCGAGAGATAGCCGCGGTCGAACTGCATGCCCTCGACCACCTCGAGCTCGGTGTCGAGCGACTTCGCCTCTTCGACGGTGATCACACCCTCGTTGCCGACCCGCTGCATCGCCGAGGCGATCATGTCGCCGATGTCGCGCGCGCCGTTGGCGGAGATGGTGCCGACCTGCGCCACTTCCTCGGAGGTTTTGATCTTTTTCGAGCGCTTCTCGAGGTCCTTGATGGCCTCGATCACGGCCATGTCGACGCCGCGCTTCAGGTCCATCGGGTTCATGCCGGCGGCGACCGCCTTGGCACCTTCCTTGACGATCGCCTGGGCGAGAACCGTCGCGGTGGTGGTGCCGTCACCGGCGATGTCGTTGGTCTTCGAGGCCACTTCGCGCACCATCTGGGCGCCCATGTTCTCGAACTTGTCCTCGAGCTCGATCTCCTTGGCGACGGTGACGCCGTCCTTGGTGATGCGTGGCGCGCCGAACGACTTGTCGATGATGACGTTGCGGCCTTTCGGGCCGAGCGTCACCTTCACCGCGTTGGCGAGAATGTCGACGCCGCGCAGCATCTTGTCGCGCGCGTCGGTGGAGAACCTCACGTCCTTGGCAGCCATGGATGCGGTCCCTTTATGTCTGTGATGTCAGTGGGATGAGGAGGCGACCGGGGCGTCGGCTCAGCCGACGACGCCCATGATGTCGCTCTCCTTCATGATCAGGAGATCCTGGCCGTCGATCTTGACCTCGGTGCCCGACCACTTGCCGAACAGGATCTTGTCGCCGGCCTTGACGTCGAGGGCGACGAGCTCGCCCTTGTCGTTGCGCGCGCCGGGGCCGACGGCGACGATCTCGCCCTCCTGCGGCTTCTCCTTGGCGGTGTCGGGAATGATGATGCCGCCCTTGGTCTTCTCCTCGGACTCGAGGCGACGGACGACGACGCGATCGTGCAGCGGACGGAACTTCATCGCTGGCTCTTTCTCTGCGTTCGATTTGCGATCCGGAGCCGGCCCGTCCGCTCGCCCGCGCTGTCGCGCCGAGCCGGTGGACGGCCGAAACCCCCGTGCTGCTAGCACTCCCTTTTGCAGAGTGCCAACAGCGCCGAGGATGTAGGGACGGCGGGTGCGGCTGTCAACGGCAGGGCCGGGCCGTCCTGGTATCGTCAAGCGAGGTCGAACCAACCGTCGACACTGTTACGCGTGCGGTCGACAGTCCGTTCACCCACCTGCGCGCCCCGCGCCGCCCCCTTAAGTGATGGCGAGACCGCCGCTTCCTCCCACGCGGCGCGACCGGAAGGACCGACTGCGATGACGAAGGTGCTCGTTCTCTATTATTCCAGCTGGGGCCACATGGAGCAGATGGCCCACGCCGCTGCCGAAGGCGCGCGCGCCGGTGGTGCCGACGTCACCGTCAAGCGGGTGCCGGAGCTGGTGTCGGAAGAGGTCGCCAAGCAGTTCCACTACAAGCTCGACCAGGCGGCGCCGGTCGCCGACCCGAACGAGCTCGCCGACTATGACGCGATCATCTTCGGCACGCCGACCCGCTACGGCATGATGTCGGCGCAGATGAAGAACTTCATCGACCAGACCGGTGGTCTGTGGATGAAGGGCGCCCTCGTCGGCAAGGTCGGCTCGGTGATGTCGTCGACGGCCAGCCAGCACGGCGGCCAGGAGACCACGATCGTGTCCTTCCACACCGTGCTGCTGCACCACGGCATGGTGATCGTCGGGCTCCCCTACTCGTTCCAGGGCCAGATGGGTGTCGACGAAGTGAAAGGCGGCACGCCCTACGGCGCCTCGACGATCGCCGCTGGTGACGGCTCGCGCCAGCCGAGCGCCGTCGAGCTCGACGGTGCCCGCTTCCAGGGCGAGCACGTCGCCAAGATCGCGGCGAAGCTCTCCGCCTGAGGCGGTGCCGGGCGGGCTGACCGCCGGGCTTGAAAGTCAGACGACGGCGCGGTCCGCTCAGCGGTCCGCGCCGTCCGTCGTTTTGGGGGGCGCGCCCGCCTCGGCGCCGGGATCGCGGCCGGCGGCGATGGTGCCGCGTGCCGAGGCGCGGCCGCGGGCCGAGGTGCCGGGCGGCTTCAGCGCGACGAGGCAGGCACCGATGATGATGGCGGCGCCGGCGATGGTCGACACCGTCGGGATCTCGTCGAAGGCGAGCCAGCCGAACAGCGCCGCCCACAGGAACGAGGTGTATTCCAGCACCGCGAGCCGCGAGGCCGGCGCGTGCGACAGCGCCCACGCCATCATCAGCTGGCCGCCGGTGCCGAGCAGGCCGCACAGCGCGAACAGGAAGACGTGGGAGAGCTCGACCGGCTGCCAGTAGGCGATGCCGAAAGGGATCAGCACGATCGCCGCCGCCGTCGTCTGCAGCATCACCATCGCCTCGACCGAGTCGTGCATCGACTGGCGGCGCACCAGCACGTTCGACAGCGCGTAGGTGGCGGCGCTGAGGAGGGCGGCGGCGAAGCCGAGCGGCGCGTTCTCGCGCTGCGCGAGGACGAACTGGCCGTGCAGGATGACGAGCACGCCGATGAAGCCGATGCCGAGACCGACCAGCACGCGCGGCGGCAGCGGCTCCTTCAGCATCGTGCGGCCGAGGATGGCGATGAAGAACGGCGCGAGGAAGCTCACCGCGATGACGTCGGCAAGCGGCAGGATCGTCACCGCGAAGAAGAACGACGAGGCGACGACGACGATCAGCACGCCCCGCAGGCCGTTCGCCACGATCGAGCGGGCGCCGAGGCGCTGCGGCCGGCGCAGGAACACCGCCCAGACGATCGGCGTGCCGGCGACATAGCGCAGGAACACCGCCATCAGCACCGGATAGAAGGCGACGAGCCCCTTCATCACCGCGTCCATGCCGATGAACACGCCGATGCCGGTGGCGGCGACGACGAGCGGCACGAAGGAGACGTCGTGGCGAAGCGGTTTCACGGGGCTTTTTCCCTCAGCCGAGCGGGCGGGCGTAGGGAAACTCCCACGAGGAGGACTGGTCGGCGAGAAACCGCACGCCGGGCACCCGGGTGAAGCCGTTCACCTCGTAGAAACGGTGCGCGTCCCGGAAACGGGTGTCGGTCCAGAGCCGCACCGTGCGGGCCTCGCGGGCACGCGCATGGTCGAGGGCCACGCCGAGCAGGGTTTTCGCCAGGCCGCGGCCGCGCACCGGGGCGGCGAGATAGACCTTCGCGATCTCGAACACTGACGGGTCGGTGGTCGCAGCCACCGCGAAGGAGCCGACGATCGCCCCGGCCTCCTCGGCCACCCAGACGGCACCGGCGCGGGCCTCGTAGTGGCTGGCGGGGTGGGCGAGCTCGGGAAACTCCGCCTCGACATAGTAGCAGCCGGGATATTCGGCGAAGACGCCGGCGATCAGCCGGGCGATGCCGGGGCCATCGCCATCGCGGGCGTGGCGGATGAGGTCGGAAGGGGCGGGGGGCATATGGCAGCCGGAGGGCGGAAGGGGAGGCCGAGGCTTAGCTGATCCGCGCCGGGGGTGGAAGGGTGGGGCGCACCTGCGCCGCGTCGCGATCCAGCACCACCGAAAGGCGAAGGCCGAGCGCCTTCGCCACCTTCAGGAACGTGTCCAGCGACGGATTGCCGTCCACGCTCAGCGAGCGATAGAGGCTCTCCCGCGACAGCCCCGCCGCCCGGGCGATGTCGGACATGCCGCGTGCTCGGGCGACATCGCCGAGAGCCGCGGCTAGCAGCGCCGGATCGCCGTCCTCCAGCGCCGCGGCGATATAGGCGGCGACCGCCTCATCGCTGTCGAGGTGGTCACTGGGGCTCCAGCCCGAGGTTTGGGTCTTCACTGCCTCATCCTCTATTGTCGCTCCGTGGCCAAAGACTAGCGCTTATAACCTCGGCCAAATGGATGGAAAAAAATATCAATACTAGGCCGAACAATGGCATCACTAAAACTTGAAAGTCGGAAACTTCAGCCCTGGCCCATGCCTCCGCAAGGGATTCAAACCCTCCATTTGACAATATATCGTATAACCATACCAATGAAAGTACAATAAACGATAAAAACAAAATTACACCCAAACAATACAGTAGGGCCCAGATTCTCCACATATAAAAATCCCTCGCCCCAGTGAGTAAAAACACCTGACCAGTGAGTAAAGACACCTGAACGGAGCGAGCGCAACTGCTCAAGACGCGCCCCTCGTGGTCCCTTGAGGGATCGTGGTCCAAGCCATCTGGGCGCGGTCTCCACACCGGAGATGTCTGTTCCTGTCTCAGACGATTCTGAGCCGTAAGTTGATGCTCACAACGTAGCCGAACTCGCCAGCAGCTACCATTGCGTGTCGCGCTACAGGCGCATCCCCAGCGACCGCCCGCCGCCCCGCGCCCGCGTTTCTTTGCCGCCGCAACCCTGATAAAAGAGACGACCCGTGACCCCGGCCGAGCGACCGCTCAGGAGAACATGATGGACCGCGCGACAGACGTGGACGCCGGCTTCGAGCCGACCCCGAACAATCTCGAAGCCTTCTTCATGCCGTTCACGGCGAACCGCTCCTTCAAGAAGCGGCCGCGCATCGTCAACCGCGCCGAGGGCGTCTACTATTTCAAGCCCGACGGCTCGGCGGTGATGGACGCCTCGGCGGGCCTGTGGTGCTGCAATGCCGGCCATGGCCGGCCGCAGATCGTCGAGGCGATCCGTACCCAGGCGCAGGCGCTCGATTTCGCGCCGGTGTTCCAGTATGGCCACCCGAAGGCGTTCCAGCTCGCGAGCCGCATCGCCGCGATGGCGCCGGGCAATCTCGACCACGTCTTCTTCGGCAACTCCGGCTCGGAAGCCGTCGACACCGCGCTGAAGATCGCGCTCGCCTATCACCGCGTCCGCGGCGAGGGCCAGCGCACGCGCCTGATCGGCCGCGAGCGCGGCTACCACGGCGTCGGCTTCGGTGGCATCTCGGTCGGCGGCATGGTCGCCAACCGCCGCATGTACGGCGCGATGCTCGCCGGCGTCGACCACCTGCCGCACACCTATGACCGCTCCAAGCAGGCCTATTCGCGTGGCGAGCCGGAGTACGGCGCCCACTTCGCCGACGAGCTCGAGCGCATCGTCGCCCTGCACGGCGCCGACACCATCGCCGCCGTCATCGTCGAGCCGATGGCCGGCTCCACCGGCGTGCTGCCGCCGCCGAAGGGCTACCTGAAGCGCCTGCGCGAGATCACCGCGAAATACGGCATCCTCTTGACCTTCGACGAGGTCATCACCGGCTTCGGCCGCCTCGGCACGGCGTTTGCCGCCGAGCGCTTCGGCGTCACGCCGGACCTCATCACGTTTGCCAAGGGCGTCACCTCCGGCACGGTGCCGATGGGCGGCGTGCTGTGCTCGAAGCCGATCTACGACGCCTTCATGCAGGGCCCGGAGCACGTCATCGAGCTCTTCCACGGCTACACCTACTCGGCGCATCCGCTCGCCTGCGCCGCCGGCCTCGCCGCCCTCGACATCTATCGCGACGAGAAGCTGTTCGAGCGCTCGGCCGCGCTGGAGGCGCCGTTCGCCGACGCGCTGTTCGACACCATCAAGGGCCTGCCGCTGGTGGAAGACATCCGCACCATCGGCCTCGTCGGCGCCGTCGACCTCGCGCCGATCCCGGGCGCGCCGGGCCTGCGCGCCTACACCGCGCTCGAGAAGGCGTTCCACGACGTCAACCTGATGATGCGCATCACCGGCGACACCATCGCCATCTCGCCGCCGCTCGTCATCAGCGAGAGCGAGATCGACGAGCTGATGGGCAAGCTGAAGAAGACGATCGAGCTCGTCGCCTGAGCGAGGCTTACCGCCGCTCCGCCGGCACTACGGTAGGGGAGGACTTCAGCCGCGCGTTTCGACCACGTGCAGCGTGAAGGCCTCCCCTGAAATGCTTATGCCGCAGGCCCAGACACGCTCGGCGTTCGGGACGGGCTCGGGTCGCATCCGCATGATGTCACCGAAGGCGGGCTTGAGGTTCGGGAACGCCTCGGCGATTGGCGTGAGGAGGAACCCGGTGTAGTTGCTCCTGCGGTGCTGTGAGACTTTCGTCATTCCCTTGTACGTCATGACGAATGTGTAGAGCGGCATTGGTCGTCTCGCGATTTTGACGAGGATGCGTAGCAGCGCCCAGGGACAGGGTCGAGCAACCCGCTCATCCGGGGGACGAGATCACCCATCGCGGCGGCCCATGGCCGCCGCGATGCGTTTCAGCGGCCGGCCATCGATCAGGGCGAGCCCCACACCGATCAGCGCGATGCCGAGGAAGTGTTCCGGCGCCAGCCGCTCGCCCAGCACCAGCGTGCCGAGCAGCATGGCGCTCACCGGCACCATGAAGGTGACGAGCGAGATCGACGTCGCCCCCGAGCGGGCGAGGATGCGGAAAAACACGATGTAGGCGAACGCCGTCGAGGCGAGCGCCAGCGCCATAACCGAGCCGATCGCCGGCAGGCTCGGCACCGGCAGCGTCCACGGCGACGCGAAGACGAGCGCCATCGGCACCATGATCAGCGTCGAGGCGGTGAGCTGGCCGGTCGCCGTCTGCACCGGCGACAGACCGAGCCGGCGGAAGCGGCGGCCGAACACCGTGGCGAACCCGTAGCAAAGCGCCGCGCCGAGGCAGGCGAGCTCTGCCAGCACGTCGGCCTCGACACCGGCCAGTGCCCCCGGCCCGATCATCGCCACGACGCCAGTGAAGCCCACCAGCACGCCGGCAATGCGCCCGAGCGTCAGCCGCTCGTCGGTGGTGGCGAAATGGGCGACGAGCACGGTGAACAGCGGCGTCGTGGCGTTGAGGATCGCCGCAAGGCCGCTCGCGATGTGGCTCTGGCCCCAGACGAGCAGCGTGAACGGGATGGCGTTGTTGAACATCCCCATCAGCGCGAAGGCGCCGATCGCGGCCGCCGTCGTCGGCAGCCGCTCGCCGCCGATCCGCAGCACGAGATGCAGCGCGAGTGCTGCGATCAGCACGCGCGCGGCGACGATGACGAGCGGCGGCAGCTCCGCCACCGCGATCGCGATGAAGAAGAACGAGCCCCCCCACAAAAGCGACAACAGCACCAACATCGCCCAGTCGGCGAGGCTGAGCGGACGCAGGGCGAAGGCGGTGGGCGAAGGCGAAGGGGGCAAACGGCACCAGCGTTGGGGACGGCGCACCCTAAGGGCGGAGCCGCCGCGGGGCATCCCGTTTCTTGCCTGCCGGGCGACGAGGGGTGACGCCCTCCTCGGCGCGCCGTCGTCGGCGGACGTTCGCGCCCGCCTTGTCGCCCGGCCGCGAACGGATCAAAGATGCGCCGCAACCACAAGCCGTCGCCCGGGATCGGGCGAGGGCGGAGAACACTTTCGGGAGCGCCCATGCAGCGGACGGCGATCTATCCGGACCTGGCCGACAAGACCGTGTTCATCACTGGCGGCGGCAGCGGCATCGGTGCCGCGCTGACCGAGGGCTTCGCCGGCCAGGGCGCCCGCGTCGCCTTCGTCGACATTGCTGAGGCGCCGAGCCGCGCCCTCGTCGCCCGGCTGTCGAATGGCGGCGGCCGCGCGCCGCTGTTCATCCCCTGCGACATCCGCGACGTGGCGGCGCTGAAGGCGGCGGTCGCGCGGGCCGGGGCGGAGCTCGGCGACGTCGCCGTGCTGATGAACAACGCCGCCAACGACGAGCGCCACGCCGTGCTCGACGTCACGCCGGACTACTGGGACGAGCGCATGGCGATCAACCAGCGGCCGCTGTTCTTCGCCGCCCAGGCGGCGATCCCGCAGATGCAGCGGCGCGGCGGCGGCTCGATCGTCAATTTCGGCTCGATCTCGTGGCGCCTCGGCCAGGGCGGCATGCCCGCCTATACGATGGCGAAGGCCGCCGTGCACGGGCTGACGCGCGGCCTCGCCCGCGACTTCGGCCCCGACCGGATCCGCGTCAACACGCTGTTGCCAGGCTGGATCCTGACGGAGCGGCAGAAGGAGCTCTGGCTGACGCCGGAGGCCGACGCGGAGCGCCGCAAGGGCCAGTGCCTCGACCTGCAGATCGGCCCCGCCGACGTGGCCGAGATGGCGCTGTTCCTTGCCTCCGACGCCGCCCGCGCCATCACCGCCCAGGAGTTCGTCGTCGACGCCGGCTGGGCCTGAGGCGACGGCGTCGCGCCGTTGCACGCGCGACACGAAGCGGCGTTAGGGATGGCGGTCCGGCGCGGGCCGATGCGCTCCCGCCCGAGCGGGAGCGCGCAAATGACGGGCGATGAAGCGCCGGAAGGCGGTATCCACCTCGGCCTGCGGTTTGGCCCCATCGTGGCGCCGGCGGCGGCGCCGGCCGAGCAGCCGGTGCTCGACATCGGCTTCCGGCTGATCGTCGTCGGTGATTTCGGTGGCCGCGGCGACGGCGTTCCCGTCGAGGCCGACGGCGCCGACATCGCGGCGCTGATGCGCCGCCTTGATGCGACTGTCTCGTTCGATGTGCCGAACCGCCTCGCGGACGCACCGCCGGCCCTCGGCGTGCGGCTGCCGCTCGCCTCGCTCCGCGACCTCGATCCTGCGACGCTCGCAGACCGCATCCCGGAGATCGCGCGGGCACGCACCGCCGCGCTGGTGGCCGGTCCGGGCGGCACGGCGACGGCGCCGCCGGTGGCCGCGTCGGCCTCCACGCCCGCCGGCGACGACTTCGACCGCCTGCTCGGGCTCGTCGACCTGCCGGCCCGGGCACCGGAGGCGACTGCCGGAGCGGCGCTCTCGGCCTTCATCGCGGCGGGAGCGAAGCCTGCGGCGACCCCCTCGGCGCCGATCGCTTCGTCGCCCGTGATCGAGGCGCAACTGCGCGCCGTCGCCAGCCATCCGCGTTGGCTCGCCGTCGAGGCGGCGTGGCGGAGCCTGCGCCTCATCCTCGGCGCCGCCGGGTCGCGGCCGTCGACGCGGGTGTTCGTCTGCGATCTCGCCGCCGACGCCGACCTTGCGGACGTCCTCGGTGCGGAGGCGTTCGCAGCGGCGCTGCCGTCGGGTGACGATCTCGGCGCGGTCGTCTTCCTTGCCGCCTTCGGGCCGTCGCCGCGCGACCTCGACCACCTCGACCTCGTCGCCGCCACTGCCGACCGCCACGGCCTGCCGGCGATCGTCACGCTGTCGGCCGATTTCTTCGGCCGTCCACCCGAGGTGGTGGCGGCGATGGACAACCCCGCCACGCTGCTCGAGGCGCCGGCACTGGCCGCCTGGCGCGGCCTGACAGCGCGCGACGAGGCCGGCTGGCTGTTCCCGACCTGGAACGACGTGGTGCTGCGTCCGGCCGCCGGACCGGCGCCGGTGCTGTGGGGCGGTGCCGGTGCGGCGCTCGCGAGCCGGGTGCTGGCGAGCCTCGCCGACAGCGGCTTTCCGACGGAGGTCATCGGCGCCGAGGCTTGCTTGCGCGGTCTCGACCTCGTCGAGACGACGGGGCCGGACCACCGGCCGGTGGCGCTGCCGGTGCGCGCCGCCGTCGGCGTCGACGTCGCCCGCCTGCTCGGCAGCGAGGGGATCGGCTGCCTTGTCGCCCGTCCCGATCGCGACCGCGCCTGGTTCCTCCGCGCCCCCGCGGCAGCCGCCATCGACCTCGGCTGCGAGCTCGACCCGCCGGCGCTCACCGCCTTTGCCGACCTGCCGTTCCGCTTCGTCTCCACTTTGATCGAGGCGCGGCTGCAGGCGGCGGTCGCGACGGTCGAAGGCGCCGCCGCGGCGCAGGCGGCCGCGGCCATCGCGGCAGCGCTCCGCGACCTCGTCGACGCCTCCGGCCCCGGCGGCGACGTCGCCGTGGTGCCGGTCGGCGAAGCGGACGGGGAACGGCGCTTCGAGGTGACGGTGACGCTCGGCGCCGCCGTGATGGGGGGCTTCGCCTTTTCCCTCGAGCTGGCGGCCTGACCCCCTGCCGCAACGGCGCGGGCACGGCCATGACGGTCGTGCTTGTCGACGGCGCCCCGGCCCGTGCAAGGTGGCGACCCCGATCTCGGCTCGCTGTCCCGGAGTTCTCGTGCGTCTTGCCCCGACCCGCCGTTCTTCGCTCGCCCTCGCCGTCGCCGCCTGCGCCGGGCTGATCTCCGCCTGCACCACCACCGGCGAGGTCGGCGGCCGCGATGACGCGATCTGCGTCGGCCAGGGCCTGCAGGCGGGCAGCGCCGACTATGCCAACTGCCGGGCGCTGCTCGCCGCCCAGCACCGCGACGACGCCCTCGTCGCCCGCAGCATCGCCCTCGGCGACGACTGAGCGGCGACACGGCCGCTTGCCCTCGCGCGGGAACCGGCGCTTGCTTTCCGCCGCACCTGACGCGGCGCCCTCCCGTACCGCGGAGCCCTCCATCACGCGGAGCCTTCCCGATGTCGTTTGAGCTCTGGCTCGCCTTCGTCGCCGCCTCGGCGATCCTGCTCGCCATTCCCGGCCCGACGATCCTGATCGTCGTCTCCTACGCCCTCGGCCACGGCCGCCGCGCCGCGCTGTCGACGGTGGCCGGCGTGGCGCTGGGCGACTTCACGGCGATGACCTGCTCGATGCTGGGCTTGGGCGCGCTGCTCGCCACCTCGGCGATGCTGTTCACGGCGCTGAAGTGGCTCGGTGCCGCCTACCTCGTCTGGCTCGGCCTCAAGCTCTGGCGGGCGCCGCCGACGCTCGGCGCGGCCGTGGCGGAGGGCGAGGCGGGCACGGCCCCGGAACTGCGGCCGTGGCGAATGTTCGGCCACGCCTATGTGGTGACGGCGCTCAACCCGAAGAGCCTCGTCTTCTTCGTCGCCTTCCTGCCGCAGTTCCTCGACCTTTCCGCGCCGCTCGCCCCGCAGATGATCGTGCTGGAGGCGACCTTCGTGACGCTGGCGGCGCTGAACGCGCTCGCCTACGCGCTCGCCGCCTCCGCCGCCCGCACCCAGATCCGCCGCCCGTCGGTGCAGAAGGCGGTGAACAGGGTCGGCGGCTCGCTGCTGATCGGGGCGGGTGTCGCGGCGGTGACTTGGCGGGGGTGATTTGGCGGGGGTGACTTGGCGGCGGTGACTTGGCGGCGGTGACTTGGCGGGGGTGACGTGGCGGCGGTGACGTGGCGGCGGTGATTTGGCGGGGCGGATCGTGAGCCGCGCGGTCACCGATCGTGGCTGGACGGCGCAGTCTCGTTCTTGTTATGTTCGCAGCGAACCGGCATGACGGAGGCCCCCGATGAAGCTCTATTGGTCCCCCAACACGCGCTCGCTGCGCGCTTTGTGGATGCTGGAGGAGGCGGGGCTGCCCTATGAGCGGGTGAAGCTCGATCTCGCGAGCGGCGAGCACAAGCGGCCGGAGTTCCTCGCCATCAATCCGATGGGCAAGGTGCCGGCGCTCGAGAACGGCGCGGCGAAGGTGGCGGAATCCGCCGCCCTCTGCGCCTACATCGCCGACCTCGCGCCGGGCACCGGTCTCGCCCCGCCGATCGGCGACCCGGACCGTGGCCGCTTCCTGCACTGGCTGTTCTTCTCCGCCGCCTGCATCGAGCCCGCCTACATGCAGAAGGCGATGGGCTGGACGATCGACCGCCCGTCGATGGCCGGCTGGGGCAACTACGAGACGGTGATGGACGTGCTCGACGCGGCGCTGGCACCCGGCCCATGGCTTTTGGGCGACCGTTTCACCGCCGCCGACGTGATGGTCGGCACCGACCTCAACTTCGGCATCCGCCAGTTCAGGTTCGTCGAGACCCGCCCGAGCTTCGAGGCCTACATCGACCGCTGCGCGGCCCGTCCCGCCTTCCAGCGCGCCACCGCGATCAACGCGGCGGGGGTTTGAGGGGGGCGAACGCCCCGACCTCTCGCGGGCCATCCCGCCGCGGCCGGCCACGGCCGGGGGGCGCCACCCCCGGCCACCCCCGGCCACGCCCGCGCCTTCAGTAGCGGGCCGGCACGTAGAGCTCCTTCGACAGCGTCCGGCGCTCATAGTCGGGGTTGAACACCCGCTCCGGCAGGGTGATCTCCTCGTGCGGCACCTCCTCGTAGGGGACGAGCGACAGGAGGTGCGAGATCAGATTGAGCCGCGCCCGCTTCTTGTCGTTGCCCTCGACGATGTGCCAGGGCGCCTCGGGGATGTTGGTGCGCTCGAACATCTCCTCCTTCGCCTTGGTGTATTGTTCCCAGCGGACGCGCGACTGCAGGTCCATCGGCGACAGCTTCCACTGCTTGATCGGGTCGTGGATGCGCATCAGGAAGCGCAGCTGCTGCTCCTCGTCGGTGATCGAGAACCAGTACTTCACCAGGATGACGCCGGACCGCACCAGCATGCGCTCGAACTCCGGCACGTCGCGGAAGAAGTCCTCCACCTGGGCCTCGCTGGCAAAGCCCATGACGCGCTCGACGCCGGCGCGGTTGTACCAGCTGCGGTCGAACAGCACGATCTCGCCGGCGGCCGGCAGATGCGGCACGTAGCGCTGGAAGTACCACTGGGTCTTCTCGCGGTCGGACGGGGCGGGCAGCGCCACCGCCCGGCAGGTGCGCGGGTTGACGCGCTGGGTGATGCGCTTGATCGCGCCGCCCTTGCCGGCGCTGTCGCGGCCCTCGAACAGCACGACGAGCTTCAGCCCCTTGTAGCGCACCCAGTCCTGCAGCTTCACGAGCTCGGCCTGCAGGCGCATCAGCTCGGTGAAGTAGGTGTTGCGATCGAGGGTGCTCTTCTTGCGGTTCTCCAGCAGCGCGCGCAGCTCCGGCGGCACGCGGGCATCGTCGATCGCCTGCTCGATCTCCTCGTCGAGATCGTCCTCGAGCTCGATCTCGAGCCAGCTGCGGGATTCGCCGTCGTTCGTGGTTTCCGTCATGGTGCTGCCCTCCTGCCGATTCACGGCACGTAGCGCAGAGGTTATGCGGTTTGGTGACGGTGGGGAGGGGGGTGGGTCCCAGGCACCAAGCTTCGACCTGCGGCGCGGAGGCCGAGGGCGATTTCGATGCGGTGATTGATACGTAAGGTGGGATTGCAACAACGAGTAGTGCGCGAGGCTTGGGGCTAACCTTCCTTCGAACTTTGAGGGGTTATCCTTCTCGCAGTCCGCACAGTTTGGTTACGCCGGTCGATATGGGACCAGGGGTCGATGCTGTAGACCCAACAGAGCCGGCATCGAACCGATTTGAATGGGTCAAAACAGTCCACGGCGACCCGCGGTCCCGTGTTCGCCTGCGAAGACATGCTCGCGCACACCTTTGGGAAGCGGGAATGGGGGATCTTGGTTCTCGACTATTATAAACTGTGCATCCTCAGACCGCTCTATTAAATAATTATAGAAATGCACATTTAGACCAGCCGCGGCGACGGCTGCTTCGTCCGCGCTGAGCTCCTTGTGTTTCGACGTCAGCGGGTCGCGATAGCTGAGAAGCGGGCTGTCGAGAACGATTATACCGGGATGCGGCAGACCTCGCTTCCGGCAGACATCCATGACTCCAATCTTGAAAGCAGCATTTAACAGTGCCCTCACACCCTTACCGTTTGCGTTGCGCTGCTTTCCGTTCAGTTGAATATCATGCGTCTGCTCGTGAAAAGCAATACGATTTTCACCCGGATATTTCCACTTCTTGAAGACGGCCTCCACTGATGCTGCGAGTTCGCCACCAACTACGGTCCCCACGCCGGCGACGACGCTCCCTTTAGAGACTCCTTTTGGCTTGAATTTCGTGAGCTCCGCTTTGCGGAGGCGAAGTCCATTAATCCGCCTCTCTATGAGCATCGCGTCATGCAGCTGTTGTCTAGCAGTATCGATCACCTCGTACCGTTCACGCGATTCCACGGCGGCTTCCTGTGACGCCTTGATTACCTCATCCTTCGCTTTCACTTCATGCGAGAGACGGGCAATGCGGCGCTGCATACTGTCCACTTCGGCCTGTAGGGAAGCTATCGTCTGCGACAAACCTGCACTTTCGGCACAAACTTTGCGTAATTCAGCAGACACCGCCTTCTGCGAGTTTTCGACAGCATGCAGTCCGTGATCAATTTGCTGATGTTCGGGGGTAGCGCCACACAGGACGCAGGGACGCTTTGTGCCAGCCACAAGGGCAGCGGCGCCCTCTTCTAACATTGTCAACCTTCGGATATCGCTCGCGAAGCTCGTCGCGAGAAGATCAAACCGTTGAATGGTCAAGATGGCCTCGTTGATCCCTTCGATCAGTTCATCCCGTTCCGACACCAATTGTTGGCGTTCCTTAGATAGCGAGTCGGTGATGGAATGCCATTTCGTCAGATTTTCTTTGAAGATTGTCAGCACCCTGTCTAGCCGCTCAGCCCGCTCGTCGAGCCTCAGCGTCGATAAGTCCTCGACGTCTGGGTACACCGCGGTGAGTTCAGAGATCGCTGCGCTTAGTAGTTCTTCAATAATTTCGATCCGGCCAGCATTTGCCTGCCTTTGTTGCTTAGTGTCAGGAACCTTCGCTATCGATTTATCGTCAACCCCGGTAAGGATAAATTTTATTACATTCTTATTGAAAGTGTCACTGCTTTGACGGTCGAGGATGATCGGGCTCTCCTCCGCGATCATCGAGGTCTCCTCAGTAAACATGTAACTGGCAAAATGCCGGATCGTGAAGGTCGCCTTGTCTCCGCTTTGGGTCCGGGCAATTTCCGTGTTGCCAATTCCGAGTTCGCCAAGGAGGAAGGCCGACAGGCTCTCCTTCTTAGTGGTATGATTGTCGGCCAAGGTGCGGTTACTCTTCCGGCCAAGTGCCTGCTCGAACCCACCCTCAAATAGATTATACGCGCCTTTAGACATCGAACGTGATAGCGTGACTAATCCGCTCTTTGGCAGGTCCATTTCCAGCCAACATTGGTCGTATCCGACGGCCTCAGTCAGCTCTGGCAGCGCTGTGCCACCTCCAAACATGTAATCCAAAGCCTTGACGGTAAAGGAGTTGCCTGCCTGTGACGCACCCCAGATTACGGTCAAACCCGGAGCGAAGTCGAGGTCGGCGGTCTTTCTATCTGGGCCTGTAAAAGCGAGTTGCCGTAGGATAAACCGAGGCGGTGTCATGTCAGGAGTCCGCCTGGGAAGCGCGATACCCGAAGCTTTCAGTCCATTCCCCGATGTGGCCCATGACCATGGATTTAAACCCTTCCTTCGACAGCTCCCGCACTTGTCCGGCCAGCCATCGCGCGCTGGTCTTCAGATCCTCTGAGTACGAGGATTCGAGCAGCTCCACATACGATGCGGCCTCCTCAGAGGCTCGCCATGAGAATCCCCCATCGTCGGCAACCTTCTCCAGAAGGTGGCATCTTCGCATAAGGTCGAGGCCGGCCTCCACAATGCCGCGTCTGACCAGTAACTCGCCTCTGCGGCCGCTGACCGCCGCGTGCAGCGACATCGGCCCGCCAACGTCGGACGCGTGGACGACGACGTGGTCGTAAAGGATAACGTCGCTAAGATCGGCAGTAATCGGCCGCAAATGCTCAAGCACAATCACGGCGCGAATCCCCGCCTCGAGAGGTGTATGATAAAGATCAGGAACACCTTTAATCATGGGCTCCACCTGATCCTGCCGTCCGAAACAAGATGATGGCACGTACCCTGCTTTACCGGAGGCCGAGCCATTGTGCCTAAAATCCCTGCTGTAGCCGCGCCAGTGTGTTTCATTACTGCGTCAAGTCTCGCCAATAGTGATGGATGAGGCTCGTTATAAACGTCAAACAGCAAATGGTAGATGTCGTTCTTGAATATTTCCACGGATCTGGGTGCTGTGTTGTCGCGATGGAAGTCTCGGAATGCGCACGCCTGATAGTAGCGCTGGCGTTGGATTCTTAGGTGCTCGCCGAATCGTGGATCGGTGAAGATCTCGTCCAGTGTCTCGAAAGCTGATCCAGCCGATCCCGCATAGACATCTCGCAGCTGCGTTATGTATGTTAGTTCGGCGCCACTGACATCGTCAGGCGTCTGGCCTTCTGGCGCTTCGCCGGGAGGCAGGCTGAGTACTTGGACAAGAGCCGGCAGCGCGGCGGGATCTTTGGCCAGCTTCGGTGCGGTTAGGCACTCGACCGCCGAGAAGTCGTAGCCCTCGATCGCGGCGCGGATTTCGGGCGTGATCCCGATGGGCTTCTTGGCAGCTATTTTCGTTCGACAATGCTGGTCCCAAGTCTCCAGCAACTCCTGCCCTAATCGAGACGGATTTTGCAGCAACGTAGATAATGAACCACCGATGCCTCGCGGCGACACGAAGACGAACCTTCGCGGTAGCGTTGCATAGGCGCCAGCTGAATAGTGGTGGAAGACCTTTCCCAGCTCCGTCATTGCCTCGCCGATCAGGAGCTTCGAGCCGCGAGTCTTGCGCTTGCATTGATAGAGATCCCACTCACCTTCGTGACGGTTACGCGACAGAAATCCGATTACGTCCCTACCTTTGTCATTGGCCGCGCCAATTCGCTCAACCTCGACGTAGTCTTTTGATTTCCGCTCCGCGTATATCTCCACGAACTCTTCGAGCTCATCGTCCTCAAGTTCGACGATGCGTGTTGATGGTTTTGTCACGTCCGCCCCTCAGTCGCTCCCTTATAAATATTGCATCGACGCGCCGCGTCGACAACGCCTCATCCAAGAGGCAAATCGAAGGCGTACGGCCGGTATGGGGCGAGAAGCTAATTTCCGCTCCTTGGCGCTCTGGTGTTAGTTTGTCGTGAGGTCGTTCCCATCCCCTCCCGCCACCCCGTCCCCCCGTGCTAGACCCTCCCCGTCTCATGCGGTGCGGAGGTCGGCGATGCCGGCGCGGGTGGTGATCGTCGGGGCGGGGCAGGGGGGGCTGCAGGTGGCGGCCTCGCTGCGCCAGGAGGGGTTCGACGGGGCCATCACCCTCGTCGGCGACGAGCCCGGCGTGCCCTACCAGCGGCCGCCGCTGTCGAAGGCCTACATGCTCGGCGCCTCCACCGCCGCCGACCTCGCTTTGAAGGCCGACAGCTTCTTCGCCGACCAGCGGATCGACTACCTCGCCGGCGAGACAGTGGCCGCGATCGACCGCGCCGCCCGCACGGTGACGCTTGGCCCCGGCGCGGGGCTCTCGTCCGGCGGGGGGCCCTCCTCTGGCGGAGGTCTCTCCTCCGCCACAGGGCTGGGCGCCGGCTTCGCCTCCGGCGTGACGCTTCCCTACGACCACCTCGTGCTCGCCACCGGCGCGCGCAACCGGCCGCTGCCGGTGCCGGGCGCGGAGCTCGATGGCGTCGTGTCGCTGCGCACGCTGGCGGACGCCACCGCGCTGAAGGCGCGGCTCGCCGACGTCGACCGGGTGGTGGTGATCGGCGCCGGCTTCATCGGGCTGGAGTTCGCGTCCGTCGCCGCCAAGCTCGGCCACCGCGTCACGGTGGTCGAGGCCGTCGACCGGCCGATGGCGCGCGTCGTCTCGCCGCCGATCTCCGCTTTCTTCACCGCCGCCCACGAACGCGCCGGCACGACCTTACGCTTCCGCGCCGGCGTCGCCCGCATCCTCGGCGAGGACGGCCGCGTGGTGGGGGTGGAGCTTGCCGACGGCGAGCGCCTGCCGGCCGAGCTCGTCGTCGTCGGCATCGGCGTGCTCGCCAATGCCGAGCTCGCCGCCGCCGCGGGGCTCGCGGTCGCGAACGGCGTCGAGGTGGACGCGTTTCTCTCGACCGCCGACCCGGTGATCTCCGCCGTCGGCGACTGCGCCCTGCATCCGAGCCGCTGGTGCGACGGGCCGGTGCGCATCGAATCCGTGCAGAACGCCATCGACCAGGGCAAGTGCGTCGCCGCCCGCCTCGTCGGCAAGCCTTCGCCCTACACGGCGGTGCCGTGGTTCTGGAGCGACCAGGGGCCCGACAAGTTGCAGACCGCGGGCCTCGCCATCGGCGCCGACCGGGCGGTGGTGCGGGGCGACCCGGAGAGCGGCCGCTTCTCGGCCTTCGTCTATCGGGGCGAGAAGCTGCTGGCGGTGGAAAGCGTCAACCGGCCGGCCGACCACATGATCGCCCGCCGCCTGCTCGCCGGCGGCCTGTCGCCGAGCCCCGACGAGGCCGCCGACGAGAGCTTCGACCTCAAGGCGCTCGCCGGCACGCCCGGCCGCGGTGCAGCCGCCGCTTGACGCCTTGCCGCATCGTTGCGCCGATGCGCGTTCGTCCGCCTTCCTCGAGCCTGAGTGACCCGACCATGACCGCCGTTCCCGGCTCCAACCGGCCGCCCTCGCACCTCTTCTACCAGACCGGCGCCCGCCGCCCGCGCATCGACCGGGCCGAGGGCATCCACATGTGGGACGAGGACGGCCGCCGGCAGATCGACGGCTCGTCGGGGGCGATGGTGGTCAACATCGGCCATTCCAACGAGAACGTGCTCGCCGCCATGCGGGCGCAGCTTTCCCGCGTCACCTTCGCCTACCGTCTGCACTTCGAGAACGAGCCGGCCGAGACCCTTGCCGCCCGGCTCTGCGAGAAGATGCCGGCGGGGCTCGACCGCGTCTTCTTCGTCTCCGGCGGCTCGGAGGCGACGGAATCCTGCCTGAAGCTCGCCCGCCAGTACGCCGTCGCGACGGGGCAGGCGGGGCGGTACAAGGTGATCGGCCGGTTTCCGAGCTACCACGGCTCGACGCTGGGGGCGCTGTCGGTCACCGGCTACACGCCGCTGACGGCGCCGTTCTCGGCGATGATGCGCGAGATGCCGAAGATCGCCGCCCCCACCGCCTATCTCGACCGCGACGGGCTCTCGATGGAAGAGCGCGGTATCCGCTATGCCGACATGCTCGACGAGGCGATCCGGCGGGAGGGGGCGGAGACGGTGCTCGCCTTCATCATGGAGCCGGTCGGCGGCGCCTCCACCGGCGCGCTGGTGGCGCCCGACAGCTACTACCCGCGCGTCCGCGAGATCTGCGACCGCCACGGCGTCCTCCTCATCCACGACGAGGTGATGAGCGGGGCGGGGCGGACGGGCCGCTTCCTCGGCGGCGACCACTGGGGCTGCCGGCCGGACCTCGTCGCCATGTCGAAGGGCTTTGCCTCCGGCTACGCGCCGCTCGGGGCGATGATCGCGCCGGCGTGGATGGTCGAGCCGGTGGTGGAAAGCGGCGGCTTCCAGCACGGCCACACCTATGCCGGCAACCCGCTCGCCTGCGCCACGGGCTTGGCCGTGATGGAGGAGATCGACCGCCTCGGCCTCGTCGACAATGCCGCCCGGATGGGGGCGCGGATGACGACGCGGCTCGAGGAACTGATGGCGCGCTTCCCGTTCATCGGCGACGTCCGCGGCAAGGGGCTCTTGCTCGCCGCCGAGCTCGTCGCCGACGCCGAGACGATGGAACCGCTGGAGCCGGGGCTCAACGCCCACCAGCGCCTCGTCGACCTCGCCTACGACCGCGGGCTGATCGTCTATTCGCGGCGCACCCGCGGCGGCCGCCTCGGCGACCACGTCCTCGTCTGCCCGCCGCTGATCGTCACCGAGGCGGACGTCGACGAGATCGCCGGCATCCTCGGCGACGCGCTGGCGGCGCTGGCGGCCGAGCTGAACCTGCCGGTGGCGGCATGAGCGCCGGGCCGGCGGATGCGCCGCTCGCGCCGGTGGAGGGCTGGTTTTCACGTGAAACCGTCGCGCCCGGCGTGACGCGGCTGACTGAGCCGTTCCTGCACCCGTTCGTGCGGGCGAACCTGTGGCTGTTTGCCGGGCCGGAGGCCGATCTTCTCGTCGACACCGGCAACGGCGTCGCGGCGCTTTCCCCCGTCATCGACGCGCTGCGCCGGCCCGAGCGACCGTTGTTCGTCTTCGCCAGCCACGCCCACGTCGACCACGTCGGCGGCCTGCACGAATTCGCCCACCGCATCGGCCACGCCGCGGAGGAGGCCGGCTTCGCCCGCGTCGCCGACGCCGACACCCTCGCCCCCTATCTCCGGCAGAGCGCCTACGAGCCCGGCGCGCCGGCGGCGGCCCCGGCCCCGGCGACCGTCCACATGCGCCCGGCACCGCTGACGCGGATGGTCCACGAGGGCGACACCGTCGACCTCGGCGGCGGCTCGGTCTGGACGGTGCTGCACCTGCCCGGCCACTCGCCGGGCTCCGCCGCGCTCTATGACGAGCGCACCGGTACGCTGCTCGCCGGCGACGCCGTCTACGAAGGCGGCCTCGTCGACGACCTGCCCCACTCCGACGTCGGCGTCTATGTCGAGACGATGCGGCGGCTGGCGGACCTCGACCCCGTGCTCGCCTATGCCGGCCACGGCCGCGTGCTCGGCCGCGGCGACGTCGCCCGCATCGCCCGCGGCTATGTGGCGGCAAAGGGCGGCTGAGCCGTCGCCGGGACCGGCCGCGGCGACGCTCGTGTGGCCGCTGCGGCGGCGTTAACCATCTGCTTACCTTGACCGGGCGAATGTGGCGGTGCGCGAAAAAGGATTCGCATCGTCATGGTCGACCTGTCGATCTTCGCAGAGGGCACTTCCACCGCAGCCGGCGGGGCGTGGGCCACACGCCTGTTCGCCGCCGTTCGCCGCTCGCGGCTCATCCTGCCGTTCGCGGCCGCGGCCGTCGCCGCGGCACTCGCCTTCCCGATCGCCGCCCGCATCGTCGACGCGCCGAGCGCCGACATGCGCGTGCTCGTCATCGCCGACACCGGCGCGAGCGACGTCGCGTCGGCGGCGCGCCTGGTGGCGGCACCGGATTTCCTGCGCTCCGTGGTGCACCGCCTGCCCGACGCCACTGCGGCGCGGCTGCAGACGGACCTGCGCGCCGCCACCGTCGGCGGCCGCCTGTCTGCCCTCGTGCCGACGCTGCCGAGCGCCAGCGCGGCCGTGCCCGAGACCGGCCGCGTCGCCGCCCTCGCCGATGCGCTGACGGTGCGGGCCGCGCCCGGCAAGTCGGTGCTGTCGCTGCGCGTCTTCGCCGTCGATGCCGATCTCGCCGCAGAAGTCGCCGAAGCCGTCGCCGCCCGCTACGTCGCGCTCGACGCCGAAGTCGGCGGTGGCGCGGCGCGGCTGTTCGTGCGCGGCACGCCGAAGCGTTCGACCGGGCTGTTCGCCGCCATCGTCTCGGCGCTCGTCGCCGGTGCCGCCGCCGGCCTCGGTGTCTTCACCGCCGACCTGCGCCGCCGTCGCACCGCGCCCGTCGCCAACGCGCTGCCGCCGGTCGCCGGCACCGTGCCGATCGACGTCCGCGTCAGCGGCCGTACCGACGCCGCCGCGGCGCGCCAGATCGTGGCGGCGCTGTCGCTGCCGTCCGGCGGCGCGGTGTGCCTGCTGGTCGCCGGCGAGGCCGCCGCCGCCCGCACCGTCGGCACCCTCGTCGCCGAGGCCGGCGAGGCGGCAGAACAGACGATCGTCATCGATCTGACGGTGGCAACCGCCGCGGCCGCCGGCTTCGGCGCCCTGCTCGCCGGCAAGGCCTCGTTCGGCGAGGCGATCGTCCGGCGACCGGGGTCCTATGCGCACCGCCTCGACGACGCGCCGCTCGAACCGCTCACCGAAGCCGACGGCAGCCGCGAGCGCTTCCACACGGTGCTCGATGCTCTGCAGCAGACCTATGAGCGCGTCGTCGTGGTGATCGATCCGGTGGCGCGGCCGGACCTGCTCGCCGCGGCGGCACCACATGCCGTCGCCGCCCTGTTCGCCTTCGAGCGTGGCGACTGCCCGCCCGCCTCGGTCGCCGCCCACGCGGCGGTGCGCGCGGCCGTGCGCGGCCCGCTGGTCGCCGCCGCCCTTGCGCCGGCGCCGGAGCATCCGAGCCTGCAACTGGCGGCGTGAGGCTTCGGGGGGCGTGAGGCTCGGGCGGCGTGAGCCGTCAGGCAGCGTGCAGCATCAGACCCGCCCGTTTCAGACGTGGACGAGGTCGTCGATCGTCGTGCCCAGCACGGCGGCGAGCCGCGAGAGCGTTTCCACCGTCCCCGCGCGCTTGCCGGTCTCGATCTGCGACAGATAGGACGGCGCGACGCCCGTCTCCTCGGCGAGGGCCTTGATCGTCAGGCCGCGATATTCCCGCCAGACCCGCAGCGGATTTTCATCCGACAGCAGCCGGTCGACGAGGTCCGCCGGCAGGAGTTCCTCCTCGCCGGCGGCGAGCGCCGCCCGGAAGCGGCGGACCGCGTCGCCGTCGGCGGCGTCTTCAGACGTGTGCATCACGATCCCCCCTCGTCCGGCCGTGGCCGCTCCATCCACCAGACGATGAGGGCGGCCGGCAGCACCCAGCCGAGGCCGACGATGGTGAAGAAGGCGAGCTGGACGAAGCGGCCCTTGTCGGCCATCGCCACCGAGCCGACCACCATGGCGATCAGGGCATAGACGCTGACGAGCGTGACGAGCAGCGCCGTGCCGATCAGCTTGCGGCGGCGGGAACGGGTCATCGGCGATCTCCAGCGGTCGCGACGCGTCGTCGCGCGTCGGTGGGCGGGGCGGGCGCGGGCGGCGGCTCGCCCTATACAGTGTGCTGCACGACCCCAGCGGGCCGGCAGCGTCCGGTGGCCCTGCGCCACATGGGCCGCCCGGTCGCGCGCGTCAACCGGAAGCCGCCGCACCCATGATGCCGCAGCCCGCCCGTCTCTTCACCGCCGATGCCGCCGCCCCGCGTGCGGTGCGGCTCTGGCTCGTCGTCGTCGCGCTGATGGTGATCGCCATGATCCTCGTCGGTGGCGCGACGCGGATGACCGATTCCGGCCTTTCCATCACCGAATGGAAGCCGATCCACGGTGCCATTCCGCCGCTGTCGGTGGCCGAGTGGCAGGAGGAGTTCGACAAGTACCGGCAGATCCCGGAATACCAGCTCGTCAACAAGGGCATGAGCCTCGACGAGTTCAAGGTGATCTTCTGGTGGGAATGGGGGCACCGCCAGCTCGGCCGCCTGATCGGCGTCGCCTTCGCGCTGCCGCTGCTGGTGTTCTGGGTCGCCGGCCAGCTGCCGCGCCACATGAAGCCGATGTTGCTGGTGCTGCTCGCCCTCGGCGGCCTGCAGGGGGCGATCGGCTGGTGGATGGTCGCCTCCGGCCTCGTCGAGCGGGTCGATGTCAGCCAGTACCGCCTCGCCGTCCACCTGACGATGGCGTTCCTGATCCTCGCCGGCCTCGTCTGGGCGCTGGAACTGGCGCGTGGCCGGTCACCGGAGCCGGCGACGGCGGCGGTGCGCCGGATGGCTGGGCTGATCCTGGTCGTCGTCTTCCTGCAGATCTTCCTCGGGGGTCTCGTCGCCGGCCTGAAGGCCGGCTGGGCCTACAACACCTGGCCGCTCCTCGACGGGGCGCTCGTGCCGTCTGGGCTCCTGATCCAGAACCCGTGGTGGATCAACCTGTTCGAGAACCCGAAGACGGTGCAGTTCGACCATCGGATGGTCGCCTACGCACTGCTGGCGCTGGTGATCTTCCATGCCGTGCAGACCGCCCGGGTGCTGCCGGCGAAGGCGCTGCCGGAAAGCCGGGCCGCGAGCCGGGCGACCTGGCTCGTTGGGCTCGTGGTGGCACAGGCGGTGATCGGCATCGCCGCCCTGATCGCTGTCGTGCCGCTCTGGCTCGGCCTTGCCCACCAGCTCGGCGCCGCGGCGGTACTGTGGGCGGCGACGGTGCACCGGCTGCGGCTCGGCTGAGGCCGAGGGCCGGCCGGCGGCACCCGGGCGTTCAGGCCGGGTGCCGGAACGCCCACGACTGCAGGGCCCGCAGCGTCGGCGTCTTCTTGAACAGGTGCTCGTCCATGCGGGCGAGCAGGTGATCGAGGAGATCGACCGCCGCGCCGACCGCCGGTCCCTTGTTGAGCATGACGCATTCGGCACGCGCCGCCATCGCGGCGTCGGTCATCTCGCCGCGCGAGGGCACGCCGTCCTTGACGAGGTCTTCCAGCACCTGCGTCGCCCAGATCGCCGGCACGCCGGCCGCCTCGCAGAGCCACAGGATCTCCTCCTGCATCTCGGCGAGGCGCTCGAAGCCGATCTCGGCGGCGAGATCGCCGCGGGCGATCATGATGGCGAGCGGCCGCTGGCGGAGCGCGCGGGCGATGAGGTCGGGCAGGTTCGCCACCGCCTCCGGCCGCTCGATCTTGGCGACGAGGCCGAGCTGGCGCTCCGTCGCACCGTGGCGGACGAGCGCCGCCTCGAGCAGGTCGATGTCGTCCGGCCGGCTGACGAAGGAGTAGCCGATCATGTCGGCGCACTCGATGACGGCGGCGAGATCGGCCTCGTCCTTGGCGGTGAGGGGCGACAGCCCGAGCGCCGTATCGGGGAGGTTGATGCCCTTCTCCGGCTTGAACCGGGTGCCGCCCGCCTTGGCGCGGACGACCCGCAGCAGCGCCTCGCCGTCCGAGACGGCCTCGACCACCGCCTCGAGCTTGCCGTCGTCATAGAGGACGCGGTCACCGACCGAGAGGCGCGTCACCAGTTCCGGCAGCGAAACCGATGCCGAGAACGCCGCCTCTGCATCGAGACGGGGCGGGCCTTCGGCCACCAGCCGCAGCGCATCGCCGGGCGCGAGCTTCTTCTTGGCCGCGACGGCCACCGCTTCGGTGCGGATCTTCGGGCCGGCGATGTCCATCAGCACGGTGAGCCGCCGTCCGGTCGCCGTGCCGGCATCGCGCACTGCCGTCGCCATCGCCCGCCAGGCCTCGCGATCGTCGTGGGCGCAGTTGATGCGGGCGACGTCCATGCCGCGGCGGGCGAGGTCGACGACGAAGCCGGGGTCGCCGGCGGCCTCGCTCGGCAGCGTCACCATGATGCGCGTGCGCCGGTGCCCCTGGCCCGGCCCGAACAGGGCGGTGGTTGCCGCCACCAGCCGCGCCTCACCGGCGAAGAACGTCGCCTCGTCCGGCGCCGGCTCCGGCGAGGTGCGCCCGGTCGCAGCGGCGAGCGTCGCCGCGACGGCGTCGAGCGTCGGCAGCACGCGGCTTTCGATGCGGCCGAGCGAGGACAGCCCGCGGGCCATCAGGCGGCGCTGCAGTGGCCGGAGATCGTGCCGCCGCAGCGCGAGGTAGTGGGCGAGGTTGGCGAGGCCGGGCTCGTCGCGCCCGGCCTCGACGGCGAAGCGCGACGACCACCCGGCGGCACCCTCGACGACGGCCGCCCGCAGCGCGAGGACCTCGTCGAGCAGCGCGAGCGGCGTCTGCTCGGGCGGCGTCTGCTCCGCCGCCCCATGCTCTGCCGCATCCATCTCGGTCATCGCCTCGCCCTCGCATGCCCTCGTGCCAAGGACGCTAGCGAGGACGGTTGACCGTGCCGTGACGGCTCGCGCTCAGCCGGCCGCCAGGCCCTGGTCGAGATCGGCGAGGATGTCGCCGACGTCCTCGAGGCCGACCGACAGCCGCACCACTTCCGGCCCGGCGCCGGCTGCCGTCTTCTGGGCGTCGGAGAGCTGGCGGTGGGTCGTCGAGGCGGGGTGGATGATCAGCGAGCGGGTGTCGCCGATGTTGGCGAGGTGGGAGAACAGCTTCACCCCCGACACCATCGCCACGCCCGCCTCGTAGCCGCCCTTCAGGCCGAAGGTCATCACCGCGCCGGCGCCCTTCGGGCAATAGCGCTTGGCGAGGCCGTGGTAGCGGTCGCCGGCCAAGCCGGCATAGCTCACCCAGCTGACCTTGTCGTGGTGCGAGAGGTGCTCGGCGACCTTCAGGGCGTTCTCGCAGTGGCGCTGCATCCTGAGCGGCAGCGTCTCGATGCCGGTGGCGATGAGGAAGGCGTTGAACGGCGACAGCGCCGGCCCGAGGTCGCGCAGGCCGAGCACGCGGACCGCGATGGCGAAGGCGAAGTTACCGAAGGTCTCGTGCAGCACCATGCCGCCGTACTCGGGCCGCGGCTCGGACAGCATCGGGTAGCGGCCGTCGCGCGACCAGTCGAAGGAGCCGCCGTCGACGATCAGGCCGCCGATCGAATTGCCGTGGCCGCCGAGGAACTTCGTCGCCGAGTGCAGGACGATGTCGGCGCCGTGCTCGAAGGGGCGGCAGAGGTAGGGGGTGGCGAGCGTGTTGTCGACGATCAGCGGCACGCGGGCGCGCTTCGCCACCTCGGCGATCGCCGCGATGTCCATGACGACGCCGCCGGGGTTGGCGATCGATTCGATGAAGATCGCCTTGGTGCGCGGCGAGATCGCCGCCTCGAAGGAGCCGGGCTCGTCGGGATCGGCCCACACGACGTTCCAGCCGAAGTTCTTGAAGGAGTGGGTGAACTGGTTGATCGAGCCGCCATAGAGCTTGCGCGCCGCGACGAACTCGTCCCCCGGCTTCATCAGGGCGTGCAAAGCGAGCACCTGGGCGGCGTGGCCGGAGGCGACCGCGAGCGCGGCGGTGCCGCCTTCGAGCGCGGCGATGCGCTCTTCCAGCACGGCGCAGGTCGGGTTGCCGATGCGGGTGTAGATGTTGCCGAACGCCTGTAGGCCGAACAGCGAGGCGGCGTGGTCGACGTCGTCGAAGACGAACGAGGTGGTCTGGTAGATCGGCGTGGCGCGCGCGCCCGTGGTCGGATCGGGCTGCGCGCCCGCGTGGATCGACAGGGTGGCGAACCCCGGCTTGCGGTCTTCGGACATCTTGGGTCTCCCGTCGCTGCTGCCGGCTTCGGCCGGGCTGCAGGATTTGTGGCCGAGGCCGGGGCGGACGTCAAAGGGCGGGGAGGGTGGGGGGAGGGAGGGGCGTGGGCAGAGCGGTGGCTGGATCGTCCCTCCCCTGCCAGGGGGAGGGACAGGCGACCGCAGGTCGCCAGGGTGGGGCCCGTGAATCAAGAATGCGAGCTCGCCGGCGTCTCCCTTCGGATTGACAGGCCCCACCCTGCCGGCTTCGCCGGCTGTCCCTCCCCCTGGCAGGGGAGGGACGCGTCGCGGATGCCGATCCCTCCAGGAGCACTCGCGGGCAAGAGTGCCGGCGGGTAGGCTAACGCATTCGACAGGAGCCCCCCATGACCGCCCGCGACGACATCATCTCCGCGCTCGGCCTTACCCGCAGCGGCACCTGCGGCTACACCCGCGAGATCTTCCGCTCGCCCCTGGAGATCGCCGCCGCCGCACTGCCGCCGGGGCTCGGCGGGCCGCGGCCGGCGGGCACGGCGCTGACCTTCCTCGTCGCCCCCGACGCCCCCGTCATGCTGCACCGGCTGCGGGTCGACCAGATGTACCAGCACCACGCCGGCGACGACCTGGAGCTGCTGCTGCTCTATCCCGATGGCAACGGCCGTCCCTCGGGCTCCGGCACGGTCGTGCTGCTCGGCGGCGGCGTCATCACCGGGGCGCGGCCGTCCTGCCTCATCCCCGGCGGCACCTTCCACGCCGCCCGTAGCCGCGGCGTGCACGGCTATGCGCTGCTCGGCACGACGGCGTGGCCGGGCGCCATCCCCGGCGACGCCGAGATGGGGGACGCCGCGGCGCTCGCCGACGAGTACCCGGCGATGGCGGGGGAGATCGCGCGGCTGGCGGGGTGATGCGGCTCGCGCCGGCTCACTCTCCCTTGAAGACGTCGCCGTAGGTCTCGAGGTCCGCGGTGCGGGCCTCGATGATGGCGGCGACGCAAGCGGGGTAGCTCAGCACCTCGCCCTCCCGACCCCAGTCGCCGTTGACGTAGAAGGCGCAGGCCTTCTCCTTGAAGGCGACCCAGGCGCGCTGGGCGGCGAGCAGGTCCGTCTTCGTCTGGCCCTCGGTGGCGCCGTAGACGCGCTTCCAGGTGGCGTTCAGGGCCTTGTCGGCGCGGGCGACGTAGTCGCTGCCGCAGGCCGCCCAGGCGGTGTTGGTGCCGTCCGATTCGTCGATGCAGCGGTCGTAGACGGCGTCGGCGCGGGCGGGTGCCGCGCCGGCGGCGAGGATGAGGCAGACGGCGGCGAAAGCGGCGGCTGTGTGGCAGGCGACGGCGCGGGCGGACATCCTCGGTCTCCGGTGGTGTGGCGTGCCAACGTCGCATGGTGGCGCGGCGAAGGGGAGCCCGTCGCGGACGATGGCACCACCCCCTCGCCCTCGCCGCCGGCCGTGCTAGTCTCCAGCGCTTCGCCGGTCCGCGGGCGTCGCGGCCGGCTCGTGTCCGCGCGAGTGTGCCCGATGACCACGCCGAACCGCTCGACCCACATCCGCCTGACCTCGCACCCCGGCGCCGGCACGCCGGTGCGCTTCCCGATCGATTGGGGGGCGGGCGATCCGCGCACCCGCGGGCCGGTGGTGGCGAGCGTGACGCGGCCGGGCGACCGCAATGTCATCGGCACCTATGGCGGCGCCTATGCGCTCTACCGGGCGCTCGCGGTGTCGTCCGGCGCCCTCAACCCGATCCAGCGACCGGACCTGAAGGACACCGCACCGGTGGTCGAGATCGGGCCGCATCCGCAGTGGACCAGCCCACAGAAGATCGTCTCGCTCGACCCGTTCGGGGCCATCTCCGGGCTGGTGTTCGCCGACCTGATCGCCGAGGGCATCGACATCCGCCCGACGATTGCCGTCACCCGCGCCCACGTGGCGCTGCCGGAGATCGAGCGGGCGGTGGAGAAGGGCCGGCTGAAGGCCGACGGCACGGTGATGCTCGCAAACGGCGACGTTTCCGTCGTCAAGGCGGCGATCGACCCGGTCTGGTACCTGCCGGGCATCGCCGAGCGCTTCGGCGTCGGCCAGGACGAGCTCCGCCGCGTGCTGTTCGAGCAGACAGCCGGCATGTATCCCGAGCTCGTGACGCGGCCGGACCTCGACGTCTTCCTGCCGCCGATCGGCGGTATGACGGTCTACCTGTTCGGTGACCCGGCGATGCTGGGCCGAGCGCCGCTCACCTGCCGCGTCCACGACGAATGCAACGGCTCGGACGTCTTCGGCTCCGACATCTGCACCTGCCGGCCCTATCTCGTGCACGGCATCGAGGAGTGCGTGCGGCAGGCGCAGGAGGGCGGCGTCGGCCTCATCGTCTACAACCGCAAGGAAGGCCGGGCGCTCGGCGAGGTGACGAAGTTCCTCGTCTACAACGCCCGCAAGCGCCAGGCCGGCGGCGACCAGGCGGCGACCTATTTCGAGCGCACGGAGTGCGTCGCCGGCGTGCAGGACGCGCGCTTCCAGCAGCTGATGCCGGACGTGCTGCACTGGCTCGGGCTCACCCGCATCGACCGCTTCGTGTCGATGTCGAACATGAAGTACGACGCCATCGTCGCCTCCGGCATCGACATCGGCGAGCGCGTGCCGATCCCGGAAGGCCTCGTGCCGCCCGATGCGCATGTTGAGATGGAGGCGAAGAAGGCGGCCGGCTACTACGCCCCGGAGGGCCCGGCGGACCTGACGACCGTGGTCGGGCGGCCGCTGGAGGGGTAGGGCGGGGCGGTGGCTTTCATGCTAGAATGTCGCTCATTGGGCGCGTGCCGCGCCGGCAGGAGAGCGAGATGACCAGCGTGGTCCGCGTCAGCCACCGTGAGGAGCAGGGGACCGTCGAGGTGCGGCTGCCGGCCGAACTCGCCAACCGGCTGGACCTCGTCGGTGGCGGCTCGCTCGTGGCGGTCGCGACCGAAGACGGCATCTTCATCACCACCGAAGCGCAGGCCGACCACGCCGAACAGATGGCGGCGGGTCGCGCGTTCATGCGCGACTTCGACGAGACGTTCCGCGCCCTGGCGAAATGACCTCGCCGCGCTGGGTCTCCAAGTCCGTGCTGCTCGGCCTGCACGCGGAGACCATCGAGCGTCACGGCGGCTCTCACGGGTTGCGCGACGAGGGCCTGCTCGAGTCCGCGCTGATGCGCCCCGAGAACGCCCACGCCTACGCTGGCGTCGACGACCTGTTCGCGCTGGCCGCCCTCTATGCGGCGGGCATCAGCGGCAACCATCCTTTCATCGACGGCAACAAGCGGGCGGCCTTCGCCGCAGCCGGTACCTTCCTGCTGGTGAACGGCTTCCAACTCGCCGTAGCGAAGCCAGAGGCGACGGAAAAGGTGCTTGCGCTGGCAGCCGGCAGTCTCGACGAAACGGGCTTTGCCGATTGGCTTCGCGCCATCGCCGTGCCTTACAAGCCAACCCCGCCTGGAGTGCGCCAGTCTTGATGACCGATACCCACCCAGACGAGGCGCTGGCGCGCTCGCTGTTGTCGGCACACGCCGTGCGCGAGCGGGCCGACATGATCCTCGCCGCCACCCTCGAGGGGAATGTCGCCGAGCTGTCGGTCGATCTGACCAAGCTCGATACCGCTGCCGACCTCGTCGCCGAGACGACGCGCAAGGCCTATCCGGACCTCGTCGTGCCGCCGCACTCGCGCTTCCGCCACTTCTCGGCCGGTGGCCACGACCGTTTCGGCGCCATCGCCGCGGCGCGCGGCTGGACCGACCCGCGGGCGGCGGCCCGCGCCGCGGCCGACCTCGCCATCGTCTCCGTGCTGCTCGATGCCGGCGCCGGTCCGGACTGGGTCTACCGCGAGGGCCTGACCGGCGAGGCCTATTCGCGCTCGGAGGGGCTGGCGGTCGCGAGCGTCGCGATGTTCGTCTCCGGGCTGTTTTCCGCCGTGCCGGCCGATCCGCTGCGTGCCGACGCGGTGTCGCTCGCAACGCTCACCACCGAGGAGCTGTCGGCCGGCTTCAAGGTGAAGCCCGGCAACCCGCTCGCCGGGCTCGACGGGCGGGCGGAGCTGATGCGCCGCCTCGGCATCGCCTGCGCCGACCGCGACGACGTCTTCGCGATGGAGGACGAGCCGCGGCCCGGCGGCATCATCGACGCCCTCGTCGCCCGCGCCGAGGGCGGGCAACTGCCGGCGGCGGAGATCCTGGCGCTGGTGCTCGACGCGATGGGGCCGATCTGGCCGTCTCGGCTGGTGCTGGCGGAGGTGCCGCTCGGCGACACCTGGCGGCACCCGGCGATCGTCACCGACGACATCACCACCGGCCTCGTGCCGCTGCACAAGCTGTCGCAGTGGCTGTCCTACTCGCTGCTCGAGCCGCTCGGCTGGGCCGGCGTCGAGGTGGTGGAACTCGACGGCCTGACGGGGCTCGCCGAATACCGCAATGGCGGCCTCTTCCTCGACACCGGCGTCATCCGCCTCGCCGACCCGGCCGATGCCGAGCGGACGCACGCCGTCGGCTCCTCGCTCGTCGTCGGCTGGCGGGCGCTGACGGTGGCGCTGATCGACCGGCTGGCACCGCTGGTGCGCACCCGCCTCGGCCTCGACGCCGAGAGCCTGCCGCTCGCCGCCGTGCTCGAAGGTGGCACCTGGGCCGCCGGACGGCGGATCGCTCGCACCTTGCGCCACGACGGCGGGCCGCCCTTGAAGATCGAGAGCGACGGCACGGTGTTCTGACCGCGCCGCGGCCAGGTCGAGGGGACGACGGAGGCTCTGGATGCTGCTGCGGCTCGGCAAGACGGCGCTGGTGGGCACGGTGGCGGCGCTGTTCGTGCTGTTCGCCTTCGGCAACCTCACCGACTACGGCTCGAACTGGGCCTTCGTGCAGCACGTGCTGGCGATGGACACGATCTTCGCCGACTCGACCCTGCGCTGGCGGGCGATCACCGACCCGACGCTGCAGACGCTCTTCTACTGGTCGATCATCGTCTGGCAACTCGCCACCGCTGCCGTGCTCGTCACGGCTACGGTGCGGCTGGCCCTGGCGACCCGCGACCCGGCGCGCTTCCAGGCGGTGAAGGGCTACGCCGCCGTCGGGCTGATCATGGCGCTGCTTCTCTACGGTCTCGGCTTCACGGTGGTTGGCGGCGAGTGGTTCGCGATGTGGCAGTCGCACCAGTGGAACGGCCTCGACAGCGCCAACCGCTTCATCACGCTGACAGGCATTGTGCTGATCGTGCTGATGCAGGGCGAGGGGGGCAACACCTCCCCTACCTCCTGAACAGCGCCATCGCCTCGTCGGCCAGCACGCCGCCGGTGATCTCGACGGTGGCGAATGGGGTGCGCTCGGCAACCTCGGCGCAGGGGATCTGGATCTGGCCGATGACGGTCGACAACTCGGCGATCGAGGCGGCGTAGACGACGCGGCCGATGCCGCACCAGATGATCGCCGACATGCACATCGAACACGGCTCGCCGGAGGTGTAGAGCGTCGCGCCCTTCAGGCCGGCGGGGCCCTTGTCGGCGATGAAGGAGCGGATCGCCGTCATCTCGCCGTGGGCGGTCGGGTCGCCGCGGCCGAGATTGTGGCCCTTCGCCTGCAGGACGCCGTCGACGACGATCGCCGCCCCGAAGGGGAATTCGGCGAGCGCCGCCTGTTCGAGGGCAACCCGCATGAAGCCCTCGTCCTCGGGTCGGACGGCGCCCGCGACGGCGGCGGCGCGGGCGGAGGAGGGGGCGAGCGCCGGCAGGGCGGCGGCGGCGAAGAGGGCGGCGAGCGCGCCGCGGCGGCTCGGGCCGGCGTCGGATGCCGCGGATCGCGTGGGTTCGCGCCGAGCGGTGGTCGTGTCGGTGGGCAAGGTTTCCTCCCCTGTCCGGGCGGCCGATCGCCAGCCTGCCATTGCGGCCATGATAACCGCGGCGAAGCAGTGGTCGAGAGCAGGGGGAGGTTGTCGAACCGATTTCCCACCGAGCCGGCTCCGACGGCAAACCTCTCCGTCGTCATTCCAGGCCTTGTGCCTGGAATCCATGCGACATCGGACCAGACCCGTGCCGGTCACCATCGTCGAGCGCGTGGAGGGGGATGGGTTCCAGGCAAGGCCTGGAATGACCATAAGCGGGGTGATGTGGCTCCCGACCACCGTGGCGCGCCCATCGTGGCCAGTCGCCACGCCCCCTCCCACTTCGCCGCTTCAAGCCCCGAGGCCAAGCCGCTACAGTCCGCGCCGACGCGACAGGGCGGTTCGGCAACAAGCGGGCAGGGTATTCTCGATGGCGCAGATGTGGGCGGACGGGGTGACGGTGATCGACCACCCGCTGGTGCAGCACAAGCTCACCTTGATGCGGGAGAAGGACACGCCGACCGTCGAGTTCCGTCGCCTGCTGCGCGAGATCTCGATGCTGCTCTGCTACGAGGCGACGCGGGATCTCGAACTGACGACGACCACCATCGAGACGCCGCTCGCGACGATGGAAGCGCCGGTGCTCGCCGGCAAGAAGCTCGTCTTTGCCTCGATCCTGCGCGCCGGCAACGGGCTGCTCGAGGGCATGCTCGACCTCGTGCCGGCGGCCCGCGTCGCCCACGTCGGGCTCTACCGCGACCCGAAGACGCTGGTGGCGGTGGAGTACTACTTCAAGGCACCGCCGGACATCGCCGAACGCCGCGTCATCGTGCTCGACCCGATGCTGGCGACCGCCAATTCCGCGGTGGCGGCGGTCGACCGGCTGAAGGAACGCGGCGCGGCGGAGATGAAGTTCGTCTGCCTGCTCGCCGCCCCCGAGGGCATCGCCAAGCTGCGCGACGCCCATCCCGACGTGCCGATCGTCACGGCGGCGGTCGACGAGCGGCTGAACGAGAAGGGCTACATCATGCCCGGCCTCGGCGACGCCGGCGACCGCATGTACGGCACGAAGTAGCCGCAGACGGCCCGACGGCCCGGCCGCCGCGCTCAGTCGGCGGCGACGGGCTCGCTCGCGGCGCCGCTGCCCTTGGCGATCGCGGGCGGTCCGCCGAGCTCCCGCAGCATCCGCTGGATCTCCGCGACGATCACGGCCGTGCGGGTGTGCTGCAAGGCGTGGCCGGCGCCCGGCAGCACGACGAGGCGCGCGCCGGGGACGGCGGCGACCAGCGCACGGGCGTGGATGTCGGTCGAGACGACCCGGTCGCGATCGCCGCCGAGCGCCACCGTCGGCGCGGTGATCTCGCCATAGCGGGGCGCGAAGGCGCCGAGACGCGCCTTCAGGCCGCGGATGTCCTCGGCACTCGCCCGGAACGCCTGCGGGCGGAGCGCGAGCTTCGCCGCCGTCGCCTCGATCAGCCCGTCCGGCGGCGTCTCGGGCGCGAACACGCCGGCAAAGCCGGACGGCAGCAAGGCGAGCCCGAGCGGTGTCGTGATGGTCTCCGCGAACAGCGGCCCCGCCAGCGGCGAGCCGACGAGGTCGTAGGACCACGAGATGCCGCCCGGCCATGGGTGCGTCGCGGGAGCGAGCAGCACGAGGCCCGCGGTCCTGTCCGGGTGGGCGACGGCGAAGGCGGCGGCGACGGCACCGCCGAAGGAGTGGCCGACGATGATCGCCCGGCTCACCCCGATCGCGGCCAGCGCGGCGGCGATGGCGTCGGCCTGCACCACCGGGTCGGCGTCCTCCGGCCCGCCGCGGCCGGAGTAGCCGTGGCCGGGCCGGTCGAGGAAGACGAGGCGGGCGCGGCCCTCCAGGGCCTGCCGGAAGGCCTGCAGCGGATCGCCGAGGGTGGCCACCGCCCCGTGCAGGAAGACGATCGCCGGCGCGTCGGCGGCGCCGGCATCCGCCGGCAGGTCGACGAGATGCGTGCGGCGGCCGGCGGCTTCGACGAATCGGCCGACGGGGGGATGGGCCGCCTCGATGCGGCCGACGAGAACGCGGGTGGCGAGGGCCGAGCCGGCCGCGGCCAGCAGCGGCAGGGCGAGGGCGGTGCCGACAACGAGGGCGACCATGCGGGCCTTCACCACGCCCGCGGGCGGCAGGACCAGGACTGGGGGGACCTCGTGCAGCCGGACCGGGTTCGGCCGGACCGGGATCGGCCGGATCGGGGGCTCAAAGCTCCAGTCCGCGCACTTCGGCGGCGAGGTCGTCGTGCGCCTTCTTCGTCTCGGCGTTGCGCGGATGCACGGCGAGCGCCGCCTCGTAGGCCTTCAGCGCCGCTGCCTCGCGGTCGAGCGCTGCCAGCACGACGCCGAGGCCGACGAGGGTGCGCCAGTCGCGCGGCTCGAGCGCCAGGGCATATTCCAGGTCGGCGAGCGCCTTGCCGAACTCGTCGCGCTGGTAATGGACGGCGGCGCGGCGGCTCCAGCCTTCGGCGAAGGTCGGCTGCAGGCGGGTGACGGCGTCGAGCAGGTCGAGGGCGAGGGGCAGGTTCTCGGCGCCGATTGCCGCCTGCGCCTGACCCATCAAGACGTCGATGGTGGCGCTGCCGGAGGCGGCCAGCCGCCGCTGGATGCGGTCGGCGACCTGGCTGGCGGTGCGCTCGTCCTTGGCGTTCGCGAGGTCGGTGAACAGCGCGTCGAGCGTCGGCTCGGCCTTCGCCTCCGGCAGGCGGGCGGCCTGCTCGCCGGTCTCCGGCGCCGGGGCGTGCGGCCGCGCCGACGGCAACTCGGCCGGTGGCTCCAGCAGGCTCGGCGCCCGTGGGCCGGGCGACGGCAGGTCGGGGAGCGGGGTGACGCCCGGCGGCCAGGAATGCGGCGGCAAGGAATCCTGAGGCAAGGAATCCGGCGGCAAGGAATCCGGCGACTGGGCACGGGCCGGCACCGCGGCCAGCGGCATGGCGATCACCGCCGCGGCGACGAGCGCCGGCAGGCAGGCGCGGAGGGGGGAGGGCATGCGCATGCCCGATATATTGCGCGCCACCCGTGGCGGGTCAAAGGCGGCGGCGCGACGGGCAACACAAAAAAGCGCGCGACCTGATGCCACGCGCCTCAACCACTCACAAGAAGCAGCAGGCCGCTGCTGCGGCCGCCCGAGGGAAAAAAGCAGGCCGCCGCTGCGGCCGCCCGCGCGTCGGCCCGGACGGGTCGACGCAGTCGGGGCTCAGCCCTGGCGCGCCTTGAAGCGCGGGGCCTTCTTGTTGATGATGTAGATGCGGCCCTTGCGGCGCACCAGCCGGTTGTCGCGGTGCCGGCCGATCAGCGACTTCATCGAATTCTTGATCTTCATGGGTCCCGGCGCTCCGGCGCAAAAGTCTGGGCGGGCACCACGGCACCCACCGATTTCGTGCCGCGGAGATAGCGGACTCGGCGGCGGGCTGTCAACGCTTCGGGCGCGCCGGATGGCGGCGGCACCCGACTTCATCGGTGATGGCCGCTCGCCGGCCTCGGTACCCGGCCTCCGGGGCGAGCCCTGCCAAAGCGCGCGCAAGCCCGGCCGCCCGCCATTGACAACCCCTATGACCGTCGTACGGTCAGACAAACCAAACCAATATCCGGGAGGCCGAGAGTGGCACACGTTCGCGTCGAACGGCAGGAGGGGCGGCGGTTGCAGGGCACGGCGCGGCAGCACCGCGTCGTCATGGACCGCACCCGCGAGGACGGCGGCACCGACGCCGGCTGCACCTCGGGCGAGCTGCTGCTGCTGGCGATCGGCTCGTGCGTCACCGGCCGGCTGCGCAATACGCTCGAAGCAGCGGGGCTGCCGGCGATGCCGCTCGCCGTCGAGGTGTCGTTCGAGCCGTCGGCGCGCGGCGACAAGCGCGAGCGCATCGCCGTCGACGTCATCGTGCCGGCCGGGCTCGACGCGGCCGGCGTGGCGCTCGCCGAGCGCGAGGCGCTCTCCGGCGGCGTCGGCAGCCGCATGGCGGCTGGCTCGGAGATGGTGGTCAGGGTTCGCCGCGACGGCGGCAAAGGGGTGCGGGCGGCATGAGCGATCCGACGAAGACGAGCGTGGCCGATTCGGGCCCCGAGCCGACCGACCTCGTGACGCCGGAATGGCTGGAGGCGAACCGCCACCGCGACATCCGCCTGATCGAGATCGCCGGCATGGGCCAGGACGATCTCTCCGCCTACAGGGCCGGCCACGTGCCGGGCGCCCGCGCCTGGAAGTGGAAGGAGGCGCTGTGGGATGCGCGCATGCGCGAGTTCCCGAGCCCGGAGGAGTTCGCCCGCCGCATGGGGGCGGCCGGCATCGGCAACGACACCATCGTGGTGGTCTACGGCGAGGGCATCCAGTTCGGCGTCTACGCCTGGTGGACGCTGCGCTATTGCGGCCACGCCGACGTGCGGCTGCTCGACGGCGGCCGCAAGCGCTGGGTGGCCGAGGGGCGGGCGCTCACCACCGAGGCTCCCGAGCCGCCGGCGCCGCGCGCCTATCACCCGACGCCGCGCCGCGAGGAGATGCGCATCCAGCGCGACCGTGTCGTGGCGCTCCTCGGCAATCCGGAGATCGCCATCGTCGATGCCCGCTCGCCGGAGGAATATCGCGGCGAGCGTGTCGGCGGGCCGGACGTCGGCGCGGTGCGGCCGGGCCGCATCCCGGGGGCGCGCCACCTCTTCTACATGGACCTGTTCGACGAGACCCAGAGCTTCAGGCCGAAGGCCGAGCTCGCCGCGATGGCGGCCGAGCGCGGGCTGACGCCGGAGAAGGCGACGATCGCCTACTGCCGGATGAGCCACCGGGCGACAGTCGCCTATTTCGCGCTGACGCGGCTGCTCGGCTATCCGGACGTGCGCGTCTATGACGGCTCGTGGACCGAGTGGGGCAACCTCGTCGGCGTGCCGATCGAGCGGTGAGGCGGGCGAGGCCGGCCTCGTTGCTCGTCCCTCCCCTGCCAGGGGGAGGGACAGCCGGCGAAGCCGGCAGGGTGCGGCCCGTCGATCCGGAACGCGACGCCAGTTGAGGTCGAGCCCGTGATTTCACAGGCCCCACCCTGAGCGCTTCGCGCTCTGTCCCTCCCCCTGGCAGGGGAGGGACTGGTCGTCGCGGCCTGAGGTCACCGGATCGATTCAACCGCGGCCTTCATCGGCTGTCGTCTCGCGACATCGACGCAACAGTCACCCTGCGACCGCCGAAGGTGCGCGGCGGCGCGGTTTCGCTTAAACGGAGCGGATGCGTCATCGCGTGTCCGTGCTGCTGCCCGTCGCCGTCGACACCGCGTACACCTACGCGGCCGACGAGCCGCTCGCGCCCGGCACCATCGTCGAGGTGCCGCTCGGTCCGCGCCGCGTCCTCGGCGCCGTCTGGGACGACCCGCCGGACGACACCATCGGCCACAACCGTCTGCGCGCCATCGAGGCGATCGTGCCGGTGCCGCCGATCGACGCCGAGATGCGCGCCTTCGTCGAATGGGTGGCGCGCTGGACGGTGTCGCCGCGCGGCATGGTGCTGCGCATGGCGCTGCGCGCGCCGCAGGCCTATGCGCCGGAAGCGCCGCGCTATGGCGTCGTCCGCACCGGGCCGCCGCCGGAGCGGCTGACGCCCGCCCGCGCCCGCGTGCTCGCCCTGACGGAAGACGGCCTCGCCTGGTCGCGCGGCGGACTGGCGGCGGCCGCCGGCGTCAGCCCGTCGGTGGTGGAGGGGCTGCTCGCCTCAGGCAGCCTCGCCGTCGTCTCGATGCCGCCGGTCCCGATCGTCGCGACGCCCGATGCCACGCTCGGCCGCGCGCCGACGCTGTCGCCCGAGCAGGCGGCCGCCGCCGCGGCATTGCGCGAGACGGTGCAGGCGGGCGGCTTCTCGGTGACGCTGATCGACGGCGTCACCGGCTCCGGCAAGACCGACGTGTTCCTCGAGGCCGCCGCCGAGACGATGCGCCAGGGCCGGCAGGCGCTGGTGCTGATGCCGGAGATCGCGCTCACCCAGAGCGTGCTCGCCCGCTTCGAGACGCGATTCGCGGCCCGGCCGGCCGAATGGCACTCGGCGGTGCCGGCGGCGCAGCGCGCCCGCGTCTGGCGCGGCGTCTGCGAGGGCACGGTGCCGTGCGTCGTCGGCGCCCGCTCGGCGCTGTTCCTGCCGTTCAAGCGGCTCGGCCTGATCGTCGTCGATGAGGAGCATGAGGTCGCCTACAAGCAGGACGACCGCGTCCCCTACAATGCCCGCGACATGGCGGTGGTGCGCGGGCGAATCGGCAACTTCCCCGTCGTGCTGTCGTCGGCGACGCCCTCGGTGGAAAGCCGCGTCAACGCCGACGCCGGCCGCTACAAGCGCCTCGTGCTCGGCGCCCGCACCGGTGGCGGGGCGCTGCCGAACGTCGCCGTCATCGACCTCAGGCGGTCGCCGGCCGAGCGCGGCCGCTGGCTGTCGCCGCCGATGGCGAACGCCGTGTCGAAGACCCTGGCCCGCGGCGAGCAGGCGCTGCTCTTCCTCAACCGCCGCGGCTACGCGCCGCTGACCTTGTGCGGCGCCTGTGGCCACCGCTTCCAGTGCCCGCAGTGCTCGGCCTGGCTGGTCGACCACCGCCTGCGCGACCAGCTCGTCTGCCACCACTGCGGCCACACCGAGAAACGGCCGGACGCCTGCCCGGCGTGCGGCGCCGAGGGTCGCCTGGTCGCCTGCGGGCCGGGCGTCGAGCGGGTGGCGGAGGAGGCGGCGGAGCGCTTTCCGCAGGCGCGCCTCCTGGTGCTGTCGTCCGACACCGGCGGCACCGAGCGCATCCGCCGCGAGCTGGCGCTGGTGGCCGACGGCAAAGTCGATCTGCTCGTCGGCACGCAGCTCGTCGCCAAGGGCCACACCTTCCCGAAGCTGACGCTGGTCGGCGTCGTCGATGCCGACGTCGGCCTCGTCTCCGGCGACCCGCGCGCCGCCGAGCGCACCTTCCAGCTGCTCTCCCAGGTCACTGGCCGGGCCGGGCGCACCGGCACGGCGGGCGTCGGGCTGCTGCAGACGCACAATCCCGACCATCCGGTGATGCGGGCGCTGGTGGCGGGCGATTCCGACGCCTTCTACGCCGCCGAAATCGACGTCCGCCGCCGCGCCGGGCTGCCGCCGTTCGGCCGGCTGGCGGCGATCGTCGTCTCCGGTCCCGACCGGGCGAGTGCCGAATCGCATGCTCGCGCGCTGGCGCTGGCGGCGCCGATGGCGGAGGGGGCGCAGGTGCTCGGACCGGCGGAGGCGGCGCTCGCGGTGCTGCGCGGCCGTCACCGCTTCCGCCTGCTCGTCAAGGCGGCCCGCGGCCTCGACTTGCCGGGCTACCTGCGGGCCTGGCTCGCCGTCGCGCCACCGGCCCGCGGCGGCGTCGAGCGCCACGTCGACGTCGAGCCGCAGAGCTTCGTTTGAGGATGTCGGCGACCACTGGAGATCGGTGGAAAATCCGTGGGCGCGGCGACCCGCCGCGCTTGCGCCGCACCCGGCGCGGGGAGCCCCTGTTGCGCCGCCGGATTGCCTATGGTATCGCCACCCTTGGCTTCCGGGGGGCACGCCACTCGCCTCTCCGTCCCTTGGAAAGTCTCTTATATTTCAAGGTCTTCGGAATTGCCCCGTGCGAGCAAGTCCGAAGGCCTTTCCTGTACGAGAGACGGTATCCGTGACCGATCAGGACCAGCACGTCTCCGGTGTCGCCGAACGCTACGCCCTCGCTCTCTATGAGCTGGCGAAGCAGGAGGGCGCGATCGACGCCGTCGAGGCGGACCTCGATCGGTTCATGGCACTTCTCGACGAGAGCGCCGACTTGCGCCGTCTCGTCAAGAGCCCGGTGTTCTCCCCCGACGAGCAGACGAACGGCCTCGCCGCCGTCCTCGATCGGGCGGGTATCGGCGGCTTCGCCGCCAATTTCCTCAAGCTGGCCGCCCGTAACCGGCGGCTGTTCGTGGCGGGCGACATGATCCGCGCCTACCGCGCCCAGGTCGCCGCCGGTCGCGGCGAGACGACGGCCGACGTCACCTCCGCCGAGCCGCTCTCGGAGACGCACATCGCGTCGCTGAAGGCGGCCTTGTCAGAGGCGACCGGCAAGACCGTTCGACTGAAGACGAGTGTCGACGCCAGCCTCATCGGTGGGCTGATCGTCAAGCTCGGCTCGCGCATGGTCGACACGTCGCTCAAGACCAAGCTGAATTCCCTCAGGATCGCGATGAAAGAGGTCGGCTGATGGACATCCGGGCCGCGGAAATTTCCGCAATCCTCAAGGAGCAGATCAAGAACTTCGGCCAGGAGGCCGAGGTCTCCGAGGTCGGCCAGGTGCTTTCCGTCGGCGACGGCATCGCCCGCGTCTACGGCCTCGACAAGGTCCAGGCCGGCGAGATGGTCGAGTTCCCGAACGGCACGCGCGGCATGGCGCTGAACCTCGAGGTCGACAATGTCGGCGTCGTGATCTTCGGCTCCGACCGCGATATCTCCGAGGGCGACACCGTCAAGCGCACCGGCTCCATCGTGGACGTGCCGGTCGGCAAGGGCCTGCTCGGCCGCGTCGTCGATGCGCTCGGCAACCCGAT
>JAESGX010000138.1_pt1 | contig 63262 bp, 59 predicted proteins | sample 9269801 | NCBI WGS metagenome assembly JAESGX01 (sample SAMN16773122, study PRJNA677054) | algae metagenome | isolation source: Pleurocapsa minor GSE-CHR-MK-17-07R and co-occurring heterotrophs from wet... | place: USA: Lower Calf Creek Falls, Grand Staircase Escalante National Monument, UT ... | reverse complement strand
ACGTGGCAAGGCGGCCAAAGTGGCGATCGTGGCGGTCATGCGCAAAATGCTGGTGATCCTCAACGCGCGTGCTCGCGATGCTTGGGCATGCCTACCCTCGCAGACATGACGAACACAGTTGCTACAAGTAGGGAGGTCGGCTATTCATGCGGCGCACGATATCTGCCGGGCGCGACGCGCGAGGCCAGCGGGAAGCGTGCGCCGATGCCTGCGGTATGCGAATCGGGGCGGGATACGCTGACCTCGCTCACCGCATCGCCGCGGCGCTTGAGCGCGGTGTAGTGCTCCATCAGTCCGCACAGCGCCCAGAAGTTGGCCATCACCGCGCCTTCGAAGAACGGGCTGCCGTAGACGCTGCCCAGCGCCGTGGAAATCACCACCAGGACGAAGCCCAGCGACAGCGCCTTGGCTTCGGCGTCGTCGGCGCGCGCCGAACGCGCGAAACCCACGCCCATCCTCAGCAGCCGCCAAAGCAGATACAGCAGCGCGCCGATGCCCAGCGGGCCGCATTCGGCCAGCATCAGCACGTAGATATTGTGCGCGTCGTAGCCGGCGTAGCGCGGCGCGTAGTTGCCGATATAGCGCTTGAACCGGTTCAAGCCTACGCCGAGGGGGTGTTCGCCCCACATTTCCATTGCGCCGGTCCATATCTCGAAGCGGCTGGCGGTGCTGACGTCGACTTTTTCGGCGCCCACCGAATCCTGCTGTTCGGTTTCGGCCACGCGCTGGGTGACGCTTTCCGGGAGCACGCTGAGCGCCGGCACCATCAGGATGCCGATGATCGCCGCCAGCACCACGTTGCGCCTCAGCAGCAGCAGGGTCACGCCGACCAGCGCGATCAGATAGGACTGGCGCGAATAGGTGGCCATGATCGCCACGGCCATGATCACGCAACCGCCGATCGCCGCCATGCGCCAGAACTTCTGCTTGCGGAAGAACAGCGCCATGGCCACGAACATGGGCAGGAACATCGCGTAGAACACGCCGGCGCGGTTGGCCGAGCTGTAGTCCAGGCCGAACGGGCCCGAAGCGCGGCGCGACTCCGAATACCGGCCGAAGCCGTAGTCCAGGCCCTCGCGCACCGCTTCCAGTCCCGCCACCGCGGCCACGATCATCACGAAGATGATCAGCTGGCGCGTGCCTTTCAGATCCTGCCCGCAGCGCCGGTACAGGAAATACAGCAGCGGGTAGAAAACCAGGTTCTTGAGATAGGTGAAGTCGCCCATGAAATTGATCGGCATGGTCGCCTGGGCGACGGCGAAGCCGACGAACAAGGCCAGATACAGCAGCAGCAGCGCGAGCGTGATCTGGCCGCGGCCTTCGAGCGGCCGGTATTTTTTTCCGCCCAAGAGCAGCGCGCCCGCCACCACCAGGAACAGCAGGTTGGCGATGTTCAAGCCGGGAATGCCGGTCTCGAAAGAAAAGTGCAGCATGTTCGGCATGAACAGGATCGGCACCGCCAGCAGCAGACGCATCCACATGTCAGGCGGCCTGCGGGACGGTGCGGCCGAGGAAACGCTGCGCCCACAGCTCCAGGCACAGCACCTGCCACAGCGCTTCGCTGCGGTCGATGCGCTGTTCGGTGTGCTCGCGCAGCAGCGCCGTCGCGGCCCGCGCGTCGACCAGGCCGCGTTCGCGGAAGGCCTGGCTGGCGAAGGTATCGGCGGCCAGGCCGCGCAGCGGGCCGCGGAACCAGTCGGCCAGCGGAATCGCGAAGCCTTGTTTGGGCTTGCTGATGGCGCGCGGCGGCAGCCACTGTTTCGCGACTTCGCGCAGCAGATGCTTGCCGCGGCCGTCGCGCACGCGGTAGCCGTCGGGGAGGCTGAGCGCGAAATCCACCAGGTCCGGCTGCAGGAACGGCGAGCGCCCTTCCAGCGACGCGGCCATGGCCATGCGATCCAGCTTGACCAGGATGTCGTCGGGCAGATAGCTCTGCAGATCGATGGCGATGGCGCGGTCCAGCACCGAATCGCCCGCGCCCAGGTCGCTGCCGGGCTCGCGCAGCGCGGGCAGCTCGAAATGATCGTCGCCGCCCGCCTGCGCGCGCAGGCGGTGCGCGATGTCGCTGCGCATCACCGCCACGCCGCTGAGGTAGCGCTGTTCGAAGGGAAGCTGCAAACGCTCCCCCACCCGCGCCAGGCGTTCGCCGTGCGGATTGGGCAATACGCCGCCGGCCAGCTTCATCAGGCCCGCCGCCGGCCTGCGCAGGCCGCCCAGGCTTTCCAGTTTCAGCAGGCGCAGGTAGCGGTCGTAGCCGCCGAACATTTCGTCGCCGCCGTCGCCGGTCAGCACCATCTTGACGTGCTGGCTGGCCAGTTCGGAGACCAGGAAAGTCGGCACCGCGGAAGAGTCGGCGAACGGTTCGTCGAAATGCCACACCAGCTTGTCCAGCAGCGACACCGCGTCCGGTTCCACCACCAGTTCGTGGTGTTCGGTGCCCAGGTGCGTGGCCACGCGGCGGGCGTCGTCCAGCTCGCTGTAGGCCGCTTCCTTGAAGCCGATGGTGAAGGTCTTGACCGGCTGCGACAGGTGCCGCGCCATCAGCGCGACCACGGTGCTGGAATCCAGCCCGCCGCTGAGGAAGGCGCCGAACGGCACGTCCGACACCAGCCGGCTGGCGACCGCGCGATCCAGCAGCTCCTCGAGCTTTTCGCCGGCTTCGGCTTCGCTCAGCGCGGTTTTCTGCGCCAGCGACGGCCGCCAGTAGCGCTGCAGGCTGACCTGGCCGTCGCGGTAGCGCAGGTAGTGCGCCGGCGGCAGTTTGTGCACGCCGCTGAAGATGCTGCGCGGCGTGGGCACGTAGCCGTAGGTCAGGTAGGCGCGCAGCGCGTCGCTATCGACTTCGCGCGGGCAGTCGGGCGACTGCAGCAGCGATTTCAGTTCGGATCCGAACAGCAGCCGCCGCGGATCGCAGGCGTAGTACAGCGGTTTTTCGCCCAGCCGGTCGCGCGCCAGGATCAGCTCCTGGCTGCGCTGGTCCCAGATCGCGATGCCGAACATGCCGTCGAGTTTTTCGAACGCCGCCACGCCGTCGCGCAGGTAGGCCTGCAGGATCACTTCGGTGTCGCTGTGCGTATGGAAAACGTGGCCGTGCTTTTCCAGGTCGGCGCGCAGTTCGCGGTAGTTGTAGATCTCGCCGTTGAACACCAGGCAGACCTGGCGGTCGGCGCCGTACAGCGGCTGGTGCCCGCCTTCCACATCGATGATCGACAGCCGGCGCATGCCCAGCAGCACGCGCGCGTCGTGGTGCAGGCCTTCGTCGTCGGGTCCGCGATGGGTGATGACCGCGTTCATGCGGCGCCCCAGCGCGGGGTCGGGCGCGGGCTGGCCGGGTGCGACCGCGAGTCCGGCGATTCCGCACATGGCTCAGACGCTCCTTTTCGAGACTTCGGCCGCGGCCAGCGGCGGGGACTCGTTGCGGTACAGCGCCATCAGCCGCGCCAGCACGCGGTCCAGCCCGGCCTGCCGTTCGACGGTGGCGCGCGCGTGGTCGCCGAAAGCCTGGCGCTGCTGCGGCGTCTGCGCGGCCGCTTCGCGCAGGCAGGCGGTCAGGCCGGCGCAATCGTCGGCTTCGAACAGCCAGCCGTTCTCGCCCGGGCGCACGAAGTCTTCATTGCCGCTGATGCGGCTGGCCACCATCGGCAGGCCCGAGGCCATGCTTTCCAGCAGCGTGTTGGACAGGCCTTCGATACGCGAACACAGCACGCCGATGTTGGCCGCGGCCAGCTGGGTTTCGATGTCGTTGCGGTGGCCGGCGAAGGTCACGCGGTTGGCGATGCCGCGTTTCTGCGCGTCGGCTTTCAGGGTTTTCTCCAGGCGTCCGCTGCCGACCAGAAGCAGCGTGGCCTCGGGATGCGAGGTCGCGATTCCGGCGAACGCTTCCAGCAGCATGCCCAGCCCTTTTTCCGCCTCCAGCCGGCCGATGAAAACGAAGCGCGGCGGCGCAGCGGGCGCGCGCTGGATGGAACGGAAGCGCGCCGTGTCCACCGCGTTGGGCACCGCCGCTATGCGGGACGCGGGAATGCCGCGCGCGACCAGCGTGGCGGCGATGCGCTGGCTGATGGCCTGCCATTTGCCGGTGCGGCGGAGGCACAGGTAGGCGAGCCGATTCACCGGGCCGGCGTGCGGCGCCAGAGTGCCTTTTTCCAGCTCCCACCAGCCCGAGACCTTGGTCAGCACCGGTTTGCCCAACAGGTGACCCAGCACCGCGCAGATCGCCGCCATCTTGTGCGCGATGTGCACATGCCAGGCGTCGTACAGCCGGCGTCGCGCGTACAGGAAGCGCGCCATCGCCAGCCACATCAGCGGGCCGGACAGCATCGGAATACGCGGATAGGTCAGCCGGCATACGGGCACGCCGTCCACTCTCGATATTTTTTCCTGCGGGCCCCAGCGCAGCAGCGGTACCAGCACGGTCACGCGCTGGCCGCGCGCGCGCAGCGCACGTGCCAGCAGGCGCACCTGCGCCTCGGCGCCGCCGCCGCTCAACGCCGGATAGGCGGCTTCCAGCACCATCAAAATACGCGGCGGGCGGGGTTCAGCGCTCATCCAGATAGCTCCGCATCCACAGTTCCAGCACCAGCAGCTGCCAGATGGCGGCGGAGTGGTCCCAGCCGCCGGCCATGTGCATTTCCACCAGGCGGCTGATGAAATCCGGATTGATCCAGCCGCGTTCGCGCGTGCGCCGGTCCAGCAGCACGTCGCGCACGCGGGCCTGCAGCGCCGGGTCTTCCTTCAGCCAGATCGCGATGGGCAGGCCGAAACCCTGCTTGGGCTTGCGCAGGATCGCCTGCGGCAGCACCTCGGCCATGGCCTGCTTGAACAGATAGCGCTTCTGCAGTCCGCGCACCTTGTGTCGCGCCGGCAGGCGGCCGCAGTGCGCCACCAGCGCCGGGTCCAGGTACGGGAAACGCGCGGTCACGCCGTGATGCTTGCAGGCGCGGTGCACCTTCACCAGGTCGTTCTGGGCAATGGCCATCAGCAGGTCCAGGCGCATGATCCGGTGCAGCGGTTCGGCCGGCTCGCCCAATGAGTAAAGACCGCGCATGAAATCCAGCGAGGCGTCGCGGCGAATCTGCCGGCGGAAATCTTCGGTCAGCAGTTCGTCGTAGAAATCCGAAGCGAACGAATCGTCGGTGTAGAACCGGTCCGGATTGGGCAGCGAGCCGCGTTCGGTGAAATTGCGCACCCGGTTGAGCAGATGGTTGCTGCCGCCGCTGATGCGCTGGCTTATCCGTCGCGCCGCGGATTTCAGCGGCGACGGCAGCCGGTAGAACGACTCCATCACCTTGTCCTTGGCGTAGCGTTGGTTGCCGCCGAAGATCTCGTCGCCGCCGTCGCCGCCGAGCAGGGTGCCGAAGCCGCGCGCCCGGCCCAGCTCCGCGCAGGCCAGCGTGGGCACCGCCGAGGCGTTGCCGAACGGCTGGTCGTACGCGGCGATCACCGACTCCAGCAGGCCCAGGCCGCGCGCGCGGTCCACCTGCGCCAGATGCGGCTGCGCGCCGCAGGCTTCGCTGGCGATGCGCGCGAAATCCAGTTCGTCATAGCCGGCTTCGGGAAAACCGATCGAGCAGCTCTGCACGCGTCCGCGGCCCGGCTGTTTGGCCAGAATGCTGACGATGCTGCTGCTGTCGGTGCCGCCGCTCAGGAAGCAGCCCCAGTCGTTGTCGCCGGCGGGGCGGAAGTCGTGCACGCTGGCGACGATGCGCTCCAGCAGGCTCGCGGCCAGCGTTTCGTCGCTGCCGCGCAGGTCGGCCGGATACTGCGGCAGGTAATAGCGTCGCGTCGTCGCGTCGCGTTCGCCGAGCAACAGCTGCGTGCCCGGTTCCACGCGATGGATATCCCCGCAAATGGTGCGAGGTGCAGGAATGCAGGAGAAATTCAGGTAGTGGTATACCGCCTCCAGGTCCGGCGTCTTGCGCACGCCGGGCGCATCCAGCAGCAGCCTGAGATCGGATGCCACCGCGTAGTGGCCCGCGCGCTGGTACCAGTACAAGGGCAGCGAGCCGAAGTGATCGGTGAACATGCGCAGCTCGCCCGCGCCGTGGTCGCGCCAGCTGGCGAAGGCGAAGCGTCCGCGCCAGTCTTGCTGCGCAAATCCATCGGGCTTCGCAACCGCGTCGGCCAGATCGCCCTGCACCAGATCGGCCAGCGCCAGCCAGCGTTCGCCCGTGGCTGCCCGGCCTTGCAGCAGTTCGCCGCGCACCGCCCAGGCGATGCCGCCGGCTTGCGCCGCGGACACGGTGAAGCCCTGCAGACTCTCGAGCCATCGCGCAGCGTCCGGTCCGGCGGCCAGCACGAAATCGCCGTTGAGGGCGGAGGCCTGGGTCATAGGTGCTTTTCCGTCACCGTTGGAATGTGCGCGCGCGTGCCGGCGCCGTGCGCAAGGCTGCGCCGGTAGACCGCGACGGTATTTTCGACCAGCCGCGCGATCGAATGCCGGCTGTCGGCGCGCTGCCGCGCCTGCAGCGACAGCTTGGCGCGCAATGCGGAGTCGGAGCCGATGCGCTGCAGGCACTCGCCCAGCGCCTGGTCGTCGCCGTTGGGAAACAATAGGCCGCTCACGCCCTGCTTGATCAGCTCGGGATTGCCGCCCACCCGCGAGGCGACCACCGGGCAGCCGGCGGCCATCGCTTCCAGCAGCACGTTGGACATGCCTTCCTGCTGCGACGGCAGCACCAGGAAATCGGCGGCCTGCATCAGCGCGGTCGCGTCGCGGCGTTCGCCCAGAAAACGCAGGTCGTCCTGCAGCGCGTACTTCACGACCATCGCTTCCAGGTCCGCGCGCAGCGGCCCATCGCCGGCCAGCGCGATCCACGGGCGTGCCGCGGGCTCCAGGCCGGCCATCGCCTTGAGCAGGCAGGCCACGTTCTTGTCGCTCACCAACCGGCCGACGAACAGCCCGAAGCTACGCTGCGCCGGCACGCCGAGCTGGGCGCGCAGCGCGCCGCGCGCGCCGGGCGGCAGCGGCGCGGGAGGGTCGATGCCGTTGGGGACCACGTCGAAGCGCGCGATCGGCAGGCCGGTGTGGCGCGCGGCCACCGACGCGCAGGCCTCGGCGTTGGCGATCACCGCCGCGCTGCGCGCGATCACGAAGCGCTTGATCCGCCAGAACCATTCCGGCTGATCGACGTACAGGCCGCGGATCGACGACACCAGCGCCGGCGCCCTGCGCACCAGCAGGCTGGCCAGCGCGGTCCACAGTTCGGCGGTGATCGAGAACGCGTGCACCACGTCGTAGCGCCCGCGCCGCAGCAGCGCGGCGTAGCGCAGCGCGAAGCGAGGATCGATGCGGCCGCGCTTGGGCAGATGATGCACGGCGATGCCCATCTCGCGCAGCTGCTGGACCAGGAACGATTCCTTGCGGAAGAACACCAGCTCCGCTTGCCACTGGCTGCGGTCCAGCCCGCGCAGCAGGTTCACGATCTGGCGCTGGCTGCCGCCCACTTCCATTTCGTCGCTGGCGACGAGCAGTTTTCTGGGAGGCATGTTCCTGGAGGGCATGGGTTCAACCGGCATGGGCCACGGCCTCCATGTAGTCCTGCAGGCGACGGCCTTCCTTGCGCGCGTCGAATTCGCGCTCGATCTTGGCGCGCGCGCCGGCGGTGACCTGCCGGCGCAGCTCGGCGTCTTCAAGCAGGCGCTGCATCGCATCGGCCAGCGCCCGCGGCTGGCGTTCGTCCACCAGCAGGCCTTCGCGCTGATCGCCGATGAGTTCCGGAATGCCGGAGACCCGCGTGCTGATCACCGGGCAGCCGCTGGCCATGGCTTCCATCAGCGCCACCGGAATGCCGTCGCGGTTGCCGTCTTCGGCCACTTCGGAGGGCAGCACGAACAAGGCCGCCTCGTTCATCCAGCCGCGCACCGTGTCCTGCGGCTGCGCGCCGGTGAATTCGATCCGGTCGGCCACGCCGCGCGCGTGCGCCAGCGCGCGCAGCTCGGCGTCCAGCGGGCCGGAGCCCAGCAGCCGGCAGCGGAATTCGACGCCGCGCGCCTTCAGCAGCGCCAGGGCTTCGATCAGCGTGGCGAAGCCCTTGATCGGGTCGAGTCGGCCCACGGTCAGGATGCTGTGGCCGTCGCGGCCGTGCGGGTTCCATTGATTCTTGGCCATGTCCACGCCGCAGTGCACGATCTTGAGTTTGCGCCCGGCCAGCGGCGTCGCGCGCGCGCTCAGCCAGGCGATGTTGAAGCGCGAAATGGTGACCGCCAGGGCCGCATCCCGGATCTTGCGCGCGATCAGCTGGCGCTCGATGAAGATGTCGTGCGCGTGGCAGGTGAAACTGAAAGGGCGCCGCAGCACCCGGCCCAGCGTCCACGCGGCGGTGGAAGGGTAGGTGGCCCAGTGCGCATGCACGATCTGCGGATCGAATGCGCGCAGCCAGGCGGCGTGTTCCAGCCCGCGCAGCCATGCGCCCAGCGATTTGGCGGCGACCCCGGGCTGGCGCCAGCCGTCGACCAGGATGGCGAAGAAGCTGCCCAGCACCGCGCCGGGACTGCGCAGCAGCGCGTGCAGCGCGCCGCCCACCGCATGCAGTGCGGACTGCGGGTGCCGGACCCGGTCCAGCAAGGCGGCGGCGTCGCTTTGCACCAGCGTTTCCGAGGGCTTCTTCAGCGAAACGATGCGCACGTCGACGCCGTTTTCGATCAGCGCAGCGATCTCGCGGACGATGAAGGTCTCCGACCAGCACGGAAACAGCGACACCACGTACACGGCGCGGCGCAAGGGCGGCGGCGCGTTCATCGCGGCGCACCGTGCAGCCGCGTGGTCTGCCACAAGTGCGCGTTGGGGTTCTTCAGATAATCCAGTAAAGCCAGCAGCGCGCTGACGTTGAGGCTCAGGAACGCGCCGGCCAGGCGCACCGGCAGCAGCTTCGTCGCCAGCGCCGGCCAGAACCGCCCGCTCAGCGCCAGCGCGTAGGCCGCCAGATGCGCCACGAGCAGCAGCTGATACGAGTCGTTGCCGCTCAGCGCCACCCGCAGGTTGGCCATCAGCGCGAACAACAATAGCCAGGGCGCGGCCAGTCGCAGCCATTTGTGCCCCCACAGGCGCAGCGCCAGCGGATGCGCGCCGGGTATCGCCAGCGCAGGCCAGCGGTGCAGCAGCTGGTAGTTGCCGGCCAGGGTGCGGCGCTTGCGGCGTTCTTCGTCGGCGGAGTCGGGCGTGGCGCGGTCGTAGGCGAGGGCCTCGGGCACGAACACGATGCGATAGCCGCGCGCCGCGATGCTCAGCGGAATCCACATGTCGTCCAGCACTACGCCGGCCGGCACCTGCGGCAGCGCCTCGCGGCGCGCGGCGTACAGCGCGCCGGTCACGCCGACCAGCGAACCGCTGGCGCTTTCCAGGCGTCGGATCGCTTTTTCGTAGCGCCAGTAGGCGTCTATGCCCTTGCCGTAGCCGTTGTCGGTTTCCAGCACCAGTTCGCCGCTGGCGGCGCCGACCTGCGGATCGGCCAGGGTCGCGGCGAGCCGGCGCGCGGCCTGCGCATCGATGCGCTGGCGCACGTCGGTGAACAACACCAGCTCGGCGTCCAGCTGCGGCAGGGTACGGCCGATGCAGGCGGATTTGCCCTGGCGTTCGGCATAGGCGAATACGCGGATCCGGCCCGACGGATGGCTGCGCGCCAGCGTTTCCGTCGCATCCGTGCAGCCGTCGCAAACCACGTTGATGCGCAGCTGCTCGTGCGGATAGTCCAACGCACACAGGTTGTCCAGCTTTTCCAACAGCTGCGACGCGGCGTTGTGCACCACCAGCAGCACGTCGATGGGGGGCGTCTGCGCGACCAGCAGCACCGGCCGCGCGCGCAGTTTGGCCAGCAAGGCCATGAGCAGCGGATATCCCAGATAGGTGAAGGCCACGATCCACAGGGCCAGCCAGAAAGCGGTTCTCATGCGCGGCCTTTGCGCGTGTTCAGCGCGCGCGCGCGTACCTGTTCGTAGCGCTCGTCGCCGAGTGCGCGCTTGGCCCAGGCCAGCATGCCGTAACGCATGCGCTCGCGCAGGATGCCGCGGCCGCCCGCGCCGATCCAGGCGCGCAGCGTGGCCTCGCCGAGGCCCGTGGTCACCGCCATGCGCGGCAGCGGCGCGACCCCGTCGCGGCGGCGGATGCGGCCGGGTTGCGAGGTCAGCACGCGCTCGTAGCCGCATTCGCGCGCCACGGCCGCCAGATTGCGCGGCATGCGGCCGCCAGGCGGAGCCAGCAGACTCACCGGCGCGCCGATTCGGTCCTCGATCTCGCGCCGCGCCGCGCGCAGGCTGCGGCGCAGTTCGGTTTCGCTCAGCGCGGTCAGGTACACGTGGTCGTAGCCGTGCGACTGGATGGACATGCCGGCGTCGGCCATTTCCCTCAGCTCGGGCCAGCCGGCGAAATTCCGCTGGCCCACCAGGGCCGGATTGACGAAGAAATCGGCGCGCATGCCGCGCTCCCGCAGCGCCGGAAACGCCAGCCGGTGGTTGCTGATGTGGCCATCGTCGAAGGTCAGCAGCACCGGCTGCGCGTCGCCGCCCTGCAGCCAGTCGCGCGCGCTGCCGGCGCCGCCGGCGTGCTGCCTGATCAGATCCAGTTGCCGCCCGAAGCGCGCGAGCGGCAGGGTGTAGTGCGGATCCTGCCCTTCCGGCTGCGCGTCGCGCGCGAGCGCGTGGTACATCAACGCGATGGCGGAAACCGGACCGCGTGCTGGTGGCGTGGTGCCTGGCATGGGCGGCGGCTCAGCGGCGGTAGGCGAAGGAAATCGCCACCACGTTTTCGGTGTAGTTCTGGCCGACGGTGGAGCTGTCGCGCTCCCGGTACTGCACGTCCGCGCGCCCGCTCCAGTGGCGGCTGAACTGGTTGGCCAGACCTATTCCCAGGGTCAGGTCCTCGTCCTCGCGCGCGACGGCCTTGAACTCGCGCTGCTGCCAGCCGGCCACGAACGACAGCGACAGCTGCGCGCGCAGCCTGAAGGTCGCGTCGACGGTCGCACCGCGGTTTTCCTGGTCGAAGGCCACGCCGTCCACATAGTTCAGGCGCGAGTAGTACGGCTGGATCTGCAGGTTCAGGCGTTCGCCGGCGTAGCGGTAACCGAGGGTCAACCGGCGCTCGCGGAACGTGTCCGGCACGATCTGCAGGTCCGGATCGCCGGGCACGCCGACCACCGGATCGGGCGGATCGCCGACCCGCACGATCAGATCCTGCGCGGCGTCGGCGAACTGGTAGCTCGCGTCCAGGTTGAACTCGCTGCGCTGCGACGGCCGCCAGTCCAGACTGCCGCGGAACAGCGGACCGGAAGAACCGCCGCTGCCGCCCTTGGGCTCCAGCTTGGTGTAGCCGAGGTCCACATCGATATCCACCGAGGCCAGCACGCTGCGATAGCTGGCGTAGGCCTCGTAGCGGTCGTAATCGAATGCCGGGCTGACGGTGTCGAACTCGATGCGCGTGGCTTCGGCGTTGAGCGCAAGCGTGTCGGTCGGGTTGAGCTGGCGCTCCACCCGCGCGGCGACGTTATAGCGGTCGCTGTTGAAGCTTTCCGTTTCCTCGGCGTAGCTGTTGGTGTAGCGCAGGTCCAGCTGGCCGAGGGTGGTGTCGCCGAAACGCGCGAACAGGCTGGGGCCGGCGACGAACACGTTGATCTGCTGCTGGTTGCCGGGGCTGAACGCGACCAGATTGTCCACCGACTGCCGGCTCAGCGAATCCTGGACCACGAACGTGAGGCGCTGCGGCAGGATCACCCAGTTCAGATCGCCGGAGAATTCGCCGCGGGTGTCGTCGTCGAAAGTTTCGTCCAGGTAATCCAGGTACTGCACGTCGCCGCTCAGCTCAGTTTGCAAGACCGGACTGTCGTGGGTGAATCCGAAACGAAGCCGCGGCGAGAGCACGCTTTCGCTGATTTCATTGGACTCGCTCAGGGCGATGTTGTCGGTGCGCAGCAGCCTGGCGCCGACCTCGTACTCCAGCTCGGCCGCAGCGGCGCCCAGCGGCAGTGCGGCCAGCAGCGCCGCGCACAGCAGGCTGCGCTGCGGGGTCGACCGGCGCGGTGTCGGCGTGTGCGTTTCCAGCTGCGATGCATCGGAGAATCTGCTGCTCATGGCATCTGCCTCATACGCCTTCGTTGAACACCACGCCAGCGAACTTGTTGGGATCGAAACTGGCGGCCGCCTGGGCGATGGCGGCCGGCGTATCGCGCGCGTAGCCGGCCACCAGCACCACCACGTCGGCCAGATCGGCCAGGATGCGGGCGTCGGGCGTGCCGCGCACCGGCGGGCTGTCCAGGAAAATGTGCGCGGGATGCTCGCTGCGCAGCGTGTCCAGCAGCAGGCGCATGCGGAACGAGGAAAAATACTCCGACCCGACCTCGCGCGACTTGCCGGTGGGGATCATGCGCAGGCGCGGCACGCCGGTGTGGTAGAGCACGGTCTCGGCGTCGGTCTCGCGGTTTTCCAGATAATCGATCAGGCCGCCGTTGGCGGCGTCGATACGCATGGTGGTGTGCTGCGAGGGGTGGCGCAGGTCGCAGTCCACCAGGATCGCGCTCTTGGATTCGTCGAACGCCACCGCCACCGCCAGATTGCGCGCGACGAAGCTGCCGCCGCTGCCCGCGCTGACCGGCGCCACCAGAGTGATGAAATTGCCGTCGGCCACGGCCAGCAGACGGGTGCGCAGTTCGCGGAAAGCGTCCACCTCGCGGCGCGCCGCGTCGCTGCGGTAGATGGTGGCGCGGTCTTCCAGCTGCAGCGGCGACAGCGCGGTGGTGCCGGTGCGCGGCGCGATGGAACGGCTGGCCAGCGTGTCGTGTTTCGGCGATGGATCGATCGCGTGGCTCATAGCATGTCCATCAGTTTCAAGGTGTAGGTCAGTCCGTAGGCCACGGGCACCGACAGGAACAGCGTCGCCGCAAGCGCATAGCGGCGCAGCTGCTGTCCGCGCTTCTTGCGGTTCAGATAGCTGGGCATGGAGCCGAGCACCGGCAAGCCGGCTTCGCGTTCGATCTGCAGCGGCGAGCGCACGCGCGGGTCCAGCCGGACCAGGCCGAACAGCAGCAGCAGCGGCAGCGCCATCGCCAGGACGATGCCGGCGCCGGCCACGTGCATCACGCGCAAACCGCTGGGCCGCAGCGGCATGGCCGCCGGCTCCTGGATACGGAAACTCAGGCCGCGCTGTTCGGCGTCCAGGTTCATCGACACGCGCGCATTCTCGCGACGCTTCAGCAGGTCCTGGTAGAGGTCGCGATTCACTTCGTAATCGCGGGTCAGCTCGGCCAACGCGCTTTCGGAGGAGGCGATACGGCTGCTGCGGCCCAGCTCTTCGGCCAGCAGGCCTTCGGCGGTGGTCACGCGCGCGGCGGTGGCGGCGCTGCGGCGTCCGGCCTCGGCCAGCTTGCTCCTCAGTTCGCCGTACAGCGGGTTGAATGCGGCCGGACCGTCCAGCGTGGCGCCGCTGGCGCGCGCGGTCTGCTGCTGGCCTTCCTCGCGGCGCAGCTCTTCCTCCAGGTCGCGCATCTGGTGCTGCACGCGCACCACGTCGGGATGCTGTTCGGTATAGGCCATCAGCAGCTGGTCGCGCTGCGACTGCAGCTCGGCCAGGCGCGCGCGGAACTGGCCGGCGCGGGTCTGGACCATGGTGATCTCGCTTTCGCCCGACAGCTGCGAGCGCAGCGCGCCTTCCTGCGAGCGCAGGTCGATCAGCTCCATGCGCCCGGTCTCCACCACCCGGCGCAGCTCGCCGATGCGCGCGTTGACGTCGGCGTCGACGCCGGTGCGCGCGTCGGGATTGCTGTTGCGGAACTGCTCGAGCTGGCTTTCGGCGGTGGTCAGCTTCTTGTGGTATTGGCCGACCTGCGAATCGATGAAGCCATAGGCCTCGCGGCTTTCGCGCTCCTTGGTGGACAGGCTTTCCTCGATCACCAGTTCTGCGAAGCGCTGGGTCACGCGATACGCGCGCTCGGCGTCGCTGTCGCTGTAGGAAATCTCGATCAGGTTGGCGCGCGGGTTGGAGACCACGGTGCGGCCGACGATCTTCTCGATCAGCTTGTCGCGTTCGATCGGCGACGGGTTGCCTTCCAGCCAGCCGCCGGTCTTGAGGATTTCGTGCATGACCCGCTTGCTGAAGGCCACTTCGCGCAGGATGCTGGCGCGGTCGACCACGCTGGTGGCCACGGCGCGCCCTTCCATCAGCGGCGCGATGATGTTGCGTTCCTCCACCAGGATGGTGGTGGAGGAAGTGTATTTCTTCGGCAACAGCGCGCCGACGAACAGCGCGGTCAGGGCGATGGCGGCGAACACGCCGATCAGCAGCACCGCGCGGCGGCGGAATTCCTTGCCGAACACCGGCAGGGAAGCGAACAGCGAGGGTTTGGTGTCGGCTGCGATGGCGCTGCTCACAGGATGCGTTCCGGAATGGTGATCACGTCGCCGGGCGCCACGTCGTAGTTGGTGGACAGGTCGCCGCGCTTGAGGATGCGGTCCAGTTCCACTTCGTAGGTCTTGGTGGTTTCGGGAGTCTTGCGGTACAGGCTGGAACGGTTGGGCGCGGCGAACTCGGTCACGCCGCCGGCTGCCAGCACCGCGTCGAGCACGGTCATGCCGGGGCGGTAGGGAATGGACACCGGCTGGCGCACCGCGCCGGTGACGCGCACGCGCGACAGGTATTCGTGGCTGCGCAGCTCGGTCAGGATCACCGCCACCTGCGGATCGCGCACGTAGGCGGACAGTTTCTCCTGGATGGTCTTGCCCACATCGGCCGGGGTCTTGCCGCCGGCCGACACGTCGCCGATCAGCGGCACCGAGATCATGCCGTCGGGGCGCACCGGCACGGTGATGCCCAGTTCCGGGTTGCGCCAGACCGAGACCTGGACGATGTCGTCCACGCCGATCTTGTAGGTGTCCACCGCGGCGGCCGCGGGCGCCGGTGGCGCGTCTCCGGCCGCCAGCGCAGGATCCGCCAGCAGCAGCGACAGCGACAGGCTAAAGCCCGCCAGGGCGGTGAGGGTGCGATGCATACGTTGTCCCCTGTATGGATGACTACTACCAACGCCGGCTGGGGGCGGATCAGGCCATCGCTGCCGCTCCGTTCCGTTCAGGCGTCGTAGAACTTGCGGTACCACTCGACGAAGCGCGCGACCCCGGTTTCGATGGAAGTGGAAGGCGAATAACCGGTATCGCGGCGCAGCGCCTCCACGTCCGCATAAGTGTCGGGCACGTCGCCGGGCTGCAGCGGCAGCAGATTGCGTTGCGCTTTGCGGCCCAGGCAGCTTTCCAGCACCTCGATATAGCGCAGCAGCTCGACCGGCTGGTGGTTGCCGATGTTGTAGACCCGGTAGGGCGCGCTGGAAGTGGCCGGCGTGGGCGCCAGCGGGTCGTAGTGCGGATCTGGCCCGGGCACCTGGTCCAGGGTGCGGATCACGCCTTCGACGATGTCGTCCACGTAGGTGAAATCGCGCGTGTGATGGCCGTGGTTGAACACGTCGATCGGCTCGCCGGCAAGGATCTTTTTGGTGAACAGGAACAGCGCCATGTCCGGCCGGCCCCACGGCCCGTACACGGTGAAGAACCGCAGGCCGGTGGTGGGCAGGCCGAACAGATGGCTGTAGGTATGCGCCATCAGCTCGTTGGCCTTCTTGGTGGCCGCGTACATGCTGACCGGATGGTCCACGCTGTCTTCCACCGCGAACGGCAGCTTCTTGTTGGCGCCGTAGACCGAACTGGACGAGGCGTAGACCAGATGCTCGATGCCGCGGTGCCGGCACGCTTCCAGGATGTTGAGGAAGCCGACGATATTGCTGTCGATATACGCCTGCGGATTCTCCAGCGAGTAGCGTACGCCCGCTTGGGCAGCCAGGTTGACCACACGCTGCGGCTTGAAGGTATCGAAGGCGGCTTCCAGCGCGGCCTTGTCCTCCAGCGACGCGCGCACGAACTGGAACCCCGCCTGCGGCGACAGCCTGGCCAGGCGCGCTTCCTTCAGGCGCGGATCGTAATACGCGTTGAGGTTGTCGTAACCCAGCACTTCATCGCCGCGCGCCAGCAGGCGTTCGCTCAGATGCGAGCCGATGAAGCCGGCCGCGCCGGTAACCAGGATGCGCATGGTGGTTTGCTCTTTCGGGTTGTGGTTGTTTGAGGTGGGAGGCGGGATGGGGGAGGCGGGAGGAGGTGGCTGGTAGCTGGAAGACGCCTGCGAACATACTTTCCGTCTCCCGTCTCCCGTCTCCCGTCTCCCAGCTATCTACAGACAGTCATCGACGCTGGCGCGCGGCAGGGCGCGCTTGACGTCGAACAGCACCGCGTCGGGTTTGCCGAAGGCGCGGATGCCGTCCGCGCCCAGGGCGATGAATTCACGGTGCGACACCGCCAGGATGATGGCGTCGTATTTCCCCGCTTCCGGCGTCGCCACCAGTTCCACGCCGTATTCGTGCCGCGCTTCGTCGGCGCTGACCCACGGGTCGTGGATGTGCACATTGGCGTTGTAGCTGCGCAATTCGGCCAGGATGTCGACCACGCGCGTGTTGCGCAGGTCCGGGCAGTTTTCCTTGAAGGCCAGGCCCATGATCAGGATGTTGGACTGCGTGGTCTGCAGGTTGCGCTGGCCCATCAGCTTGGCCACGCGGCGCGCCACGTGGCTGCCCATGCCGTCGTTGATGCGGCGTCCGGCCAGGATCACGTCCGGGTGGTAACCGATCTGCTGCGCCTTGTGGGTGAGGTAGTACGGATCCACGCCGATGCAGTGGCCGCCGACCAGACCGGGGCGGAACGGCAGGAAATTCCACTTCGTGCCGGCCGCCTCCAGCACCTCGTGGGTGTCGATGCCCAGGCGATGGAAGATCAGCGCCAGTTCGTTGATCAGGGCGATGTTGACGTCGCGCTGGGTGTTTTCGATGACTTTGGCGGCTTCCGCCACGCGGATGCTGGAGGTCTTGTGGGTGCCGGCGTGGATGATGGCGCGGTACAGCGCATCGACGAAATCCGCGGCCTCCGGGGTGGAGCCCGAGGTCACCTTCATGATCGTTTCCAGGCGGTGCTGCTTGTCGCCCGGGTTGATCCGCTCCGGGCTGTAGCCGGCGAAGAAATCGCGGTTGAAGACCAGGCCCGATTCGCGCTCGATGATCGGCACGCAGATCTCTTCGGTCGCGCCGGGATAGACGGTGGATTCGAAAATAGCCACGCCGCCGCGCCCGATCGCGCGGCCTACGGTGCGGCTGGCCGATTCCAGCGGCCCCAGGTCCGGGCGCTTGTACTCGTCGATCGGCGTGGGCACGGTGACGATGAACACGTTGCAGCCGGCCAGCGCGGCGGGATCGTCGGTGAAACTCAAATGGCGGGAAGCGCGCAGTTCCTCCGCCGATACTTCCAGGGTGTGGTCGTGGTGATTGCCCAGTTCGGCCACGCGCTTGGCGTTGATGTCGAAGCCCAGCGTGGGCAAGCGGTTGCCGAAGGCGGCCGCCAGCGGCAAGCCCACGTAGCCCAGTCCGATCACGGCGAGTCGGACCTGGTCCTGGGCAGGCAAAGAAGTAGTCATCTAGATGCGGATCCCCTGTATTTGTTCGTGGTGAAGGCCGCCGAGGCCTTCGGCATGGGCCGACTTTGTCAGTCGATCCATGCGCTATCACGCCAATCCGCATAATATCAGGCCAAAGCGTGATGAAGTTCGCGCTTTGCCGGCTCGCCGGTCGAATCCGACGCCTGACCGGTCGCGCCGCTGCTTGGCGTACCTCACTGCATCGTGGCGATCATCCGATCGGTACTCACCCATCAAGAGTTGTCGGCTTTGCATTCGAGGAGTAGCGATTCATGCGGATTCTGTTGAGCGGCGGCGCGGGTTACATCGGCGCGCACACCTGCGTGGAGCTGGCCGCGCGCGGTCATGAGGTGGAAATAGCCGACAGCCTGGTCAATAGTTCGCTGAGTGCGGTGCAGCGCCTGCAACAGGTGATCGGCGCGCCGGTGCCGCTGCACCAGGTCGACCTGCGCGACAAGGCCGGCCTGGCCGGAGTCTTCGCTGCGGCGCCGTTCGACGCCGTGCTCCACTTCGCCGCGCTCAAGGCCGTGGGCGAGTCCTGCGAAAAGCCGCTGGAGTATTTCGACAACAACATCGGCGGCACCATCGCCCTGCTGCAGGCGATGAAGACCGCGCGCGTGCGGCATCTGGTGTTCAGCTCGTCGGCCACCGTCTACGGCGATCCGGAGCACGTGCCGGTGCGCGAAGACGCGCGCCTGCAGGTCACCAATCCGTACGGTCGCACCAAGCTGGTGATGGAGCAGCTGATCGAAGACCTGTGCCGCCACGACGCGGATTTCCGCGCGGCCAGCCTGCGCTATTTCAATCCGGTCGGCGCGCATGCCTCCGGCCTGATCGGCGAAGACCCCAGCGGCACGCCCAACAACCTCATGCCGTACATTTGCCAGGTGGCGGTGGGGCGGCGCGACAAGCTGCAGGTGTTCGGCGGCGATTACCCCACGGTAGACGGCACCGGCGTGCGCGACTACATCCACGTGGTGGACCTGGCGCGCGCGCACGCCGACGCGTTGGAATACCTGCTGCGCGAAGACCGCAGCCTGACCGTGAACCTGGGCACCGGCCGCGGCGTCAGCGTGCTGGAGCTCCTGCGCGGGTTCCAGCAAGCCTCGGGGCGCGAAATTCCCTACGAAATCGTCGCGCGCCGGCCCGGCGATGTGGCCACGGTGTACGCCGATTCGACGCTGGCGCAGCAGCTGCTCGGCTGGCGGGCGCAGCTTGACGTCGAAGCGATGTGCCGCGATGCGTGGCGCTGGCAGTCGATGAATCCGCAGGGTTACGCGTCGTAATAGAAAATCAGGAAAGAAAGCCCGCTTTTGTGGGAACTCAAAAAGCTGAGACGAGCCCGCTTCTGTGGGAGGGGCTTCAACCCCGATGCTTTGCCCCCGCAGGTTCGTCGGGGCTGAAGCCCCTCCCGCAAATGATGTATTGCCGGTGCCGGCAGGTTATCGAGTCTTGGGGTGGGCGATGCGGGCTGCTCATTAGCGGCCAGCAAGGCGCTGCGGTTGAACTTGCCGCCCTGATATGCTAATAATTCTTAGCATACACAGGAGTATGCACATGGCCGCCACCGAACGAGTTACCATCCTGATGGAGCCTGCCCAGAAGGCAGCGCTTACCAAGCGGGCCCGAGCCGTTGGCCAATCGGTCGGCGAGTACGTCCGCAATCGTGCACTGGATGAGGACGAGATCCTGACCGCGCTGGTGGCGGAACTGAAGGCTTCGACAGCTAAAGCCGTCGCCACTGTCGACGAAGCGCTGGCCCGCATGGATGCGCGCGAGAACGCGCAGGCCGAACGCGATACGGAGATTCGCCGCCAGGTTGAAGCTGAGCTGTCCAACGTCGACTTCACTGCGGTTGCGGAGTTGTTTGCACCGTTGCGGAACGAACTGGCCGCACAGCAGAAGCAGCAAAGGGCGACACGATGACCACGCTTAGCGACGTCTTACGGTCCGTGCGCGACGTTGTCGTGATGAACGATCGCGTGGCCCAGCTGACGATCCGCGTGGATCGCCTTGACGCGAGCAACACCGAAATGCGGGACCGCATGGCGCGGATGGAAGCGTTTTTCGAGGTCATCCGCCCGGTGATTCTTGGCCGTGCGCTGCCAGCGCCGGACCGCGACTAACTATATGTTCCGGTTCAGCTCGGTTTCGTAGAGCAGCGCATCCACCACCGCCCGAGGCTGTTTCATCCAGGCGAAGTGATCGGCGCGCACGCCCAGGGTTTCGCGATCCAGCACGGTGATGCGCGAAGGCGAACGCGGCAGTTTGTCCAGCAGCGCCCGCATCGAGGGGCGCGGCGCGTACCAGTCCTGCGCCATCAGCACGCCATGCGCATCGACCGCCACCCGCGACAGCGCTGCCTCCAGATCAACGTTCAATCCGGACGCGGCGTAGCGGTTGCTCAGGCCCACGCGGGCCCAGTCGCGGATCAGGGTGCGCGCTTCGTCGCCGCCGAAACCGAGCTGGCGGCCGGGCAGGGCGCCGCGCAGTTGCGCCAGCCACGGCGCGAACTGGAACGCCAGCGGAAACGCATAGCGCTTTGGCGCCGGAAACGTGCGCCAGTACGGCGAGCCGCTGGCCACCAGCCACAGCTTGCCGAAGGCGGCCGGATGCAGGCCCAGATAGCACGCCGCGAACTGCGCGCCGATGCTGTGGCCGCCGATCACGGCCTGCGCTGCGGCATCCGGTGCGGCGCTGCGCGCGGCCATGGCCGCGTGGCTGCACGCGATATCCAGCGTCAGCAGCTCGCGGTAGCCCCAATCCACCGCGCGGCCCGGGCGCAGGCTGCTGCTGCCGTTGCCGCGCCATTCGTGCAGGAACACGGCCACGCCGCGCGCGGCCAGGGCGTCGGCGAGCGGCAAATAGTATTTCGCAGCCACGCCCATCGCCGGCAGCCACAGCAATGAGGCCTGCGGCTGCGTCGGTACGCGCGCGATCAGGCGGTAGCGGTGGCCGTCGTCGCTGCTGAGCGGAAGTTCCAGCGCCTCCCCGCTCATCGCATCGGCGCCGCGCCGAAGTGATCCAGCACCACGATCTCGCTGCGGCCCGGGCGATAGCCTTTCCGCAGGGCCGCATGCACGTAGTCGGAGGCGGCGAAACAGGCGTCGGCCAACGGTAGTCCCAGGCACAGGTTCGCGACGATGGCCGAGGCCAAGGTGCAGCCGGTGCCATGCGCTTCGATCCGCAAGCGCGGATGGGCGATGCCGCGTATGCCGCGGGCGTCGGCGAACAGGTCGATGAGTTCGCCATCGCCGCGCAAATGTCCGCCTTTCAGGAACACGGCGCCGGCGCCCAGCGCGAGCAGCTCGAGAGCCGCCGCCCGCATCGCCTCCGGATCGTCGATGGCGTGGCCCAGCAACAGCTCGGCCTCCGGCAGGTTGGGCGTGATGACCGTGGCCAGCGGAATCAACTGCGTGCGCAGCGCGTGCAGCGCGGCGTCTTCCAGCAGCTTGGCGCCGCTGGTGGCCACCATCACCGGGTCCAGCACCAGCAACGGAGGCGTGTACGAAGCGAGCGCATCGGCGACCGCGCCGATCACCTCGGCATTGGCCAGCATGCCCAGCTTGATCGCGCCGACTTCGAAATCCTCGAAACACGCGTCGATCTGCGCGCGCAGGAAATCGACCGGCGGCACATGCACCGCCGCCACGCCGCGCGTGTGCTGCGCGGTCAGCGCGGCGATCGCCGATAGCCCATGCACGCCGTGCGCCGCGAACGTCTTCAGGTCGGCCTGGATGCCGGCGCCGCCGCCGGAATCGGAGCCGGCGATGGTGAGGGCGCTGATGGAGCGTCGATCGGCGGTGGTCATCGTGTGTTCCAGAGTTGCCGCTGACGGTACAGCGCATAGGCCAGGCCCACGCCGCCGGTCAACACTGCGGGAAAATACAGTGTGCGATAGCCGAACCACGAATACAGCCACGCGCCGGCCACGCCGCCCGCAAGAAAACTGCAGATCACCAGCACGCATAGCGCCAAGCGACGCCTGGCGATCGGCATGCCGCGCAGCGCATGGCCCAGGGCGATGCCGATATCGGTGAACAGGCCGCTCAGATGGGTGGTGCGCACCAGCGATCCGCTGTAGGTCGACGCCATCGCGTTCTGCAGGCCGCAGGCCGCCGCGGCGCACAGCGCGCCGGCGATCTGCTGGCGCTCGAACAGCGGCACCGCAGCGGTCAGCAATATCGACTCGATCGCCAGCGCCAGGCCGTAACGCCTGCCGAGCTGCAGCGCGCTGTCCTGGATGATCACCCCGCTGGCCACCGCGCCGCCGACGAACGCCACGATCACTCCCAGCAGATGCACGGCCGTGCGCAGTTCGCCCTGCACCAGCGCGCCGCCAAGCAGCGTGGTGGTGCCGGTGAGGTGGGTGATGGCCTGGTGCTCGAAACCCAGGTAGCCCACCACATTGACCATGCCTGCGACGAACGCAAGCGAACCTGCGCCTACCCAGACCCAGCGGGGGAGTTGGATTCCCATTGTGGAGCGGCTGCCTTCGGTAAGGTTTCGGATGCCGTGTGGGAGCGACGCAAGTCGCGACGGGGGAACCTCGATCGTTCCCGTCGCGACTTGCGTCGCTCCCACAAGGGAAAGGCTACCTCACAGCACTTCCGACGCGTAGTCCGCCAGCCTCGAACGCTCGCCGCGGCGCAGGGTGATGTGCGCGCTGTGCGCCCAATTCTTGAAGCGGTCCACGGCGTAGGTCAGGCCCGACGTGGTTTCGGTCAGGTATGGCGTGTCGATCTGCTCCACGTTGCCCAGGCACACGATCTTGGTGCCGGGACCGGCGCGGGTGATCAGGGTCTTCATCTGTTTCGGAGTGAGGTTCTGCGCCTCGTCCAGGATCAGATAGCGGCTGAGGAAGGTGCGTCCGCGCATGAAGTTCATCGAGCGGATCTTGATCCGCGACGCCAGCAGGTCGTTGGTGGCCGCGCGGCCCCAGGCGCCGCCTTCCTGGTTGTGTGTCAGCACCTCCAGATTGTCGGTCAGCGCGCCCATCCATGGCGTCATCTTTTCTTCTTCGGTGCCGGGCAGGAAACCGATGTCCTCGCCCACGCTGACCGTCGCGCGGGTCATGATGATCTCGCGGTAGCGCTGCTGGTCCATGGTTTGGGCCAGACCTGCCGCCAGCGCGAGCAGCGTCTTGCCGGTGCCGGCGGTGCCGAGCAGGCTGACGAAATCGATCTCCGGATCCATCAGCGCGTTCAGCGCGAAATTCTGCTCGCGGTTGCGGGCGGTGATGCCCCAGACCGCATGCTGGCTGCTGCGGAAATCGTCGGCCAGCGCCAGCGTCGCTTTCTTGTCCGCGCCGATCTTGGCGACCCGGAATTCCACCTCGTCGTCGCCCGGCAGGTACAGGAACTGGTTGGGGTACCACTCCTCGTCCTCGGTCATGCTGACTTCGTAGCTGGTGCGCCCGGCCTTGTCGCTCCACGAGCGCAGGTCCTTTTCGTGGCGGTCCCAGAAGTCGGTCGGCAGTTCGGTGGCGCCGGTGTAGAGCAGGCTGAAATCGTCGAGCGCGCGGTCGTTCTCGTAGTCCTCGGCCACCAGTCCGCTGATCGCGGCCTTGATGCGCAGGTTGATGTCCTTCGACACCAGGATCACCGGCAGATCCGGATGCTCCTCGCGCAGTTCCAGAACCGCGGCCAGGATCTTGTTGTCCGGCGCCACGGTGCCGAAAGTGCGGCCCGGCGCGATCGGTTTGGTCTGGAAATACAGCCGGCCGATCGCGCTCTGCGATTTCAGCTGCAGGCCCTGCGGATGGCTGAGGACGATGCCGGCGTCGATCTGCTCGGCGCCCGCGCCTTCGATCAGCTCGTTGAGGAAGCGGCTGACCTGGCGCGCGTTGCGGCTGACCTCGGTCATGCCTTTCTTGGCGTTGTCGAGCTCCTCGATGACCTGCATGGGCAGGAACACATCGTGTTCCTCGAACTTGAACAGCGCGGTCGGGTCGTGCATCAGCACGTTGGTGTCCAACACGTAGATGCGCTTGCTTCGGGTCATCTAGACGGCCTCGCGGAGGGTGGGGTACGGAGCGGGCGCAGCGGTTGGAGCCCGGATTCGGAACGGCGTCGCGCCACCGCAGCCCGCGGGACGGGGCGGTGGCGGATGGGGAACGAAGGTGCCGGTCACTGCTTGCTTGCGACCTTCAAGGCGTCCAGCACGGCGTCGGCGTGGCCCGGCACTTTCACCCCGCGCCATTCCTGCGCGATACGGCCCTCGGGCGAAATCAGGAACGTGCTGCGCACCACGCCCAGCACCTTGCGGCCGTACATGTTCTTTTCCTGGATCACGTCGAAAGCCCGGCACAGCGCTTCGTCCGCGTCGCTGACCAGCGGGAACGCGAAACCCTGCTTGGCGCAGAAGTTGTCGTGCGACTTCACAGAATCGCGGGAAACGCCCAACACCGCGGCGCCGAGTTTCTTGAGTTTCGGCAGCAGCGCGTTGAAGTCGAGGCCTTCGGTGGTGCAGCCGGGCGTGCTGTCCTTGGGATAGAAATACAGCACCAGCCACTGGCCGGCGTAGTGGGCAAGGGTTGCGGTATCGCCGCCGGACAGCGCCAGCGGCAGCTTCAGCGTGGTTTTGCTCAGTGCGGTGCCGGTTGCGGTCATGGGTTCAAAACTTCATCGGGTCCATGATCGCGTCCAGGTTCAGGTGGTCGCAGAATTCCAGGAAGTCGTCGCGCAGCGCGGCGATGTGCATGTTGGCCGGCACGCCGATGGTCACCTGCGCCGAAAACATCTCCGCGCCGGTCTGCATGGCGCGGTAGCGGGTGCTCTGCAGGCTCTCGATGGTGATGCCCTGGCGGTCGAAGAAATCGGCCAGCTGGAACAGGATGCCGGGTTTGTCCGCCGCCACCACTTCGACGATGTACGGCAGCAGGTTGGACTGCACCACCTTCGGACCGGTGCGGTACCAGACCAGCTTGAAGCCTTCCTCGCGCTCAAGCCGGGTCAGCATGGCCTCGAGCTTGGCCACCGCGTCCCACGAGCCGGTGGCCAGCGCGGTCACCGAGACATCGCGACCGACCGTGGACAGGCGCGCGTCGACCAGGTTGCAACCGCTGTCGGCGATGCGCCGGGTCACCGACAGGAGCGGCGACTCCGGATGCGTCGTATAGGCGTTGATCAGAAGGTGGTTTTCGTTCGGCGAAGGCCGGGCGGTTGAATCGGTCAAAGTTGCTTCCGGCATGTCCGTTTGCAGACCTTCAGTCTGAATGGCGACCGGGCAGGTGCCCGGTGCATGGCCCAGCATACTTGCCCGCGCTTTCCAGCCGCAAGTAACATCGCAGGGTGCGCGGCGATCCGCGCGATCCCTCGCGCAGGCAGTCGTTTGTCCCTTTCCGGCAGCATCACCGCACTGGCCACGCCGTTCACGGCCGCTGGCGAACTCGATCTGGACGCCTGGCGCCGACTGCTGGCGCAGCAGCTGCAGGGCGGCACCCAGGGCATCGTGGTGGCGGGCTCGACCGGCGAAGCGGCGGCGCTGACCGATGCCGAATACGACACGCTGTTGAACATCGCGGCGGAAACGGTGGCCGGGCGGATCCCGGTATTGGCCGGCACGGGCCAGATGAACACCGCCAAGACCATCGCCCAGACCCGCCGCGCCGCCGGAAACGGCGCGCAGATCGCGCTGGTGGTGACCCCGGCCTACGTGCGTCCCACCCAGGCCGGACTGGTCGCCCACTACCGCGCTGTCGCCGATGAGGGCGGGCTGCCGGTGCTGCTGTACAACGTGCCGGGCCGCACCGGCTGCGATCTGCTGCCGGAAACCGTGGCCGAACTAATCGCCCATCCACGCATCGTCGGCATCAAGGAAGCGCGCGCCGAGCCCGAGCGCATGGCCGCTTTGCTGGCCCTGCGCAGCGAGAATTTCGCGGTGCTGAGCGGCGACGACCCCACCGCCTGCCGCGCGCTGCTGGCCGGGGCCGACGGTCTGGTTTCGGTCGGCTCCAACGCGCTGCCGAGTGCGTTCCGCCGGCTCTGCGATCTCGCCCGCCAGGGTCAGCGCGCCGAGGCAGAACGCTGGGAGGCGCGCATGCAGGAGTTTTTCAATTTCCTGGGCGTCGAGCCGAATCCGATTCCGGTGAAGGCGCTGTTGCAGCGCCTGGGTTACGGTGCGGGCTTGCGCCTGCCGCTGCTGCCGCTTTCGGCCGCCTACCGCGCCGAGGCCGACCGCCTGGCTGCCGCGGGATCGGCCCTAGAAGAACAATCCAGCCGCGAAGCGATCGCGGCGTAACCACCCCTTTCTCAGGAGATTTATCCATGCGTGCTGCTTCCACTTTTTCGCGTCCGCTCGCCCTGGCGCTGCTGGCCGTCGCCGTGCTGGGCGTTTCCGGCTGCAAATGGTTCCGCAAGGGCAATCCCGACTATGCGATGAGCCCGGAAACCCGGCCGCTGGAAGTGCCGCCGGACCTCAATCTGCCCAACACCGCCGGCGCGATGAAGCTGCCGCCCAGCGCGGACCAGGCCTCGACGGCGCAGGGTCCGTCCGGCGCAGTGGCATCGGCCAGCGGATTCAACGTGGCCGGCGCGCGCGATGAAGTGTTCACCAAGCTCGGCGATGCGCTGGCCGGCGTGGCAGGCGTCACCATCGCCAGCCGCGCGCAGCTGCTCGGCACCTACGACGTCAGCTACGAAGGCAGCAACTTCCTGGTGCGCGTGGTCGGCGTGGAAGCCGGCGCGTATGTGTCCGCAGTGGACCCGCGCGGCCTGCCCGCCACGGGCGCGGCGCCGACCAAGCTGATCGCCGCGCTGAAGGCGAAGCTTGGCGGCTGAGCCTTTATCTGGACCGATCTGAAAAAAAGGGCGCCGACGGCGCCTTTTTTTAGTTGGCGGTTGGTGGTGGTTCGAGAAAACCAAGCCTCACCATTCACTACCAACCACCACCAACTCCTCTCACCGCTCCAGCAAATCCAGCTTCCCGGGCTTGCCTTCCCATTCCTTGGCGTCGGGCAGCGCTTCCTTGCGGGTGGTGATGACCGGCCAGGCCTTGGCGAGTTCGGCATTCAGCGCCACATAGGCCTCCTGGCCGGCGGGCACGTCGTCTTCGGGGTAGATGGCGTTGATCGGGCACTCGGGTTCGCACAGCGTGCAGTCGATGCACTCGTCCGGATCGATCACCAGGAAATTCGGGCCTTCGTGGAAGCAGTCGACCGGGCACACTTCCACGCAGTCGGTGTACTTGCACTTGATGCAGTTCTCGGTGACGACGAAGGGCATGGTTCCGTTCCGCTGGTCGGGCCGCCAGTTTAAATCAGCGCGCCGGTGGTAGGTGGTAGGAGCGCCCCGTGGGCGCGAGTACTTGGGTGTTCCGCGACCTGGTCGAAAGGCTCGCGCCCATAGGGCGCTCCTACGGGCGGGCTAGGCGCAAGAAAAAAGCCCGGCTGTTGATGGCCGAGCCTTGGTCGGAAGTCCGGGCCGCAAGCCGAAAGTGCCTGCGCAGGACGAAGATGGTGCTCCCTAGGGAATTCGAATCCCTATTTTAGCCTTGAGAGGGCCACGTCCTAACCGTTAGACGAAGGGAGCTTTTTGGTAAGCGGCGCTGCGACGGACTAGTATATTCGCCAGCCGCCGCCCGCGGCAAATGCCCGCGGGCGCGAATCAAGCCCGCAACCCATCCAGAACACCCAGACACGGACCGCCCCCATTACCCCGCAAGCCACTACTCCAAGCGTCTCTCTGCGCATCATCCCGCGCGATCAGCACTGCATCTCGCGCAAGGACATCAGCCCCAACGCCCTGCGCGTGCTGTACCGGCTGCGCGACGCGGGCTTCGCCGGCTACCTGGTGGGCGGCGCGGTGCGCGACCTGCTGGTCGGCGGCCATCCCAAGGATTTCGACGTGGCCACCGACGCCACCCCGGAGCAGGTCAAGCAGCTGTTCCGCAACTGCCGCCTGATCGGCCGCCGCTTCCGCCTGGCGCATGTGGTGTTCGGGCGCGAGATCATCGAAGTGGCCACCTTCCGCGCCAACATCGACGACGGCAGCGGCGACCGCGAGCTGCACGAAGGCGGGCGTTTGCTGCGCGACAACGTCTACGGCACCGTCGAGGACGACGCGGTGCGCCGCGATTTCACCGCCAACGCGCTGTACTACGCGATCGAGGATTTTTCGGTGCGCGACTACGTGGGCGGCTTCGAGGACGTGCAGGCGCGCTCGATGAAGCTGATCGGCGATCCGGAGCAGCGCTATCGCGAAGATCCGGTGCGCATGCTGCGCGCGGTGCGGCTGGCGGCCAAGCTGGGTTTCGAGATCGATCCCGCTTCGGCCGAGCCGATCCCGCGTCTGGCCGCGCTTCTGTCCGAGTCGGCGCCAGCGCGTCTGTTCGAGGAGCTGCTGAAGCTGTTCCTGTCAGGCAACGCGGTGGCGAGTTTCGAGGGCCTGGAGCGCTTCGGCCTGCTGCCCGCGATCCTGCCGGAAACCGCCGCCGCGCTGGCTTCCAACCGCAGCGGCGCGCTGCGCGGCATGCTGCTGGAGGGCCTGCGCGGCACCGATGCGCGCGTGGCCAACGACGAGCCGGTGTCGCCGGCGTTCCTGTTCGCGCTGCTGCTGTGGCCGGCGTACTGCCGCGCGCTGATCGGCCTGCAGGCGCAGGGCCTGCAGGCCGAAGAAGCGCAGCGCCGCGCCGCCGACCGGGTGACCTTGCATCAGCTCGGCACCGTCGCCTTGCCGCGCCGGTTTTCGCTGCCGATGCAGGAAATCTGGCTGCTGCAGTCGCGTTTCAGCAACCGTCAGCGCAAGCGCGTGATGCGGCTGCTGGCGCATCCGCGGTTCCGCGCGGCCTACGATTTCCTGCTGCTGCGGCTCACCGCCTCCAGCGAACACGCCGAGGACGTGGCGTTCTGGCGCGAAGCGCAGACCCAGTCGGGCGATGAGATTTCCGCCGTGCTGGGCGTGGCCGCGCCGCGCGACGCCTTCGCCGACGAAGACGCCGCGCCGCCCAAGCGCCGCCGCCGGCGCCGCACCGGCAGCGCCGCGCCCGTCGCGGAATGACCGCATCCGTCATCGCCTTCGTCGGTCTGGGCGGCAACCTGGGCGATGCCGCCGCGACGCTGCGCTCCGCACTGCAGGCATTGCGGCGATTGCCTGCCACATGCGTGCTGCGCGAGTCGCGGCTGTACCGCACGCCGGCGTGGGGCATGCGTCAGCAGCCCGACTTCGTCAACGCCGTGGCCATGCTGGAAACCACGCTAAGCCCTGTCGCGTTGCTGGATGCGCTGCTGGCGACCGAGCGCGAATTCGGGCGCGAGCGCGACGCCGCGCAGCGCTGGGGGCCGCGCACGCTGGACCTGGATCTGTTGCTGCATGGCGCCGCGGCGATTGATCGGCCCGGCCTGCATCTGCCGCATCCGCATCTGCATGAGCGCGCGTTCGTGCTGGTGCCTTTGCTCGAGATCGCGCCGGATATCGTGATCCCCGGACTCGGTTCCGCGCAGCGGGCGCTGGCCGCGCTGGAAACGTCGGATATCCAGCCGTTAGAGGTGATAATCGGGCAATGAGCACGCACGCCGACGTCAAGAAGTGGACCTTGCCCGCCCTGGCCGAGGCCAAGCGCGCGGGCCGCAGGCTGGTCATGCTGACCGCCTACGACTACAGCTTCGCGCGGGTGATCGACGCCAACGGCGTGGATCTGGTGCTGGTCGGCGATTCGCTGGGCATGGTGGTTCAGGGCCGCGAGTCCACCTTGCCGGTCAGCGTCGAGCACATCGCCTACCACACCGCTTCGGTCGCGCGCGGACTGTCGCGCGCGATGCTGATCGCCGATCTGCCGTTCCAGTCCGACGCCACGCCCGAGCGTGCGCTGGATGCCTCCATCGCGCTGCTGCAGGCGGGCGCGGAGATGGTCAAACTGGAGGGCGCGGGCCACAAGCTGGACGTGATCCGGTTCCTCAGCGAGCGCGACATTCCGGTTTGCGCGCACCTGGGCCTGACCCCGCAATCGGTGCTGAAATTCGGCGGCTACAAGGTGCAGGGCCGCGATGAAGCCGCCGCCGCCGCGCTGCGCAAAGACGCGCAGGCGGTGGCCGATGCCGGCGCTTCGATGCTGGTGCTGGAATGCGTGCCGTCGAAGCTGGCCGCCGCGGTGACCGCCGCGCTGCGTATTCCCACCATCGGCATCGGCGCCGGCCCGGACTGCGATGGCCAGGTGCTGGTGCTGCACGACTTCCTGGGCATCGACACCGGGCACCGCAAGCCGAAATTCGTCAAGGATTTCCTGGCCGGAGGCGGCTCCATCGCCGGCGCGATCGCCGCCTACGCGGCGGCGGTGCGCGACGGCTCGTTCCCCGACGCCGAACATTCCTACGCGTAAGGACGCGCGATGATCGAGACCATCACCGGGCTCGACGCCTTGCGCGCGCGGGTCAGCGCGTGGAAGCGCGAAGGCCTGCGCGTTGGCTTCGTGCCGACCATGGGCAACCTGCACGCCGGCCACTATTCGCTGGTGATGCTGGCGCGGCAGTACGCCGACCGCGTGGTTTCCAGCGTATTCGTCAATCCCACCCAGTTCGGCCCCAACGAAGACTTCACCCGCTATCCGCGCACGCCCGAGGCCGACACTACTGGTCTGGAAGGCGCGGGCTGCGACGTGCTGTGGCTGCCCACGGTGGAATCGATGTATCCGTTCGGCATCGGACTGGCCGCCAGGATCAACGTGCCGGGCGTCAGCGGCGTGCTGGAAGGCGCGCACCGCCCTGGACATTTCGACGGCGTGTGCACCGTGGTCACGCGCCTGTTCAATCAGGTGCAGCCGGACGTGGCCGCGTTCGGCAAGAAGGATTTCCAGCAGCTCGCGGTGATCCGGCAGATGGTGCGCGACCTCGCGTTCCCCATCGAAATCCTGGGCGGCAGCATCGTGCGCGAAAGCGACGGCTTGGCGATGAGTTCGCGCAACCAGTATCTGTCGACGGAAGAGCGCCCGGTCGCTGCAGAAATCCGGCGCACGCTGCTGGCGATGCGCGACGGCGTGATGGCCGGGCAGCGCTTCGCGGCGGTGGAAACGGAAGCCTCGCGCCGGCTGACGGCCGCGGGCTACACGGTCGACTATGCCGTGGTCAGACGCCCCGACCTGAGCGTGCCGGAAGCGGGCGAGAGCACGCCCAAGGTGGCGCTGGTCGCGGCGAAACTGGGCAGGACGCGGTTGATCGACAATCTGGAGTGGTGATCGCTATTACTTTCTTCTGGCTAAAGATAAGAAAAGTATCGTCATCCCAGCTTTCGCTGGGATGACGGATCGATGGATCGGGCCCTCTTCGCGCCTGTATTCCCTTGCCGCTCCATCGCCACTGCTAAACTTTCCCTCCTACCTAAAACGCTAGATCCACCATGCAACTCAGCCTGCTCAAAGCCAAGATCCACCGCGCCACGGTGACCCACTCCGAGCTCAATTACGAAGGCTCCATCGCCATCGACGGGCTGCTGCTGGACGCCAGCGGCATCCGCGAGTTCGAGCAGGTGCATGTGTGGGACGTCACCAACGGCAGCCGCTTCACCACTTATGCGCTGCGTGCGGACGAGAACAGCGGAATCATCTCCTTGAACGGCGGCGCGGCGCGTCATGTGCAGGTCGGCGACCTGGTGATCGTGGCGGCGTTCGCCGGCATGAGCGAAGCCGAAGCGGCCGCATTCGAGCCCAATCTGGTGTACGTGGACGGCGGCAACCGCATCACCCATACCAATCACTCCATTCCCAAGCAGGCGGCATGAATACCTCGCCCGGCCTCGACACACTGCAGTCCCACGCCTCGCGCCTGCGCGGCGTGCCGTTGCCGGCGCTGCTGGCGCGCGATCCGTCGCGCGCGGTCGATCTAGCGATGCGCCAGGGGCCGCTGTATTTCAATTTCGCGCGTCAGGCCTACGACCGCGACGCGTTGGACGCGCTGCTGGCGCTGGCGCGATCGCGCGACCTCCCGGGCGCGTTCCGGTGCCTGTTCGACGGCGAAAAAGTCAACGTCACCGAAGGTCGCGCCGCGCTGCATACGGCGCTCAGGGGCAATCATTCGACCGCAGCGACGGCGCGCGAGGCATTCGCCAGCGCGACCGAAGTGCGGGGTCGCATGGCGGCACTCATCGCGCAGCTGCAGGCCAGCGAGGTCACCGACATCGTCAGCGTCGGCATCGGCGGCTCCGACCTGGGCCCGCGCGTGGTCGCCGATGCGCTGCGCGAGCCCGCGCACGGCCGGTTTCGCGTGCATTTCCTGTCGAACGTGGACGGTGCCGCGGCGCAGCGCACGCTGGCTTCGCTGGATCCGGCGCGCACCGCGGCGATTCTCATCTCCAAAACCTTCGGCACCCAGGAAACCCTGCTCAACGGCGGCATCCTGCGCGACTGGCTGGGCGGCAGCGCGCGCCTGTATGCGGTCAGCGCCAATCCGGAGCGCGCCGCCACTGCCTTCGAGATCGCGCCCGGGCGCGTGCTGCCGATGTGGGACTGGGTGGGCGGGCGCTATTCTCTGTGGTCGGCGGTAGGTTTGCCGATCGCGTTGGCGATCGGATTCGAACGCTTCGAGGCTTTGCTTGCCGGCGCATCGGAATTCGATGCGCACGTGCTGGACGCGCCGCTGGCGGACAACATTTCCGTGCGCCATGCGCTGACCGCGGTCTGGAACCGCAACGCGCTGGGTCACGCCGCGCACGGTGTGATGACCTACGACCAGCGCCTTGCGCTGTTGCCCGCCTACCTGCAGCAGCTGGTGATGGAAAGCCTGGGCAAGTCGGTGAAGCTGGACGGCAGCGCCGTGGATGCCGACACGGTGCCGGTATGGTGGGGCGGGGCGGGCACGGACGTGCAGCACAGCTTCTTCCAGGCGCTGCATCAGGGCACCGGCATCGTGCCGCTGGACTTCGTCGGCACCGCGCGCAACGACGACCCCTATGCCGAAAATCATCTTGCGCTGATGTCCAACCTGTTCGCGCAGGCCGAGGCGCTGGCCAATGGCCAAGCCAGCGATGATCCGCATCGCGCCTACGCGGGCGGGCGGCCGAGCACCATGATCCTGCTGGACGCGCTGACCCCGCAGTCGCTGGGCGCGCTGATCGCCATGTACGAGCACAGCGTCTATGCGCAATCGGTGCTGTGGGGCATCAACGCCTTCGACCAGTTCGGCGTGGAGCTGGGCAAGCAGTTGGCGAACGGGCTGTTGCCGGCATTAAAGGGCGAGGCGCAGGCGAGCGATGCGGTGACGAAGGCGTTGCTGGCGGAATTCAAAGCGCGTTTCTGATTTTTCCTTCTCCCTCCGGGAGAAGGTGGCGCGTAGCGACGGATGAGGGCGGAAGCCGTCCGCGCCATAATGTTGCTGCTATCTGAGAGTGCATTCCCTCATACCCCAAGGGTACTTCCTGCGGGGCGTCCGCCCTTCGGGCACCTTCTCCCGGAGGGAGAAGGAAACATCACGAAGCGTGCCGCTGCAGCGCCCAGGCCACATGCTCGCGCACCACCGGCGATTCGTGCTCGCGCCGCGAAGCCAATGAGGCGAGCACATCCGGCGTAGCCGGCGCATTGCCCAAGCCCACCGCGATATTGCGCAGCCAACGCTCGTAGCCGCTGCGACGGATCGCCGAACCTTCGGTGCGGCTCAGGAACTCGCCTTCCGACCAGGCGAACAGCTGCGGCAGCGTGGCCGTATCCAGATCGTTGCGCGCGCGGAAATCGGGTTCGTCGGTGCGCTGGGCGAACTTGTTCCAGGGGCAGACCAGCTGGCAGTCGTCGCAGCCGAAGATGCGGTTGCCGATGGCGGGCCGCAGTTCCTCCGGAATCGCGCCTTCGTGCTCGATGGTCAGGTAGGCGATGCAGCGCCGCGCATCGAGCCGGTAGGGCGCGGTGATGGCCTGCGTGGGGCATACCTCGATGCACTTCATGCAGGTGCCGCAGTGCGCGCTGGCCGGCGCGTCGATGGGCAGCGGCAGATCCACGTAGATTTCGCCCAGGAAAAACCACGAGCCGCCGTCCTTGTCGATCAGGCAGGTGTGCTTGCCGATCCAGCCCAGCCCCGCGTTGCGCGCCAGGGCGCGCTCCAGCACCGGCGCTGAATCCACGAACACGCGGTGCCCGAACGGGCCGACTTCGTCCTGGATGCGCTCGGCCAATTTCTGCAGCCGTTGCCGCATCAGCTTGTGGTAATCGCGCCCCAGCGCGTAGCGCGCGACGTAGGCGCGTTCGCCGTCGGCCAGATTGCTCCACGCTGCGTCGCCATCGTTGCGCCCGTAGTCCAGGCCTACCGAAATCACGCGCAAGGTCCCGGGAATCAACTCGTCCGGGCGCGCGCGCTTGTCGCCGTGGCGCGCCATCCAGTCCATCGAACCGTACAGCCCCTTCGCCAGCCAGTCGCGCAGATACGCTTCGTCTTCGGCCAAATCGATCCCGGCGATGCCGCAGCGCTGGAACCCGAGCGCGCGCGCCAGGCTGCGCACGCGCCGCGCGAGCGCCGCGGGATCGGCTTGGACGGCGGGCGTGACGGCGGGCATGGGCATGGCCGAAGTATAGAATCTCCGCCATGTACGGCACGCTGCCCCTGTTCGACACCCGCGCTGCGCGTGCGCTGGATGCGCGCGCGACCGCGCTGCTGGGTGGCGATGGCTACGCGCTGATGCAGCGCGCGGGCCAGGCGGCATGGCGCGCGCTGCTGCTGCACTGGCCGGCGGCCCAGCGCATCGTGGTGGTGTGCGGGCCGGGCAATAACGGCGGCGATGGCTATGTGCTGGCGCGGCTGGCGCATCAGTCCGGACGCGCGGTCGGCGTGCTGCATCTGGCCGAACACGTGCCGCGCACGCCGCTGGCGCAGCGCGCGTGCACCGAATATGTGGCTGCGGGCGGGCGCATCGACCTGTTTCCCGAAACCCCGCCGCAGGCCGAGCTGATCGTGGACGCCTTGTTCGGCCTCGGCCTGTCGCGCGCAGCGGATGAATCCGCTGCGGCGCTGATCGGCGCCATCAACGCGCAGGCCGCGCCCATTTTCTCGCTCGACGTGCCCAGCGGACTGGATGCCGATACCGGCGCCGCGCCGGGCAGAGCCGTGGTCGCCAGCCGCACCCTGCAGTTCATCGCGCGCCACGCCGGCCTCTACAGCGGCGATGCGCTGGAGCATGTGGGCGAACTGGAACTGGACGATCTGCAGGTTCCGGACGGCACTTTTGGCGACGTCGCGCCGCACGCCACGCTAATCGCTGCCGAAGCGCTGTCCTACTGGCTGCTGCCGCGCCGCCGCAACACGCACAAGGGCGAATCCGGGCGCGCGCTGTGCATCGGCGGCGACCACGGCCACGGCGGCGCCATCGTGCTGTGCGCCGAAGCCGCGCTGCGCTGCGGCGCCGGCCTGGTCAGCGTGGCCACGCGCGAAGCGCACGTGCCGGTGGTCCTGGGGCGGCGCCCGGAAACGATGGCGCGCGCAGTGGAATCCGACGGCGATCTGTCGCCATTGCTGATCCAGGCCGACGCGATCGCCATCGGCCCCGGACTGGGCCAGGGCGAATGGGCGCGCGCGATGCTGCAGGGTGCGTTGGCCGCCGGCAAACCGCTGGTGCTGGACGCCGATGCATTGAACCTGATCGCCGCCGCGCCGCGCGCTTTGGACGACGCCGTGCTGACGCCGCATCCGGGCGAAGCCGCGCGCCTGCTCGGCAGCGACAGCGCCAGCGTGCAGCGCGATCGTTTCGCCGCCGCGCACGCCATCGCCGAGCGCTACGCCGCCGTCGTGGTGCTGAAAGGCGCGGGCACGATAGTCGCCGCGCCGGGCGAAATTCCGCGCGTGATCGATGCGGGCAATCCAGGCATGGCGGTGGGCGGCATGGGCGATGTACTGACCGGCGTGATCGTGGCGCTGCGCGTGCAGGGCCTGTCCGCGTTCGATGCCGCCAGCGTCGGTGCCCTGCTGCATTCGCTGGCCGGGGATGCCGCCGCGGCCGCGGGCGAGCGCGGCCTGCTGCCTTCGGACCTGTTTACGCCTCTGCGCCGTCTGGCCAATCCCGAGGCGGTCGACTGATGCGTCTGCGGCTTGCCGACAGCGACGCCACCGGACGCCTGGGCCAGGCGCTGGCCGCGACCCTGCCGGCGCAGGCGGTGGTGCACCTTCACGGCGATCTGGGCGCGGGCAAATCCACGCTGGCGCGCGCGCTGCTGCGTGCGCTGGGCGTGCAGGGCGCGATCCGCAGCCCCACCTACACGCTGGTGGAGCGTTATCCGCTCGCGAACGGCGAAGCCTGGCACCTGGATCTGTACCGCATCGGCGATGCCGCGGAGCTGGATTTCCTGGGTCTGGACGAGGCCAGCGCCAGCCTGTGGCTGGTGGAATGGCCGGAAAAAGCCGGCAAATTGCTGCCCGCCGCCGATCTGCGCGTGGAGCTGGAGGTCGAAGGCCAGGGGCGTAGCGCTGTGCTGCTGGCCGAGTCGGCTACGGGCAGCCGCTGGCTGGACGCGTTGGCCGAAAAGCCGCAGTTGAGAGCGTTATCTTCTCAAGCCATGTAGGAAGTTCCGGCAGGTCACGGATTATTAAGGGAAAACTGGTTGCATTCCGCAAGCGTTGATGCTTGAATCCTCCGCATGCGCAAAGTGACACCCCGATTCGGATGGACTGCGGCGAGCGTTATGTTCGCCACCGGCATCGCGTTCTCCGTATCGGCGGGTGAAGTCCGCAGCGTCAGCGTCGACAGCAGCGCCACCGGCACCCGCGCCGAAATCCAGCTCGAAGGCCAGGGTGCATATAAGACTATTTCCCTTGCTGGCCCGGACCGTCTGGTGGTGGACCTGCCGGCATCCAGCGCCGCAGCTGGCCTGAAGCTGCCGCCGGCCGCCGGCATCGTCAAATCGGTGCGCACCGGCCAGCCCACGCCAGATACCCTGCGCATCGTTTTCGACCTGTCGGCCGCCGTCACCGCACTCAAGCCGCGGATGGAGCCTTCGGGCACCGGTTCGCGACTGGTGCTGGAATGGCCGGGCGATGGGCCTGTCTCCGCGCAAACTCCTGCCGCTTCCACGCCCGCACCGCCCAGCAGCACGCTTTCCGCCGCGCAGGCCACCGCCGCGCTGACTTCGGCCGCCCTGCAGCAGGCCACGTCGCCGCCCGCGGTTTCGCCGCAGGCGATTCTGGACGGCCAGACCACGACGGCGATGGAGATCGCACGCGAAGCCGTGCCCGCGTCTGCGCAGACGGCGCCACCGCAGCACACCATCGCCACCGGCGTGCCGACCCCGGTCTCGCCCGCACCCGGCGATGCGGCGGTGATGCCGGCGCCGGCCAAAATCATTCCCGAAGCTTCCCTGCGCAGCGGCATGCGTCCGCTGGTGATCGCCATCGACGCCGGCCACGGCGGCCAGGATCCCGGCGCGCTAGGACCCACCGGCAAGCGCGAAAAAGATATTACCTTGGCGGTTGCGCGCGAGCTGGCGCGGCAGATCAACGCCACGCCCGGGATGAAGGCGTTCCTGGTGCGCGACGGCGATTTTTTCATCGCCCTGCCGCAGCGTGCGCAGAAGGCGCGTGCGGCCAAGGCCGACATGTTCGTGTCGATCCACGCCGACGCCGCGGAAAACCGCAACGCGCGCGGTTCCTCGGTGTACGTGCTGTCGCTGCGCGGCGCGTCCTCGCAGCGCGCGCGCTGGCTGGCCGACAAGGAAAACGCGTCCGATCTGGTCGGCGGCCTGCGCCTGCAGCAGGTCGACAACACCTTGTCCTCGGTGCTGCTGGACCTTGCCCAGAGCGGCCACATGAAAGCGTCCGAAGACGCCGCCAACCACGTGCTGGATGGATTGAAGCGCGTCGGCAACAACCACAAGCCGAATATCGAGCGCGCCAACTTCGCCGTGCTGCGCACCTCCGACATGCCGGCGATGCTGGTGGAAACCGCCTTCATTTCCAACGCCGACGAAGAGCGCCGGCTGGTCGATCCCGCCTACCAGCGCAAGGTCGCCGCCGCGGTGCTGGATGGCGTGCAGACTTATTTCACCCGTCAGCCACCACCGGGCACGCTGTTCGCCGCGCGCGCGCAGGCCGAAGCCGCCGCCAGCAGCAACGCACCGGTCGGCGGCGCCGGGGCACCTTAAAGCGCACCCCCTCGGCTATCATCACGGCTGTTTTCCCTGGACGGCGCAGCTCGCGCCGCCTAATCGTGCAGATCCGCCAACTTCCCGACACGCTCATCAACCAGATCGCCGCGGGCGAAGTCGTCGAACGCCCCGCGTCCGTGGTCAAGGAGCTGGTGGAAAACGCGCTGGACGCCGGCGCGCGGCGCATCGACATAGACCTAGAAGAAGGCGGCGTGCGCCTGATCCGGATCCGCGACGACGGCGGCGGCATCGCCCCGGAACAGCTGCCGCTGGCGGTGGCGCGGCATGCGACCAGCAAGATCGCCTCGCTCGACGATCTGGAATCGGTCGCCACGCTGGGTTTCCGCGGCGAAGCCTTGCCGTCCATCGCCTCGGTCAGCCGCTTCTCGCTGTCCTCGCGCCGCGCTGGCGACGAGCACGGCGCCGCGCTGCAGGTGGAAGGCGGCAAACTGGGCGAAGTCGTGCCCAAGGCGCAGGCCGCGGGCACCACCGTGGAAGTGCGCGAACTGTTCTACAACGTGCCGGCGCGGCGCAAATTCCTGCGCGCCGAGCGCACCGAGCTGGGTCACATCGAAGAATGGCTGCGCTCGCTGGCGTTGGCGCGACCGGATGTGGAGCTACGCGTCAGCCACAACGGCCGGCCGTCGCGTCGCTACAAACCCGAAACGCTGGAATCCGCGGCGCGCCTCAATGAGACCCTGGGCGAGGATTTCGCGCGCCAGGCGCTACGCATCGAACACGCCGCCGCAGGCCTGCGCCTGCACGGCTGGATCGCCCAGCCCAGCTACTCGCGCGCCAGCGCCGACCAGCAGTATCTCTACGTCAACGGCCGCGCGGTGCGCGACCGCAACGTCGCCCATGCGGTGAAGATGGCTTACCAGGACGTGCTGTTCCACGGACGCCAGCCGGCTTACGTGCTGTTCCTGGAAATCGATCCCACCCGCGTCGACGTCAACGTGCATCCGGCCAAGCACGAAGTGCGTTTCCGCGACACCCGGCTGGTGCACGATTTCGTTTACCGCACGCTGCAGGAAGCGCTGGCCGACACCCGCGCGGGCATGGCGCAAACGTTGCCGGGGCAGGGCCAAACCATCTCCCACCCCGATCCCTCCGTGTCGTACGCAGCCGCGCGATACTGGTCGCCCACGCAGCAGTCGCCGCTAGGCCTGAGCATCGGCGAAGCGCCTGCGGCCTACGCCGCCCTGTACGCGCAGCCTTCGCAGGCGCAGTCGTCCGTGCAGGCGCTGCCGGTCAGCGGCAACGCCGCCATTCCGCCTTTGGGCTACGCCGTCGCCCAGCTGCACGGCGTCTACATCTTGGCCGAGAACGCCGATGGCCTGATCGTGGTCGACATGCATGCCGCGCACGAGCGCATTGGCTACGAAAAACTCAAGTCCGCGCACGACGGCATCGGCCTGCATGCGCAGCCGCTGCTGGTGCCGCTGAATCTTGCCGTCGCCGAACGCGAGGCCGAGGTGGCCGAGCGCGAAGCCGAGACGCTGGCCACGCTGGGTTTCGACGTAACCCGCAGCGGTCCGCAATCGCTCAGCGTGCGCAGCGTGCCGGCCTTGCTGGCCCAGGCCGATCCCGAAGCGCTGCTGCGTGACGTATTGACCGATCTGCGCGAACACGGTGAGGTATCGTCCAATGCGGGCCGCCGGGTCGCCGCCGCACGCGACGAACTGCTTTCCACGATGGCCTGCCACGGGGCGGTGCGGGCCAACCGGCGTTTGACCGTTCCCGAGATGAATGCGCTGCTGCGCGAAATGGAAATCACCGAGCGTTCCGGCCAGTGCAATCACGGCCGGCCGACCTGGGCGCGTTTTTCTCTGGCCGAAATGGATCGCTGGTTCCTGCGCGGTCGCTAGACGATGGGGAGTTCAGACATGGGGAAATCGATGATGCGTAAACCAAACCTGCTATTGCTGGCAGCCATACTGTTGATGTCCGCGGCCTGCCAGCGCGGCAGCGAGTCCTCTACCGCCGCGTCCGGCGCAAAGCCCGATGCGCCCGTTGCTGTCGCCGACGATCCCAATTTTCTCGCCGAAGACGCGGCCTGGCGCACCCAGCGCAAGGACGACCTGCTGAAACCCGATGGCTGGACCAGTCTGGTCGGCCTGCACTGGCTGGAGCTGAAAGCGCACTACCTGGGCAGCAGCCCCAGCAGCGGCCTGCGTCTGGCGCGCGGCCCGGCCAAGATGGGCCTGCTGCAGCAACAGGACGAGCGCCTGTTGTTCACCCCGGAAAGCGGCGTAGCGTTGACTTTGAACGGCGAGCCGTTGAAAGGGCGCGTGGAATTGCTCAGCGACCGCGCCGAAACGCCCAGCGTGATCGGTTTCGACGAAGGCAAGGGCCTGCTGAGCGTGATCCAGCGCGGCGAGCGCCGCGGCCTGCGGGTCAAGTACGCCGACGCGCCGACGCGGCTGCAGTTCGCCGGTCTGGACTACTGGCCGGCGGATGCCGGATGGAAAATCGAGGGGAACTTCGTGCCGCATCCGCCGGGCAAGACCCTGCCCATCGTCGACATCATCGGCACCACCATGGACTCGCCGAATCCCGGCGCAGTGGAGTTCGTGCGCGCGGGCAAGACCTACCGCCTCGAAGCGATCGGTCAGCCCGACAACCGCCTGTTCCTCGTGTTGGCCGATCGCACCAGCGGTCACGGCAGCTACTCTGCCGGACGCTTTATGGATCTATCCGCGCCCGATGCGCAGGGCAAGGTGGTGCTGGACTTCAACCGCGCCTACAACCCGCCGTGCGCGTTCACCGCGTTCGCCACCTGTCCGCTGCCGCCGCAGGACAACCGGCTTGACCTCGCGATTACCGCAGGCGAAAAAACCTATACCCATCCTCCCACCATCCAATGACCAGAAAGGCCATGCGCTTCATGAAATTCCGTGGATACCAGCCGATGTTGTTCACCGCGGTCGCCGCGATCGCCTTCGCCCTCAACGTGGACGCCGCCGCGCCCACGCCCGCCGGCAAGCCGCCGGTGCCATTGCTGTGGAAGGTTTCCGACCAGGACAATTCGATCTACCTGCTGGGTTCGTTCCACCTGCTCAAGCCCACTGACTACCCATTGTCCAAGGATGTCGACGCGGCCTTTGCTGACGCCGAATCCCTGGTTTTCGAGATGCCGCCGGAAGAGATGTCGTCGCCTGCCTTAGGCATGCAGATGGGCCAGGCGGCGTTGCGCACCGACGGTACCCAGCTCAATAGCGAGCTACCACCTGCCACCGTCGCGCTGCTGGATGCATGGCTCACGCGCAACGGCCCGGAACTGCAAAAGATGGGATTGACGCCGCCCGTGGTGCAAATGTTCGAGCCCTGGTTCGTCGGCTTGACCATCACCATCACCGAGATGACCAAACTGGGCCTGGATCCAAAATACGGCCTGGATGCGCACCTCGCGGCGCAGGCCACCAAGGCCGCGAAGCCCACGTCTGGGTTGGAAACCGGGGCCGAGCAGATCGCCTTTCTCGATGGCATGGGTAAGGAGGAACAACTCCAGTTCCTGGCCGAGGCGCTGTCGGAATCCGCGGAAGGGAAAGCCGAAACGGCTAGGCTGCACGAGGCCTGGCGTGAGGGTGATGCGGATCAGTTGTGGAACGGCATGGCGGTGGAGATGAAGAAGGAATATCCCCGCCTGTACCAGCGTATCAACGTCGCACGCAACGATGCGTGGGTGCCGAAGCTCGAGAAGCGCTTGAGCCAATCCGGCACGGACGACACGCTGGTCGTAGTCGGTGCACTGCATCTGCTCGGCGCTGACGGCGTGGTAGAGAAGCTGCGCGCGAAGGGCTACAAAGTGGAACGTATCTGCTCGGCATGTGACTTGACCAAGCAGCATCGTCCGAAGAGCTGATTCGAATGACGGAATCCGCCCAGCTGTACGCCCAAGCGGTAGATGAACTCAACCGGGGCAACTGGAGACGGGCGTACGACCTGGCGTCGATGCTGCTGAGGCAGGGCGCGTCACTTGCCGGAGTGCATTTCGTGGCGGGGTTCGCTGCGATGGAGATGCACCGACTTCAAGCCGCGAAGGACCACCTGAAGCAAGCCGCGACGCTCAATCCCCAACGAGTCGATTACAAGATGCATCTGGCACGGGCCCTGGCAAAAGACCGCTCCATGAAAGAAGCTGTCGAAGTTGCCGACCAGGCTTTGGCAATGGCGCCGCAGGACACCGGGATACTGGATGCCTTGGGCGTGATCTATACCCAGGCCAACGCGCATCGTAAAGCCGTCGATTTGTTCCGGCGCGTAGCGACAATCATGCCCGCCCATGCAGGTTATCGTTTCAACCTAGCCACTTCGCTCACGTTCGCAGGCGATTTCGATGGTGCGGAGCATGAATACGAAGCATGCATCGGCATCGATCCGCTCCACTGGAAGGCGCATCTTGGGCTTTCGCAGCTCAGGAAATGGAGCGCGTCCCGCAACCACATCCAACGTCTAGAATCGTTGTTGCCCATGGCCGCCGACAACGATGACGGATCCATGTACTTGAATCTTGCGTTGGCCAAAGAGTACGAGGACTTGCAGCAGTTCGCGCGCTCGTTCGATCATTTGTCTCGCGGGAAGGCGGCAAAGCGCACTGCGCGCAATTATTCGAGCGCACGCGACGAGGAGCTGTTTGACGCGCTCGCAAGCAGTTTCCAGGGACCGGAGTCGTCGCGTAGGGGTTGCGGCAGCAGCGAACCCATCTTCGTCGTCGGCATGCCGCGCAGTGGCACGACGCTGGTCGAACGTATCCTGTCCAGCCACCCTGCGGTGCACTCCAGCGGCGAGCTGCAGAATTTCGGCGTTTGCTTGAAGCGCGCGTCCGGTAGCCGCACTCCGTATATGCTGGATGCAGACACGATCGCGCGATCGCGCGACCTCGACTGGCGGCGGTTGGGCGAGGCCTACGTCGAAAGCACCCGGCCGGACACCGGGCATGTCGCGCACTTCATCGACAAGCTCCCGCACAATTTCCTGTACTTGGGCTACATCGCGCGCGCATTGCCCGAGGCCCGGATCATCCACCTGCATCGCGATCCGATCGACACCTGCCTCAGCAATTTCAGGCAGCTGTTCGCTCTGACGTCACCGTACTACGATTATTCCTTCAACCTCATGGACACCGGCCGCTACTACTTGATGTATCAGCGCCTGATGCAGCATTGGCATCGGGCCCTGCCGGGCCGGATCCTAGATGTGCGATACGAAGATCTGGTGGATTCCCAGGAGACGGAAACCGAGCGGATGCTGGAGTTCTGCGATCTTCCGTGGAATGACGCCTGTCTGCGATTCGAGGACAACGATGCGCCAGTCGCCACCGCCAGCGCGACGCAAGTGCGTCAGTCTATGAACCGCACTTCGCTGCAGCGCTGGAAGAAATACGAAGACCAGATCGGCGACCTGATCGCCCTGCTGCAAGATGCTGCCCATACGGGCTGATTTTCACCCCTTCATACCATCACGATGCAGTCCACGGGGCACGCGGGTAGGCACAGCTCGCAACCGGTGCACAGTGGTTCGATCACCACATGCATGTGCTTGGCGCCGCCGATGATGGCGTCCACCGGACAGGCCTGGATGCATTTGGTGCAGCCAATGCAATCGGCTTCCACGACCAACGCGACAGCCGGAGATTTTTGGTCGCCGCGTGAGCGGTCATAGGGCAGGGGTGCGGTATCAAGTATCCGCGCCAGCGCACGTGCGCCGGCATCGCCTCCGGGCGGACAACGATCCACTTTCGCCTGGTGCAAGGCCATCGCCTCGGCATAAGGACGGCAGCCGTCAAAGCCGCATTGCCCGCATTGGGTCTGCGGCAGCACGCGATCCAGGCGTTCCGCCATCGACGCGGCTTGCCCGGAATCGGCGATCGACGTGCTCGCCATCAGCGGATCACTTCACCGGCATGCCCGGCAGCGCGCCGCTGTCGGCACCCAGCAGCGCCAGCGCGCCTCCATCGAAACCGGCCGACAGGATCATGCCTTCGCTGGTGCCGAAGCGCATCTTGCGCGGCGCCAGGTTGGCGATGAACACCACGTTGCGCCCTACCAGCTTCTCCGGTTCGCCGTAGCTGGCGCGGATGCCGGAAAGAATCTGGCGCCTGCCCAACTCGCCGGCATCCAGTTCGAAGCGCAGCAGCTTGTCGGAGCCTTCCACGAATTCGCAGGCCAGCACCCTGCCGATGCGCAGGTCGAGCCTGGCGAAATCGTCGATGGAGATGTCTTCGCTCTTAGTGGGAGCGGCGTCAGCCGCGATAGCTTTCCCCGCTGTGCTGGGCGTCGGGACTGACGTCGCCCCCACGGCAGGCGCGGCTCCCATCGTGTCTTTCGAGGCTTCGGTCATGGCGTCGATCATCTTCGGGTCGATGCGGGTGAAAAGAGGAGCATAGGGTTCCACTGCGCGCACCAGCAACGGCGCATCTAGATCGCGCCATGCGTAAACAGGTGAGGTCAGGAACGCTTCCGCCTGCGCGGAGGTATGCGGCAGGATCGGCTTCAGCGCTGCGGCGAGGATACGGAACAGGTTCAGGCCCTGCGTGCACACCGCCTGTAGTTCCGCATCGGCGCCTTCTTGCTTGGCGATCACCCACGGCTTCTTGTCATCGATATAGCGGTTGGCCTCGTCGGCCAGGGCCATCGTCTGGCGGATGGCGCCGGCCGGATCGTTGCGTTCGTACGCCTCGCGTATGGGGGTCAGCGCGGCCACAAAGCGGTCGTACATGGCGGCATCCGGCAGCGCGGTCGCCAGCTTTCCATCGAAGCGCTTTTCGATGAAGCCAGCGCAACGACTGGCGAGGTTGACAAACTTGCCGACCAGGTCGGCATTCACCCGGGCGACGAAATCGCCAAGGTTCAGGTCGAGGTCGTCCACGCCGCCTGACGACTTGGCCGCGTAGTAGTAACGCAGCGCTTCCGGCTCCAGGCCGATGTCCAGGTACGTGCGCGCCATCACGAAGGTGCCGCGCGACTTGGACATCTTGGCGCCGTCCACCATCAGGTAACCATTGACGTGCAGTCGCGTAGGCGCGCGATAGCCCACGCCATGCAGCACCGCCGGCCAGAACAGGCCATGGAAATTGACGATGTCCTTGCCGATGAAATGGTGCAGTTCGGTTTCGGTGCCCGCGATCAGGTGCGATTCGAAGTCCAGGCCGTTACGCGCGCAAAGATTGCGGAAGCTGCTCAGGTAACCGATCGGTGCATCCAGCCAGACGTAGAAATACTTGCCTGGCGCGCCGGGAATCTCGAACCCGAAATACGGCGCATCGCGCGAGATGTCCCACGCACGCAGGCCGCCTTCTGCGTCCAGCCATTCCATCAGCTTGGCCTTGACCCCGGGCAGCGCCACGTCGCCGGCCATCCACTCGCGCAGGAATGCATCGAAGCGGCCGACTTCGAAGAAGTAGTGCTCCGAATCGCGCAGCTCCGGCGTGGCCCCGGACAGCACCGACTTCGGCTCCTTCAGGTCGGTGGGCGCATACGTGGCTCCGCAGTTCTCGCAGTTGTCCCCGTACTGGTCGGGCATTCCGCAGTTCGGACAGATGCCCTTGATGTAGCGGTCGGGCAGGAACATGCCCTTGGCCGGGTCGTAGAACTGGGCCACGCTGCGGCGGGCGATGTGGCCACCGGCTTCGAGCCGGGCGTAAAAGATTTCAGTCAACGCGCGGTTGGCGGCCGAATGGGTCGAGTCGTAATGGTCGAAGGCCACGCCGAATGCGGCGAAGTCGCGTTCGTGCGATGCCTGCATGCCGGCGATGAAGTCTTCTGCGGTCACTCCGGCCTTTTCCGCCGCCAGCATGACCGGGGTGCCATGGGTGTCGTCGGCAGAGACAAAATGGACCGTCTCGCCGCGCAGGCGTCGTGCCCGCACCCATATGTCGGCCTGGATGTAGCCGACCAGGTGGCCCAGGTGCAGAGGGCCGTTGGCATAGGGCAGGGCGGTGGTGACGAGCGCGGTGCGGGTCATGGGGAGTGGCATGCGAAGGGGACGCGATTATCGCATGCGCCGAAAATGCCCTGCCCGGAAAAGGTTCGGCCCGGCGGGTGCCGGGCCGGACGGTTCGCTAGTTGAAACGCCAGGGCTTATTCGCGCACCCAGGTCTGCGCGCGGCAGATGAAGGCGACGCAGCCGGAAACGTCCATCTTGCTGCCGTCGGCCTTCAGTTCGGCCTTGGACTTGTAGATCTTGCCGTTCGCCGGATCCATGATCTTGCCGCCGGAGTATTCGTTCGCACCATCCGCCTTGAGGTTCCAGAGGATGACCATGCCCTTGACCGGCTTGTTCTTGTTGCTGCCGGTGCACTTGTCGCACAGCGGGTTGGGTCCTTTGTCGGACTGCAGGATCTCGACGACCTTGCCAGCGAAGGTGCCATTGGTCGCCTTGTAAACCTCGACGATGGATTTGACCTTGCCGGTTTCGTCGTCGATGGTCCTCCAGCGGCCGGTGGCATCGGCTGCCATGACCGACATCGAAAGCGCCAGCAGGGGCAATGCGACCAGGGTGGCGATCAGTTTGTTGCGCATGTTCCCCTCCCAGGGGTGAATTGGTTGGCCTGGAGTCCGGAAACCTCACCGGTCCAGCTGGGCTCTTTATACCGCATTCGGATGGGTATGGAAGCCGCAAAGATTCCTGTTCATGTTGCAGAAAAAAACCCGGCCAATGGCCGGGTTCTCATGCATCAATAATTGTCCAACGGCGTATCGAACCCCTTATTTCGCGGCGTTGGCTGCGCTGCCTCCACCGATATGCCGGGCGAAGAAGTCAAGCATTTCGGTATAGAGTTTCAGGTTGTTTTCCTCCTTGTAGAAGCCATGCATCTCACCCGATTGGATGATCATGCCTTCTGGCGGATTGCCGGCCGCAATCAGGGCCTTGTTCATCGCTTCGGTTTGCTCGGGCACCGCCCGGGCGTCGCGCGCTCCAGCCGCCAGATAGACGGGGATCTTGATGTTCTTCACTAGGCTGGTCGGCGAGGTGGCACGCAACTCCGCTTTGTCGGTACCCAGCGTGCGACGCAGAAAACGTAATCCGGACTCGCGTTGCGGGATGTCGCCCTTGTCGAACATCATCTCCATGTCATAGACACCAACGTAGCCGAATGCGCACCTGTAGAGATCAGGCTCGCGTGCCGGTGCCATCAGCGATGAATAACCGCCGAAACTGCCGCCGTAAATGCAAATGCGGTCCTTGTCTGCATAGCCCTGCTTGATGGCCCAATGGGTCGCGTCCAGTATGTCGTTTTGGATGCCCTGTCCCCATTCCTTGTGTCCGGCATCCTGGAACGCCTTGCCGTAACCGCCGGACCCGCGGAAATTGACTTGCAGCACCAGATAGCCACGATTCGCGAACAGCTGGGTTTCGGAATTGAAGCCCCAATTGTCGCGTGGCCCGATCGGGCCGCCATGAGGATTGACGATCATGGGCAGGTTCCTGCCGTCTGAGCCATTGGGGATGGTCAGAAAACCATGTATCTGCTTGCCATCCCGCGATGTGAACGAGAAAGGCTTGACTGACGCCATTTTCTTCTTGTCCAACCACTTGCGACCTTGCATCAGGAATCGCGCCTTGCCGGTCTTGCGATCGTACAGATACAACTCGCCCGGATTGCTGTCGCTATATACCGACACCACGATCTGCTGGCCGTCCTGCGTGTAGCTGGAGAAATCCACCATCTGCCCCGGGAATGCGGCGGCCAGGGAAGCGTACAGCTCCGCGTCGGGATGGGATTCCTCGATCAGCTTCACGTTCGGCGCGCCGGCCTCGGTCGTCACGGCGATCAGGCGCTGTTGGTCAGTGGACCAGATCATGTTCGAAATGTCGGCCACCTTGTCCTGGAACAGCGGGGTGAAAGCGCCGGTCTTGGTGTCCAGGGTGCCAATGGCTGCCGGACTCTTGTCGTCGCTTTGCTGTGCGTAAACAGTGCCGTCCGGTGCGGTGTATTCGATCGACACATGCTTGCCGTCAGCTTTCGACGCGCTTACCAGCGTCCATTTTTCCGAGTCATCGAGGCGGTATAGCTCGGATCGCTCGGCATACTCGCCTTCCTCGTCCTTGCTGGACGAGCACACCGCAAAGCGCGGCCGCTTGGCCGCATCCAAGGCAATGCTGCAGTTCTCCTTGGGCGCGCGTGCCAGCGATTTGCGCCGACCGCTCAGCGTGTCCATCAGTACCACTTCGGTGCCCGAACCTTCCGACGAGCGCGGGTAGTCGACTTCCATGACCACGTTCCGGTCATCGTCCCGCAACGTATCGAGTAGCGAGAAGAGTTCGTTGCCGACGGTCTTCCCACGCTGTGTCGCATCGCGCGTGCCATAGAAGATCAATGGCCGCGGTTGCGCGCCGTCCGCATTGACCGCGAACCACTCGCCGGTGCCGAAGGGTTGTTCGTACTTTCCGAGTTTGCGTACTGCGTTGAACATGAGGCGGTCCGAGCTGGTCCAGTAGAAACTGCCCACGCTCTTTTTGTCCGGGAGTTGGTTGAGCTTGACTACGCTGAGGTCGCTGGTGCGCAACACGGTCAACACATCTTGTTCGCCTCGATCCACCGTCATGGCGAGGTATTCGCCGGTAGGGGAGATCTTCACACTGCTGTAAGTGGGGTGCTTGACGAAATCCTCGATGGGGATCAAGTCGGGCGCCGCCATGGCGTTGGATGCGACTAGCAAGACCGAGCTGAAGAGTGATGCGGTTACGGGTTTCATTTGTTCCTCCGGCGGGCGCGCGAGGGCGCAATTTCAATGTGAACGCTAGTAGTTATTCTTATGGACTTACCACTGTTATGGAAGAAACAAAGAGCCCGGCTTGCGTCGGGCTCCTGGGGCTGCATGGATCGTCAGTTCAGTTGAACTTGTAACTGTAGTTGACGAAGATCTCGCGGCCGATCGGGCTGTATACACCCCAGAACCAAGGGTAGTTGGCATTGGTTCGGTCAAAGCGCGGCCCCTCGTTGAGCAGGTTCTGCACGTCGATGCCGATCGTAGCCTTTTCGGTGATTTTCTTGGCTAAGCCGGCGTTCCAGAGGACATAAGATCCGAAACGATCATAGTCAACTTCCGGAGTGGCCGGATTCGTGTCACCTGCATACGGCAATGAACCGAACCGCTGGCCATTGACGTTCGCGCTCCAGTCGTCAAGTTCCCAGTTGATATTCCACTGAACGCGGCTACGGAAGTTCAAGGTCTGCTGATTTGCAAGATCATCGCGTTCATCAACAATATCGGCGCCCGGGAACAATTGGACTTCGTAGTCCAGCACATGTGTCCAGTTCATAGAAAAGTCGAAATCGCCGAAGCGGTCCGTATCGAGCCCGTAAGTAAACCGCAAATCGATGCCGTTCTGCTTGGTAAAGGCCTGGTTGATGGGGAACGAACGGTACGAATCGATCTCATCGTCGCTGAGCGGAGTGATTCCGGTGCGATTCACCAAGCCGGTGAAGAATGCGCATGATGCGGAAGTCGTATCAACCGGATTGCCATTGCGATCGGTACCCAACAGGCAGCTGGCTTCCTCGCGCAAGAGGAAGCTGGTATTGATGTCATCAACCGCGCCCTTCAGTTCAATCTCATACCAATCCGCGGTTAGGGACATATTGTCGGTGATATCCCAGACCACGCCGATGGTTGTCGACTTGCCTTTCTCTTCTTCCAGATCAGCGCTGCCCCGGCGTACGCCGGCCACCGAATAGTTGTAATTGGGGTCAGAGACACAGTCGTTGGAAGCGGGATCGATTCCGTCGCGGCGGCAGCGGTATTCGTCGATCACACCGGTGAAGAAACCCGACTCTCCGGCGAAGATGTAGTGCATGTCGGGCGCGCGGAAGCTCGTGCCATGGCTGCCACGCAGCAACAGGCTGTCAATGGGGCGCCATTCCAGTCCGACCTGCCACGTCGTGGCGCCATCGACATCGGTGATGTCATCGTACTTGTCATAACGACCGGCCAGGTTGATCTTGAATGTATCGACAACAGGTACGCTGAATTCCACGCCTAGCGCATAGCGATCACGCTCACCGCCACCACCGGTGTCAGAGAAATTGTAGATAGGCTCCGGACCCGCGTAATCCGGAAGGGTGCGTGGGTCGGGCTTGAGCTCGTATTTCTGCTGGGCGCCTTCCACCACAGCTGCCATGCCCACAGCGCCGGCTGGCAGTTCGAACAGGTCGCCGGAGAAGACGAAACTGGCTTGCGTCACAGAAGTCTCGGCTGTGGTTTTCAGCAGGGTGTTGAGTGACTGGAAGGTTGCTGCGTCAATCGGGTTGTAGAAGCGATCCTGATTGAGCTCATATACCGGGTACGCCCCGTAATAGGGATCTAGACCCAGCTGCGGACCCAAGAAGTAATCGTTCAACTCGTTTTCAAGGAAGCGCGGGAGGGTCGAGTCGAGCTTGTATTCTGCGCGCGATACCGTCGCATCCCAATCGAATCGCTCGAACATCGAGCCGCGCAGACCTACGGCCAAATCGAAGGTGCGCTCGTCGAACTTGCTGTCCTGGGCATTCAGCCCGCCGACTTCCGAAGGCGAGAAAATACGCTGAGTGCTCACAAACGCGCCACCGCCTGGCCCCAGCACATCGGATTCCAGGTTGGGATCAAAGAATAAATCGCTGGCCCAGAACTGAGTGCCACTAGCCAGATTGGCCTTGGAACGGCTGACACTGAGTTGCGCAAAAGCCTGCAGATCACCACTGAAGTCCCATGTGCCGTAAACATAGCCCGACAGGTTGCTGTCGGAATTACGGATGACCTGAGTGGCGGGATAGCCGAAATAGCCGCAACGCGGGCCTCGGTATACTGCAGAGGTCGCGAAATAGTAGGTTTCAAATTCAGAGAACCGGGAGCAGACTTCTTCGCCTGTTGCATCACCGAACAAGCGATTGCTGTCGAAAGCATCGATGACCAAGATACCTTCGGGCGGACGCGCGTTGGCAGGATTGATTCCAGGCTGGTCGCGGTAGGAATCAATGGAGTCGCGTTGCGACGCGAAGATCTGTTCGCGTTCGAGCGCCTCGAACGCATAGACCAGGTTCCAGTTGTCACCAGCCTTGCCGCCGACCCACTGCAGTCGCCCCGAATCGCCGCCGCCCTCGCTGGTTGTGCCCGTCCTCAGGGTAAACAGGTCGCCTTCATAGTTGGTTTTGAGGATCACATTGACCACACCCGCCACCGCATCGGAGCCATAGATGGCCGATGCGCCACCGGCCAATACTTCAACCCGTTCAATGGCGGCAGCTGGGATGTTGGCCAGATTGACTGCGTTGGATTGGGAGTTGTAGGGAAGTGGGTAATCAGCAGCCCGACGGCCGTTGATCAACACCAGGCTGTAACCAGGGCCCAGGCCACGCAGGTTCAGGAAGCTAGCGTTGGGGGTGAAGCCATTTTGATTCAGCTCGTTCTGTATGCTGGCGGTGTTCTGGGTCAGTGCGTTCAGTGCGTCGTATACCGTGCTGTAACCCTGTTTTTCGATATCTTCGGCAGTAATAACGGTGACCGGGCTTGGGCCCTCGATCTCGCTCTTCTTGATGCGAGAACCGGTCACGGTGACCTTGTCCAGCGTGGAGGTTGATTGCGAGGACTGCGTCGTAGTGGTGGCAGTCTCCTGCGCGAACGCACTGCCAACGGTCGGCATAATCACGGCGGCGAACAAGGCCGCACTCAAGCGGCTGCGCTTCAGCGCATTCGTGTTGCGAACTGACATGTGGTGAATCCCCTAAATCCGTCAAAGGTAATGCGGTCCCCGTGGGTTATTCCCTCAACCCAAACCGCACGTGAACGTCCTGGTAGCTCGACATTAACACGGATTTAATGTGATGCGTCTACCACAAAATCATTTCATGCATGTGCCGCGGCCACTGGGGAGTCGAGGTAAGTGTTCAGATTTGACACATGCCTGCGTGCAGGCCGCAGTGCGACAATTCAGCCTCCAGAAACATCTTCGGGATTGTCTAAGTGTCTGAAAAAAATAATTATTTTGACCGGCCGCGCGCGCATGCCGTCCAAGGCGCTCTGTCTCTCCATCCCCGCGTCCGCAACGTCATCGCTATCGGCTCCGGCAAAGGTGGGGTGGGCAAATCGACTACCGCGGTGAATCTGGCGCTGGCGCTGCATGCGGATGGGGCACGGGTCGGGATTCTTGATGCCGACGTCTATGGCCCCAGCATTCCGGCCATGCTGGGACTGAGCGGCAAACCGGACAGTCCGGACAACAAGTCGATCGAGCCGCTGCGCGCGTTCGGGGTGGAGGCGATGTCGATCGGGTTCCTGGTGGATCAGGACACGCCGATGATCTGGCGCGGGCCCATGGCGACCTCGGCGTTGACCCAGCTGTTCACCGACACCCGCTGGGGCGATCTGGATTACCTGCTGATCGACCTGCCGCCAGGCACCGGCGATATCCAGCTCACCTTGGCGCAGAAGATCCCGGTGGTCGGAGCAGTGATCGTCACCACGCCGCAGGACATCGCCACGCTGGATGCGCGCAAGGCGCTGAAGATGTTCCAGAAAGTGGACGTGCACGTGCTGGGCATCGTGGAAAACATGGCCGTGCACACGTGCACGAACTGCGGGCATGTCGAGCATCTCTTCGGCGAAGGCGGCGGCGAGCGCATGGCCCAGCAATACGGCGTGCCGCTGCTGGGCTCGCTGCCGCTGGATATCGCCATCCGCACGCATGCCGACGCCGGGCAGCCGGTGGTGGTGGCCGCTCCGGATTCGCCCGCGGCGCAGGCTTATCGCACCACCGCGCGCAATCTTGCCGCGCAATTGGCGCTGCGGCCGCGCGCTGCGATGCCCATCGCTTCTTCGCTGGTGTAGGGCGGGTTGACCAGCTTCACTGTTGCGAGCCAACCCGCCGGCTTGCGGCGGCAGGGAGGCTGCGGACGCGGTCCGGGCAGGCTCTACAATAAGCAGGTCATCGGCCATTCGGCCGTAGGAAACCTCGCATGAGCATCAAGAGCGACCGCTGGATCCGCCGCATGTCCGAACAGCACGGCATGATCGAACCGTTCGAAGCCGGCCAGGTGAAGCACGCCAACGGCGAGCGCATCGTCAGCTACGGCACTTCCAGCTATGGCTACGACGTGCGCTGCTCGCGCGAGTTCAAGATCTTCACCAACATCAATTCCACCATCGTCGATCCCAAGCATTTCGACAGCGGCAGCTTCGTCGATGTCGAAGCCGATTCGTGCGTGATCCCGCCCAACAGTTTCGCCCTGGCGCGGACGGTGGAGTATTTCCGCATTCCGCGCAGCACGCTGGTGGTGTGCCTGGGCAAGAGCACGTATGCGCGCTGCGGCATCATCGTCAACGTGACCCCGCTGGAGCCGGAGTGGGAAGGCCACGTCACCCTGGAATTCAGCAACACCACGCCGCTGCCGGCGCGCATCTACGCCAACGAAGGCGTGGCGCAGATGCTGTTCTTCGAATCCGACGAAATCTGCGAAACCAGCTACAAGGACCGCGGCGGCAAGTACCAGGGCCAGACCGGCGTCACCTTGCCGCGCACCTGAGCGGCTGGAGCGCCTTCGGATTTCGGTCGCGACCGACGTCGCCCCTAAATGCGCTGCAGCCGTTCTCCTATTTTCCGGAACCCCGGGAAAACAGCATTCCTACGCCTACCAGCACCAGGATCGCGGGCCACCAGGTGCCGATCAGGCGGCCCAGGCTGAGGTCGGTCCAGCCCAGGTTCTGGGCAAGGAACAGCAGGCCGACGGCGATCAGGATCAGGGCGGGGATGAGGTTCGGTTTCATGGAAGTCCGTGGTGGCTGCGAATGCGGCGCCTATCGTAGCCGCTGACGCCAGTATTCGGCACGCGCCGCAAGTTCGTCCGCACTGAATCGCCGGGCCGCGCCGCTGCCCCAGACCGGTCCGGGCCAGGCGTCGTCGCCTTCGTGGCGCCCGACCAGATGCACGTGCAGCTGCCGCACGATATTGCCCAGCGCGCCCAGGTTGAGTTTCTGCACGCCGGCTTCGGTCCGGATCGCATCGCTTGCCTGGTTGATTTCCGCCAGCAGCAGCCTCTGCTGCGCGCCGTCCAGATCGATCCACTCCACCGCATCGGCGACGCGCGGCACCAGCACCAGCCAGGGAAAACGCGCGTCGTCCATCAGCCGCACCTGCGAAAGCGGGCCGTCGGCGATGAAAACGCTGTCGGCGCCGAGTCGCGGATCGAGTACGAAATCGCTCACGCAAGCTTGCTCACGGAAAAGGTTGTCCGCCAGCCTGCGATCAGGCTGTGCATGGTGTCGATTTCGGTCCGCTCATCCATGGGTGGCTCGTTGAGGTGCGTTGGTGGAGTTTAGCGTTGGGGATGCAAGTTCACCCATTATTCGTAAATCACACCGATGATCGCGAACGCGGTGATGCCGCTGGGCAGGGCGGCTTCCACTTCATCGTCCACGTGCTTCTTCAGCAGCGCGCGGGCCAGCGGCGAATCGATGCTGATGTAGCCGCGCGAGGCGTCGGTTTCGTCCGGGCCGACGATCCGGTAGCGCGACAGCGCGCCACTGGAGATATTCTCCAGCTCCACGGTCGCGCCGAAGAACACCGCTTCAGGATCGGCCGGCGCGGTATCGACGATGCGCAGCGCATCGAGTCGCTTGCTGAGATAACGCACGCGCCGGTCGATTTCGCCCAGCTGCTTCTTGCGGTAGTGGTATTCGGCGTTTTCCGAACGGTCGCCTTCGGCGGCGGCGGCCGAAAGCGCTTTGACCACTTCCGGCCGCTTCACTCGCCACAGATCCTCCAGCTCCGCTTTCAGGCGCGAATGGCCTTCCTGCGTGATCAGCGCGGTGCTTTTCTCACCAGCGGGCCGCCAGCGCCCCAATTAACTTCTATCGCTCATGCGGATGGGTATCCCAGAGTGCGCAAGGCAAACAAGCTTCCGAACGCATCAGCGCTTGCCGCCGAAAATCCCGCCCAGCAGTCCGCGCAATATCTGCCGGCCCACCTGGTTGCCGACCGTGCGCGCGGTTTGCTTGGCCATGGTTTCCACCATGCCCTGGCGGCGCTTGGTGCCGAATACGGCGTCCTTGACCGACTGGCCGAAACCACCGGCCTGCGGGTCGTCTTTGGCGGTTTTCGCGGGTGGCGCTTCCGCCGCTTCGGCGGCGGCATCGGCGCGTTTGGCCAGCATTTCCGCGGCCGATTCGCGGTCGATCGCGGCGTCGTACTTGCCGCCGACCGGACTGCCGGCGCGCACCTGGGCGCGCTGCGCCGCGTCGATGGCGCCCATGCGGCAGCGCGGCGGCGCGATCAGGGTCTGCTGCACGGGCGAGGGCACGCCTTTGTCCTGCAGGGTGGAGGCCAGCGCTTCGCCGGTGCCGAGTTTGGAAATCACTTCGGCCACATCCAGCTTGGGATTGGATACGAAGGTTTCCGCTGCGGTCCTCACCGCTTTCTGATCGCGCGGTGTGAACGCGCGCAGGGCGTGCTGCACGCGGTTGCCCAGCTGGCCCAGGATGTTGTCGGGCACGTCGTCGGGGAACTGCGAGCAGAAATACACGCCCACGCCCTTGGAGCGGATCAGGCGCACGACCTGTTCGATGCGCTGCTGCAGCGCGGCCGGCGCGTCGTCGAACAGCAAGTGCGCTTCGTCGAACACGAACACCAGCTTGGGCTTGTCCAGATCGCCGACTTCCGGCAGGTTCTCGAACAGCTCCGACAGCAGCCACAGCAGGAAGCTGGAATACAGCCGCGGCTTCAGGATCAACTGGTCGGCGGCGAGGATGCCGATCACGCCGCGCCCGTCGGTATGCGTGCGCATCAGGTCGGCCAGCTCCAGCGCGGGTTCGCCGAAGAAATTGTCCGCGCCTTCCTGCTCCAGGCGCAGCAGCGCGCGCTGGATGGCGCCGACCGATTGCGTGCTGACCAGCCCATATTCGGTGGAGATATCCTTGCGCTCGGCCGCGACCAGACCCAGCAGCGCGCGCAGGTCGGTCAGATCCAACAGCAGCAGGCCGCGGTCGTCGGCCAGCTTGAACACGATGTCCAGCACGCCGCTTTGCGTATCGTTCAACTCCAGGATGCGCGCCAGCAGGGTCGGGCCCATTTCGCTGACCGTGGTGCGCACCGGGTGGCCCAGCTTGCCGTAGAGGTCCCAAAAAACGACCGGGCTGGCGGTGGGCGCGTAGTCGGCCACGCCGATGTCCCTGGCGCGCTGCAGGACTTTTTCGCTGCCGTCGCCCGCGACCGCCAGGCCGGCGACATCGCCCTTCACGTCGGCCATGAACACCGGCACGCCCATCTGCGAAAAACCTTCCGCCAGGGTCATCAGGGTCACGGTCTTGCCGGTGCCGGTGGCGCCCGCCACCAGGCCGTGCCGGTTGCCGAAGCGGGGCAGCAGCGTGACCAGAATGTCGTCGGTAATGCCTTTGCCGAGCAGCAGGGGATCCATGTCGTTCCTTGCGGTGGGTCGAGGCCGGGATTCTAGCGGCTGAACTCGTCCATCAGGGTAACCGGGCCTCTTGTCAACCTTGCCGCGCGGGTCGTGGCGGGGCTAACCTGTTTTTTTCCGCAGTCGCAGTGCCCGATGAATCCCCTTACTTTTTCCGTTCGTGCCTGGCCGCTGCTCGCGGTTTTCGCGCTTATACTCCTCTCATCCCCGGCCCAGGCCCAGCGCGTTTCCGCGCGCGATCAGGCGGCGGTGGAAATCCTCAACCAGCGCATGGCCGCCGCCGAGCAGCGCTACAAGGACGCCTTGGTGCTCAGCGCCAACAGTGACCCCAAGGGCCGCAGCGAAGGCGACGCCGCGCTGGAGGACATGGAAGACGTGCTGGACGCCTGCATCAAGCAGCGCGGCTGCCAGGTGCATACGCTATTCACCGCCTACAAGCGTCTGCTGAAACAGCGCGTGGACGCCGAAGCGTCGGCGTCCGAGGACGAAGCCGCGTTCGATGCGCTGGACGACGGCACCGACCACGCTTCCGCGATCGCCGCGCCCCTGCCCGAAGCCGCGCGCGCCGCGGCGCTGCTCAACGACCAGCGCCACGCCTTCGACCGCATGGTGCAGTACAACCCCGCGGTGCAGGCCGGCATCCGCCGCTGGCTGACCGACATGCGCGTGTCGCTGATCACCAGCTACGAAAACTACCAGTACGTGCGCCCGCTGATGTGGCCGTCGTGGGAACGCAACGGCCTGCCGGAAGCCCTGCTGTTCGGGATCATGGCCAAGGAATCCAACGGCCGCGTGCACGCTACTTCGCGCGCGGGCGCGGCCGGGCTGATGCAGTTCATGCCGGCCACCGGGCGGCGTTTCGGGCTGGGTCCGGACGGCACCGGCTTCGACACGCGCTTCGACCCGCGTTCGGTCGGGTTGGCCAGCGCCGAATACCTCAACGAGCGCCTGCGCGGCATGAACAACAACATCGAGCTGTCGCTGGCCGCGTACAACGGCGGCGAGGGCCGCGCCCAGCGCGTCTACGACCAGTACATCGGCCGCGGTTTCTGGGATGAGGTGGTCTACAACCAGTTTCCGGGCGAAACCAAGGACTACGTGCCGATGGTGATCGCGGCGGCGTGGCTGTTCCTGCATCCGAAGCAGTACGGTCTGGAATTCCCGAAGGTCGATTCGCAGCCGGCGAGTTTCCGCCTGGCCAAGACCGCCTCCCTCTACGAGCTCACCATCTGCATGGGCAACGGCGGCACCCGCGACGGCTACATGCGCGCGCTACGCAACCTCAATCCGCGCTACGAAGCCGACACCTGGATCCCCGCCGGCACGCAGATGGCCGCGACCAGCAAGATGGCCGGGCTGTACAACCGCTACTGCATAGACGGCCCGCGCGCGGATCTGGCGCGCACCCTGATGGCCGCCAGCATCGACCAGGCGATCCTGCGCTCGCCGCTGCCCGGCAGCGTGGCCGTGGGCGAAGTCACCCAGGTCGAAGGCGTACCCACCACCGTCGCCACCGGCCAACCCAAGCCGGCCAAACCCAAGGAAAAACAGGCCCGCGAGTACCGCGTGGCGCGCGGCGATACGCTGGGCAAGATTTCGCGCAAGTTCGACTGCGAGCTGAAACCGTTGGCCAGCGCGAACGGACTGAAGGCGCCGGGCTACAGCGTGCGGCCGGGGCAGGAGATCAGGCTGCAGGGGTGCAAGAAATAGTCGAGTGACAAACAGTTCATAGGTTGGGGTGAGCTTGCGAACCCCAACGTCCGCGAGGATCGAAATGTGGGGTGTTGGGGTTCACTGCGCTCACCCCAACCTATGCAAGCGATCAGGAAATGTGCGACGCCAACCTTTGTCCCAGCCTTACCGCCGTTTCCGCCGCCAGCCCCGGCGCCAACTCCGCCACGCCCGGTGGCAGCAGCACGATCACCGTCGACCCGTAGTTGAAGCGCGCCGCGCCGCGATGGAAACAAGACGCACAGGCAATGAGCGCGTCGCAACGCGCTGGGGCCATTCCGTCAGTCCTCAATTGGAATGCGTCGCGCCAGGGCTTGCCCAAGTCGTACCGAGGATTCGGCAACCAGCTTTGGTGAAAGTTCCGCCACACCTGGCGGCAGCAATAAGATCACGGTGGAGCCGTAGTTGAATCGCGCCATTTCAGCGAATTTCTCCAGCACAATCCCTTTCCCGCGCCAGTCCTTGCGCGTGATGGTGCCGCCGTAGCGCGGGATCTCCACGCCGCTCCACACCGTTTCCACGCCCGACACCAGCAGCGCGCCCACCATCACCGAGGCCATGGGCCCGAAGTCGGTGTCGAAGTGGCAGACCAGGCGCTCATTGCGCGCGAACAGGCGCGGCACCGTGGCCACCGCCGCGGTGCCCACGCTGAAAAGCCGGCCCGGCACGTGCACGGTTTCGCGCAGGGTGCCGGTCCACGGCATGTGCACGCGGTGGTAGTCCTTCGGCGACAGGTAGACGGTGGCGAACAGGCCGTCGTGGAAAGGCTTGGCGGCTTCGGCATCGCCCAGCAGTTCGGCCGCGGTGAACGAGCGGCCCTTGGCCTGGAAAATACGCCCGGCCTCGATCTTGCCGCACTGGCTGATGCGTCCGTCGGCGGGCATCAGCAGCGCGCGCGGGTCGGGATCCGGCACGCGCGCGCCGGGTTTGAGCGCGCGGGTGAAGAAGGCGTTGAAGGTGGGATAGGCGTTCGCATCCGGCTGCGCCGCCTCGCTCAAGTCCACGCCGAACTTGCGCGTCACCGTGTCGATCAGCCACTGCTTGGTGCCTGGAGAAGACGAATACGCCAGGCGCCGCGCCAGCGAAGACAGCAGACGATGCGGCAGTGCGTAGGTCAAACGGGTGACCAGGCTCATCGCGTGGTCGCCTGGGTCAGCGCCTGCAGGTCTTCGGCAATCGCCTTGGGTTTGAACGGCGGGCGCAGCAGTCCGGCGACGCGTCCCTGCGGATCGAGCACGGCAATGGCCGAGGAATGATCCATGCTGTAGTCGTTGGGATTCTGGGCGAAATTCTTGCCCGGTACCTTGATGAATACGAAGCCCAGCGACTTCGCGAAATTCTCCAGCGCGGGCACATCGGCGGTGGCGGCCAGGGTGTCGGGGTGGAACGCGTGCGCGTATTCGCCGATGCGCGCCGGCGTGTCTCGTTCCGGATCCACCGACACGAACAGCACGCGCGGGCGCAGGCTGTCGGGCAGCGACTTCCATTGGTTCTGCGCCTGCGCAAGCTCGGCCAGCGTGGTGGGGCAGACATCGGGGCAGAAGGTGAAGCCCAGGAACACCAGCGTCCAGTGCCCGTTCAATTCGCCCGAGGCCAGCTGCGTGCCGTCCGACTGACGCAGCGAAAACGCGGGCAGCGCGCGCGTCTGCGGATACAGCGTGACGCTCTGCATCTGCGGCAAGCGCGCGCCGCTGGGCGCATTGCCGAAGAATTTCTGCGCGGCCAGCAGGCCCAGGCCGGCGGCCAGGGCGATGACCAGGATGATGCCGATCTTGCGGTTGAACATGAGGCGTTCCCGTGTAGCGAAGCGCCATGATACCGGTGTGCCCGCGCCGGCACCCCTATAATCCGGAGCCCGAAACCCCGGGTTGCCCCCGAAAGCCTTGCCATGACTGCCGATCCGGCCGCCGACCTGCACACCATCATCGACCTGATCCGCTACGGCGCCAGCCGTTTCAATGCCGCGGGCCTGACCTTCGGCCACAGCTACGACAACGCGCTGGATGAAGCTACCCAGCTGGTTTTGCACACCCTGCATCTGCCGCCGGATCTGGGCCCGGCCTACGGCCAGGCGCGCGTCACCGCGGCGGAGAAGGCGCAGATCCTGTCGCTGTTCCGGCGCCGCATCGACGAGCGCGTGCCCATCGCCTACCTGACCGGCGAGGCGTGGTTCGCCGGGCTCAGCTTCAAGAGCGATGCGCGCGCGCTGGTGCCGCGTTCGCCGATCGCCGAGCTGATCGAAAACGGCTTCGAGCCCTGGCTGGGCGGGCGCGAAGTGCAGCGCGCGCTGGACCTGTGCACGGGTTCGGGCTGCATCGCCATCGCCATGGCCCACTACAACCCGGGCTGGCAGGTGGACGGCGTGGACCTCAGCGAAGACGCGCTGGCGTTGGCCGCCGAGAACCAGGCGCGGCTGCATGCCGACAACGCGCGTTTTTTCAAGTCCGACCTGTTCGCCGGCCTCTCGGGCGAGCACTACCAGCTCATCGTCACCAATCCGCCCTACGTGACCAACGCCGAAACCGATGCGCTGCCGCAGGAGTATTCCTACGAGCCCGAAATGGGCCTGCGCGCCGGCTTCGATGGACTGGACCTGGTGCTGAAGATCCTGCGCGACGCGCCGCTGCACTTGAGCCAGGACGGCCTGCTGATCTGCGAAGTGGGCGAATCCGAACAGGCATTGGCGAAGCTGCTGCCGGACGTGGAGTTCGCCTGGGTCGACTTCAAGGTGGGGCAGATGGGCATCTTCGCGGTGGAATGCGCGGAGCTGATCGTGCATCACCCGCGGATAAGGGAATTGGCGGATGCGCGGCCGTAAAGTCGTCATTCCCGCGAAGGCGGGAATCGCTCTCGGCCTTTGGCTTTTGCGTGACTCGCAAGTTGGCTATGAAGCAATCCGCTGTCTATATGCCTGCAACCGGGTTCAAAAACAAAAAAAGCCAGAAGCGAGAGCGATTCCCGCCTTCGCGGGAATGACGAGCAAAAAGGCAGCGTTATGACCAGCCATGTGACTTTCGAAAACCCGGCGAAAGCGGGAATGGCTCTCGGCTTTAAGCTTTTAGGCACACCAGCGAGTCGACATGAAACAACCCGCCGTCTACCTCCTGGCTACCGGAAAACGCGGCACGCTCTACATCGGCGTCACCAGCAACTTGGTCGCCAGAACGTGGCAGCATCGCGAACATGTCGTAGAGGGCTTCACCAAGCGTTACAGCGTTACCCAGTTGGTCTGATATGAATTACACGGAACGATGGACACTGCGATCACGCGCGAGAAGCAGCTGAAGAAGTGGAATCGCGAATGGAAGTTGCGGTTGGTGCAGGAGTCCAATCCTGATTGGCATGATCTTTGGGACGACATTGTCGGGTAGGATTCAGTGGCGTTTTTCGAAACAAAAGGCAAGTGCAAGAGCGATTCCCGCCTTCGCGGGAATGACGAGCTTGAAAGGCAAAGGCAGCAATCTTGAATACTTTCGGTCACCTATTCCGCGTCACCACCTTCGGCGAATCCCACGGCCCGGCCATCGGCTGCGTGATCGACGGGTGCCCGCCGGGGCTGGGGATCGCGGTGGAGGAATTCCGCCACGATCTGGACCGCCGCGCCACCGGCAAGTCGCGGCATACCTCGGCGCGGCATGAGGCCGACGAGGTGGAAATCCTCAGTGGCGTGTACGAGGGCAGGACCACCGGCACGCCGATCGCGCTGCTGGTCCGCAACACCGATGCGCGCAGCAAGGATTACACGAAGATCGCCGAGCAGTTCCGCCCCGGCCACGCCGACTACACCTACTGGCAGAAATACGGCATTCGCGATCCGCGCGGCGGCGGGCGCTCGTCGGCGCGCGAAACCACCATGCGCGTGGCCGCGGCGGTGATCGCCAAGAAATGGCTGGCGCTGCATTTCGGCGTGCGCGTGCGCGGTTATCTGGCGCAGCTGGGCGAGATCGTGCCGCAGGCTTTCGAGCTGGACGCGGTGGAGGCCAATCCGTTCTTCTGGCCGTGCGCCGCGCAGGTGCCGCAGCTGGAAAACTACATGGACGCCTTGCGTAAATCCGGCGATTCGGTCGGCGCGCGCGTCAATGCGATCGCCGACGGCGTGCCGCCGGGCTGGGGCGAGCCGATCTACGGCAAGCTCGACGGCGAGCTGGCGGCCGCGCTGATGAGCATCAACGCGGTGAAAGGCGTGGAGATCGGCGACGGTTTCGCCGCGGTGGCGCAGAAGGGCACCGAGCATCGCGACGAAATGTCGCCGCAGGGGTTCCTGTCCAACCATGCCGGCGGCGTCCTGGGCGGCATTTCCAGCGGCCAGCAGATCGTCGCGTCGATGGTGTTCAAGCCCACTTCCAGCCTGCGCCTGCCGGGGCACACGGTGGATGTGGAAGGCAACGCCACCGAAGTGGTCACCACCGGCCGCCATGACCCCTGCGTGGGCATCCGCGCCACGCCGATCGCCGAGGCGATGATGGCGCTGGTGCTGATGGACCAGGCGCTGCGCCACCGCGCGCAGTGCGGCGATGTGGGCCGGATCGATCCGCTGATTCCCGGCGAGTCGATCGCCGGCGAGGCGCATGACTGAGCCGCGCCGGCGCGTGTGGGTGTCGCAGCCGCTGTTCGACGACATCACGTCGCGGCTGCAGGAACATTTCGATGTCGTTGCCACGGCCGAAGTCGCCGGTCATTCCGCGCCGCAGGTCGCCGCCGCGCTGAGCACCTGCGATGGCGCGCTGGTCACCTTGAACGAACGCATCGGCGCCGCCGAAATCGCCGTGGCGCCACGCCTGCGCGCCATCGCCAACGTCGGCGTCGGCTACGACAATCTGGATATTCCGGCGCTCGCGCGCGCCGGCGTCGTCGCCACCAACACGCCGGACGTGCTGACCGGCACCACCGCCGATTTCGGCTTCGCCCTGCTGATGGCCACCGCGCGCCGCATTACCGAGGCCGAACGCTGGCTGCGCGAGGGACGCTGGCTGCAGTGGTCGTTCCAGAGCCTGCTCGGCGCCGATCTGCACGGCAGCACGCTGGGCATCCTGGGCATGGGCCGGATCGGGCAGGGCATCGCCAGGCGCGCTTCGGGATTCGACATGCGCGTGCTCTACCACAATCGCAAGCCGCTGCCGGAAGCGACCGAACGCGCCTGCCGCGCCGCGCATGCGGGCTTCGAGGAGCTGCTGCGCCAGGCGGATCATCTGCTGCTGGCGCTGCCGTATTCGCGGGAAAATCACCACCTGATCGACGCCGCGGCGCTGGCGCAAATGAAACCGACCGCCACGCTGGTCAACATCGCGCGCGGTGGCCTGATCGACGAAGACGCGCTGGCCGATGCGCTGGGCGATGCGCGTCTGGCGGCGGCGGGGTTGGACGTGTTCGAAAACGAGCCCGCGGTGAATCCGCGGCTGCTGGCGCTGCGCAACGTGGTGCTGACCCCGCACATCGCCAGCGGTACTCTGGCCACGCGTCGCGCGATGGTGTCGCTGGCGGTGGACAATCTGATCGCCGCGCTGGGCTGCGGCCCGAACGCAGGCGCGCCGCCGAACCGGATCGGCGCGTAAAAGCCCGACTTTCCGTTATCCTTCGATGTCGTTGTAGGAGCGGGCCTTGCCCGCGATGCCTTTTCGCGA
>JAESGX010000137.1_pt1 | contig 63308 bp, 58 predicted proteins | sample 9269801 | NCBI WGS metagenome assembly JAESGX01 (sample SAMN16773122, study PRJNA677054) | algae metagenome | isolation source: Pleurocapsa minor GSE-CHR-MK-17-07R and co-occurring heterotrophs from wet... | place: USA: Lower Calf Creek Falls, Grand Staircase Escalante National Monument, UT ... | reverse complement strand
GGTGCTGGTGCTGCTCGCGATGCTGACGGCGCCGTTCGCCTTCGTCGCGATGGCGGCCGGCGGCTCCCCGCACACGGACGCGATCGACGAGAAGCCGATGTGCTACGCCGCCGGCGTCGGCTGCCGCGCCGGCCCGTCGCTGGAGATCGCGCTGTTCGCGCCGCGCAAGTGAGGGTGGCGGCCGTCCCGAGAGCCGGGTCTCACTCCACCTCGTCGGCCCAGGCCCGCCACGTCTCGGCGCGGCCGGCCGCCGTCCACGCCACCATCGCCGGCAGCGACAGCACCGCGTCCATATAGGCGTGGGTGTCGGCCTCGACCGCCCAGCCATAGCGATCGAGCCGCGTCACCACCGGCGCATACATCGCATCCGCCGCCGTGAACGCCCCGAACAGGAACGGCCCGCCGGCGCCGAAGCGCGCCCGCGTCTCCCGCCACAGCGCCTCGATGCGGGCGACGTCCTTCGCCGCCGCCTCGCCGCGGTCTTTCCAGGTCCGGTCGTCGCGGCCGAGGTTCATCGGGCAGGCCTGTCTCAGGGCCGCGAAGCCGGAATGCATCTCCGCTGAAATGGCGCGGGCGTGCGCCTTCGCCGCCTTGCCCGCCGGCCAGACCGGATGCTCGGGGAACCAGTCGGCGATCGCCTCGATGACGGCGATCGATTCCCACACGCGCACGTCGCCGTCGATCAGGCACGGCACCTTGCCGGTCGGCGAATGCTCGAGGATGCGCGCCCGCGTCTCCGGCTGGTCGAGCGGGACGAGGATCTCCTCGAAGGCGATGCCGAAGTGGCTGAGCACCAGCCACGGGCGCAGGGACCACGAGGAATAGCGCTTGTTGGCGATGACGAGGGTGAGGGCCATGCGGAGCTCCGGAGTGTGCGCGGCCGGAGGATCGAACGGGGTCGACGGGATTTCCAGCGAAGTCCGCTGATGCACCTATCGCCGCCGTCGATGGGTGCGCGGCTTGCGCCGCGCCGAGGTCCCCGACATGAGAACGGGGCGCGGCTTTCGCCGCGCCGAGGTCCCCGACATGAGAACGGGGCGCGGCTTTCGCCGCGCCGAGGTCCCCGACATGAGAACGGGGCGCGGCTTTCGCCGCGCCCCGCTGGGCCTTCTTCGGAGTGGGCGCCAGCGAGAGAGCCGGCGCGCCGTCTTCAGTTCATCGCGATCTCGGCCACGCCGAAGCCGCCGATGAGGTTCGCGAGAATGAGCGCCCCGCCGAGGGCGACGACGGTCCACGTCATCACACTCCAGCAGGACGGCGTCACACGTCTGTCCATGAGGTTTCCTGAAAAGAGGAAGAAGCCTCCCCGCGGTCGCCGGCGTCGATGGAAGGCTGCCCCCCAGGGAACCGACTCGTCGTGCCGACGCGACCGAGCCCGAAGCAGTAACGAATTCTTTACCGTGTGCAAGCGTCGGCGCGGTGATCCGCCATGAATTCCACCGATAGCTGCTCTGCGTGATCGACACCGTTCGGGCCGGTTCACCCGTGCAGACGGCTTGCGGACCCGTCGCCCGCGTGGGCAGGATCAGCGCAAGGGTGAGTGCCCGGGCACCCAACGCTTCGCCGTCGCCAGTCCTCCCCGCTATCCTGCCGCAAGCCTTGGAGGCGAGACCGGTGAGCCAGCTTCCCCTGCTCGATCTCGTCGCGGTCGCCTGGTTCCTCGCCTGCTGGCTGATCTACGGCCTCGTCGTCGATGCGAGCCCGCTGCGCCACCGCTCGCTCTCCCACGTCATGGACGGTCACCGCCGGGCGTGGGTGGCGACGATGGCGAAGCGCGAGATGCGCATGGTCGACACCGCCATCATGACCGGCCTGCAGAACGGCTGCGCCTTCTTCGCCTCCACCTCGGCGCTCGCCATCGGCGCCGCCTTCGCGGTGCTGAACTCCTCCGACCGCGTCGCCGAGGTGATGTCGGACATCGCCCCCGCCAGCGTCAGCCCCGGGGCGTGGGAGGCCAAGGGCTTCGGGCTGCTGTTGATGTACGCCTACGCGTTCTTCAAGTTCGGCTGGGCCTACCGGCTGTTCAACTACGCCTCGATCCTGGTCGGCGCCGTGCCGCAGGGGGAGGAGGCGGAGACGCCGGAGGGGCGGGCGGCGGTCGGTCGGGCCGCCGACATGATCGTCATCGCCGGGCGCCACTTCAACCGTGGCCTCCGGGCGATGTTCCTGTCGGTGGGGCTGCTCGGCTGGTTCGCCGGGCCGTGGGCGTTCCTGGCCACGACGACATTCATCGTCGCCGTCCTCGCCCGCCGGCAGTTCGTCTCGCGCTCGCGCGCCGCGGCGCTGCGCGGTGTCGACGACCCGCCCGCGGTGACGTGAGCGGGTCCGCCTACTCGGCGGCGTCCCACACCGGGGCGTGGTCTTCTTCGATCAGCCGGCCGTTCGGGCGGGCGAGACCGGAGATCCGCGCCATCTCGGCGTCCGTCAGGCTAAACGCGACGGCGCCGAGGTTCTCGATCAGCCGCTCGCGCCGCGCCGTCTTCGGGATGGCGGCGACGCCCGGCTGCTGGATCAGCCAGCGCAGCGTCACCTGGCTCGGCGTGCGGCCGTGGGCGGCGGCGATCTCCTGGATCACCGGATCGTCGGCGACCGCGCCGCGGGCGATCGGGCAATAGGCCGTCACCGCCATGTCGTGGCGGCGGCAGGCCTCCAGCACGCGCGTCTGCGACAGATAGGGGTGGTATTCGATCTGGTTGCAGGCGAGCGGCTCGACGGCGCGGGCGGCCGCCTCCTCGACCATCGCCACCGTGAAGTTGGCGACGCCGATGGCGCGCGCCCAGCCGCGCCGCTTCACCTCGCAGAGCGCGTCGATCGACTGGGCGAGCGGCACCGTCCGGCTCGGCCAGTGGATCAGGAAGAGGTCCACATAGGCGAGGCCGAGCCGTTCGAGGCTCTCCCCGGCCGACCGCAGCAGATCCTTCGGGGCGAGATTGTCCGGCCACACCTTGGTGGTGACGAACAGGTCGCCGCGGGCGACGGCGCTCCCCCGGATCGCCTCGCCGACCTCGCGCTCGTTGGCATACATGGCGGCGGTGTCGATGTGGCGGTAGCCGAGGCCGATCGCCTCGCCGACCACCGACACGCACTCCGCGCCGCGCAGATCCCAGGTGCCGAGCCCGATCGCCGGCATGGCGACGCCGGCGGCGTCGATGGTCGGAACCTTCACCGTCATGTCGGTCGCCTCGTCGTCAGGGGGTGGTGGTCGGCAGGTGGTCAGCGCACCGGCTGCAGCGCGCTGCCTTCGACATAGCCGACCTTGCCGTTCCAGCCGATCTCGCAGCGCCGCTCGTCGAGAAGCTTGCGCCACGTCGCCGGCGAGCCGAACTGCCAGGTGGCGAACGGGATTTCCGGCCGGCACCAGCGCAGCACGATACCGTCCGCACCCGCCGGCAACGTGCCGGTCGCCCGCGAGCCCTTCTCGATGTCGGCGGTGAGTGGCGTCTCCGCCGTCACCGCATAGCGCATGTCATAGGGGCCGGGCGACTGCGCTGCAGCCGTGCCCAGGCCGGCGAGGACGAGCATCGCTGCAAGCCCGCCGCGCAGGGAGACGGCGCGGCGCGGGCAAACGGTGCCGCGCAGGGAGACGCTCACGCCGGCCTCCCGGTCAGGCGAGGTCGTCGATCGACGGCACCACCCGGCCGACGAGCCCGTAGGCGATCGCTTGCTCCGGGTCCATCCAGTAGTCGCGGTCGGTGTCGCGGTCGATGCGCTCGACCGGCTGGCCGGTCGCCTCCGAGAAGATGCGGTTCAGGCGGTCGCGCATCTTCAGGATCTCGCGCGCCTGGATCTCGATGTCGGTGGCGGGGCCGCCGGCGCCGCCGGAGGGCTGGTGCAGCAGGAAGCGCGTGTTCGGCGTGCAGTAGCGGTCTTCCTTCGGCACCGACACGTAGATCAGCGCCCCGGCGCTCGCCACCCAGCCCATGCCGAGGATGCGCACGCGCGGCCGCACGAACTTGATGGCGTCATGGATCATGTCGCCCGATTCGACGTGGCCGCCGGGCGAGGACACCACCACGGTGATCGGGTCGTTGGACACGTGCGAGAGCGCGAACAGCCGCGCCGTGACGTCGCGGGCGAGCTCCTGGGTGATGCCGCCGGTGATCAGCACCGTGCGGGCGTCGAACAGGTGCTTGTCGACCGGGATCGACTGCGGGGTCTTGGTCTTCTCCTCCTCGTCCTCGTCGTCGAGGCGGGACGGGATCCGGTCCGAGAAGCGCATGGGATGTGGTCCTGGTGGGCGAGAGGGGGCGACGGGCGAAGCCGCCGCAGACATCCCCCCATTTAGGACACGGGGGCGGCCGGTGCAAACGGGGGGCGGTGCTGGAGAGGGCGTCCCCCGTGGTTCAGCCGCGCACCGCGGCGCGCGCCGGTTGCCGAAGGCTCGATCCGCGGCGCCGCTGCGGCGGCCAATTCCGAAGTGCTTTCAACAGCATCAACAGCCGGGCGTTCGATCCGCCCGGGCTGTTGCAGACCCCCGGCTGGCGCTTGAACGCCACACGGCTCGTCCCCCGGCCCTCAGTCCCCCGCGAGGAAGGTGATCGTCAGCGTCTGCGCCGCCGTGCAGACGGTGTTCGGCTGGTAGGCGTTCTCCGGCGGCTCGAACATCGGGTAGAAATAGGCGTTCTGGCAGTTCGGCGTGCTCTGGCAGATGGAATCCGGATTGCCGCAGTTGCTCGGATAGTTCTCCGGCCCCCAGGTGCCGCTCACCGGCCCCTGGCAGGTGTAGACGGTGGACGCGCCGCAGGCGACGGAGACCGGCAGGTTGTAGGAGGCGCCGCCGGTGTCGGCGCACTGGTTCTGGTCCCACAGTGCGTCGGTGCAGGTCGACGGGATCAGCGAGATGTCGAACCAGACGCAGTTGCCCTGGTTGAAGCAGCCGCCGTTCGACGCCGGCTCGAAGTTCGTCTCGATCATCGTCTGGTTGTTCTGCTGCGCCTCGAAGCAGTTCGAGGGTACCGCGCTGGTGTCGGCGCAGAACCGCGTCGAGGTGCCGTCGGCCGTGACGTTCGCATTGCAGGTGGCGCCGGCGGCGATCTTCACGCCCGAGCCGCTCGCCGTGCAGCCGGAGCCCCAGGCGATCGCGCCCGGCGTGCCGCCCGAGGCGGTGAAGCCCACATAGATCGCCACGCTCTGCTGGTTGACGATCGCCACCGGCCCGAGCCCGGTGCTGTCGAGCTTCGGCCCCTGGCAGGCGCGCTCGGCGATCGCCTTTTGCTGCGGGTCGCGGATCGGCTTCGTCTCCTTCGTCCGCTGGTCCTTGTAGGCATAGTCGTCGCTGCCGTCCGTCGGGCAGACGAGCTTCAGTTCCTTGGCGGCGGCCGGCGAGAGCGTGCCGGCGAGCCCGAGGCCCGTCGCGGCGAGGCCGGCGACGAGCATGAGCGACAATCCCGTCGTGGTGAGGCTTTCGAGAACGCGCATGGAGGTCGCTCCGTGGCACCCGGGTTCGGCCCGGACGGGGCGCCCGCGGCGCCCGCCGTCGCAAGCCGCCGCGGTGGACTATTTTCCGGCGAGGAAGGTGATGGCGAGCGTCTGGCCGGCGAGGCAGACGCTGTTCGGCTGGTACTTGCTCTCGGGCGGCTCGAACATCGGATAGAAATAGGCGTTCTGGCAGTTCTTCTTGCTCTGGCAGGTGGCATTCGGGTTGCCGCAGTTGCCGGGATACCGGGAGTTGCCCCACTTCGTCGTGGTCGGCCCCTGGCAGGTGTAGGTCGGCTTCGCCTTGGCGCCGCAGGCGATGGCGACGGGGAAGTTATAGGAGGCGCCGCCGGTGTTGGCGCACCGGTTCTTTTTCCACAGCGCGTCGGTGCAGTTCTGCGGGATGACGCTGATGTCGAACCAGACGCAGTGGCCCTTGTTGAAGCAGCCGGCGTTGGTGCTCGGCTCGAAGTTCGTCTCCACCATCGTCTGGTGGTTCTGCTGCGCGTCGAAGCAGTCCCTCGGCACCGCCCTGTCGTCGGCGCAGAAGCGCGACGGCGCAGCGTTGCTCGCGACCCTCGCCCGGCACGTCTTGCCGGCAGCGATCCTGACGCCCTTGCCGGCCTTCGTGCAGCCCGAGCCCCAGATGATCGGGCCGGGCTTGCGGTCGATGGTGGTGAAGCCGACATAGATCGGCTTTTTCTGCCGGTTGGTGATGGTCACCGGCCCGCTCTCGCCGGCGACCCCGAGCGCGGTCTTGCAGGCCTGCTCGGCGAGCGCCTTCAGCTGCGGGTCCGTCACCTCGGTCTCGTCCTTGGTGCGGCGGTCCTTGAAGCGATGGGTGTCGCCGCCCTCGCCGGGACACAGGAGCTTGAGTTCCTCGGCGGCGGCCGGGGTCGCGGCGGAGACGAGCGCCAGCGACCCGACGGCCACGGAGCCGATCGCGACGGCCCCGAAGAGCAGCGCCCGCGCGGCGCCCCGCGCCATCGAGATGATGGATTTCATGGCCCGTTTCCCCCTCCGTGGCGTCGCCCGCAGGCCCACCGCACAGCCGAATTACGAAGAACCACCGCCGCGCCGCCCCCGGGCTGCGTGTCGCCGATGTGGTCCCCGCTTCGTGTTGGGTCGCCCCCGACCGAAGCGGAGACTAGCGGATTCTCGGCGAGGGCGGGAGGGGGGACGAGGGCGCCGGTTGTCCCTTCTCCCACCCGAAGGTGGGAGAAGGTGCCGCCGAAGGGGGCGGATGAGGGTTGCGCTGCGAAGCGGCGCGGAAGCAGCGGACTCGGCGCCTGTGGCTTCCGCTCCTGCGGAGCGGCCCTCACCCGCCCTTCGGGCACCCTCTCCCACCCTTGCGGGCGGGAGAGGGGGTGCCGCAAGCGCCGCAGGCCCCACTGCCCACTGCCGACTGCCGACTGCCGATCTTCCCTCAAACCCCCAGATGCCGGTGCATCGTCTCCGGATCGCCGACGAGGTCCGCCGGCGGCCCTTCGAACGCCACCGTCCCCTTCACCAGCACGAGGATGCGGTCGCAGGCTTCCGCCATCGCGCTCACCGTCTTGTCGACGATCAGCGTCGCCGTGCCGCCCGCGCGGATCAGCGCCAGCGTCCGCCAGATCTCGGCGCGCACCAGCGGCGCCAGCCCCTCGGTCGCCTCGTCGAGGACGATCAGGCGCGGGTTGGTCATCAGCGCCCGGCCGATCGACAACATCTGCTGCTCGCCGCCGGACAGCTGGTCGCCGCCATTGCCGATCCGCTCGGCAAGCCGCGGGAACACCGTCAGCACCCGCTCCAGCGTCCAGTCCCGGCTGCCGTCGACGCCGGGCCGCGCCGCCAGCGTCAGGTTCTCGCGCACCGACAGGCTCGCGAAGATGCCGCGTCCCTCCGGCACGTAGGAGACGCCGAGGCGGGCGATGCGCGAGGCCGCAAAGCCGGTGACGTCGGTGCCGCCGACCGCCACGCTGCCGCCCTTGATCGGCGTCAGGCCGAGCAGCGAGCGGATCAGCGTCGTCTTGCCCATGCCGTTGCGGCCCATCAGCCCGACGGTCTCGCCGGGGCCGATGGCGAGGTCGACGCCGCGGACGATGTGGCTCGCCCCGTAGTAGGTGTGGACCGCGCGCGCCTCCAGCAGCGGCGCCGTCGCGCGGGTCCCGGCGGTGTCGGCGGCCCCGGCGCTGGCGATCCCCGCGCTCATGCGTCCTCGCCGAGATAGGCGATGCGCACCTGCGGGTCCGCGCGCACCGCATCGGGCAGGCCGGTCGCGATCACAGCCCCGTTCACCATCACCGTGACGCGCTCGGCGATGGCGAAGACGACGTCCATGTCGTGTTCCACCAGCAGCACCGCGTGGCGGGTGGCCAGGCTCGCGATCAGCCGCCCGGTCGCCTCCGCCTCTTCCGGCCCCATGCCGGCGAGCGGCTCGTCGAGGAGCAGGATCGTCGGATCGGTGGCGAGCGTCATGGCGATCTCGAGCTGGCGCTGCTCGCCGTGCGACAGGAGGCCTGCGGTCCGCGCCGCGCGGCCAGAGAGCCCGACGGTGGCGAGCGCCGCCTCCGCCGCCGCGACGATGTCGTGCCGTCGTCCCGCCGGGGCGAGCAGGCCGCCCACCGTCGTCCGCCCGCGCTGGGCGGCGAGACGGACGTTCTCGAGCACGGTCAGTTCGCCGAGGATGTTGGTGCGCTGGTAGGAGCGCCCGACGCCGCGCCGGGCGATGCGGAAGGCCGGCCAGCCGGCGACATCGGTGCCGCCGATGCGGACTTCGCCGGCGCTGGGAACAAGGTCGCCCGACAACAGGTTGATCAGCGTCGACTTGCCGGCGCCGTTCGGGCCGATGACGGCGTGCAGCTCGCCGACCCTGAGATCGAGGTCGACGTCGCGCACGGCGACGAGGCCGCCGAAGCGGCGGGTGAGCGCGCGGGCTGACAGGGCCGGGGTTGAAGAGATGGGCTCGCTCACGGCGCCGCCTCCGGTGCGGCGGCGTTCGGGCGGGTCGACGGCGGCACCGGCTCGCCCTCGTCCGCCATTGCTGCATCCCCGATCGCGTCCGGCTTGCGCGCCCGGCGCGCGAACAGCCCGGCGAGGCCGCGCGGCAGCACCAGCACCACCGCCAGGATGACGAGGCCCTCCAACAGAAGCTGGCGATCGGTCAGTTGCTGGCTCGCCTCGCCGAGCACCGTCAGGGCGATCGCGCCGAGGATCGGCCCGACCAGCGTGCCGAGGCCGCCGAGGATGACGATCAGCAGCGCCTCGGCCGAGCGGTGCCAGCCGACGAGCTCGGGGTTCACGAAGCCGTCCTGCACCACGAACATGTGGCCGGCGAGCCCGGCGAGCGCGCCGGCGAGCGTGAAGGCGGCGAGCTTGTAGGCGTAGACGTCGTAGCCGAGCATCCGCATGCGGTGCTCGTTGACGCGGATGCCGACGAGCACGCGCCCGAACAGCGAGGCGAGCACGCCGGCGAGCACCAGGAACGTCGCCGCCATCAGGGCGAGGTTGACGTAGTAGAGCGTCAGCCCGCGCTCGCGCCGGCCCATCGGCAGCTGGAAGCCCTCGACCCCGAGGATCGGCCGCGGCGCGAAGACGCCGTCGGCGCCGCCGCCGAGGCCGGTGTCGTGGAAGACGAAGTAGACCATCTGCCCGAAGGCGAGCGTCACCATCAGGAAGAAGAACGTCCGCGTCCTGAGCGCGAAGGCGCCGATGACGAGCGCCGCAAGCCCCGCCGCCACCATCGCCACCGGCAGCGTCACGAACACCGACAGCGGCGTGTCGGCCGGCGAGATCAGGTAGACGCTGTAGGCGGCGATGCCGAAGAAGGCGGCGTGGCCGAGGCTGACGAGCCCGGTGCCGCCGACCAGCAGCTGCAGGCTGAGCGCGAAGATGGCGGCGACGAACGCCGTCGAGCCGAGCATCAGGTAGAACGGCGGCAGCACCAGCGGCAGGAGCGCCAGCGCCACGAAACCGGCGACGAGGGCGAGCTTGGCAATGCGGGTCTGCGGCGGCATGGTCGTCAGGCCGTGCGGGCGAATAGGCCGGTCGGCCGCCAGAGCAGCACGGCCGCCATCAGCACATAGACGGCGATGCCGGCGAGATCGGGCACCAGCGCCTTGCCCAGCGTGTCGACGAGCCCGATCAGAAGCGCCCCCCAGAACGCGCCGGCGATCGAGCCGATGCCGCCGATGACGACGACGACGAACGAGACGATCAAGACGCCGTCGCCCATGTTCGGATAGACCGAGGTGAGCGGCGCCGACAGCGCGCCGGCGAGCATGGCGAGCGCGGTGCCGAGCGCGAACACCGCCATCTGCACCCGCGACACCGGAATGCCGAGCGCCTCCACCATCTCCGGCTTCTCGGCGGACGCGCGGATCATGCCGCCGAAGCGGGTGCGGTGGATGACGAGGAACAGCACGGCGGCGATGACGACGCAGACGGCGAGCACGAACAGCCGGTAGGCCGAGTAGCTGAAGACGCTGGAGATCGGCACCGACCAGTCGAGCACCGGCGGGATCGGCACCGAGTGGAAGTCGTTGCCGAGAAGCAGCGAGCGGCCCTCCTCGAACAGCAGGATCAGCGCAAACGTCAAAAGCACCTGGTCGAGGTGGGCGCGGTCATAGAAACGGCGGATCAGCACGCGCTCGAGCACCGCCCCGAAGACGGCACCGACCGCTACCGCGAGTGGCAGCGCGATCCACAGCGAGCCGGTGGCGGCGCCGACGGCGTAGGCGAGGTAGGCGCCGACCATCGTCAGGCTGCCATGGGCGAGGTTGATGACGCCCATGATGCCGAAGACGAGCGTCAGCCCGCTCGCCACGAGGAACAGCAGCAGCCCGTACTGCAGACCGTTCAAAACCTGGGTCAGCAGCGTCGCCGGGTCCATCGTTCATCCGTCGTCGGGGGAGGGCGGAAGCAGTCGGGCGGAAAACGAGCGGGCGGGGAAGGGCCCCGCCCGCCGGAAGCATCTCGTGAGAAGCGCGGCTCAGGTCATGGAACAGCCGACGCCCGGATCGGCGAGCGCCGCGACGGCGACGCCGTCGACCATGTTCATGCCGTTCTTCACCACGCGCCGGTAGATGTTGTGCACCGGATTGTGTGAGGGCGAAAGCGTCATCGGCCCGCGCGGGCTGTCGAGCTTGGCACTCGCGATCGCCTTGTGCAGGGCGTCGGTCTGGTCGAAGTCGCCCTCGACCGCCTCGAGCCCGGCGGCGAGCAGCTGCCCGGCGTCGTAGCCCTGGACGGCATAGACGTCCGCCTCGCGGCCGGCCTTCTCCTTGAAGGCGGCGCGGAAGGCGTTGTCGGTCGGCGTGTTGAGGCCGTCGGCATAATGCAGGCCGGTGATGAGGCCGTCGGCGACGCTGCCGAGCGCGCCGAGCGTGCCGTCGGTGGCGAAGCCGGAGGCGATCAGCGGCAGCTTGTCCTTCAGGCCCGCGGCCGCATAGTCCTTGATGAACTGCACGGCGCCGCCGCCGGCATAGAAGGCGCCGACCGCGTCGACGCCGAGGCCGGGCAACTGCGCCAGGATCGGCTGGAAGTTCGTCTCCGGGAACGGCACGGTCAGCACCTGCACGACCTCGGCGCCCTTCTCCTTGGCACCCTGCTCGAAGCCCGCCGCCGATTCCTTGCCGGCCGCGTAGTCCCACGTCAGATAGGCGAGCTTCTTGTAGCCGGCGTCGGCGGCGATTCGGCCGCAGCCATAGGCGGGCTGCCAGTTGGAGAACGATGAGCGGAAGATGTTCGGCGCGCACTGCGCGCCCGTCGCCGCACCCGCACCGGCGTTCGGGATGATCAGGAGCGTGCCGGATTCGCGCGCCACCTGCAGCATGCCCATCAGCACGCCCGAGTGGACGGTGCCGACGACGACGTCGACCATGTCGCGGTCGACGAGGCGCTTCATGTTCTCCGGGCCCTTGGCCGGATTGGATTCGTCGTCGAGCTTGATGATCTCGAGCGCCCGGCCGCCGAGCACGCCGCCCTTCTGGGCGATCAGCAGCTCGAAGGCGGCGGTGATGTTCTCGCCGAGCTGCGCGAAGGTGCCCGAATAGGGCAGCATCAGCCCGACCTTCAGGGGGGCGCCCTGCGCACGGGCGATGTTGAAGCGGCCGAGCAACGGCAGCGTCGCGGCGGCACCGAGGCCGGCGATGACGGCGCGGCGCGACGGCCGCAGGAGGCGGGCAGCTTTGCCCTTCGGCGGAGTGGCTTCGGTCTTTTCGGTCACGGCGTCCCTCCCTCAGGTTTCGATGCGGCGGCCGTTCAAGCGCGGCCGTCCGTCAACCTGCGGGACCAAGCGCCCCGCGATCGGCCGAGATGGTCGGCCGCGAGGTGCGTTCGCGTCAAGGGAGCATGCGCCGTCCGGCACGAGATCGGCGTGCAGCTCAGCGCGCGTCGCGTTTCGCCTGCGAGACGCTTGCCGCCTTGCGGAGCCGGCCGCGCTCCATCGGGCGGATGAGGCTGTCGACGCGCTGGTTGGCGATGTCGCGCATGCCCTTGTGGGCGTGGCGGGAGTTGTGGGCGTGGCCGTCGTGCTCGCCGCTCGCCTGCCGCAAGGCCAGCGCCTTCTTCGCGTTGGAGACGAGGGCGACGCTCGCGGCCATGCGACGGCGGCGCTCACTTTCGCTGTTCAGGCGGCGCACCGCCATCGCAAGCACGGCGAGCTTGGTGCGCGAGCCCTCGTCGGCGCTCGCCGGTGTGGCGCCGCGGGGCGCTGCCTTGCCGCGCATCTCGCGGCGGCGGTGGCCGGCCAGGGTCTGCGCCTTGTCGCGGCGTGCGCGCACCAGCTTCACGAGCTTGGCGAGCTCCTGGTCGGTCAGCGCCTGCAGGGCCGGGTGGTGCGACTTCTCGACGAGGTCGCGCTCCTCGGCGTCGAGCGCCCGGGCTTCTTCTTTCTGGGTGATGGCCATCGGTTAAATCCTGCTTCGCTATCGAAAAAAAACTGTCATGAGCCGGCGCCGCTGCATCACCGCGGGCCATGGCCCGTGATCAATCGCATGGCGGCCGGTCGCGGGAGGGCGCCGCCCGCGCCTTCAGACGTGCTGGCCGCCGTTGATGTGGATTTCGGCGCCGCTGACGTAGCTCGAGGCGTCGGTGCAGAGATAGAAGATCGTGTCCGCCACCTCCGCCGGCTTGCCGAGCCGGCGCAGCGGGATGTCGCCGACCATCAGCTCGGTGCCCGGCGACAGGATCGCCGTGTCGATCTCGCCCGGCGCGATGGCGTTGACGCGGATGCCGTGCGGGCCGAAATCGGCCGCCATCTCGCGCGTCAGGGCCGCCAGCGCCGCCTTCGAGGTCGAATAGGCGGTGCCGGCGAAGGGATGCACCCGGCCGCCGGCGATCGACGTGACGTTGACCACCGAGCCGCGGGCCGCCGCGAGCTCGGGAAACAGCCCGCGCGCCAGCATGATCGGCGCGAAGAAGTTCACCTGGAACACCGCCTGCCACACCGACATCGGCGTCGAGCGGGAATCGAGCCGGCTGCCGCCGTCGCCCTTCGGGGAGATGCCGGCATTGTTGACCAGCGCGTCGAGCCGGCAGGCCGTGCCGAGGCGCCGGCGGATCTCTTCCACCGCGTCGAGGAGGTCTTCCGGGTCGGCGAGATCGACCTGAATGTGATCGTCCTCGCCCGCCGGCCAAGGGCATTTGTCGGAGAACGGCTGGCGCGAGCAGGTGATCACCCGCCACCCGGCGGCGGAAAAGCGCTTGACGGTGGCGTGGCCGATGCCGCGGCTGGCGCCGGTCAGCACCAGCGTCGGCCGAGGCGCGGGCACTGGTGTGGACGTCGTCATCGGGCACATCTCTCCGCGTTCAGCCTTTCCTCGGGGCCGCAGCTAGCGCCAACTTGGCCCCCGCCACAAGCCCGCACCCCGGCGATCGGCCCGCCGCCCGGCATTCGTCGCCGCTGCATTCCCGGCCTTTTGGCATCGTTGGAGCCTGGCATCATCTCAGATTGGCGTCCTCGGAGATTGGCGTCCTCGGAGATTGGAAGGACTCCAACTTGCGAATGGTTCGCATTGTTGTTGCGTCCGGCGTCGTGGCGGTCTACGACTTTTCCGTCGGCCGAGAGCAGCGCCTGCCGGAAGGGCAGGGCGCAACGGCCGGGACGGAACGCCGGAGCGCCTTCTCCATGATGGTCTGCCACTGCAACAGGCTGACGGACGACGTGCTGCGCGATGCCGCGGCGGACCTGGCGCTGGAGCCGGGCCGGAGCGTCATCACCCCCGGCGCCGTCTTCCGCGTCGCCGGTTGCCGGCCCCGCTGCGGCGGCTGCTTCCCGCTCGTCGTCGAGGTGCTGCACGGCGCCACCCGCGGCCTGCCCACCGTCCTCGATCCGAACGAGCGTCCCGCTGCGGCGCATGCGCACGCCTGTGCCGACTGCCCGCGCGCCGAACACGAGCGCAGCCGGGTCGCCGCCCAGGTGCCGGAATCCCCGGCCCAGGCGATCGTGCCGCTGCCCGCTTTGCCGCTGCCCGCTTTGCCACTGCCCGCTGTCGCGTTGCCGACGATGCTGCGCCCCGCGCCGCTCGCCCTGCACGGTCCGCTGCCGGCGGTCGCCGCGGCTCTCGGCCGGGCCGGTTGATCTTTTAGGAATTAGAATTAATATAACCTCATTGATGCGCGCCGCGTCGGCGCACGCATGAGGAGAATTTCCGGTGAAGGGCGATCCCGAAGTCCTGGATATGTTGAACCGCGCGCTGAAGCACGAGCTCGCCGCGATCAACCAGTATTGGCTGCACTACCGCCTGCTCGACGACTGGGGCTTCACCAAGTACGCCAAGAAGGAGCGGGAAGAGTCAATCGAGGAGATGCAGCACGCCGACAAGCTCGTCACGCGCATCATTTTCCTCGAAGGCCACCCGAACCTGCAGACGCTGGACGTCCTGCGCATCGGCCAGAACATCAAGGAAGTGCTCGAGTGTGACCTCGCGGCGGAGTATTCCGCCCGCAAGCTCTACACGGAAGCGCGCGAGCTCTGCCGCGACAAGCGCGACTACGTGACGATGGAGCTGTTCGAGGACCTGCTCGAGGACGAAGAGCACCACATCGACTTCATCGAGACGCAGCTGCAGCTGATGGAGCAGATCGGCATCCAGAACTACGGCCAGCTGAACGCCGGCTCCGCCGACGAGGCCAGCTGACCGCGCGCGTCTTTCGCGAGCCTCGCCCGGCCACCGGCCGGGTGACGCGCTCCGCCACGGGCCGCCCGCCGGCCACCCTCTCGACGGCGTCCGCGATCTGCTAGGGTCGCGGGCGCCGTTCCCGTTTCCGGGCTGCCCCGATGACCGTTCAGACCGCCGCCGCGCCGAAGCCCGCCGCCCCCACACCTGGGCGCCTGCCGCCGCCGTTCCGCCCGCCCTACGCCAACGACGATGGCGCGCTCGTCGCCCGCCTGGCGACCGAGGCGCGCTTCGAGCCGGCGGCCGAGCAGGCGGTCGAGGCCGATGCGATGCGCCTCGTCACCGGCATCCGCAAGGCCCAGGGCTCGCTCGGCGGGGTCGAGGATTTTCTGCGCGAGTATGGGCTCTCGACCCGCGAGGGCCTCGCCTTGATGGTGCTCGCCGAGGCGCTGCTGCGCGTGCCCGACGCCGAGACCGCCGACCGCCTGATCGAGGACAAGCTCGCCGCCGCCCAGTTCGAGGCGCGCGAGACGAAGACGACGGATAGCTGGCTCGTCTCCGCCTCCACCTGGGCGCTCGCCACCGCTGCCCGCCTTGTCCACCCCGGCGAGACGCCCGCCTCCGTGCTCGCCGGCCTCATCCGCCGCATCGGCTCGCCGGCGGTGCGGGGTGCGGCCCGCCAGGCGATGCGCATCCTCGGCCACCAGTTCGTGCTCGGCGAGACGATCGGCGACGCCCTCGGGCGCGCCCGCTCGTCCGAGGCGAAGGGCTACCGCCACTCCTACGACATGCTCGGCGAGGGCGCCCGCACGGCCGCCGATGCAGAGCGCTACTTCCGCTCCTATGCCGACGCCATCGCCGCGATCGGTGCCAAGGCCGGCCGCAAGGCGCTTCCGGATCGCCCGGGCATCTCGGTGAAGCTCTCGGCCCTGCACCCGCGCTACGAGGCGGTGCAAGAGGCGCGGGTGCTGGCCGAACTGCCCGGCCGCTTCCTCGAGCTCGCCCGCCTCGCCAAGACCCACGACCTCAATTTGACGATCGACGCCGAGGAGGCCGACCGCCTCGAGCTGTCGCTCGACGTCATCGCCCGCGTCGCGGCCGACCCGTCGCTCGCCGGCTGGGACGGCTTCGGCCTCGCCGTGCAGGCCTACCAGAAGCGCGCGGTGGCCGTCGTCGACTGGATGGACGAACTCGCCCGCGGCCTCGGCCGCCGCTTCATGGTCCGCCTCGTCAAGGGCGCCTACTGGGACACCGAGGTGAAGCGCGCCCAGGAGCGCGGCCTCGCCGACTATCCGGTCTTCACCCGGAAGCCGGCGACGGATCTCTCCTACCTCGCCTGCGCCCGCCGCCTCGTCGCCACCCGCGGCCGGCTCTACCCGCAGTTCGCCACCCACAACGCGTTGACGGTCGCCGAGGTGCGCACCATCGCCGCCGGCACGCCTTACGAGTTTCAGCGCCTGCATGGCATGGGCGAGGCGCTCTACGAGATCGTCACCGAGAAGGACGGCATCCCCTGCCGCATCTACGCGCCGGTCGGCGGCCACCGCGACCTGCTCGCCTATCTCGTCCGCCGGCTTCTCGAAAACGGCGCCAACTCCTCCTTCGTCTCCGCCGTCGGCGACCCGAGCGTGCCGGTCGACAAGCTGATCGAGCGGGCCGTCGGCGCACTGTCCGGCGGCGCCCTCGCCCGCCACCCGCGCATCCCGCTGCCGGCCGCCCTCTACGCGCCGGAGCGGCGCAACTCCGCCGGCCTCGAATTCGGCTGCGCCGCCGAGCGCGAGGCGCTCGCCACCGCCGTCGCCCGCCTCGCCACGCCGGTGGTCGACGCCCAACCGCTCGTCGACGGCGCTGCCGGCACAGGCACGCCGCGCGACGTCGTCAGCCCCACCGACGGGCGCACCATCGTCGGCACCGTCACGGAGGCGTCCGAGGCCACCGCCCGGTCCGCCATGGAGGCCGCCGCCCTCGGCTTCCGCGCCTGGAGCGCCACGCCGGTGCCGGACCGCGCGAGCGCCCTGGAGCGCGCCGCGGACCTGCTCGAATCCCGCCGCGACCGCTTCATCGCCCTCGCCGCGCTGGAGGCCGGCAAGACCCTTCCCGACGGCGTCGCCGAGGTGCGCGAGGCGGCCGACTTCTGCCGCTACTACGCCGCCCGCGCCCGCGAGACCCTCGCCCCGGAGCACGTCATGCCCGGACCGACCGGCGAGGACGACCGCCTGCATCACCGCGGCCGCGGCGTCTTCGTGGCGATCTCGCCGTGGAATTTTCCGCTGGCGATCTTCCTCGGCCAGGTCTCGGCGGCGCTGGTCGCCGGCAACGCCGTCGTGGCGAAGCCCGCCGAGCAGACGCCGCTGATCGCCTTCGAGGCGGTGAAGCTCCTGCACGAGGCGGGCGTGCCTGTCTCCGCCCTGCAGTTCGTTCCCGGCGACGGCCGCGTCGGTGCGGCGCTGGTCGCCGACCCGCGCGTCGCCGGCGTCGTCTTCACCGGCTCGACCGAGACGGCGCGGGCCATCAACCGCGCGCTCGCCGCCAAGGACGGGCCGATCGTGCCGCTGATCGCCGAGACCGGCGGCATCAACGCGATGATCGTCGACGCCACCGCGCTGCCCGAGCAGGTCGCCGACGACGTCGTCATGTCGGCCTTCCGCTCCGCCGGCCAGCGTTGCTCGGCGCTCCGCATCCTCTACGTGCAGGAGGATGTCGCCGACCGGATGATCGAGATGATCACCGGCGCCGCTGCCGAGCTCACCCTCGGCGACCCCCGCGACCCCGCCACCGACGTCGGCCCGGTCATCGACCGCGAGGCCGCCGACGGCCTCACCGCCCACATCGTCGCCATGCGCAGCCGGGCGAAGGTGCTGTTCGAGGGCGCGGCCCCCGGCGGCGCTCTGACGGGCGGCCACTGGGTCCCGCCGACGGTGATCGAGCTTGCCGACGGCAAGGAACTCACCCGCGAGGTGTTCGGCCCGGTGCTGCACGTCGTCCGCTACAAGCCGCGCGACCTCGACCGCGTCGTCGAGGCGATCGCCGCCACCGGCTACGGGCTGACGCTCGGCATCCACACCCGCATCGACGAGACGGTCGAGCGCGTCGTCGCCCGCCTCGACACCGGCAACGTCTACGTCAACCGCAACATGATCGGCGCCGTCGTCGGCACCCAGCCCTTCGGCGGTTCCGGCCTCTCCGGCACCGGCCCGAAGGCCGGCGGCCCGGCCTATCTCACCCGCTTCGTGCTGGAGCAGGTCGTCTCCATCAACACCGCCGCCGCCGGCGGCAACGCGACGCTGATCGCCATGGGCGAGAACTGAGGGGGAGCGCGCCCATCCCCCGCCAACGGGAGGGAACCTGTCCGATATCGTGGTAGTCGGGCCACAACCCTCTCCCCGTCATGCCCCGGCTCGACCGGGGTATCCATCACACGGGAATCGCTAGGTTTTTCGCGCTGAATGGATCGCCCGGTCGAGCCGGGCGATGACGGAACGAGAGGGGGTGCACCTCGCGCAGTCGCATAGGCCGGGCGCTCCGCCGTCATTCCGCGCGCGGCACGATGCGGGCGAGCTCCGGCCCGATCTCCCGGCGCCGTGCCATCAGGTCGTGGTCCGCCTGCAGCCCGAGGAAGAACCCTTCCGAGAGGCCGAAATAGCGGGTGAGGCGCAGGTCGGTGTCGGCGGTGACGGAGCGCTTGCCGAGCACGATCTCGTTCACCCGCCGCGGCGGCACCCCGATCGCCCGCGCCAGCGCGTTCTGGCTGAGCCCCATCGGCTCGAGGAACTCCAGGAGCAGGATGTCGCCGGGGTGAGGGTTGGGGAGCAGGTCCGCCTCAGCCGTGATAGTCGACGATTTCGACATCGCTCGCGCCTCCTTCACTCCAGACGAAGCAGATTCGCCACTGATCATCGATGCGGGTCGAGTGCTGCCCCTTCCGGCCGCCACGAAGGGCCTCCAGGCGGTTGCCGGGCGGAACCCGCAGGTCCTCGAGACGCTGCGCCTGATTGAGCAGAAGAAGCTTCCGCAGGGCGGCAGCCTGGATGTCCGGAGGAAGGTTGCGGCTGCGCTGGCCATTCCAGACAACCGCCGTCTCCCTGTTGCCGAAGCCGCGGATCACGGTCGCGCTCCCACCCCATCGGGGCTATAACGCATCGCGTCATAGTCTTCCACCGCCACGCTCCTTCCACAGCCTTTCCCGCTTTCCCCGCTGACATCGCCGCCTCGTCCGGCGATGGTGCCCCTTCCGTCCGCCAGGAACGCTCCGCCATGACGAAATTCTCTCCGGCTCCGGCCGCCGCGCTCGGCCCGGTCGCGGACTTCCTCGCCGCGATCACCGCCGAGGAGCCCGATCCGGACGCGTTGCGCGCGACGGTCGCCGGTGCCGAAGCCCTGTCGGCGCCGGTGCTCGCCATCCTCGACGTCGTCGTCACCGGCGAGCCCCTCGACGAGGACGACGCCCGCTTCGTCTTCTTCGGCATGCACGTCATGGCCGCGGCGCGGCGGACCGAGCTGTGGGCACCGCTGCTGGCTTCTCTCGCCCGCCCGGGCGAGGAGCTCGACGACGTCTTCGGCGACGCCGTCACCGAGACCTTTCCGGCGATCCTGATGGCGGTGTTCGACGGCGATCTCGCGCCGGCGCGCCGGCTGCTCCTCGACCATGCCGCCGACGGATCGGTCCGCTGGGTCGTCGCCGAGGTCGTCGCGCAGCTGGCGGTGGACGGGCGCCTCGACCGCGACACGGTGGTGGCGCTGCTGCGCGCCATGCCGCCGACGATCGACAAGGATGACGAGGGCGCCTGGCTCGGCTGGCACGAGGCGGTGCTCCGGCTGCGCGCCGCCGAACTGGTCCCGCTCGCCCGCACCCTGTGGGTGATGAGCAAGACCGGTCTCGCACCGGTCGAGATCGCCGGCCTGAGGCCCGACTTCGCTGCGCTGGAGGCCGATCCGGCGTCACCGCCACCGGAAACCACCCGGCCGCTCGCGCCGCTCGACGACCCCGCCGTCGCCTTCGAGTTCGGTCTGCAGACCGATCCGGCCGCCGAGGTCGTCCTCGATCCCGACGAGATGATGTGGCTGGCCGAGTTCCTCACGTCACCGGCGTGCCGGCCGACGGCGATGGACGTCGAGATGATCGACGGCTTCCTGTCCGGCCTCGTCGCCGGGCCGGGCGACCTCGAACTGCCATCGGCGGTGCGCGAGATCCTCGACGGCGGCTTCGCGCCCGGCGCGAAGGTCGCCAGGGCCGATCGTGTGCGCTGCGAGGACCTCATCGAGCGGTGGCGGCAGACGATCGCCTTGCGCCTCGACGCTGACGCGCCGCACCAGCCGTTCTTCCTGCCGGTGGAGGCTTTCGAGCCGCAGGTCGATCCCGCGGGCGCGTCGATCGAGCGCTTTCCCGGCGAGGCGTGGGCGTCCGGCTTCGTCTTCGCGACCCGCCATTTCCAGCCGGACTGGAACCAGGCGCTGCAGACGAGCGAGGACGTCCAGGCCCTGATGGCGCCGCTGAGCGCCCTCCTCGCCGATCCCGAACGCCGCGCCGAGATGGGCCTCGACGCCGAGACCCTGCGGCAGGTGCACGAGGACCTGTCGGTCTCGCTCGCCGGCCTTTACGGCTACTGGCGCGAGGTCGAGGAAGAAGCCGCCGACCGCCGCGCGTCGGCCCGCGGCGCCAAGGTCGGCCGCAACGACCCCTGCCCCTGCGGCAGCGGCAAGAAATACAAGCGCTGCTGCGGCGCGGCAGCGTGAGGGAGGCGGGTCAGGCGGCGCGGTAGAAGACCACCTGCGCCGCCGGGACCAACTGCTGCAGGATGTCGAAGTCCCGCAGGTTCGCCGTCAGCAGCGCAGCCCCCTGGTCGCGCGCCTGCACCGATCAGAGCTCCACGTCGGCGGGGACGCTTCCCTTCAGGGCGAGTAGCCGGTCGCCATAGTCGTCCTCGAGGGCCACCTTGGAGAGGGCATATTCGATGAGCTCGGTCCGGGAGCGGATGCCGGAGCGCCGCGTCGCCGCCTCCATCAGGAAGCTGGTGACCCGGCAACTGACGCGCACGGCCTTGTCGCCGGACAGCAGCCCGGCCTCGCCGGCCTGATCCAGCAGCTCCCTCAGGCGTGGTGATCGCCCGGACGTCGGCAATGGCTCGTCTCCCGCTCTCTGGATGACAGATTGGGTCCTCCGTCTGACAGGGACAAGCCCATGCATCGAGGAACGCTCCCGCGCTGCGCTTGACTCGCCCGCGTCATCCGGCCTCTTGGCCCTCCCATGCTGCCGATCGACGCCGTTGTCCCTGACCTCCTCGCCGCGCTCGGGCGCGAGGGTGCCGCCGTGCTGGTGGCGCCGCCGGGGGCGGGCAAGACGACGCGGGTGCCGCTGGCGCTGCTCGACGCCCCCTGGCGCGGCGATGGGCGCATCCTCGTGCTGGAGCCGCGGCGGCTCGCGGCGCGGGCGGCGGCGCGGCGGATGGCGGAGACGCTGGGCGAGGACGTCGGCCGGCGGGTCGGCTTCCGGGTGCGGATGGAGAGCCGTGTGTCGGCTGCGACCCGCATCGAGGTGGTCACCGAGGGCGTCTTCACCCGCATGATCGTCGACGACCCGTCGCTCGACGGAGTAGCCGCGGTGCTGTTCGACGAGGCGCACGAGCGCAGCCTCGACGGTGATCTGGGTCTCGCGCTGGCGATCGAGGCGCGCGGCGCGCTCAGGCCGGACCTCAGGCTGCTCGTGATGTCCGCCACCATCGACGGCGCCCGCTTCGCGGCCTTGCTCGGCGGCGGGCAGGGGGCGGCTGGCGCACCGGCCCTTGCTGCCCCGGTCATCGAGAGCCAGGGCCGCGCCTTCCCCGTCGAGACTCGCCACCGGCCGCGCGACACGCGCACCCGCCTTGGAGATGCCGTCACGGAGGCGGTGCTGGCGGCGCTGGCCGAGGAGCCGGGCTCGATCCTCGCCTTCCTGCCGGGGCAGGGCGAGATCACCCGCACCGCCGAGCGCCTCGCCGGGCGGCTGCCGGCGGACGTCGACCTCGCGCCCCTCTACGGCGCGCTCGACGGCGCCGCGCAGGACCGCGCCATCCGGCCGTCGCCGCCGGGCCGCCGCAAGGTGGTGCTGGCCACCTCGATCGCCGAGACCTCGATCACCATCGACGGCGTCCGCGTCGTCGTCGACGGCGGCCTCGCCCGCAAGCCGCGCTACGAGCCGGCGACCGGGCTGACGCGGCTCGAGACCGTGCGGGTGTCGCGGGCGGCCGCCGACCAGCGCCGCGGCCGCGCCGGTCGCACGCAGGCCGGCGTCTGCATCCGGCTGTGGGAGGCCGGCCAGACGGCCGCACTGTCCCCCCACGACCGCCCGGAGATCCTCGACAGCGACCTCTCCGGCCTTGTCCTCGACCTCGCCGCCTGGGGCGTCAGCGACCCATCGACGCTCGCCTTCCTCGAGCCGCCGCCGGCGCCGGCGTGGCGGGAGGCGGTGGACCTGCTCGTCTCCCTCGACGCCCTCGACACCACCGGCCGGCTGACGGCGGAGGGCGATGCGCTGCGCAAGCTGCCGCTGCCGCCGCGGCTCGCCCACATGCTTCACCGCGCGGCCGCCGACGGCCGCGCCGGCCTCGCCGCCGATCTCGCGGTGCTCCTGTCGGAGCGTGGCCTCGGCGGCGACGACGTCGACCTGCGCGAACGCCTGCGCCGCTTCGGTCGCGAGCGCGGAAGGCGGGCCGACGACGCCCGTCGCCTCGCGGATCGGCTCGTGTCGAGCGTCGGCGGCAAGCGGGGCGACGGCGATGTCGAGGCGGCCGGCGCGGTGCTAGCGCTCGCCTTTCCGGAGCGGCTGGCGCAAGCCCGCGGCGGCCCCGGCAAGTTCCGGCTGGCGAACGGCCGCGGTGCCGTGCTCGACCCCGCCGACGGGCTGGCGCGCGAGCCGTTCCTCGCCGTCGCCGACCTGTCGGGCTCGGCGGAAGCCGCGCGCATCCTCGCTGCGGCGCCGATCGCGCGGGCTGAAATCGAGAGTGATTTCAAGGACCGCATCGAGACAATCGAGACGATGAGCTTCGACGCCGGCAGCGGTTCGGTGCGCGGACGGCGCGTCCGCCGGCTCGACCGGCTGGTGCTGGCGGAGGAGGCGATTCCCGCCGTCGGCGAGGCCGCCACGGCGGCACTGATGACCGTGATCAAAGATCACGGTCTCGACCGGCTGCCGTGGACGCCGGCGCTGCGGCGCCTACGCGAACGGGCGGGGTTCCTGCACCGGTTTGCCGTGCCGGGATGGCCGGACGTTGCCGACGGTGCACTGGCGGCCGCCGCGGACGCCTGGCTGGCGCCCTACATCCCTGGAAAGACACGCTTTTCCGACATCCGCCCGGCGGAGCTGGAGGCGGCGTTGACGGCGCTGTTTCCGGCCGGCGGCGAACGGCTCCTCGACCGGCTGGTGCCGGAGGAGCTCGCGACGCCCGGAAACCGTTCCGTTTCAATCGATTACGGCCGCGACCCGCCGGTCGCCGCGGTGCGCGTCCAGGACCTCTTCGGCCTCGACCGCCACCCCACGGTGGCGGACGGCAAGGTGTTGATCGTGCTGGAGCTTCTGTCTCCCGCCAACCGTCCGATCCAGGTCACGTCCGACCTGCCGGGCTTTTGGCGCGGATCATGGTCGGCGGTCCGTGCCGACCTCCGCGGCCGCTATCCGAAGCACGCCTGGCCGGAGGACCCGCTGACGGCACCGCCGGTGCGGATGAACCGGCGGACCTGAGCCGGCGGAATTGAGCTGGCGGCCGATCCTTTTTTCTCGCACCTGCGAGCAGGGCTGGCGATTGGTGCTTGCTACCACCGGCCATTGCGTCACCATCGCGCGAGGCAAGAACAGGAGAACGACCATGGCCGCAGATCCGACGACGATGACCGATGTGAAGGATGTGCGGACGCTGATGATGAACGCCGAGCGCCTCGGCGCGCCGGAACTGGCGCTCGCCTGCCAGCGTCGCCTTTACGAACTTGCCGGCGTCGACATCGACGACCCGATCGAGCGCCGGCTCTGGCAGGCAGTGGCGGCCCACGAGGAGACGCTTCATCGCGAGCACGGCAAGCCGCGGCGGGCGAGCTACACCCGCCGCAAGATCGCCACCAAGGGGGCGATCGCCACCCTCACCGACTGGGCGATGGACGCGAAGGTGTCGCCCGGCTTCGAGGCACTGATGGAAAACGGCCTCGGCGAGTTCACCGGCGAGGCCGTGGTCGTCGAGTACGCCGACCACTTCCCGCCCGAGGCCGTCGCGGCGGCGAAGGCCCGCCTCGCCGCGCACGCGGTGAAGGTGCCGGAGCCGCACTGACGGCTCGCCGGAACGGACGCTGGCCTGGTCGGCAGGCCAGTTGCCGCCTCGGCCGCCTCGCCTCAGCCGATGATCAGCACGTGCAGCGCCCGCGGGCCGTGGGCGCCGAGGACGAGGGTCTGCTCGATGTCGGCGGAGCGCGACGGGCCGGTGACGAAGTTGACCGTCCGCGGCATCTCGCCCACGCCGTAGCGGGCGCGCAGGCGGGCGATGACGGTCTCGAAGTCGCCGGCGATGTCGGCGGCGTCGACGACGATGATGTGCAGGTCCGGCAGGAAGTTCAGCGTCGTCGGGTTGTCGGGGCCGGAGACGAGCATCGTCGTGCCGGTCTCGGCCACGGCGGCGAGCGCGTGCGAGACGGCCGCGAGGTCGGCGCCGAAGGAGCGGCCGCGCGACACCGCGAGCGTCGGCACTTCGCCCCACGGCATCGCGGCGAGCCGCGGGTCGTCGCCGATGCGGATCGCCGCCGGCAGGTTGCGGTCACGCAGCACGGCGGCCACCGCCGCCGGCACCTCTGCTGCCTCCGGCAGGCGCTCCACGGTCGCCATCACGCCCTTCAGGCGGTTCACATAGAGGTCGATCTGCTCGGCCGGCGAGATGTGGCCGCGCGCCGGCACGATTCCGGCGCGATGCGCCGCGAGCCGGTCGGCGATGGCGGCGCGGCGGCCGGGATCGCGACTGTCGACGCCCAGCGCCGCGCGCACGCGGCCGAGCACGGCGTCGCGGGCCGAGGGACCGCCGCTCATCGCCGCCGCTCCCCGGACGCCCACAGGTCCTGGAAGGTGCGCCCCTCGGGGGCCGCCATGTCGCGATGCGCCGTCCAGCCGGCCGCGAGCGGCAGCGAAGTGAAGCGACCCTTGCGCCTCCCGAACAGCCCGAGCGCGCGCGCGGCGAGGCCGGTCAAGAACCGATAGAGGACGGGGCGGCGGGCGAGGAAGGCCCAGAGCCCGAGGCCGGCGCGCATCGTCCCCGGCTGCAGATGGCGCTCGAACTCGCGCTCGCGCCAGTGACGCATCATCTTCGGCAGCGGGATCTGCATCGGGCAGACCGCCTCGCAGCGCCCGCAGAAGGTCGAGGCGTTCGGCAGGTGGGCGGATTTTTCGATGCCGATGAGCGCCGGTGTCAGCACCGCCCCCATCGGGCCGGGATAGACCCAGCCATAGGCGTGGCCGCCGATGGCGCCATAGACCGGGCAGTGGTTCATGCAGGCGCCGCAGCGGATGCAGCGCAGCATGTCCTGGAACTCCGAGCCGAGCATCGCCGAGCGGCCGTTGTCGAGGAGCACGACGTGGTACTCCTCCGGCCCGTCCGGATCGCCCGGCCGGCGCGGGCCGGTCGACAGCGTCGTGTAGACGCTCATCTCCTGGCCGGTGGCGGAGCGGGCGAGGATGCGGACGATCTGGGCGACGTCCTCGAGCGTCGGCACGAGCTTTTCGATCGAGGCGACGACGATGTGGACGCGCGGCAGGATCTGCGTCAGGTCGCCGTTGCCCTCGTTCGTGACGATGATCGACGTGCCGGTCTCGGCGACGAGGAAGTTCGCCCCGGTGATGCCGACGTCGGCGGTGAGGAAGCGCTCGCGCAGCACGCCGCGGGCTTCCGCGAGCAGCGTCGGCGCCTCTTCCAGCGGCCGGTCCGGATCGAGGTGGGTGTGGACGCGGCGGAAGTCGTCGGCGATCTGCGCCCGCGTCAGGTGGACGGCCGGCGCGATGATGTGGCTCGGGTGCTCGCCGCGCAGCTGGATGATGTATTCGCCGAGATCGGTCTCCACCGGCGTGATGCCGTTGGCGGAGAGGTGGTCGTTGAGGCCGATCTCCTCCGTCACCATCGACTTGCCCTTGGTGACGGTCCTGGCGCCGGCGGCCTGGCAGATGCCGAGGACGATGTCGCGGGCGGCGGCGGCATCGACCGCCCAGTGCACCTTGGCGCCGGCCTCGGTCGCCTTCTTCTCGTAGGCCTCGAGATAGAGGTCGAGGTTCTCGAGCACGTGGTCCTTGATGGCGCGGCCGGAGGCGCGCAGCGCGTCGAACTCCGGCAGGGCGGCGGCGGCGTCGCGGCGCTTCACCACGAAGCCGCGCTCGACCATGCCGAGCGCCTGCTGCAGGTTCGGGTCGACGAGCGCCTCGGCGGCGTTCTGCTTGAAGCGGGGGGAGGTGGTCTGCATGGGCCTTGCCCGTCTCCTTGCCGCCGTCAGCGCAACCAGGCGGCGATGGCGGGATCGCGCCGTCGCTCGTCCTCGAACACCCAGACCATGCGGTCGATGAACCACAGCTTGCCGAGATAGCACACCGCCGCACCGGCGACCGTCCAGCCCCAATCGTTCACCGCCGCGCCATAGATCGCCGCGCCGAAGCCGATGGAGGAGGCGCCGGCGGCGAACCGCGCAGCCGTGCGGTGCTCGGGATCGAGGGGGCGGGCGCTGTCGAGCCAGAGCTGCTCGCCGAGAACGGCGCGCGACGTCCAGCTCCGCGTCGAGGCCGGCGGCGGGAACAGGCGCGGGTTGAGCCAAAGCCAGGCGGCGACAATCGCCCCCGGGAGGAGCGCCCACCAGCCGAGCGACGTGTGGCTCCAGATCGCCGCGAGCAGGACGGGCAAGGTCGCCATCCGCGTCCAGACGCTCCACGGATTGGCATGGCGCGCCCAGGTGCCCTCGTCCATGCGGAACAGGGCAGCGATGAGGTGGGCGGGGGCGGTCATGGGCGGCGGGCCTTCGTTGGACCAGCTAGCGCTTCGGGGCGCCGATTGCCGGGCCGTCGGCCATGCCGGCGAGCACCTCGGCGACGTGGCGGACCTCGATCGCGCTGCCGTCGCGGGCGAGCTTGCCGGCCATGTTGAGGAGGCAGCCGAGGTCGCCGGCGATGAGCGTGCCGGCGCCGCTCTCGCGGATCGCCTCCGCCTTGCGGCCGACGATGGCGGCAGAGACGTCGGGATACTTGACGCAGAAGGTGCCGCCGAAGCCGCAGCAGACGTCGGCGTCGCGCAGCTCCGTCAGGGCGAGGCCGGCGACGCTGTCGAGCAGCCGGCGCGGCTGCGCCCGCACGCCGAGCTCGCGCAGGCCGGAACAGCTGTCGTGGTAGGTGACCGAGCCGTCGAAGTGGGCCTCGACCGCCGTCACCTTCAGCACGTCGACGAGAAAGCTCGTCAGCTCGTGCGTCTTCGCCGCGAGCGCCTCGGCGCGGCCGTGCCAGGCGGGATCGCCCGCAAACAGGCTCGGATAGTGGTGGGAGATCATGCCGGCGCAGGAGCCGGACGGGGCGACGACATAGTCGAAGCCCTCGAAGGCGGCGATCACCTGCTCGGCGATAGCGCGCGCATCGGCGCGGTCGCCGGAGTTGAACGCCGGCTGGCCGCAGCAGGTCTGGGCGCGCGGTACCTCCACCCGGCAACCGGCGTCCTCCAGGAGCTTCACCGTGGCGAAGCCGACCGTCGGGCGGAACAGGTCGACGAGGCAGGTGACGAACAGGCCGACGCGAGGTCCTTGCGTGGACACGTTCGGGCCGGTGGTGGCGGGGGCCGGACGTCCGGCTGCGGGCACGGTGAACTCCTGCGACTGCGACCGGTCGATACCGGATCACGAACGGTAGCAGATCGCGGCGGGGGATGGCGATGCGACGGGTGTGGCGTGTTTCGTGCGCGACGGCATTCGCCGGGATCGCGGCCCCCCTCCCTACCCTCCCCCGCGAGGGGGAGGGTAGGGAGGGGGGGCGCGAGCGGGACGTCAGCGTGAGGCCGACTCCAACCCCGTGCCGTTCACGCGACCGTGGCGAGGGCGACGTGTGGCGTCGCCGCCCGGGCCGCGAGCCGCGCACGCAGCGCCTGCGGCAGCTGGCGGGCGGATTTTATGCGGGGCGCCGCAATCTCGGCGATTGTCGCGCCGGTGTCGCCGTAGAGCGCCTCGTAGTCGGCGAAATTGTCGAAGCGTCGGCGGGTGACGGTGTCGAGGAAGGTCTCGGCCGGCACGCCCTCGGCGAGGACGAGGGAATGGTCGTCGAGTTCGACGTGGAAGTAGGTGAAGCGCTCGGGCATCGCCGTCTCGCGGACGATGGAGGTGCCGTTGACGAGCGCGCCGGCCTGGACGAGGACGCCGTCGAGGACGAGGGCGTGATCCGGCGAGACGAGGAGGTCGCGCGCGGGCAGGTCGTCGCCGAAGGCCCCGGCGGTGATGCGGACGGGGAAAGTGCGGAGCCGGTCGGCGAAGACCGACACGACGCTCTGCGCGCCGACCCAGCGCACCGGGACCGTACGGCCGTCGGCGGTGAGCACCAGGTCGCCGATGGCGAGCGCCTCCACGGCGGTTTCGCCCGCAGGCGTTGCGATCATGGTGCCGGCGAGGAAGCAGACAGTGAACACGCCGGTCGTGTAGTTCAGCGTCTGGCCGGCGAGATCGGCGCTGCTGGAATACAGAAACTGAAGGTCCGTGACCGGCCCCTCGTCCGTATAGCCGGTGTAGGTTTCCGCACTTCCACCATTCAGGTCTATCAAGTCACCCGGCGTAAAGTCGCCGGCCCCAGGACCATCCTGATTCGTCAGCGTCTGGAAATCGGTATTCTCGAAGGGTCCGCCGATGATCGTGAAGATACCATTTGCAACAGAGCCAGTATAGAAATACTGAGCAAAGTAAGAAGCCATCTCTACCCCCATGGGTCAAGCCGGATGTGATCCGCTGTCAACACTGGGCGGGTCCCGGTCACATGTAAGCCGGATCGCTGCGCCCTGACGGACGCAGACTCACCCTGAACTCGAGTATTAGAGCGTTCGGCGATCGGTGGGAAGCCTTGGGTTCGTTGAAAACCGATCCGGAATCATGAGCTTTAGCCGACCCTGGCGGCGCTCGGCTCGTCGCGGATCGGGCCCGGGGTGTGGGGAGGCGTCCCGCCGCCGCCCCGTAGCGACCGCGGCAGCTGGCGGGCGGATTTTATGCGGGGCGCCGCAATCTCGGCGATCGTCGCGCCGGTGTCGCCGTAGAGTTCCACATACTCCGCCCAGTTGTCGAAGCGGCGGCGGGTGACGGTGTCGAGGAAGGTCTCCGCCGGGACGCCCTCGGCGAGGATCAGGGCGTGGTCCTCGAGTTCGACGTGGAAGTAGGTGAAGCGCTCGGGCATTGCGGTTTCGCGGACGATGGTGGTGCCGTTGACGAGGGCGCCGGCCTGGACGAGGAGGCCGTCGAGGAAGAGGGCGTGGTCGGGCGAGACGCGGAGGTCGCGGACGGGCAGGTTCTGCCCGAGGGCGCCGGCGGTGATGCGGACCGGGAACGAGCGCAGCGGGTCGGCGAAGACGGAGACGATGGTCTGCACGCCGATCCAGCGAATGGCCGCGGTGCGGCCGCTCGCCGTCCGCACGAGATCGCCGATGGCAAGAGTTTCCACGGGTTCCTCGCCGCCCGGCGTTGCGATGCCGGTGCCTGCGAGGAAGCAGACGGAAAATGCGCCAGTATTGTAGAAAGTCGGGAAGGTGAGCGGGCCAGGGCTATTCGTCAACAGATATATGTCGGACCCTAACTGTCCAATCCAGCCTAAATCACAGTATCCGATATATTCAAAGTTGAATGTGTTACTTCCAAATGTGACTGATATTGTAGATCCTTCTGTAAAGTCTCCTGTTGATGTAACGCTAGCAGACTCAAAAGTTCCGCTGGTCAGTATCTGCTGTGCGCTCTGACTTATCGTAATCTCAACATTATAAGATGATACAAATACAGCCATTTCAGTTCCCCCGGAGCATGGCTTGCGTACGGCGTCGATCATGCGTCGACTCCCGGCGCGTCGCCCTGTGGCGGTCTGCCACACAGACGCAGCGCGTGTGCGGATCTCCTTTTTTCCGTGGCGGGCTGGCCCGTGCCGGCGGCGCGGCCGAATGAGCGCGGGGCTCTGTGTCTCGCGATCCGGCGGGAGGTCATCTGTGCGAGGCAGCTCCGGCGAGGCCCGCCCGGCGGGTTCCTCTTCGCGCAAGACGTCACCGGCCGATGTGCCGGGCGGCAGCTGTTGCCACCACAGCGCTCCCGCCGCCGCGGCGTCTCGGCTATGGTCCGTGTTGGGCCGGCGGGAGTAGTGGTATCGGCGATGGCGGCGGGGGATCGGATGGACGGGCCGGCACAGGGCGAGGCGCCGCGGTTTCAGGTGCATCCATTGCGGGCGGCGGTGCTCGGCGAGGTGCATGCGCGGCCGTTCCAGCTGATCGAGCCGCCGCGCACGGTGCTGCATCTCGCCTTCCTCACCGACGCCGCCGGCATCGCCGCCGAGCGCGTGCTGCTCGCCGAAATGTCGACGCGGCTCGGGCTGCCGGGGCCGGGGCCGGAGGCGCGCCACGTCGCCATCCCGGTGCTCGGCGGCACGCTGCGCTGGGAGCAGCACACGGAATTCTCCACCTGGACCTTCGACGTGCACTGGAGCGCGCGGTCGCTGCCGCCGCACCCCTTCGGCCCCGGCTTCCGCCAGCCGGGACCGTTGATGGTGGCGACGCGGCTCGACTTGCTGCCGGAACCGGCGGACCTGAACGTCGCGCTCGCCGATTTCGACCCGGTCAGCCTGTGCGTGGTGCGTGTCGTCGACGGGAACGCCATCGCCGCCACCGATTTCCGCGAGGACGCCGACGGCTTCACCCGCTACCGGCTGTTCGATCGCGGCCTCGCCCCGGCGCGCGCCGGCGCCACCGTGCAGCGGCTGCTCGAGATCGAGACCTATCGCACGCTCGCCTTGCTCGGGCTGCCGGAAGCGCAGCGGCTTGGCCCGTCGGTGCGCCGCATCGAGGAGGGGCTGGGGCACGCCTCGGCGGCGATGCGCGAGAGCAAGGGCCTCGAGGACGACCGCCGCCTCCTCGACGAGCTCAGCGAGTATGCCGCCGCGCTGGAGGCCGACGTCGCCGCCAGCGCCTATCGCTTCGGCGCGACGCGGGCCTATTACGGCATCGTCCGCGACCGGCTGGATTCGGTGCGCGAGGAGCGTATCGCCGCCTATTCCAGCATCTCCGCCTTCCTGCAGCGCCGCATCGGCCCGGCGATGCGCACCTGCCAGGCGACCGAGGACCGCCAGTCGCAGCTCGCCACCAAGCTCGCCCGCGCGACGAGCCTCTTGCGCACCCGCGTCGACGTCGAGATCGAGCAGCAAAACCGCAACCTGCTGCGCTCGATGAACCTGCGCGCCCGCATGCAATATCGCCTGCAGCAGACGGTGGAGGGACTGTCGATCGCGGCGGTGAGCTACTATGTCGTCAGCCTCGTCGCCTACCTCGCCAAGGGGGCGAAGGACGCCGGCCTACCGATGCCGGAGCCATCGGTGGCGGCGGCGATCGCGGTGCTGCCGGTGATGCTGCTGTTGTGGCTGCTGGTGCGGCGCATCCGCCGCCGCCACGCCGCCGAGGATCTGAAGAACGGCGACGCCTGAGAGCCTGCCTGGGCATTGGCGGTGGTGGTGACGGCGATACTTCGGCCGATCCGCCGGGAGGGCGGCGGTCGCCATCACGGTGGCGGGCATTTCCCCAACAGGCTCCGTGCGTCCCGAACCGCCCCGACCACACGGCACTGTCACGACGTCGTGACCCGCGTGGTGGACGATCGCGGTCGATTCAGCGAAGGATCACATAGGGCGCAGCGTATCTCCACCAGGAGACGGCGACCGCAGCAGAGGACGGCGCAGGCGCCGTAGGTCCGGGAGGTCTGATCGATGACGATGTTGGGTCGATGTGTGCGCGGCTTGCTGACGGGCACGGCCACGGGCACTGCGATGGTGGCGGCGCTGATGACGGCGGTGCCGACCATTCCCGCCGGTGCGGCGACGTCCGAACCGGGCTCGGCGACGAACGCGGCCCCGCCGGTCGGGCTTCCGGGCGGCGAGACCCGCGACATCATCTTCATCATTCTGGACGATGTCGGCATCGACCAGCTCGGCCTGTTCGGCTATGGCGGAAATACGCCGCCGAAGATGCCGAACCTCGCCAAGATCGCCGAGCAGGGCGTGCGCTTCTCCAACGCCTGGGCGATGCCGCAGTGCTCGCCGAGCCGCGCCACCTTCTTCACCGGCCGCTATCCGCTGCGCACCGGCGTCACCAACGCCATCGTCGACAACCACATCCCGCAGACCTACCTGTCGTCCTTCGAGGCGACGCTGCCGCGGCTGCTCAGCGACGTCGGCTACAAGAGCGCGATGGTCGGCAAGTACCACCTCGGTGACGAGAACGACCCGGCCGGCACCTGCGCCCCCTCAACGCGCGGCTTCGACGCCTTCATCGGCAACCTGACCCCCGGACCACCGTCGACCGACTATACGGCGGGCGGCGTCGACCCGACGGGCAGCCAGACCTGCGGCTTCTTCCAGACCACCCAGAACGGCGCCTGCTATTTCCTCGGGGCAAACAACAAGATCTCCTGCGAGTACATCCGCGAGAAGAACGCCCGACCGCAGACGACGCCGTCGGAGACCTGCCTGCAGACCGGCGGCATCTTCACGCCGGGCGAGCGCTGCGGCGCCGACAGGCCGGAGAAGTCGGCCTTCAGCGTCGACAACGCCTATTATGTCTGGCCGCAGGTGACGCTGAACAAGGCGCGGTCTCCCTATGCCGCGCCGCAGTGCACGGACCAGGAGACCATCCGCCAGTACATGACGACCGTGCAGAGCGACAATGCCGTCGACTGGTGGACCACCACCAAGGGCAAGAAGATGCTCACGGTCAGCTACAACTCCATGCACACGCCGCTGCAGCCAGCGCCGAACCAGCTGGTCCGTGGCGGCATGCAGGATCCCTACAACTGTCTCGCCGCCGTGTCGCCGCGCGGCCTGATCAACGGCATGCTGGAGTCGGCCGACGTCGAGATCGGGCGTTTCCTCGAGGGCATCGGCCGCGCCACGCTGTCGAAGAACCGCAAGACCATCGAGACCCTCGACCTCACCGGCATCGCGCTGGTGCTGGTGGGTGACAACGGCAGCTTCGGGCCGACGGTGCGCACCGAGTCCGACTTCTCGCTGACGCGCTCGAAGGGCTTCGTCTACGAGACCGGCGTGCGCGTGCCGCTGATCATCTCGGGCGACTTCGTGGTCGAGCCGAACCGCGACGTCGACGCGATGGTCAACATCGCCGACCTGTTCCACCTGTTCGGCGCCTTCGCCAACATCAACGTCAACCAGGCCGTGCCGGCGACGACGATCCTCGATTCGAAGCCGCTGCTGCCCTATGTCCGCCGGCCCGACCAGGCGCCGATCCGCAAGACCAACTATGCGGAGCTCGGCCCGGGCGTGTTCACGCCCGATCCCGAGGAGCGCAGCTGGCCCTGCTACATCGGCAACAGCTGCAACGACGTGCTGTTCCCGACCGAGTCGCTCTGCGTCAACAACAACGGCACCTGGTACGGCCCCGGCGCCCCGGTGCAGCAGACCTCGTGCTGCGCGGTGATCGACCCGTCGCAGGGGCAGACCGTCTTCCCGGTCCGCCAGTACGCGGTGCGGGACGCGAACTTCAAGATGGTCGAGATGCAGAACACCAACTGCGCCGCGCCGCTGCAGGAGGGCGATACCCCGGCGTTCCCGTGGGCGGAATACAACCTCGCCACCACCTATGAGCTCTACAACGTCAAGGTGACGAAGACCAACCCGACCGGCCTCGACAAGGCGAACTCCAATCTCGCCGCCGACTGCGGTGCCGATCCCTCGGAGTGCCTGTCCGACAAGAACCTCGCCCGCTTCCAGGCGCTCTATGCCGAACTGGAAGCGATCCGTGCCTCGGCGGACCCTCAGAACGCCTGCACGGCGATCGGCGACGGCAACATGGACATGAAGGTCGACGACCTCGATATCGCCGGCTGGACCTCGTTCCAGGACAAGGGGCCGAGCCGCTACGACATCAATGTCGATGCGCTCACCAATGATGCCGACCGGCAGATCATCGAGGCGAACCTCGGCACCGATTGCACGGCCGAAATGGGCCGGGTGCTGAAGCGGGCCGCGGCCCTGCGCTGACGCACCGGCGGGGGAGGGGGAGGCCCTCCCCACCTCGGAACCAGACGTGGAAAGGCGCCCGCGAGGGCGCCTTTTTGCTGAGCGATGGCGGGATGGCGAGCGCGGTACAAAGCTCGAACAAAGCAGCCTTGTTCTCAAACGGCCCGTCGTGCGCTAGCTGGTTCGACCCGGACCACGGAGCACGGGTGCGAGCCATGCCACGGAAGAAAACGGCCATCGACCATCTGGACGGCGCGCGGCAGCCGCACATCGTCCATCTCATCCCGCCGGGTGCGCCCGGCTATTCGGAGGCGAAGGGCGGCGCCATGGTGGTGTCGAGCCCCGCCGAAGTGGACGCCCTCATCCGCGCGCTCGCGCCCGGCGAGGTCGTCACGCTCGACGACCTGCGCGCCGCGCTGGCCCGGCGGCACAAGGTGGCGGTCGCCTGCCCGGTCTCGACGGCGATCTTCGCCAACCTGTCGGCGCGCGCCGCCGAGGAGCGCCGCGCGCACGGCGTGCCGCACGACGAACTGACGCCGTGGTGGCGCGTGCTGCGCAAGGGCGGCTTCCTCAATCCCAAGCTGCCGGGCGGGGTCGAGCGTCAGGCTGCGTTGCTCGAGGCGGAGGGCCTGCGCGTCTCGCCGCTGCGCCGGCAGCTCGCCGTCTACGACTACGAGGCGCGCCGGCCGGCCCGCGCGATCGAGGACGAGGCTCCGGGCAGCCGCTGACGCTGCGGCAAAAAAAGAGGCGCCCTCGAAGGGGCGCCTCCCGGATCTGCGGAAAACTGGCGCTAGACGTGGGCGTCGGCGCGGGGCCGCTGCTGTTCCACGGCCGCCTTGCGGACGGCGTCCTGCACCTTCTCGAAGGCGCGCACCTCGATCTGGCGGACACGCTCGCGGCTGACGCCGAACTCGCCGGAGAGGTCCTCGAGCGTCATCGGGTCCTCCGACAGGCGGCGCGCCTCGAAGATGCGGCGCTCGCGCTCGTTGAGGACGCCGAGCGCCCCCTTCAGCATCGACCGGCGGGCGTCGAGCTCCTCGCTCTCGGCCAGAACGTCCTCCTGGCTCGCCGAATCGTCGACCAGCCAGTCCTGCCACTCGCCGCCCTCGCTCTCGGCGCGGATCGGCGCGTTGAGCGAGGTGTCGCCACCGAGGCGGCGGTTCATCGAGATGACGTCCTCGGCCGGGACGCCGAGCTTCGCGGCGATCACCGCCACCTGGTCGGGGCGCAGGTCGCCCTCTTCCAGCGCCTGGATCTGGCCCTTCACCTTGCGGAGATTGAAGAACAGCCGCTTCTGGTTGGCGGTGGTGCCCATCTTCACGAGGCTCCACGAGCGCAGGATGTATTCCTGGATCGCCGCCTTGATCCACCACATGGCATAGGTGGCGAGGCGGAAGCCCTTGTCGGGCTCGTAGCGCTTGACGGCCTGCATCAGGCCGACATTGCCCTCGGAGATCACCTCGCCGATCGGCAGGCCATAGCCGCGATAGCCCATGGCGATCTTGGCGACGAGGCGCAGATGCGAGGTGACGAGGCGCTCGGCCGCGGCGCTGTCGCCGTGTTCGGCATAGCGCTTGGCGAGCATGAATTCTTCCTGCGGTTCCAGCATCGGGAACTTGCGGATTTCGGTCAGGTAGCGCGAAAGACCAGCCTCGCCGGAGGCGATGGCTGGCATTGCGGATCGGGCCATCGAAGGCACCCTCCTCCTCTATCGCCCGCCGCCTGATGGCCGTTCGGACGGCGTCCCACGCGGGGCACGCGAACCCAATGATATGGGTCTTCGTGTCGAAATCGCGACCCCCGGCACTTTGTTCCGTATGCTCAGTCTGGCTTGCGCAGGGCTTCCACCACCGCCGCGAGGTCGGGCGGCAGCGGGCTCTCGAACGACAGCACGGTTTCCGTGACCGGATGGGTGAAGGTGAGACCCGCCGCGTGCAGCGCCTGGCGGTCGAGGGCGGCGACGAGCGCGCGGGCGGGCTCGGCGAGCTTGCTCGATTTGGTGCGGAAGCCGGCGCCGTAGTCGGCGTCGCCGAGCAGCGGGTGGCCGAGGTGGGCCATGTGGACGCGCACCTGGTGGGTGCGGCCGGTCTCGAGCCGGCACTCGACGAGGCTCGCGATGGCTGTGCCGTCGGCGCCGGCGAAGCGCTCGAGCAGGCGCCAGTGGGTGACGGCGTGCTTGGCCGCGGCACCGCGGCCGACGGCGCGGCGCATCGGGTTGCGCGGATCGCGGCCGAGCGCCGCGTCGACGGTGCCGGCCGAGGATGCCGGTACGCCCCAGACGATCGCCAGGTAGCGCCGCTCGAGCGAGCCGGTGCGGCCATGGTCGGCGAACTGGCCGGCGAGGCTCTGGTGGGCGCGATTGGTCTTGGCGACGACGAGGAGGCCGCTCGTATCCTTGTCGAGGCGGTGGACGATGCCCGGCCGCCGCACGCCGCCGATGCCGGAAAGCTGGCCGCGGCAGTGGTGCAGCAACGCGTTGACGAGCGTGCCGCTGGCATTGCCGGGGGCGGGGTGGACGACGAGGCCGGCCGGCTTGTCGACGACGACGAGCTCGGCGTCCTCGTGGATGATCGCGAGCGGGATCGCCTCGGGGGCGGGCGTCGCGTCGGCCGGGGCCGGGATGTCGAGGGTAAGCCGCGCCCCGGGGCTGAGCCGCAGGGAGGCATCCTCGACAATGCGGTCGTCGACGCGGGCATGGCCGGCCTTGACGAGCGCCTGGACGCGGGCGCGGCTCAGCCCCCAGGCGGCGGCGAGCGCCACGTCGAGGCGGCCTCGCGTTTCGGCCGCGGCGACGACGGCCGCCACCGTGCGGGCGGCGTCGGTGGCGTCGTCCTCGCGGGCGGCGGCGTCGGGGATGCCGAGGACCTCGTCGTCCGCGTCCTCGAAGCCGTCCAGCTCGACGTCGCTGGTTCGGGCCGCGGCGGAGGGCGGCTGCTGCGAACCGGGGTCGACCTCGGTATCCGGCGCCGCCGCGTCCTTGCGCGCGCGAGCGTCCGCACCGCGTCCGCGCGTCTCGCCAAGCTTCCGGGCTCGTGCCATAAGGCGCCGATGTCCTTCCTGTCCTCGCGTCCCGCCCCCGTCCCGGAAGACCCGGAAGAGCAGCCGCTCGACCCCGCGGTGGAGCGGGTGCACCAGAGGCTGCGGGGCCTCCTGCGCATCTCGACGCTGATCATGGCGGCCGGCCTGATCGCCGTGTTCGCCGCGATCCTCTACCGCGTGACGCGCGACGGCGATAGCGCCCGCCCGCTCGGCGAGGTGACGGTGCCGGCGCCGACGGGCGCCGCGATCGCGTCGGCAAGCGCCGACGGCGACCGGTTGACGCTGGTCGTCGACGAGCCGGGTGGCGGTCGCCAGGCGGTGGTGGTGGATCTGTCGAGCGGCGAGATCATCGCGCGCGTCCGGCTGATCGCCGGCGGCGCGACGGCGCCTGCGGGTAACTGAGGCCGCGGAGGCTGTACACGGCCGCCCGAACCGCAGTCGCGTCGCATTTGACCCTAACCGCGGCTGCGCTGCGTTTGACCTCAAGCGGCTGCGCCGGATCTGACCCGAAAGGGCGGCGCCGCGACGGAGGCTTTCGGCCCTCGCCGCGGCGCGCCGGTCTTGTCGTGGCTCAGGCCGCCGTCGCGACGACGTTGCAGAGCGAGGCCGCCCGGGCGTCCAGACGGGCGCGCAGGGCGCGCGGCAGCTGGCGGGCCGACTTGATGCGCGGCACGTCGAGTTCGGCGATCGTCGGGCCGGTTTCCCCGTAGAGCGTCACGAACTCGTCGACGTTATCGAAGCGGGCGCGCGTGACGTTGTCGACGAAGGTCTCCGCCGGGACGCCTTCGGCGAGGATCAGGGCATGGTCCGCGAGCTCGATGTGGAAGTAGGTGAAGCGCGGGCCGGGGGCGGCGACGCGCGTCACCAGCAGGCCGTCGACGAGGGCGCCGGCCTGGACCAGCACACCATCGATCAAAAGCGCGTGGTCGGGGGAGAGCGTCAGATCGCGGCGCGGCAGTGCCTCGCCGAGGGCACCGGCGGCGATGCGCACCGGCAGCGCGCGCATCGTGTCGGCGAAGGCGGTGACGATCGTCTGGCGGCCGATCCAGCGCACGGTGCGCACGTCGCCGTCGGCGGTCGTCACGGTGTCGCCGATGGCGAGCGTCTCGACCGGCCGCTCGCCGTCGGGCGTGGCGATCAGCGTGCCGGCGGCGAAGCAGGCTGCTTCCGCGGCGGCCAACTCCGCGGCGGCACGTGCGGCGGCGGCGCTCGCATCGGTCGCGGCCACCTCGGCGCGGGTGAGCTCGACGTCGCGCACCACCACGGCTTTCTGCGCCTCCGCAGCCTGGATGCTGGTCGTGTAGAACGCCTCCATACTCAGTAGTTCGGCGCGCAGCGCGTCGCTGATGCGGGCATGATCCGCGGCCGTCATCGCCCCGCTGTCTCGAACCACGTCGATCTCTCGGATCTTGACCGTGAGGTCCTCGGTGGCCCGTGCCTTCTCCGCCGACAGCCGGATCACCTCGATGTCCGTCTGCAGGCGCTTCTCTTCGGCGACCGAGTAGCGCAGCCTGGCGTCGACGGCGCGGCCCTCGGCGACCGTCGCCTCGGCGGCGAGGCGCTCGGCCTTGGCGATCGCCTCCAGGCGCGGGTTGGAGGGGACGACGATGACGACGGGATCCACCGGTGCCGGGGCTTCGGCGACCGCCGTGCTGCCACCGCCGGCCAGTGTGCCGGGGAGTGCCGTGCCGTCGGTCACCCCGACACCGCCCGTGGCGGTGGTATGCGTCGCCAGACCCGTGACAACGGCGCCGTCCGCCACCACCACCGCCCCGTTCGTCTCGATGCTCGCGTTGAAATCCGTCATGACAGGCTCCCCCGAGTGAGCAACCGGATTATAAAATCCCGTTGACGGCACCATCATGGGCGGGGAATGCGTATGTTTATTAACAGTATTGCATCAGGGCGCACTATGTCGAAACAATGAATGAAGTAAAACTGAAAATGAAGATACGAAAAGAATAGCCGGATACTGATTTCTGCACGAACGAGGGCGCCAAGCACTCGTCTGGAAAGTGCTTTTCTCACAGGCGCTTGTGCAGCCGTGGACCTGCTCGCCGGACGCGCAGGAGGGCGCCGCCGGCGGCGATTGTGGCCATCGCCGATGGGGCCGTCCGGTGCCGCAGCCGGGCCGGGCTCTTCAAGCCTCTCCGGCTCACACCGGGCCCGGTCCGGCGACGGGGAAAAGGTCTCCGCCGATCGCAGAGCGAGCGCGACCGAAGCCGACGGCGTCCTCGTCGTGCGCCATGTCCTCGACATCGAGCCGCAGATCGACGGGCGCACGGTGGTGGGGGATCGCCGCGGCTGGCCGGCTTCCGCAAGGTCGACGAACGCTGGCTGGCGGTGGCGCACGCCGCCTATCCGGCGGTGCGCTGCGCCTTGACCACCACCGCGGTGCCGTCGACGGTGCGGAAGCGCCAGTCGTACTCCATGTAGGCGGCGGTCTCGGCCGCCTGGTCGATGCCGTGCAGGTCGGCGACCAGGTGCAGCGCCGCGTCGATGCCGGCGGAGATGCCGGCCGACAGCACGATGTGGCCGTTGTCGACGACGCGGGCCGCGTCGAGCACCTCCGTCGCCGGGGCCGCGGCCCGCAACTCGTCGAGGGCGCCGCGGTGGGTGGTGGCCGAGAGCCCGTCGAGCAGGCCGGCGCGGCCGAGGACGAGCGCCCCCGTGCACACCGACAGCACCCGCTCGGCCTTTTCGGCGTGGGCGCGGACGAAGGCGAGCATGTCGGGCGCGTGCATCTCGCGCCGCGTGCCGTAGCCGCCGGGGACGACGAGGATATCGGCCACCGGCGCGTCGGCGAAGCCGAAGTCGGGGTTGATGCTGAGGTGGTTGCGGGCGAGCACCGGCCGCTTTTCGCGCGCCACGGTGAAGACCTCGAACAGCCCTTCGCCGCTGCGCTGGCCGGTGACGGCGAACACCTCGAAGGGACCGGCGAAGTCCATCACCTCGACATCGTCGAACAACAGCACCGCGACGCGTCTCGCCATGTCGTCCTCCCGCCGGCCGCGCCGGCTGGCGCGGTGTCGTCGCGCCGAGTGTAGCGGATCGAGAAGCCGATCGTCGTCCCCGCTGGGACAGGCCGCCGACAGCCGGACCGGCCGTCAGACCAGTTCGCGCAAAGCCTCGAGCGGGACGCGGTCGGCGTCGCGGCGGATCGGGAAGGCGCCGAGAAACCAGTCGAGCACCACCGCAGTCGTGGCCGGCGCCTCGCCCTCCCATACGGCCGCCACCGCCTCCGTCAGCGCCGAAAGCGCCGCGGCGGCCTCGTCGCGGCGGCCGAGGGCCAAAAGCGCGGCGGCGCGCCAGCCGGGGGTGTCGAGGATGACGTCGTTGGAGCGCTCGGCCGAGCGCAGGGCCGGCTCGAACGCGCCGGCGAGCACCTGCACGGCCGCCATGTGCGACCACTGATAGTCGAGGAGCATCGGCGTCAGCGCCGTGGCGCGGGCGACCAGGCGGTGCGCCTCGCCGCCATTGCCGAGAAAGGCGAGGCCGAGGGCGGCGGAGACGAGCGTCGTCGGGCTGTTCGGATTGAGCTCGGCCGAAAGCTCGTAGTGCACCTCCGACTGGTCGAAGCGCTGCGCCATCGCCGCCGCCCAGCCGACGACGAGGTGGTTGCGGGCGTCGAGCGGGTCGGTGGCGACGGCGCGCTGGGCGAGCTCCAGCGCGCGCTTGGTGCCGCCCGGGTCGACGCGGGCACCGGGGCGGACGAGATGGCGGGAGGTGTAGACGCTGGCGAGGCTCGCCAGGGCGGGGGCGAAGTTCGGATCCTTTGCGATGGCGTACTCGAACAGCCGCGTCGCCTCGTCGTCGGCCGCCGCCGTCCAGCGCGTCAGCAGGTGCTCGCCGCGCAGCCAGGCATCATAGCCGTCGAGCGCGCCGGCGCGCTCCTGCAAGGCGCGGGCGAGCCGGTCCTGGGAGAGATAGATGTGCAGCGAGGCGGCGATCTTGCCGACGACGCGCTTCTGCGTCTCCGTCCAGTCCGCGAGCGACAGCGCGAAGGCGTGGCTCCAGATGACGCGCCGGGCAGCGGGCTCGGCGAGGGTGACGAACAGTTCGACATCGGCGCCGCCGCCGGCCGAGACGGCGGTGAGCAGGTAGTCGAAGCCGGATGTGTCGGTGTCGTCGGCGGTCTCGACGATGGCGAACTCGCGGAACTTCGACAGGTTGGCGATGAGATCGGCGCGGAAGCCGGAGACGGCGGCACCGAGCGCGTCGCGATGCGGACGGAACGGGCCGACGGCGACGCGCGGCGCGCCGGTGCGGCGGGCCGGCGGCGGCTCCGGTTCGGGCACCGCCGCGGGCACGGCACTCGCCGGCGGGCGCAGGAGCGCCGCCGTCGCCGGGCTCGGGGCAAGGCGGAAGCGCTTGCGCAGCACCTTGCGCAAGGTGTCGTAGACGCCGATGGCGGCGGGCAGGTTGCCGAGCGCCATGTAGTGGCGGATGAGCGCCTGGGCGGCGCCCTCGTGGCTCGGCTCGAGCAGGATGAGCGCCGTGGCGGCCTGGCGCACGACGGGCTCGGCCGGGGCGAAGCGGTCGAGCATCTGCTCGAGCGCCGCGCTCACCTTCGAGCGCTGGCTGTGGCGGGCGACCTCCAGCCAGGCGGCGAACAACGGGCTCGCCGTCTCGAGCCCGCGCAGGATGGCGCGCGGCCAGTCGGCACGGTCGAGCAACAGGCTGTCGATCTTGCCCTTGTCGAGGTTGTCGAGCACCTGCGCGAAGTCGACGTCGGTGCGGGTGGGGTCGAGGCCGATCATGCCACCGCGGCGGATGACGCAGGCGGCGTTGCCCGGTGCCGTCGCCCGGTCGACCAGCGCGGCGCAGCCGGCGAGCGCCTTGCGTGCCTCCGTGAGCGGACGGTCCGGCCAGATCAGCGCGGCGACGCGGTCCAGGGATTCCTGGCGGCGGCCGGCGAGCGCCAGGTAGCCGATCAGCGCCTGGGCCTTGCGTGAGCGCAGCATCACCGGCTCGCCGCGCTCGGTCGACAGCGCCAGCCCGTCGACGACGGCGATGGCGAGATGGGCGGCGGGACGGGCCTCGGCACCGGCCTCCGGCACGAAGACATGGTAGATCGACACCGGCTCGGGCATGTTCTTCAAGGCGGCGCGGCCGCCGAAGCGGAAGCCATAGCCGGAGTTGCTGCGCGCCGCCTGGTAGACCTCCTCGGTGACGCAGACGCCGCCGGCCTCGGCCTGGGATTCGATGCGGGCGGCGAGATTGACGGCGTGGCCGAAGACGTCGCCGCCGCGCAGCCGCACCTCGCCCATGTGCAGGCCGATGCGGAAGCGGCCGGAGACGGTGCCGGCACCGGCCTCGCGCATCCGCTCCTGCATCGTCATGGCGTAGTCGACCGCCGACAGCGCGCTGTCGAACAGGATCAGCACGCCGTCGCCGGTGTTCTTGACGAAGACGCCGCCATAGTCGGGGCAAAGTTCCTGGAAAAGGGCAAAGCAACGGGTGACGAAGTCGATCGTCGTCAGCTCGTCGGCCGCGGTCAGGCGGCTGAACTGCTGCAGATCGGCAAAGAGGATCGCCCGGAGCTTGGTACGTTCCATGGTCCGCTGGTAGGCTCGATTGGGTCTGTCGACGGTGATGGCAAGTGTCTGCAATTTCGGCAAAATTGGCAAGCAACGAGGCGGCGACCGGTGCAACGACCGAGGACAACGCTGGCGGGAGCGACGCCGTGGTGACGACCGTGCGGGCGCGGGGGTGGCCGGATCTCTTCGAGGTGGTGGCGCTGCCGGACGTGGGCGGCCCGCTCCACTGCGCCGTGGCGCTGCCCGGTGAGCGGTTGCGGGCGCTGCCGGGGTCGCCGCAGGCGGCGACACCGGAGGCGGGGCGGCTCGCCTGCGGGCGCGGACTGACGGCGGCGGCCTGCCGACTGAGCGCGCTCGGCGAGGCGGTGGAGCTCGCAAGTGCCTGTGCGTGGGGTGATGACGCGGTGGTGACGGCGACGATGGCCACGATCGGGCCGGTGGCGATCCCTCCGGCGGCGCTCACCGGCTTTTCGGCGCGCCAGTTCGCCTCGCGCGATTCCTGGAACCAGCGCTATGGCGGCTTCGACTGGCGGCCGTCGACCTTCGACGAAGCCCGCGAGATCGGCTGGATGGAAGTGGCGGACGCCTTCGGCGGGCCGCCGGCTTTTGCCCCGGCGGACGCCGTGCTGATCGGCCGGCGGGAGGCGGGCGACGCGGACGCCGTGGCGATCGCCGACAGCAGCGGCTGCGCGGCGGGAGAGACGGTCGCGGCGGCGACGCTTGCGGCGGTGCTGGAGCTCGTCGAGCGCGACGCCACCGGGCGGTGGTGGCACGGCGGCCGGCGCCGTCCACCGGTCGCGCCGACGGCGGCGCGCCTGCCGGCAGTGCTCTCGGACTATCTCGTGGAGCGGCGACGGCGGACGGTGTTGTTCGACATCACCGCCGACCTCGGCATTCCCGTCGTCGCGGCGGTGGCGGCGGAGGCGGACGGGTGCGACGTGGCGCTCGGCTTCGCCGCCCGCCTCGACGCGCCCGCGGCGGCGTGTGCGGCGGCGACCGAGATGCTGCAGATGGAGGTGGCGCTCGCCGCCGCGCGCGAGCTCGGGCGGGAGGCGGCGGACTGGTGGACGTGGCGGCGGCGCGTGACGATGGCCCTGCCGCCGCTCGACGCCGCTTTTCGCCTGCCGGCGGCACGGCTGGCGACGGGGCGCCGCGCGGGGCGGTCGCCCGACGGGCTCGGAGCCGTCATGGACGTGCTCGCCCGCGCGGCGATCCCGCTGTGGACGGTGGAGCTGACGCGGCCGGCGATCGGCGTGCCGGTGGTGCGGGCGCTGTCGACGGCGCTCTGCCACGCCAAGCCCCGCTTCGCCCGCCCACGGCTCGGCGCCATCGATGCGCGCGACGTCGAGCGGGTCGCCGTCGGACGGGAACGGCGGGTGCCGCTGCTGGTGTGACCGGCGGCAGGCGCGGCGGCGGTGACCCGGGTGGGCTCGCCGTGGTGTGACCGGCGAGGGCGGACAACGTCGTTTCCGCTACACGCAAGCCGTGCGATAGTGCGGCCGTTCCCCCGGTGCCCGGCGGGTCCCCCGACATCGGCACCCGCGGCATCGGCGCGCGCGGCGCGCCCTTCGAGGGCGAGGCACGATGGCGGCTCGTCATGGTGGAGGACTGCGCGTCGTCGCCGAGCCCGCCGCGGGCGGGGCCGGGCGGGCGTTTTCCATCTATGGCGATTGGGGACAGCTCGATCAGGGCCTCGCTGCCTTCGATGCGGCGGCGGGCGTCGTCCGCATCGCCGATCCCGCCGCAGACGAGAGCGGCGGGAGGCGCGGCATCCGCGCCGTGCCGTTCGAGCGGCTGTTTCCCGAGACGGCAGCGGAGCGGCTGCCGGACCTCGACGCCCTGCGCCGCCTCGGCGACGCTCTGACCTTCCGCGAGCACGACGACGCCCATGAGCGCGAGACCGACATCCCGGCCGCCTACACCTATTTCGGCCAGTTCGTCTTCCACGACATCACCCACTGGAAGCCGCCCGTCGGCGACGGGCCGGTGGCGGGGTTGCGGAGCGCCGCGCTCGACCTCGACAGCGTCCTCGGCTTCGAGCCGTCCGACACCGCTGACGGCGACCCGAACCTGACGACGCCGCTGCCGCTCGGCTCGACCACGCGCGACCTCCGCGGCTGCAGCTTCGCTGCCGACCTGCCGCGCTCGCCCTGCGGCGCGCCGCTGATCGCCGATGCTCGCAACGACGACAACCTGGCGCTCGCGCAGGTGCACGTGGCGATGACCGCCTTCGCCAACGCCGTGCGGGCGGCGGTCGGCCCGCAAGGCCGGGCCGCGGCGCTCGCCGCCACGCACGTGCAGGCGGTGGTGCTGTCTGACTATCTGCCGCGCATTCTCGATCCCGACGTCTTCCGGGACGTGATGGAGAACGGCCGCGCCATCGTCTGGCCGGACGAGGCAGAGGACACACCGTTCCTGGTGCCGCTCGAGTTCGTCGCCGCCTGCGGCCGCTTCGGCCACTCCATGGTGAAGCACCGCTACGACTGGAACGCCCACCATCCCGGCGCCGGCGCGCCGGCGTTCTGGGAGAGCACCTATTCGAGCACCGCCTATCCGATGCGGATGCTCGACTGGAGCTGGGTGAGCGACTGGGGGCGGCTGTTGCCGGCGGAGGGTGAGACTGTGCCCGGTGGCGGGCCGGGTGGCCGCTGGCCCTTGCAGGCGGCGGCGCTGTCGAGCCGGCTCGCCGATCCGCTGAGGCGGATGCCCGTCGCGGCATTGCCGCCGGGTGGACCCGGACAGCCGCCACTGTCGGCCAACCTCGCCACCCGCTCGCTGGAGCGTGCGCAGTCGCTGCGGCTTTCGAGCGGGCAGGCGGCGGTGCGGCGGATGAACGAGCGGCTCGCCGCGCGCGGCCGGCCGACGGTGCCGCTGTTGTCGCGCGACGACATCCTCGCCGGTGAAGGCGATGCGGCGCGGACGATCCTCACCGCCGCGGGACCGGGCGGCCGGCTCTGCGACGAGACGCCGATGTGGCTCTACGTGCTGAAGGAAGCCGACGTGCAGCAGGGCAGCCGCCGCCTCGGCGCCTTCGGCAGCCGCATCGTCGGCGAGACCCTGGACGCGGCCGTCGCGGCGTCCTCGCCATCGATGCTGGCGGGTGATGGTCGGCGACCGGAACTTTCCTGGCGCCCCGACCCCCGTCTGCGGCCGTCGCGCCCGGACCGCTACGGCCTGCGCGACCTCGTCGCGTTCGCCGGCCTGCTCGACCCGCTGCCGACGGTGGCGGCGGATGTGTGAGTGTGACTGCCAAGCTCGAACGTGAGTGACCGAAGGAGGGGACGACGATGTCGGTTTTCAGGATCTTCAAGGGCGGCACGGACTACGAAGCCGAATACAAGGGAACGGCCATCGCCGGTGAGGTCTTCGGCGAACTCTGGGGCAAGAAGAAGCCCGACGGAAAATATGCAATCAAGCCGGGACAGATCTACGAGGAGTTGATCTTCACGGTCATCAAGGACAAGGGCTGCGACGTCGAATACAATAAGGATGGCCAGAATTTCCCCGTCAAGGCGGTGAAGGCGGGCGGCAAGAAGATTCTCTATTACGAGAGAAACGGCGAGGAACTGCCGATCGACCTGAAGGTCGTCCAGGATGACGACGATGACGACGTCATCTACATGGTGGTGCCGTACAAGCGCGACGTCACAGCGGATGCGCCGTACCTGGCGGACGCGGTGAACGCCATCAAGACCGGTCCGAACATGACGAAGAACAAGGAGTTCCTGTTCGGCATGCTGCTCCTGAAGCGCTGCCGCTGAGGCGGAAGCCTCGCGAAGCTCGACGGCGGCTCAGTCGATGATGTGATAGCCGCCGTCGACATAGATCACCTGGCCGGTGATCAGCCGGGCGGCGTCGAGCGCCAGGAAGGCGGTGGCGGCACCGACGTCGTCGATGCCGACGAGTTCGCGCGCCGGCGCCTTCCCCTTGGCTTTCGCGAGGAGCTCGTCGAACTCCGGGATGCCGGAGGCGGCGCGGGTGGCGAGCGGGCCGGGCGAGATGGCGTGGACACGGATGCCCTTCGGGCCGAGCTCGGCCGCCATGTAGCGAACCGCGCTTTCGAGCGCCGCCTTGGCGACGCCCATGATGTTGTAGTTCTCCACCACCATCTGCGATCCGTAATAGGTCATGGTGAAGAGGGTGCCGCCGGTCTTCATCAGGGGCTCGGCGAGATGGCCCATGCGGATGAACGACCAGCAGGAGACGTCCATCGTCTTCAGAAATCCGTCGCGCGGCACGTCGGTGACGCGGCCACCGAGGGTGTCCTTCGGCGAGAACGCGATCGAGTGGACGACGAAGTCGAGCGCGCCCCACTCCTCGGTGATGCGCGCGAACACCGCCTCCATCTCGCCGGGCACGGAGACGTCGAGGGGCATGAAAATCGGTGCCTCGAGCTCCTTCGCCAGCGGCTCGACGTGCGGCTTCGCCTTGTCGTTCAGGTAGGTGATGGCGAGGTCGGCACCGAGCGCGCGGAAGGCGCGGGCGCAGCCCCAGGCGATCGAGCGGTCGTTGGCGATGCCGACGACGAGGCCCTTGCGGCCCTCCAGGAGCTTCGGCGTCACGTCGGGCAGTGGCATCGCGGCGGTCTCCGGTGGGATCAGGTGCCGGCGGGAGCGCCGAACAGGTCGCGGGCCTGGTTGATGACGTCGTCGCCGGCGAGGTGGTCGGCGACGAGGGCGAGGGTATGGCGGGCGATCATCAGTTCCTCGTCGGTCGGGACGACCATGAGGGCGACGCGGCTTGCCGGCGTCGAGATCACGGTCTCGCCGGCCTCGTTCGCCGCCGGATCGAGCTCGGCGCCGAGCCAGGCGAGGCGGGCGGCGATGCGGGCGCGGATGACGGGTGAATGCTCGCCGATGCCGGCGGTGAAGACGAAGGCGTCGAGGCCGCCCAGAGCGGCGGCGAGCTGGCCTGCCGAAAGCGCGGCGCGGTGGATGAAATGGTCGAGGGCGAAGGCCGCGCCGGGATCGTCGCTCGCCACGAGGTCGCGCACGTCGTTGGAGACGCCCGACAGGCCCTTCAGGCCGGAGCCGCGGTAGAGGAGGTCGGTGACGGCGCCGACGCTCATGCCCTTCTGGTCGAGCAGGTAGAGGACGACGCCGGGATCGAGCTGGCCGGGGCGGGTGCCCATCGGCAGGCCGTCGAGCGCCGTGAAGCCCATGGTGCTCTCGATGCTGCGGCCGCCCGCGAGCGCGCACATCGAGGCGCCGCTGCCGAGGTGGGCGACGATGACGCGGCCCGAGGCGACGTCCGGCGCGATTTCGCGCAGGCGCTCGGCGATGTACTCGTAGGAGAGGCCGTGGAAGCCGTAGCGGCGCACGCCCTCGTCATAGAGGGCGCGGGGCAGGGCGTAGCAGTCGGTGTGGGGGGCGTGGCCGCGGTGGAAGGCGGTGTCGAAGCAGGCGACCTGCGGCAGGTCCGGCGCGATCTCCATGGCGAGGCGGATCGGCGCGAGGTTGTTCGGCTGGTGCAGCGGCGCGAGGTCCTGGTAGTGCGAGAGCTTGTCGAGCACCGCGTGGTCGATCAGCACGGCGTCGGTGAAGTCCGGCCCGCCGTGCACGACCCGGTGGCCGATGGCGGCGAGCGTGAAGCCGCCGAGCGAGCGCAGGAACGCCTGCACCGCCTCGATCGCCGCCGGCAGGTCGGCAACCTCGGACGCGTCATAGGTGCGGTCGATGAGGCTTTCGCCGGCGCCGTCGACGGCCTTCAGGCGCGGCCGGGCGCCGACGCCGTCCATCTGGCCGCGCACCCGCCGCTCCAGGCCGCCGCCGGCGATCGCGAAGACCTGGAACTTCAGACTCGACGAACCGGCGTTGATCACGAGGATGGATGGCACGGGCGGCTCCGGGGGCGAGGGGCTCAGACCGCCGGCACCGCCGCGGCCCGTCGCAGCGCCCTGGCGTAGAGCGAGGCGACGGCGCACGAGGCGAGGCGGCTGCGGACGCTGTCGGCGCGCGAGGTGAGCACGATCGGCACGCGCGCGCCCACGACGATGCCGGCGGCGTCGGCGTGGGCGAGGAAGATGAGGTTCTTCGCCAGCATGTTGCCGGCCTCGAGGTCGGGCACGACGAGGATCTGGGCGCACCCGGCGACGGCTGAGACGATGCCCTTGATGCGGGCGGCCTCGGGGTCGATGGCGTTGTCGAAGGCGAGCGGGCCGTCGACCAGCCCGCCGGTGATCTGGCCGCGGTCGGCCATCTTGCAGAGCGCCGCGGCCTCGATGGTGGAGGGGATCTTGGTCGTCACCGTCTCCACCGCCGAGAGGATCGCCACGCGCGGCACGCCGAGGCCGATGCCGGCCCACAGGTCGATGGCGTTCTGGACGATGTCGCGCTTGTCGTCGAGGGTCGGGAAGATGTTGATCGCCGCATCGGTGATGAACAGCGTCTCGGCATGGCCCGGCACGTCCATGATGAAGACATGGCTGACGCGGCGCGCCGTGCGCAGGCCGGTCGCCGAGGCGGTGACTTCGCGCATCAGCTCGTCGGTGTGCAGGCTGCCCTTCATCAGGAGCTCACCCTTGCCCGCGCGGATCAGCGCCACCGCCTGCGCCGCCGCGGCGTGGCTGTGCGGCGCATCGACGAGCGTGCAGCCTTCGAGCGACAGGCCGTGCTCGGCGGCGACCGTGCGGATCTTTGCCTCCGGGCCGACCAGCACGGGCACGATCAGCCCGATCGCCAGGGCCTCGACGGCGCCGCGCAGCGAGCCCTCGTCGCAGGGATGGGCGACGACGGTGATGGCGGGCTCGCCGCTGGTGGCGCTGGCGATCAGGCGGTCGTATTTCGACGGCGCCGCGGGGGGCATCGGGACGTCGGGCAAAGGCGGCTCCTGTCTGGCGACGGTCACGACGCCCTGCCGGTCGGTCACGGTGCTTTGCGGGTCCATCACGACGCCTTGCGGGCCGGCCGGACGGCGCCCGGCACGAGGCGGAGCGGCCCGGCGTCGAGGTCGAACAGCCGGGCGATCTCCGCGAGGCGTTCCGCCGGGCCCGCGGTGAGCGGCCCGGTCGCCTCGACGATCTCCGTCAGCGCCGCGAAGGCGGTGCGTCGCTCGGCGGCATCCGCCGGCAGCATCTGCGGGATCGCGGCCAGCGCGGCCGCCTCGTCGAGGACGATGAGGAAGAACTGCGTCCGCACGAGGGCCTTGAAGGCCTCGATCGGCAGCGGCGCCGTGGCGCCGGTCTGCTCGTAGCGGCGGCGGATGGCGGCGAAGCCGAGCTCGCTCGCCGTGCCGCGCGCCATGCCGACATAGATCAGCGCACGGATCAGCGCCGCGCGGACGCCGCCGCTGGTCATCTCGGCGCGCAGTTCGGCGATGCGACTTTCGACCAGCGCCTGCTGCGCGAGGCTGCGGGCGGCCCGCCGCGGCCGCGCCGCGTGCGGATCGACGCCGACGGCGGCCTGCAGGACGGGGTTGCCATAGACGGCCAGGAAGGTCGCTTCGGACAGCCACTCGCACGTCGTCCGCCAGGCATCGAGGCCACCGACGATCTGATCCGACATTTGTTGCTGCAGCGCCAGCAATGGGTTGTCCGGCGCGACCGGCCGCCGATCCCGGCGCACCCGCTCGGCCGTCGGGCGCAGCCAGGCGAGGAAGGGGTTGGCGTCGCCGAAGGCTTCATAGGAAAGCCGCAGCGGATGGAGCTTGCGCATCGCCGCCGCCACCGGCGGCGTCACCATCGCCTTGACGATGGGCTGCGCGAAGGCGCGGTAGAGCGACAGGTTGATCTCGGAGACGCGGGCGGCGGTGGCGAAGCGCCGCTCGTCGGCGGCGTCGTTGCCGCCCAGCGCGCGGATGTCGTCGAGGCTGCGGGCCTCGCAGCGCATCACCCAGTCGCCAATGGCGAGATCGGCCTCGCCGCCGGCTGCGGCGCGCGGCTCGAACGTCGCCTCGTAGAGGCCGGGGGGGCAGCACGTCGATCATGTCGATGTTGGAGGCGAACTCGCCGTGCTCCTTCCGCGCCACGCCGGCTGACACGAAGATGCCGAGGTGGCCGATCGTCTCGTGCACCGTGTAGACGATCGTCTGGCCATGGGCGCGAATGTCGTCGACGCTGTCGTAGAGGTCGAGGATCCAGTCGAGCGCCTGCTGCGGCGGCGTGATGTTGTCGCCCTTCGAGCAGAACACCACGATCGGCGAGCGGATGTTGCGGAGGTCGACGGCGGTGCCGTCGGAGGTGCGAATCTCGCCGGCGCCAAGCTTGTTGCCGACGAACAGCTCGTCGACGATGAACTGCATCTCCTCGGCGTTGAGGGTGACGTGGCCGCCCCACCAGCGCTCGAAGCCGAGGTAGCGCTCCGCCTCGGTGTCGACCTTCGAATAGAGATTGTACTGCTTCGACCAGAGGGTGTTGGCGGGGTTCTGGTTCTCGAAGTTCTGCACGAGGAAGGCGCCGTCGAAGATGCCGGCGCCGAGATCGCCGGTCAGCGCCGTCAGCCAGCTGCCGCCGAGCAGACCGCCGGAATAGCGCATCGGGTTCGCCCCCTTCACGCCCGCCCAGTAGGACAGCGGCGAACCGGCGAGGATGATCGGCCCGAACAGCTCGGGCCGCAGCGATGCGAGGATCGCCACCGCCCAGCCGGCCTGGCAGTTGCCGATGACGCAGGGCTTTTCGCGCGCTTGCGGGTGGCGGGCGATGACCGTCTCGAGGAAGACCGCCTCGGCGCAGGCGATGTCCTCGATCGTCTGGCCGGGCATCGGGTCGGGCAGGAAGCCGATGAAGTAGCAGGGGTGGCCGGCCTTCAGCGCCACGCCGATCTCGCTGTCGGCCTTGAAGCCGCCGATGCCGGGGCCGTGGCCGGCGCGCGGGTCGACGACGACGAACGGGCGGCGAGCCGGGTCGATGGTGACGCCGTCGGGCGGCACGATGCGGACGAGGCCATAGTTGACCGGGCGGGCCAGCGTGCGGCCGTCGCAGACGAGCTCGGCGGCGTAGTCGAGCACGTGCGGCGCCGTCTCGGCCATGTGCGCGCGGTACTGCTCGGAGCGCCGCCGCAGGACGTCGAGGAACAGCACCGAGCGCTGGGCCGCGTCGGTGAGGTAGTCCGCGGCCTGCGCGAAAGCGGCGACGGGCGGCGGCGGGGGCGCGGCCGGCTCGGCTCGGTCGGACATGGCGGGTCCCCTCGGCGGCCGGGATTGGGGTGGTCGCCGCTTATGCTGCACCACAGCATGAAGCGCGACCGGCGGCCTTGACCGAGATCAAGCCACGACCGTGTCGGTACGATGAACCCTTTGGGAGGCGCTGGTCACGATACCGTGCCGGTGTCGCGGCGGAAGGCCGCCAGTGCGTCCTGCAGGTCGTCGAACAGCATGGTCGCGCCGATGCGCTGGACGAAGCCGCTGCGCTCGAGCAGGGCCCGCGCCTCGGCGTGGAGCTCGACGATGCCGAAGGCGATGCCGCGCGCCTTCAGGTGTCCGGCGAAGTCGTCGAGGGCGGCGGCGCTGGTCGAATCGATCTGCACGATGGCGCTCGCGTCGAGCACGAACCAGCGCGCCTCCGGCCCGAGCCCGTCGGCGATGGCGGTGAGGCGACCCACCACATAGTCGGCGTTGTAGAAGAGCAGCGTCCCCTCGACGAGGCAGAGGGTGAGGCCGGGCACCGGCCGCGCCTCCGGCACGCGGTGCAGCTTGTAGAAGCCGTCGCGGCCCGCGACGCGGCCGAGCAGGGCGTCGCGCGGGGACATGCTCTTGACGAGCAGGTAGACGAGCGTCGCCACCACGGCGACGACGACGCCGTTCAGCACGCCGAAGCCGACGGCGCCGGCGAAGGCGATCATGGCGAAGGCGAACTCGATGCGGCTCACCCGCCACAGCCGCCTCAGGCTCGAAACGTCGATCATTCCGAGTGCGGCGGAGACGAGGATCGCCCCCAGCGCCGGGATCGGCAGCAGCGCGAGCGGCTCGGCGAGGAACAGCAGCGTCACGACGAGGGCGGCGGCCGAGGCGAGCCCGGTGACCTGTGAGCTGCCGCCGACGGCGACGTTGATGGCGGTGCGCGAGTCCGAGGACGTCACCGGGAAGCCGCCGGCGAGCCCGGCCGCGAGGTTGGCACCGCCGAAGCCGACGAGCTCGGCGTTCGGGTCGACGCGGTCGCCGCTGCGGTCGCCGAAGGAGCGGGCGGTGACGATGCCGGAGCCGAAGGCGACAAGGAAGACCGCCCCGGCGCCGAGCAGGAGCGGGCCGAACGGCAGGCCGTCGAAGGTCGGCAGGGCGAGCGTCGGCAGCCCGGTCGGGACCGCGCCGACCACGGCGATGCCCATGCCGCGGAAATCGAAGAGCCAGGACAAGAGCACCGACAGGGCGACGACGACGATCGGTCCGGGCACCGGCGAGCGGCGGAGGTTGAGGAGTTGCAGCAGGGCGAACAGGGCGGCGGCGAGCGCCACCGTCGGCCAGTGGATTGTCGCCGCCTCGCGCAAAAGCTCGACCGGCGGCGCGAAGAGGCCGCCGGCCGCGATCGACGCGCCGGTGACGCGACCGATCTGGCCGATCAGGATCGACAGCGAGATGCCGGCGAAGAAGCCGGTCAGGATCGGTCGCGACAGGAACGTCGCCAGCACCCCGAGGCGCAAGACGCGGGCGAGCAGGCAGAGCACGCCGACGATGAGCGCGATCGCCGCCGCGGCGTCGACGCGGCTTGCGCCGGCACTCTCGGGAATGGCGGCGACGACGGTCGCCAGCACGCCGGCGAGCATCGTCATCGTCGCCGCGTCGGGACCGACGCAAAGCCGCCGCGAGGCGCCGAACAGGGCATAGCCGAGCGCCGCGGCGATGCTCGCATAGAGGCCGGTCTCGGCCGGCAGGCCGGCGATGGCCGGATAGGCGATCGCCGAGGGCAGGCCGACGGCGGCGACGGCGAGCCCGGCCGAGACGTCGCGGCCGAGCATCGCGGGCCGGAAGGCGGCGAGACCAGGCGGGATCAGGCGCCACACTCCGCCCGCCGGGGGCGGGGGAGCGTGGTCGGCGGGAATGGACACGATCGGCACGCCCCCTCGACTGCACTCACCTCTTCGATCGCACTCGCCGCGGCGGTTGCCCGACGCGGCCGCTTCAGTGGCCGCCGAGCACCAGCGTCTGCACCGGCAGGAGCAGCGCCTGCAGGCGCAGGATCATCGCGTGGACGAGGCCGACGGTGTCGATCATGTGCAGCCAGAAGCGCTCCAGCGCGCCGACGTCCGGCGAGGCGAGCCGGTCGTGGTTGTTGGTGTAGGTGTTGGCGATGCAGTTGCTTCCGGGCGGGATGCCGTCGAGGCCGCCCGGATAGAGAGGCTCCAGGAATGCCGTCAGCGTGCCACGCCGCGCGAGGTTCTGCACGTCGACGAGCTGGTCGGTCGGGCGCAGCTGGCCGGAGGCGATGACGTCCTGCACCTCGGTCACCACCATCGGGATGATGACGAAGGGCCTGGCGATGCAGGTGACCTCGCCGATCATGCCGGGCTTCAGCACCTGCGCCTCGATCTGGCCGAAGCCGGCGACGAGGGTGATCCGGCCGGCTTCGGCGGGAACCAGGATGCCGGCCGGCCGCAGCATCGGGTTGACGATGTCGCCGGGCCTCAGCACGAACTGCTGCACGGTGCCGTCGATGCCGGCGGTGACGAGCGTCTTGGAGAGCTCGACCTCTGCCTCCCGGAGCGAGGCCTCGGCGCTCGCCTTCTGGGCGGGCAACAGCGTCTCGATGCGGATCTCGACGGTGCGCTTGGCGGCCAGCGCCGCGTCGATGCCGGCCTGGCGGCCGTCGACGATGTTCTGCAGCCGCTCGATCTCGCGCGCCGAGACGGTGTTGGAGCCGCGCTTCATCAGCTCCTGCTTGGTGGCGAGTTCGTCGAGCGCCTGCTGGTAGGCGCTGCGCGCCTGCTCGATGACGGCGTCGGCGCCGGCGAGCTCGGACTGTGCCACCGTCGTCTCGGCGTCGAGTTCGGCGACCCGCCGGCCGGCGGTGTCGAGGACGGCGCGCTGGCCGCTGTCGTCGAGCCGGAACAGCGGCTGTCCGGCGGCGACCCGGTCGTTCGCCGCAACATAGACCTCGGCGACGCGGCCGCCCACCTCCGGCAGGATCGTCACGGTGCGGAAGATCGAGGTGACGTTGGTCGTCGAGGGGTGGAAGTAGAAAACGAGCGTGATCAGCGACAGGGTCAGCATCACGCAGGCGGTGATGCCCCAGCGCAGCTCGAACCACATCGAATAGAGGTTGATCTCCCGGCCGACCCGCTTGCCCTGCACGTAGCGGCGAAAGAGGAAGTCGGGGAAGATCGTCAGCATCGAGCAGATGAGGAACTCCAGCATCGGCTCAGCCTTTCCCGCCGGGGGCGTCGGGAGCGGACGCCGCTGCCGCGACAGGCGTGGTGGCGACGGGCTCGACGGGAGACGGCGATGGCGCCGCGGCGGCCGGGGCTGGACCGCCCGCGAGCCTCTCCAGCGACTCCGCCATCGAATAGAGCGGCCGGGCGAAGTCCGGGAACGGCACCAGCGCGATCAGCAGCGCCGCGACCCAGAACACGTGGTTGTGGGTGAACAGCGCGAGCAGGCCGAGGACGCCGACGAGCTGCAGCTGCACCTTGCTGGCGCCGTGCGCGAGCTGCTCCGGCAGCGAGTGCAGGCGCAGATAGAAGGTGCCGAACAGGAACAGCACGACGATCAGGAACACCGTCATCACGGTGAACAGGGTGTCCGATCCGTCCGGCCCGGGCAGGAAGAAGGGCAGGTGCTGGATCGCTGCAGGGTGGACGCCATCCGCCATCGCGGCAACTCCGGTTCTTGGCTCTTGGCTCTTGGCTCTTGGCTCTTGGCTCTTGGCTCTGGGTTCTGGTTGTCGGTTGCCGCGGCCGGGCTCCACCGGTCGATCTCGGGTCCGGCCGACGGGTGTGGTGGAGCGGGCCGGTGCAGGCGGGAACGCCGCCGGTCATGCCCTCCCTGCCGGCTTGCCCCACCGGATCGACTACGCCGAACCGAGGCCGCCCGGCTTGAGCGAGATCAAGGTGCGACCTCGTCCTGTGCCTCGCGCGCTAGCTCCCCGCATCCCCTGGCCGCGTCACGCTCGCCGGCAGCATCGGGCGAATCGGACGCTCGACGCTAAGCCATCGCGGGCGCCGCGGCGACGCACCGACGCGGGCGATGACGCAGGCGTGAAGACGCCGGACCGGCAGGACGGCAGGGAAGCCGGCGGGCGCGGCGGCGGCCCTCGCGATGGCGGACGGTTGCCTCGGGCGCCAGCGTGACCACAGGTTGTGAAGACCCGGTGCGCCGTTCGATCGACGTCGTCCGACCGGCACCGGTCGCGCGGGTGCGATCACCGCGCCGTCGGAAGCGTCGATCGTGTAGCGATGACCTCAGAGTTTCTTTCTGGCCGGGACGGGAACCAGCAGCAGGGCGCGCCGGGACAGCACCCGGGCGGCCCGGCCGCCGCCACGGCCGCCGCCGGTCTCCTCGCCGAGCAGCATGATCGCAAAGCCCATCTGCGCGCTGGCGAAGGTGAGGCCGACGGCGAAGGTGAGCGCGGCGACGGCGAACAGGCCGGACGGCGATCCCCAGACCAGCGTCCCGAGGCGGGCGACGTCGAAGGCGAGCAGGGCGCCGACGAACACCACCGCCAGCGCGAACCCGACGAGGGCATGGCGGGCGAGAAAGAGCACGAGCGTCGGCATGGCGTTCCTCCGGTCTCAGGTCGGCGGCGGCGTGCGGGCGAGATCGGCGACCTCCGCCGCACATCTGGCGCCCGCATGGATCAAGTGAAGCACCGCAAACAGCGCAAGGCCAGTGGCGTCGTCGCCGTCCGCCATGGCCGGCGGGGGTGCTGTTCGTCGCCATCCGCGCCATGGCGCCGCCGGGGCATGCGGCGCTGAAAGCGATGCGGCGGAACGGCTTTCCAAAAATCGCTCCCGTCGGCCATCAGCAGACCGCTTTGGTGGCCTCGGACAGCAATCGCGTTGCTCGGTTCGCCCGCCCGCAACCCCTATCCTCTCGGCCGACATGAACGGGCGAGCCGCCCGAGGAGCACCCGATGAGACGTTTCACGATCGCCGCCGCGACCGCCCTGGCGCTTCTCGCTGCCCCCGCGTCCGCCCAGCAGGCGCCGACGACGCTGCTGAACGCCTCCTACGACATCGCCCGCGAGCTGTTCGTCGCGGTGAACGCCGCCTTCGTCGCCGACCACAAGGCAAAGACCGGGGTCGACGTCACCATCGACCAGTCGCACGGCGGCTCGTCGCGGCAGGCGCGCGCCATCCTCGAGGGCCTGCAGGCCGACGTCGTCACCTTCAACCAGGTGACCGACATCGACGTCCTCGTCGACAAGGGTGGGCTCGTCTCGGCCGACTGGAAGGCGGAGTTCCCGAACGACGCCTCGCCCTACTACTCACTGCCGGCCTTCCTCGTGCGCGCCGGCAACCCGAAGAACATCAAGGACTGGGGCGACCTCGTCCGCGACGACGTCAAGGTGATCTTCCCCAACCCGAAGACCTCCGGTAACGCCCGCTACACCTACCTCGCCGCCACCGCCTATGCCCGCGAGGCGTTCGGCGGCGACCCGGCGAAGGTGGAGGCGTTCATCTCCAAGCTGTTCGACAACGTGCCGGTGTTCGACACCGGCGGCCGTGCCGCCACGACCACCTTCATCGAGCGCGAGATCGGCGACGTGCTGATCACCTTCGAGGCGGAGACGCGCGGCATCCAGAAGGAGTACGGCGCCGACAAGGTCGAGACCGTCACCCCCTCGGTCAGCCTGCTCGCCGAGTTCCCGGTGGCGATCGTCGACACCGTCGTCGACAAGCGCGGCAGCCGCGACCTCGCCAAGGCCTATCTCGACTTCCTCTACACCACCGAAGGCCAGCGCATCGTCGCCGAGCACGGCAACCGCGTCCACGACCCGATCGTCGTCGCCGAATTCAAGGACCAGTTCCCCGAGGTGCGGCTGCTCACCGTCGAGGAGGTGTTCGGCGGCTGGGACCAGGCGACGAAGGAGCATTTCGCCGCCGACGCGACGCTCGACCGCCTCTACGGCAGTCGCTGACCCGTCCACCGTCCGCCTGCACGGTTGACAGTTGCAACGGGGGCCGCCATTGGCGGCCCCTCAGCGTTGTCACACGGCGCTCGCGCACTGCCGCCCGCCAGCCCGCAGCCGAAGGGAGCCGTCCGTTGTCGCGCCGTGTTCTCCCCGGGCTGCCGCTCAGCCTCGGCATCACCGTCCTCTACGTCTCGATCATCGTCTGCCTGCCGCTCGGCGCCCTCGTCTTCAAGGCGGCGAGCCTCGGGCCGGAGGACTACTGGCGCATTATCTCGGCGCCGCGGGCGGTGGCGAGCTACCGGGTGACGATCGGCGCCGCGGCGGTGGCGACGGCCTTCAACGTCGTCTTCGGCTTCGCGCTCGCCTGGGTGCTGGTGCGCTACGAGTTTCCCGGCCGCCGCCTGCTCGATGCCCTCGTCGACCTACCGTTCGCGCTGCCGACGGCGGTCGCCGGCATCGCGCTCACCACCCTGTTCGCCGAGAACGGCTGGTATGGCGCGCCGCTGGCGGCGCTGGGCATCCAGGTCGCCTTCACGCCGCTCGGCATCATGGTGGCGATGGCCTTCACCAGCATTCCCTTCATCGTCCGCACCGTGCAGCCGGTCCTCGAAGACCTCGAGCCGGCGCTCGAGGAAGCCGCCCTCAGCCTCGGGGCGGGGGAGGGGCGGATCTTCCGCACCGTGATCCTGCCGCTCCTGATGCCGGCGCTGCTCGCAGGCTCGTCGCTCGCCTTCGCGCGCAGCCTCGGCGAGTTCGGCGCTGTCATCTTCATCGCCGGCAACCAGCCCTTCGAGACGGAGATCACCGCGCTGCTCGCCTTCATCCGCCTCGAGGAATTCGACTACGAGGCGTCGGCCGCCATCGCCTCGGTGATCCTGATCGCCGCCTTCCTCATGCTCGCCGTCACCAACGCCCTGCAGGCCCGCGGCCTGCGCTACCTCGATCGGGGGCGGTAGGTGGCCGTGCGCGAGCCCACCTTGCGGATCGGTGATGGCGCCATCGTACGCCGCATGCTGATCGGCGCCGTCGTCCTGGTGGCGCTGGCGCTGATCGTCGCCCCGATCGCCGTGATCGTCGTGCGCGCCTTCTCGGCGGGCGTCGGCGTCTATGTGGGCAACATCCTCCACCCCGACACGCTGCACGCCATCGGCCTCACCGTCGTCACGGCCCTGATCGCCGTGCCGGTCAACACCGTCTTCGGCATCGCCGCGGCATGGGCGATCACCAAGTTCGACTTCCCGGGCCGCAAGCTCTTGCTGGTGATCATCGAGCTGCCGTTCTCGATCTCGCCGGTCGTCGCCGGCGTGGCGCTGATGTTCGTCTACGGCCTGCAGGGGCTCCTCGGCCCGACACTGCGCGAGCACGACATCACCATCCTGTTCGCGCTTCCCGGCATCGTGCTCGCGAGCGTCTTCGTCACCGCGCCGTTCGTCGCCCGCGAGCTGATCCCGCTGATGCAGGCGCAGGGCACCGAGCTCGAGGAAGCCGCGACCTCGCTCGGCGCCTCCGGCTTCCGCACCTTCCTGACGGTGACGCTGCCGGGCGTGAAGTGGGCGCTGCTCTACGGCGTCGTCCTCTGCAACGCCCGCGTCATGGGCGAGTTCGGCGCCGTCTCGGTGGTCTCGGGCAACATCCGCGGCCAGACCAACACGCTGCCGCTGCACATCGAGCTGCTCTACCAGGACTACAACGCCGTCGGCGCCTTCGCCGCCGCCTCGGTGCTGACGGTGATCGCGCTGTTCACCCTCGTCGCCAAGGTCGCGCTCGAAGGCCGCGGCGCCGGTCGCGCGCGCCCGGCGAAGGCCGTTGTCCCGACCACGGTCGGTGAGGAGAAGCCCGCATGAGGATCCGTCTCGACGGCGTCGGCAAGCGCTTCGACGGCGTGCATGCCGTCCGCGACGTATCGCTGGAGATCGGCTCCGGCGAGCTCGTGGCGCTGCTCGGCCCCTCCGGCTCCGGCAAGACGACGCTGCTCCGCATGGTCGCCGGCCTCGCCTTCCCGGATACCGGCCGCATCCTGTTCGGCGACGTCGACGCGACCGACATTCCCGTCCGCGACCGCGGCGTCGGCTTCGTCTTCCAGCACTACGCGCTGTTCCCGCACATGCGGGTGGCCGACAACATCGCCTTCGGCATGCGCGCCGCGCGCGACCGCCGGCCGGAGACGGACATCGCTGCCCGCGTCGCGGAACTCTTGTCGCTGATGCAGCTCGACGGCCTCGGCGGACGCTTTCCGGCGCAGCTCTCCGGTGGCCAGCGCCAGCGCGTCGCGCTCGCCCGCGCGCTCGCCGTCGATCCGAAGGTGCTTTTGCTCGACGAGCCGTTCGGCGCGCTCGACGCCAACGTCCGCCGCGAACTTCGGCGCTGGCTGCGCGAGATGCACGAGCGGCTCGGCATCACCACGCTGTTCGTCACCCACGACCAGGAGGAGGCGCTCGACCTCGCCGACCGCGTCGTCATCCTCGATCACGGCCGCATCGAGCAGGTCGGTTCGTCACGCGAGCTCTGCCGCGCGCCCGCGTCGGCCTTCGTGATGACCTTCCTCGGCGACACCCACCGGCTGCCGGCGACCGTCGAGGCCGGCGTCGCCACCGTCGCCGGACATGTCCGTCACCCGGCACCGGGTGTCCCCGACGGGCCGGCGTGGGCCTTCGTGCGGCCGGCCGACGTGACGTGGCGGCCGGCGACAGAGGGCGCCGGCGATGGCGTGCCGGCGAGCCTCGTCCGCGTGCTCGACCGCCCCGGCAGCCGCCGCCTCGTCGCCCGCACCGTTACCGGCGACGAGATCGAGCTCGACGTCGGCCCCGAGAACGACGCCGCGGCCGGCGACGACGGCGGCATCAGCCTGCTGCGCGCGCGCATCTTCCCCGCTGTCTCGGGCCTCTGACCGCCGGTCCGCCCAAGCGGACCGGCGTCTCGCGACGACGCACCGGAAAGAATCACTCCAGAGTCGGAAGCTCGAACTCATCCCCGTCGCGCGGAGCGGTCGATCCGAGCAGGATCGGCTCGTCGAAGCCGACGATGGCGCGCGGCGGGGGCGCGTCTCGTCGCGTCTCCATTGACCGCGGCCTTGCGCGGCCATCCGTGTCGCGCGCCGGGGCAGATGCTGGGGCAAAGGCCGGGAAAAGCCGCGGGACAGGGGCGCTCGTGCCGCGATGTCGGTGGATCGTCGCGCCGGTCGCTGGTGGAGCCGAGGGGAATCGAACCCCTGACCTCTGCAGTGCGATTGCAGCGCTCTCCCATCTGAGCTACGGCCCCGGCCCGAAGGCTGCGGGATTTACGGCGGCGGCCGGCGCGCTGTCAAGCGAAGCGGTGGCGCCGCGTCGGGATCGTGCCCGCCCGCTGGTCGGCGGCCCCGGCGGCGCAGGCGCGTTCAGGCGGCTGTGCGGCGGCGGCGCGGTGCCAGGATGATGTGGAAGATCACCGCGGCGACGCCCATCGCCGGCATCACCGTGGCGAGCGCCACGACCGGATCGGAGAACAGCGCCACCGTCAGACCGGCGACGAAGCCGGTCGCCATCTGCAGGAAGCCCATCAGCGCCGAGGCGGCGCCGGCCATGTGCGGATAGTCGGCGAGCGCGGCCGTCTGCGTCGCCGGCAGGATCAGCGCGATGCCGAAGGCCCAGAACTGCACCGGCAGGATGACGCTGACGATCGACGGCTCGAACAGGCGCAGGCCGAGCGTGAAGACGACGGCGCTGACGCCGACGATGGCGAGCCCGATCGGTACCAGCCTGGTCGCCGCGACGCGCCGCATCAGTCGCTGCGCGACGAAGCCGCCGACCATGTAGGACATCGTCTGGGCGATCATCACCAGGCCATAGTGCGTTGGCGTCAGTCCGAGCTGCCCCATCATCACGAACGGCATCATGATGGCGAGCGCATAGAGGCCGCCGACCGACAGGCCGATGACGAGGCTCGCCCGCATGAAGCCGCGCGCCATCAGCAGGCGGCCGTAGCTGAGGGCGAGCCGCCCGGGGTGGATCAGCCCGATGTCCGGCCGCTCCAGCGTTTCGGGGATGGCGAAGACGAGCACGGCGACCAGCACGACGCCGTAGGCGAGCATCAGCACGAACAGCCACGGCCAGCCGGCGACCTCGAGCACCAGGCCGCCGAGCGTCGGCGACACCGCCGGTCCGATCGCCAGCATGATGCCGATCGTCGTCATGATGCGGGTCGAGGCCTGGCCGGTGAACAGGTCGCGCACCATCGCCCGCGACAGCGCGATGCCGGCGGCGGCGCCGACGCCCTGGAACAGGCGGGCGACGGTCAAGACCTCGATCGTCGGCGCGAACACCGCAACCATGCTGGCGGCCACATAGATCGCCATGAAGATGAAGCCGATCGGCCGGCGGCCGAAGGCATCGGAGAGCGGCCCGCAGGCGAGCTGCGCCACCGCGAAGCCGCCGAAGAAGGCGGTCAGCGTGTGCTGCACCTCGGCGTGGGTGGCGCCGAAGGCGACCGACAGTTCCTGCATCGCCGGGGTGTAGAGGGCGAGGCTGATCGGCCCGAGCGCCACCAGCGCGGCACCGACGATCGAGATCCGCCGCTCGCTGACGGCGGGACGGACGGCGGCATCTGGCATCGGGGTCCCGATCTGTGCGGCGAGGGTCATGGGTCGGCGCGGCGGTGGGGCGCGCGCTGGCTCAGGGTGCGGTGTTGTCGGAGAGGTTCTGGATCATCTGCGTCAGCGCCCGCCGAAGGACGGCGACGTCGCCGTCCCCGAGCCCGTCGGTCGCCTGTTCGCGGATGTGGCGGCCAAGCGTGCGGATGCGCTCGACCATCGCGGCGGCGGTGGGGGAGGGGCGGACAAGCTTGGCGCGACGGTCGGTCGGATCGGGGCAACGCTCGACGAGGCCCTTGCCCTCGAGCGTGTCGAGATAGCCGACGAGCGTCATCGGATCGACGTTCATGATATCGGCGAGCGCCGTCTGCCGGCGGCTCTCATAGACGGCGATGTAGGCGAGCGTGCGCGCCTCGCTGGCGCTGAGGCCGAGGCCCTCCGCCTCGGCGGCGCGTTCGTAGCGACGTCGCAACAGCCGCTGGGCGTCGGCGAGGAGGAAGCCGATGGGGATATCGCTCGTCGGGGTCGCTGGGTTCATCGTCGTCGCCGCAGTGTCACGGGGGTCGTTCGGGAAGGCGCATACTAAGCTTTCCATATCATCTGTGAAGCTCTGGCTTCTGCAGGCCAGCCATGCCGGATGTCGTGGCCTGCTTCGCAGCCCGCGACGACCACGGCGCTTCCATCGCCTCGGGGATGGCGCTAAAGACGCGGGTTAATCTCGCCCCTGCGGACGGACAGAGCCGCGCCGGCGGGCGACCTCGGGCCGGACAGGGACCGGCCGATGCTGGAGTGAAGCCATGAGTGCGCCGCGCACCCTTTACGACAAGATCTGGGACGACCACGTCGTCGACGTGCAGCCGGACGGCACCGCGCTCCTCTACATCGACCGCCACCTCGTCCACGAGGTGACGAGCCCGCAGGCGTTCGAGGGGCTGCGCACCACCGGCCGCACCGTCCGGGCGCCGCAGCGCACGCTCGCCGTCGTCGATCACAACGTGCCGACGACCGACCGCTCGCTGCCGAACGAGGACCCGGAGAGTGCCGCCCAGATCGCAGCACTCGCCGAGAACGCCCGCGAGTTCGGCGTCGAATACTTCAACGAGTTCGACAAGCGGCAGGGCATCGTCCACATCGTCGGGCCGGAGCAGGGCTTCACCCTGCCGGGCATGACGATCGTCTGCGGCGACAGCCACACCTCCACCCACGGCGCCTTCGGCGCGCTCGCCCACGGCATCGGCACCAGCGAGGTCGAGCACGTGCTCGCCACGCAGACGCTGATCCAGAAGAAGGCGAAGAACATGCGCGTCACCGTCGACGGCGTGCTGCCGGAGGGCGTCGGCGCCAAGGACATCATCCTCGCCATCATCGGCACGATCGGCACGGCCGGCGGCACCGGCTACGTCATCGAATATGCCGGCGAGGCGATCCGGGCGCTGTCGAT
>JAESGX010000136.1_pt1 | contig 65208 bp, 55 predicted proteins | sample 9269801 | NCBI WGS metagenome assembly JAESGX01 (sample SAMN16773122, study PRJNA677054) | algae metagenome | isolation source: Pleurocapsa minor GSE-CHR-MK-17-07R and co-occurring heterotrophs from wet... | place: USA: Lower Calf Creek Falls, Grand Staircase Escalante National Monument, UT ... | reverse complement strand
TGGCGCCTGGCGCAGCTCCACCGATTCCACCAGCACCCAGTACAGCGCCAGGAAGATCGGCATCTGCACCAGGATCGGCAGGCAGCCGCCCATTGGATTGATCTTCTCTTTTTTGTACAGCTCCATCATCGCGGTCTGGAATTTCTGCCGGTCGTCGCCGTAGCGCTCCTTGAGCTGCGCGATGCGCGGCTGGAACTGGCGCATCTTGGCGAAGCTCTTGTACTGCGCCGCCGACAGCGGATACAGCGCCAGTTTGACCAGGATCACCAGGCCGATGATGGACCAGCCCCAGTTGCCGATCAGGGTGTGCAGGTGGCTGAGCACCCAGAACAGGCCTTGGCCGATCAGCGCGAAGATCGCGAACTGGCTGTAGTCCACCGCGCGCTCCAGACCGGGCGCGCCCTGCGCCTTCATCTGGTCGATCAGCTTCGGGCCGACATACAGCCGCGCCTCGACCGTGGAGCGCTGACCGGGCGCCACGTTCACGCCGGGGCCGACTTCGCGGATCAGCGCGCGCCCGGAAATCTCGTCGGTCTGCACGCTGACCTTGGCTTTCGGATCGGGAATCCACGCGCTGAAGAAGTGATGCTGCAGGAACGCGATCCAGCTGCCGGTCGCGGTCTGGTCCAGCTTGCCGTCCTCGAGGTAGTCGTCGAACTTGCGGCGCTCGTACTGCTTCTCGGTGCTGTACCAGGTAGCGCCGCTGAAGCTGAAGGACTCCGGGTTGGTCATGCCGGTCTTGATGATCGGCGGCTGGCGCTCGAGCTGGCGGTAGACGGTGCCTTGCCACGGCTCGCCGCTGTCGTTGATCACTTCGTCGCGCACGCCGATCGCATAGGAGCCGCGCTTGAGCGTGTACACGCGGCGTACGGTCACGCCGTCGGGACTTTTCCAGATGAAGGGCACGGCGATTTCGGCCGCGCCCGGAGCCAGCGCCACGGTGGTTGCGCTGTTTTCGGGGATGAAGCGGGCCTCGTGATTCGGCGCCGGATTGTCGGTGCTCACCCAGCCGCTCTGCGCGACGTAGAAATGCGCCGGGTCCTGACTGAACAAGCGCACCGGCGGGCTGCCCGCGGCCTTGCTTTGCGGATACTTCAGCAGGTCAGCCTGCAGCACCACGCCACCGCTCAGGGTCAGGCGCAGCACATCGGTGCTGACTTCCACGCGCGCCGAGGCAGCGTTGGATGCCGCCGGATTCGCGCCGGAGGTCGCCGTTACGGCGGGAATGCCCGGCACGGCGGGCGTGCTGGTTTCCACCGCCAGCGCCGCCGCGTTCGGCACCGTGCTGGGCACGGCCGCGCCGCTGGCCGGCTGCACGGTCGGCGTGGGCGCGGCTTGGGGCACGGGCGCCTTGAACTTGCCCCACTCCATCCACAGCAGGGTCGCCACCATCAGCCAGGCGAAAATCAGGAAGACACGGGTCTGGTTCATCGGACAGGCATTCTCAACCGGCGGGTGCGTCCGGTTTGGGCGTGGTGCGGGACAGGGAGGAAGGCGAAGCGGAAACGGGTAGCTGCGTGACCGGCGGCATTGTGCCGGTCGCGGCCGATGCGGGCAATGCGCCGGCGCGCACCAACGTGCGCAAGAACGTGGCGCGAAGCTGCGCGTTGTCGGCTTTGGCGGCGGCCACGCGCACCACCACCACGTAGTCGCCTCCGGCCAGCTGCGCGCGCAGCTTGCGGAACTGGTCGCGCAGCGCGCGCTTGATGCGGTTGCGGCCGACCGCATGCGGATCGACCTTGCGCGACACTGCCAAACCGAGGCGCGCGGCGGACTCGCCCGCCAGCCAGTGCAGGCTCAGCAGCGGGTCGGAGGTGCGCCGGGCCTGTTCAAACGCGCGCGCGTATTCGGCGCCGGTGCGCACCCGCGCCGCGCGCGGGAAGGTGGCGTTCACGGCAGACACGAAAAAGTCCGCACAGCGATGCGCGGACTTTGGCGAAGGACAGGCATGGATGGTCTCGGCCGCAGGCTGCGGCAAGGCCATCAGGCGCTGAGGCGCGTGCGGCCTTTGGCGCGGCGACGGGCCAGGATCTTGCGGCCGTCGGCGGTCTTCATGCGGGCGCGGAAGCCGTGGTCGCGCTTGCGCTTGAGGTTGCTGGGTTGGTAAGTGCGCTTGGTGGCCATGGGGCCCTCGGGCGTAATGCGATGGAAAGAACCGGAAATTCTATACGCCGCATCGGCTTACGGTCAACTGCTGCGACGCTCCCGCAGTTCGGCTGCCAACGCCCTATTGTTGTCCAGGGCGGGCGCTGGGTAGAGGCGACGAACGCAGCGGCCACCGCGCCCATGCTAGTCTGCCCGACTGTTTTTCCCCGCGCAGCGCGCCGTGCAAGCGCCGCGCGTACGCCCACCCGATGAACCGAATGCCGCCTGCGATGGATGCTTGGCCCCGCTGTCTCGAACGCCTGGAAGCCGAACTGCCGGCCGAGGACGTGCACACCTGGCTGAAGCCGCTGCAGGCCGAGCAGCGCAACGATGCGATGGTGCTGTACGCGCCGAACGCGTTCATCGTCGAACAGGTGCGCGAGCGCTATCTGCCGCGCATCCAGGAGTTGCTCGGCCACTTCGCCGGACATCGCGACGTGTCGCTGGAGATCGGGTCGCGCGCGCGCGTCGCCGGGCCGCTGGCGACCGCGGCGGCCAGCGCCGCTTTCGGCGGCGGCGAGCCCTACGCCGGCAACCTGGATGCGCATTACGGCTTCGATAACTTCGTCGAAGGCCGCAGCAACCAGCTCGGCCGCGCCGCCGCCTGGCAGGCCGCGAAAAAGCCCGGCGACCGCGCGCACAACCCCCTGCTGCTGTACGGCGGCACCGGCCTGGGCAAGACCCACCTGATGTTCGCCGCCGGCAACGAGCTGCGGCGGCAGAACCCGGAAGCGCGCGTGCTGTACCTGCGCTCGGAGCAGTTCTTCAGCGCCATGACCAAGGCCCTGATCGAGAAATCGATGGATCAGTTCAAGCGCCGCTTCCAGCAGGTGGATGCGCTGCTGATCGACGACATCCAGTTCTTCGCCGGCAAGGACCGCACCCAAGAGGAGTTCTTCCACACCTTCAACGCGCTGTTTGACGGCCGCCAGCAGATCATCCTGACCTGCGACCGCTATCCGCGCGAAGTCGAAGGCCTGGAGCCGCGCCTGAAATCGCGCCTGGCCTGGGGTTTGTCGGTGGCGATCGAGCCGCCGGATTTCGAGACCCGCGCGGCCATCGTGCTGGCCAAGGCGCGCGAACGCGGCGTGCAGATTCCCGACGATGTGGCCTTCCTGCTGGCCAAGAAGATGCGCTCCAACGTGCGCGATCTGGAAGGCGCGTTGAATACCCTGACCGCACGCGCCAATTTCACCGGCCGCGCGATCACCCCCGAGTTCGCCCAGGAAACCCTGCGCGATCTGCTGCGCGCGCAGCAGCAGGCGATCAGCGTGCCCAACATCCAGAAGACCGTGGCAGACTACTATGGCCTGCAGGTCAAGGATTTGCTGTCGAAGCGGCGCACGCGTTCGTTGGCGCGGCCGCGGCAGGTGGCAATGGCGCTGGCCAAGGAGCTGACCGAGCACAGCCTGCCGGAGATCGGCGACGCGTTCGCCGGCCGGGACCACACCACCGTGCTGCATGCCTGCCGCCAGATTCGCAACCTGATGCAGACTGACGGCAAGCTGCACGAGGACTGGGACAAGCTGATCCGTAAGCTCAGTGAATAACCGGCCGCAGACCCTGTGGACAAGTTGGGGATGAAAATAACCGCTGAAGTTATCCACAAGTTGCAGTACACCGCCACTGCCTTTGATACCGAGCTTAATGTCGCTATAAAACATATAGAAATCAGCACTTTATACGGCTTCTCCACCGAAATCGCCGCAACCATCATCACCAGCTTTTGATTTATTACTCTCTTCTAAGATCCAGAGCATAAGAGGCCAGCATCGATGCGTTTCAGCCTGCAACGCGAAGCATTCCTCAAACCGTTGGCGCAAGTGGTCAACGTGGTCGAACGTCGGCAGACCCTGCCGGTGCTGGCCAACTTCCTGGTGCAGGTACAGGGCGGGCAGCTGTCTCTGACCGGCACGGATCTGGAAGTGGAGATGATCGCGCGCAGCGCGGTCGACGAAGCCCAGGACGGCGAGACCACGATCCCGGCGCGCAAGCTGTTCGAAATCATCCGCGCCCTGCCCGACGGCAGCAAGGTCACCGTGTCGCAGACCGGCGACAAGGTCACGGTGCAGGCCGGACGCAGCCGCTTCACCCTGGCCACCCTGCCCGCCAACGATTTTCCGTCGGTGGACGAGGTCGAGGCGACCGAGCGCGTGATCGTGCCGGAAGCGGCGCTGAAGGAGCTGATCGAGCGCACCGCCTTTGCCATGGCCCAGCAGGACGTGCGCTATTACCTCAACGGTTTGCTCTTCGACCTGGCCGACAAAACCCTGCGCTGCGTGGCCACCGACGGCCATCGCCTGGCCCTGTGCGAGACCCAGCTCGAGGCCGCGGCTGCCGCCAAGCGCCAGATCATCGTGCCGCGCAAGGGCGTGACCGAGCTGCAGCGGCTGCTGGAAAACGGCGACCGCGAACTCGAGCTGGAAATTGGGCGCAACCACATTCGGGTCAAGCGCGATGATGTGACTTTCACCTCCAAGCTGATCGACGGGCGTTTCCCGGACTATGCAGCGGTAATTCCGATCGGCGCCGACCGCGAGGTCAAGCTGGACCGCGAGGTGCTGCGCGCGGCGCTGCAACGTGCGGCGATCCTGTCGAACGAGAAATACCGCGGCGTGCGGGTGGAAGTGTCCCCGGGCCAGCTGAAGATCAGCGCGCACAACCCAGAGCAAGAAGAAGCGCAGGAAGAAATCGAGGCCGACACCAAGGTCGACGATTTGGCGATCGGCTTCAACGTGAACTACCTGCTGGACGCCCTGTCGGCGCTGCGCGATGAGCACATCGTCATCCAGCTGCGCGACGCCAACTCCTCGGCTCTGGTACGCGAAGCCAGCAGCGAAAAGTCACGGCACGTGGTAATGCCGCTGCGCCTGTGAGGCAACCCCTGTTTCACGTGGAACAGTCCCCGCTTCGCCCGGCCCGCTCCGGGCGAAGCTGTTTTGGGGTAGGCGAGTTGGAATCACACCCTTGCGCCTGATCCGGCTGACCGCGTCCGGCTTGCGCCGCTTCGAGTCCGTTTCGCTGGCGCCCGCTCCTGGCCTTAATCTGATTACCGGCGACAACGGCGCCGGTAAGACCAGCCTGCTCGAAGCCCTGCACCTGATGGCCTATGGCCGCAGCTTCCGTGGCCGGGTGCGCGACGGGCTGGTGCGCAGCGGGTGCGAGGGGGTCGAGGTTTTCGTTGAGTGGCAGGAAGGCGCGGATGGCCGTCATCGCCGCGCCGGGCTTCGGCATACGGGACAGACCTGGCAAGGCAGACTGGATGGACAGGATGTCGGCCAGCTGGGCGAGCTGTGCGCGGCGCTGGCGGTGGTCAGTTTCGAACCCGGCAGCCATGCGCTGGTGACCGGCGGCGGCGAGCCGCGCCGGCGCTTCGTCGATTGGGGCTTGTTCCACGTGGAACCCGATTTTCTGCCCCTGTGGCGGCGCTATGCGCGTGCGCTGAAGCAGCGTAACGCGCTGCTCAAATCCGGCGGCGGCGGCCAGCAGCTGGACGCCTGGGACTATGAGTTGGCCGAAGCGGGAGAACCCATCACCCGTTACCGCCAGCAATATCTGGAGCAGCTGCAGCCTCGACTTTTTGCTGTCGCCGAGGCGTTGATTCCGCTGCTGGGCGCCTGCCGGATCGATTTCCAGCCCGGGTGGCGCCGTGGCGAGCTGCCTCTGGCAGATGCGCTGCTGCTGGTGCGCGACCGCGACCGCAGCCTGGGCTACACCACGCTTGGGCCGCATCGCGCCGACTGGCGTATCGATTACGCCGCGCACCCCAACCGCGAAGCGCTGTCGCGCGGCCAGGCCAAGCTCACGGCGCTGTCGGTGCTGCTGGCCCAGGCCGAAGATTACGCCGAACGGCGTGGGGAATGGCCGATCATGGCGCTGGACGACTTGGCCTCCGAGCTGGACCGCAACCATCAGCGCCGGGTCCTGCAGCGCCTGCTGGCCAGCGACGCGCAGATCTTCGTTACCGGCACCGAGATGCCGCCTGCGCTCGTTGATCTGGAGCTTCGGCCAGCTCGGTTCCACGTGGAACACAATGAGGTTAAGGCGCTAGCGCGCTGAAGGCGGGGCACGGCGATGCTATAATTTCGGCCTCGATTCCTATAGCTATGGTGTCGCCGCGCTCTTGCCGAGCATGGCGAGGCCGATGGCACGCAGCCGACCCGAAGCGAATGACCGACGAAACGATTCCTGTCCCGAACGGCAATAACTACGACTCCAGCAAAATCACCGTCCTGCGTGGCCTCGAGGCGGTTCGCAAGCGCCCCGGCATGTATATCGGCGACGTGCACGACGGCACCGGCCTGCACCACATGGTGTTCGAGGTGGTGGACAACGCCATCGACGAAGCGCTGGCCGGCCACGCCGACGATGTGATCGTGAAGATCCTGGAGGACGGCTCGGTGGCGGTGTACGACAACGGCCGCGGCATTCCGGTCGATATCCACAAGGAAGAGGGCGTATCCGCGGCCGAAGTCATCATGACCGTGCTCCACGCCGGCGGGAAGTTCGACGACAACAGTTACAAGGTGTCCGGCGGTCTGCACGGCGTCGGCGTGTCGGTGGTCAATGCGCTGTCGGAGCATCTGTGGCTGGACGTGTGGCGCGACGGCTTCCACTACCAGCAGGAATACGCGCTGGGCGAGCCGCTGTATCCGTTGAAGCAGCTTGAGGCTTCCGACAAGCGCGGCACGCTGCTGCGCTTCAAGCCGGCGGTGGAAATCTTCTCCGACGTCGAATTCCACTACGACATCCTGGCCAAGCGGTTGCGCGAACTGTCGTTCCTCAACTCGGGCGTCAAGATCACGCTGAGCGACGAGCGCGGAGAAGGGCGTACCGACCTGTTCCAGTATGAAGGCGGCATCCGCTCCTTCGTCGAACATCTGGCGCAGCTGAAGACCCCGCTGCATCCGAACGTGATTTCGGTGACCGGGGAGCAGAACGGCATCACCGTGGACGTGGCCCTGCAGTGGACCGATTCGTACCAGGAAACCATGTTCTGCTTCACCAACAACATCCCGCAGAAGGACGGCGGCACGCACCTGATCGGGTTCCGTGCCGCGCTGACGCGCACGCTGACCAACTACATCGAGCAGAGCGGCATCGCCAAGCAGGCCAAGATCACCCTGTCCGGCGACGACATGCGCGAAGGCATGATCGCGGTGCTGTCGGTCAAGGTGCCGGATCCCAGCTTTTCTTCGCAGACCAAGGAGAAGCTGGTCAGTTCCGAAGTCAGGCCGGTCGTTGAGGGCACGTTCGGTGCACGTTTGGAGGAGTTCCTGCAAGAACACCCCAACGAGGCCCGCGCCATCACCGGCAAGATCATCGACGCCGCGCGTGCCCGCGAGGCCGCGCGCAAGGCCCGCGACCTGACCCGGCGCAAGGGCGCGCTGGACATCGCCGGCCTGCCCGGCAAGCTGGCCGACTGCCAGGAAAAAGATCCGGCGCTGTCGGAACTGTTCATCGTCGAGGGCGACTCCGCCGGCGGCTCGGCCAAACAGGGCCGCAACCGCAAGAACCAGGCGGTGCTGCCGCTTCGCGGCAAGATCCTCAACGTGGAACGCGCCCGTTTCGACCGCATGCTGGCCAGCGCCGAAGTCGGCACGCTGATCACCGCGCTCGGCACCGGCATCGGCCGCGACGAGTACAACCCGGACAAGCTGCGCTACCACCGCATCATCATCATGACCGACGCCGACGTCGACGGTTCGCACATCCGCACCCTGCTGCTCACGTTCTTCTACCGGCAGATGCCGGAGCTGATCGAACGCGGCCACATCTACATCGGCCTGCCGCCCCTGTACAAACTGAAGCAGGGCAAGCAGGAGATGTACATGAAGGACGACGCGGCGCTGAACGTGTATCTGGCCAACAGCGCGGTCGAGAACGCCGGCCTGATTCCGGCCGAAGGCGAACCGCCGATCACCGGCGAGGCACTGGAGAAACTGCTGCTGTCCTTCGCCGGCGCGCGCGACGCCATCGCCCGCAACGCGCATCGCTACGATGCGATCCTGCTGGAGTCGCTGATCGATTTCACTCCGCTGGACATGGCCCACCTGAGCGAGAACATCGACGAGCGCCACGAGCTCGACGCGCTGCAGGCCAAGCTCAACCGCGGCGGCATCGGCAGTGCGCGCTACGTGCTGAAGCTGCAGGCCGCCACCGACGGCCGTCCGGCCGCGCTGTTGGCCACGCGCAAGCACATGGGGGAAGAGTTGATCCAGGTGCTGCCGGTCTCGGCGTTCGAATCCGGCGAACTGCGCCCGCTGCGCGAAGCTGCCGCCGTGCTGCACGGCCTGATCCGCGACGGCGCGCAGATCGTGCGCGGCAACAAGACCCAGCCCGTGTCCAGCTTCGCCGAGGCGCAGGCGTGGCTGCTGGAAGAGGCCAAGAAAGGCCGCAGCATCCAGCGCTTCAAGGGCCTGGGCGAAATGAACCCGGAGCAGCTGTGGGACACCACGGTCAATCCGGACACGCGCCGCTTGCTGCAGGTGCGCATCGAGGACGCGGTGGCCGCCGATCAGATCTTCAGCACGCTGATGGGCGACGTGGTGGAACCGCGCCGGGCCTTCATCGATGCCAACGCGTTGAAGGCGACCAATCTCGACGTCTGAGCGCCCGCCGGAGTTCGCCGCGCAGACGCCGATGCCGTCGGTGCTTGCGTCGCATCGCGGCGCGCTGCTTGGTTTTTTCCTCGACCTGACGATCGCGGTCGTCGCCCTGCTGGCGTTGTCGCTGCTCTGCGGCGCGGCGTGGGGCATGTTCAGGGGCGCGCAGATTGTCATGGAGGGCGGAGCGCCGCCGCCGTCCGATGCGCTGATGCGCATGCTCGGCCAGCCCGGCGCGATCGCCACGATCTGGATGACGCTGATCAGCACCGGCGGCGCGGCCTTGCTGGTGTATTGCTGGCGCCGCCGCGCCAGCGGCGAGGAGCGCGCGCGCTCGATGCGCGCGCTGAAGCGGGGCAGTACGTGGGGTTGGGTACTGGCCACCGCCGCGGCCACGTTTGTTTTCAGCGCCGCGGTCAGCGCCTTGACGCAGCACTTCGAGGTTCGCCTGCAGCCCACCAACCAGGCCCTGATCCAGGCCGCGTTCGTTTCCAGCCCGGTGTTCATGCTGGTGTTCGGCACGCTGATCGCGCCACTGTATGAAGAACTGCTGTTCCGTCGGGTCCTGTTCGGGCGGCTGTGGGCCGCGGGGCAGCCCCTGCTCGGCGTGCTGCTGAGCAGCGCGGCGTTCGCCTTGCTGCATGAAATCCCGGGCACCACCGGCAACGGCTGGCAGGCGACGCTAGCGCTGTGGGTGACTTACGGATTCATGGGCGCGGCGTTCGCCTGGGTCTATTGGCGCACGCGCACGCTGTGGGCGGCCATCGCCGCGCACGCGCTCAACAACGGCATCGCCCTGGCCGTGCTGAAGCTGACCGAAAGCGGCTGAAGACGCGACGATTGACGAAAAGTTAAGGCGCCGCGCGCCAAACTCCGCTCCCTTGAAGTGGGGCGAAGCATGAAATTCTGGATCCTCTCAGCCGCGATCGTCGCCGTTGTCGCCGCTTGCGCCACCACCACCTCGTCCACCGGCCGCACGCAATACGTGGGCGCCGTTTCCCAGCAGCAGCTCGACCAGCTGGGCGCGCAGGCATTCGTCGAAGCCAAAAGCAAGGGTTCGCTGAGCAGCGATGCCAAGCAGAACGGCTACGTGCGCTGCGTGGTCAATACGCTGGTGCGGCAGCTGCCGCCGCAATCCCAAGGCGTGGCCTGGGAAACCGCCTTGTTCGCCAACAAAGAACCCAACGCCTTCGCCTTACCGGGCGGCAAGGTCGGGGTCAACACCGGCATTTTCAGCGTCGCCCAGAACCAGGACCAGCTCGCCGCCGTGCTGGCGCATGAAATCGGCCATGTGGTCGAACGCCACCACGACGAACGCATCACCCGGCAGATGGGCGCCTCCGGCGCGGTGCAGCTGCTGGGCGCGCTGGCCGGCGCAAAATACGGAGAAGGCGGTTCCAGTCTGGCCACGCAGAGCGGCAGTCTGCTGGCCCAGGGCGGATTCCTGTTGCCCGGCTCGCGCACCCAGGAAACCGAGGCCGACGTGGTTGGCCAGCGCCTGATGGCCGACGCCGGCTTCAATCCCGAACAGGCGGTCAACCTGTGGCAGAACATGATCGCCGCGGGCGGCGGCCGCCAGCCCGAATGGCTGTCTACCCATCCCGATCCGCAGTCGCGCATCCAGGAGCTGCGCAACCGCGCCGGCACCTTGCTGCCCGCCTATCAGCAGGCCCGCGCCGCCGGCCGCGCGCCGCGATGCGGGTGAGCCAAAGTCGCTGCCGTCTTGCGTTGCCGAACCCTGTTTCCGCGTTAAGGCCGTTTCTGTTAGCGTTGCCGCCCCCGAATGCAGCCGGTGTCGCCACCGCCGGTTTTTCCGCAGTCCATACGAGGTGATCCCATGCTGTTCCGCCATTGCAAACACGCCCTGCTGTCCTTGACCGTCGCCGCCGTGCTGGGCACCGCGGCCTTCAGCGTGGAGGCCCAGGGCACGCGGGATCGCTCCGAGCGGAGCAAGGGCAAGGACAGCCAGAAGCAGGAAAACAAATACCCCGATGCGACCCGCGAAGAACCCAAAGCCAAGGGGTCGCCGAAGCTGCAGAGCAAGCTGCAGAAGCTGATCGAGACGTACAACAAGGATGATTTCGCCAATGCGCGCGCGCAGGCCGATGAAGTGCTGGCCAACGAGGCGGCCACCGCCTACGACAAGTCGATCGCCGCGCAGCTCGCTTCCCAGGCGGCGTACAACCTCGACGACACGCCGGCGACGATGGCCTATCTGAAACAAGCGCTCGAGTTGAACGGTCTGGACAACAACAGCCACTACCAACTCCTGTACATGCTGGGCGGAATGCAGCTGCAGGAAGACCAGTACGCCGAAGGGCTGGCCACGCTGGACCGCTATTTCGCCGAGACCAAATCGGTCAAGCCCGAAGAGCTGGCGTTGAAAGGCCAGGGCCTGTATCAGGCCGAGCGCTATGCCGAAGCCATTCCGGTGCTGAAGCAGGCCATCGAGACCGCGCCGGAGCCCAAGGACAACTGGCAGCAGCTGTTGATGGCGTCGTACGCCGAAGTCGGCCAGTCCGGCGAAGCCACGCAGATGGCCGAGAAGATCGCGGCCAAATCGCCCAACGACAAGAAGGCGCAGATGAATCTGGCCAACGTCTACCTGCAGGCCGACAAGTACGATCAAGCGGCCGCGATCCTGGAAAAGCTGCGTAACTCCGGGCAGATGACCGAAGACAAGGACTATCGCCAGCTCTACGCCACCTACGCCAACATGGACGGCAAGGAAAAGGAGGTCATCGCGGTGATCAACGACGGCATGCAGAAGGGCGTGCTCAAGCCGGACCAGCAAACTTATCTGGCCTTGGCGCAGTCCTACTACTACTCCGAACAGATCGGGCCGGCGATCGAGGCGTGGCAAAAAGCCGCGCCCCTGTCCAAGGACGGCGAAACCTATCTGAACTTGGCCAAGGTGCTGTGGCAGGAGGACCGCATACCCGAAGCCAAGCAGGCGGCCAAGGCGGCGCTGGACAAGGGCATCAAGAAGCCGGAAGAGGCGAAGAAGATCATCGCCCTGCCCTGATCGAGGGCATCGGGATTAGAGTTCGAGCACGCCGAAATGATGGTACTGGCGTGCCGGATTGGGTTAAGCTGAGCTTTCCCGTGGCGGTGACGTCCGGGGTCCATTTAAGTGGCGCCGCATCGTCGGCCCAAGCATCGAGTTCATTGGCGCATGGCTGAACAACTGGTCATAAACAGGTACCGCGAAGAAGAGCCGACCGGGCTGAATTGGCCGCGCATCGTCGGCATGGCGTTTGTGATCGCCCTGCATGCGGCCGCGTTCCTGCTGCTGCTGATCCCCGCGGTCGCACCGCCGGCGGAGCAGGAACAGGAAATGAAGACCACGGTGACCATCGTCGATGCGCCGCCGCCACCGCCGCCGCCGCCACCGCCGCCGCCGAAGCAGGACACGCCGCCGCCGCCTGTCAAGAATCTGGCGCCGCCCAAAACCACCCCGCTGCCGCCGCCGCCGGAAGCGCCGCCGATCGAAGTTTCGGAACCGCGCCCGACCGACGTCTACCAGCCCCCGTCGCCGCCGGCCCCGCCCGCGCCCACGCCCGATATCGGCGCCAGCGTCGACATCTCGTCGAAGAACATGAACCCGCCCAAGTATCCGCCCGCCGCCGCGCGCGCGGGCATCCAGGGCACGGTGATCCTGATCATCGACGTGGACGCCAGCGGCAACGTCACCAACGTTTCCGTCGAGAAATCCAGCCGCAACCGCGACCTGGACCGCGCCGCTATGGACGCCGCGCGCAAGTGGCGCTTCAATCCGGGTATGGCCAATGGACAGAAGTCGGCGGGCCGCGTGCGCGTGCCGGTCGACTTCAAGATGTAAGGCGCGCGGCCCCCGGCAACGCGTCAGCCGAAAGATTCCGCTTCAAGATTTCACCTACAACACACCACCACCGCATCACCCTCATCATCACCAATAAAAGGTAAGCGTCATGCTGCAGGAAACCACCGCCGCTGCTGGAGGCAACAACGCCGCCCAAGCCCTGACCAACATGGGCTTCGAGCATTTGATTAGCGAAATGGTCAACAACCCCGGCGAGTTCGCCGTTTCCTGGATCGTTCTGATCACCCTGGTGATCATGTCGGCCATGGCCTGGTATTGGACCGTGATCAACCTGATCAAGAACACGCGACTGAAAGGCCACGCCGACCGCGTCACCGGCACGTTCTGGGACACCGCCAACGCGCAGGACGCGATCCGTCTGATGGAAGAACAGCCGCGCAACGAGCCCTTCTCCAAGATCGCTTTGGATGCGGCGCAGGCCGCCGCCCACCACCAGCGCAGCGAAGGCTCGAAGCTGGCCGAATCGCTGAACCGTTCGGAGTTCGTGGACCGCGCACTGCGTCAGGCGGTGACCCGCGAAAGCTCTAAGCTGCAGGCCGGCATGACCGTGCTGGCGACGGTCGGTGCGACCGCGCCGTTCGTGGGCCTGTTGGGCACGGTGTGGGGCATCTACGGCGCGTTGATCCGCATCGGCGCCACCGGCCAAGCGTCCATCGACGCGGTAGCCGGCCCGGTGGGCGAGGCGCTGATCATGACCGCGCTGGGCCTATTCGTCGCGATCCCGGCGGTGTTGGCGTACAACTTCTTCAACCGCACCAACAGCGACACCAACGCCAAGTTCGACACCTTCGCGCACGACCTGCACGACTTCTTCGCCACCGGCTCGCGCGTTCGCTAAGCCGGCGTCGAGAACGTACCGATCACCCGCACAAGAACGGAGCCTGGCAATGGCCTTCAGTAGTGGTACCAACAGCGGCGGCCCCATGGCCGACATCAACGTCACGCCCCTGGTGGACGTGATGCTGGTGCTGCTGATCATCTTCATCATCACCGCGCCGCTGATGTCGCACAAAGTGCAGATCGAGTTGCCCGAAGCCAATCTGATCCAGGATCCCGAGGAAGTAGCCAAGCGCACGGCCCCGATCACCCTGGCGGTGAAGGAAGACGGCAAGCTGTACTGGAACGACGAACTGATCACCAAGGAAATCCTGGAATCGCGCTTGTCCAGCGCCGCGCAGCTGACCCCGCAGCCGCCGCTCAATCTGCGTGGCGACAAGACCACCAAAATGGGCACCATCAACGAGATCACCAAGATCGCGCAAGGGCAGGGGATGCTGGATATCGGCTTCGTCGCCACCAAAGACAGGAACCAATAAGCCATGGCGTTCACCACCGGTTCCGGCAAGGGCCAGCCCATGGCCGACATCAACGTCACGCCCCTCGTGGACGTGATGCTGGTGCTGTTGATCATCTTCATCGTGACCGCGCCGGTCATGACCTATCCGATCGACGTGGATCTGCCGCAGCGGGTGATCAACCCGCCCCCGCAGCTGCGCGAGCCGCCGCCGCCGATCGATCTGCGCATCGACGCGTCCGGACAGGTGAGCTGGAACAACAATCCGGTGCAGGTAAGCGCGCTGCAGAACATGATGGAAAACGAAGTGCAGCGCGATCCGACCAACCAGCCGGAACTGCGCATCGACGCCAATCCCGATTCGCAGTACGACGTGATGGCCAAGGTGCTGGCCGCGGCCAAGAACTCGCAGATGCAGAAGATCGGTTTCGTCCAGCAATAAGCTCCGCAGCGCAGGCTGCGGGCAAGCCAAGAATAACGATGCGCCGCCTCCGGGCGGCGCAGTCGTTTGCGGCATCGGAAGACGCGGGCTGCCCGCGGCTTGCGGCGCCGCGCAGGCAGGGGTAGCGTGGGGACACCACCACGCAAGGAGTACGCCATGGCCTTCTCCGCTTCCGCACGCGATTCGGCCGTGGCCGAGATCAACATCACCCCGCTGGTGGATGTGATGCTGGTGCTGCTGGTGATCTTCATGGTGTCGGCGCCGCTGATCTCGCGACCGATCAACGCGGGCCTGCCGCAATCCAACAAAGTCGACACGATCAAGCCGCCGCAGCTGCTGCTGGAAATCGCCGACGACGGTTCCTACCGTCTGGATGGACGCGCGCTGTCGGTCACCGAATTGGGCGAGCGCCTGCAATCGGCGACGGCCGGCGACCCGCGCACCGTGCTGTCGGTGCGCGCCAACTCCAATGCCGACTACCAACGCGTGGTCGGCGCGCTGGCGGAAGCGCGCAACAGCGGCGTCGCGAACATCGGGATACTGCAATAGCGCGGCTACAGCTACCGAGCGCTTGAACCTGAAATCGGCGCCGTCCTACCTGGCCGCGGTTCGGCCAGGATGTCGAGATAGCGGTGGATGGTGTGCTCCAGGCCCGTGTACAGCGCTTCGCCGATCAGAGCGTGGCCGATCGACACTTCCAGCAGGTCCGGCACGGCTTCGAGGAATTCGGGCAGGTTGGCCTGGCTGAGGTCATGGCCGGCGTTGAGGCCCAGGCCGAGTTCGCGCGCCTGATACGCAGTGTCGGCGCAGTGGCTCAACGCCATGCGCGCATCGCCGTGCGCGGCGGCTTCGGCGAAGGGACCGGTATACAGCTCGATGCGGTCCGCGCCGATGTCCTTGGCGCGCGTCAGCGCGGCGCCGCCGGCATCCACGAACAGGCTGACCCGGCAGCCGTAGGACTTGAGCGCAGCGATCAGCGGACGCAGACGCTCCGCATCCTGGCCGAAATCGAAACCGTGATCCGAGGTGATCTGGCCGTCGCCGTCGGGCACCAGCGTGGCCTGGGCCGGGCGCGTTTGTTCGCACAGCGCCAGAAATCCGGGATAGCCCGCGCGAGGCGGGGCGAACGGATTGCCTTCCAGATTCAGTTCCACCTGTGCATCGCGGGTCAGCGTAGCCAGGGCGAAGACGTCGTCGGTGCGGATGTGGCGCTGGTCGGGGCGCGGGTGCACGGTGATGCCGTGCGCGCCGGCGTACAAACAGGTGCGCGCGGCGCGGACCACGTCGGGCTCGCTGCCGCCGCGCGAATTGCGCAAGACCGCGATCTTGTTGACGTTGACGCTGAGCGCGGTCATCGCCGGCGCCGTGGCCAATGCATCAGACGCCCGCCGGCGGCTCCGCGGGCGGCGTCTGCAGGCCGGCCTTGCGCGCTTCGGCCAACTCGCGCAGGCGGCGCAGTTCGGCCGGGTCGATCATCTGGCTTTCGTCGCGGCTGTTGCTGCCCACGCGCGCGGCGTACCAGCCCATGATCCAGGCCACGAACAGGCCCAGCGAGGCCAGCAAACAGACCAGCATCAGTGCCATCGAGGTGGTCTTGAAGGCCACGCCCAGCGCAGCCAGAGCCAGCAGCAGGAATAACCAATGCATGTGCGCGTCCCCTCCGGTAGAGGACGGAAGTTTACTATTTCCGATCCCGGGAAACGCCGACCGGTTCACAGCAACGGCGACATCAGCCGGGCCAGCGCTTCGGGCAGCCGGTTGCGCCAGAACGAGCGGTTGCGCTGGTCGTGCACGGGCGCGGACGCGGCGATGTCGGCTTCCAGCAGGCGCGCCAGATCGGCAGCGACGGTGCGATCGCGGAACAGCATCGAGATCTCGAAATTCAGGCGGAAACTGCGGTGGTCGAAGTTGGCGCTGCCGATGATGGCCACGTTGTCGTCGCACAGCAGCGCCTTGCTGTGCAGCAAGCGCGGGCCGTATTCGTAGACCTTGACCCCGGCGCCCAGCAGCTCGTCGAAGTAGGAGCGCGCCGCATACGTGACCAGACGCGAATCGCTCAGCTTAGGCACCAGCAGGCGCACGTCCAGCCCGCCCAGCGCGGCCGAAGTCAGGGCCATGCGCGCGGCTTCGCCGGGCACGAAGTAGGGCGTGGCCAGCCAGACCCGCGACCGGGCCTCGTGGATCGCGGCCACGTGCAGGCGGTGGATCGCTTCCCAGGACGAATCCGGCCCGGAAATCAGCGTCTGCGCCGCGATGCGCGCGTCGCCGCCGGTTGCTTCTTCATCGGTCGTGCGCCACAAACGCGTGCCTCCGAAATCCTGGCGCTTCTGGCCGGTGGCGTAGGCCCAGTCCTCCACGAACACCAGCTGCACGCTGCGCACCACGTCGCCCTGCAGGCGCAGATGCAGATCGCGGTAGGCGTTGTCGTGCAGGCGCTCGTTTTCTTCGTCGGTGATATTAATGCCGCCGGTGAAAGCGACCTCGCCGTCCACCACCACGATCTTGCGGTGCGTGCGCAGGTTGAGCCAGGGCCGGGTGAAAGGCCGGAAGCGGGTGGGGTGGAACCAGGCGTGTTCGCCGCCGGCGTCGAGCAGTGGCTGCAGGAAATCGCGGCCGACCTGGCCCGACCCCACCGCGTCCAGCAGCAGCCGCACCTTGACTCCGGCGCGCGCGCGCTCCGCCAGCGCGTCGCGCAGGCGCGTGCCGGTGCGGTCCGGGCGGTAGATGTAGTACTCCAGGTGGATGTGGTTGCGCGCGCCGGCCACCGCCTCGATCAAGGCGTCGTAGGTGGCCGCGCCGTCGATCAGCAGCCGCACCGAGGTCGCGGTCGCCGGCGCCAGGCCGGTGGTGGCCTGGGCCAGCAGCGCCAGCTCGGAACAGCCGTCGTCCACGGGGCAAACCGCGTCGAAGGTTTCCATGCCGGTGCGCGACAGGTGCCGGCGCAGGCGCTGACGCTTGATCTTCTGCGGGCCCAGCCAGAAATAGATCAGGTAGCCGATGTAGGGCAGCATCGCCAACGACAGCAGCCAGCTCAGCGTGGCCACCGGCTCGCGCTTCTGCAGCACGATCCAGAAGCACAGCGGCACCAGGTACAGCAGCCAGGCGGCGCTGAGGTACAGCTTCAAATGCGGAATGGACCACAGCGCATTCCACGCCGATTGCAGGGTGTCGAGCATGCGCAGATTCTATATGCGGCGTCCTGTGCGATGTCGCGGCTGTTGAGATGCCGCGGCGCTAGGCTTGCGCCATGGGCGAAGTGATCAAAGGGCGGGGCTCCACCGGCCAGTTGCCGGGACGCTTCGAAGTGACCGTCAGCGAACGCGTGGACGACGGCTGGCACGGTGAAATCGAAGCCGAATTCGCCGAGGTGCTGCCGCGTACCCAGGTACGCGAGGAAACCGCGCGCAGCATCATCAGCCGCAATAAGTCGCCCGATATTTCCTTCTCGCAGTCGCTCAATCCGTATCGCGGCTGCGAGCACGGCTGTTCTTACTGTTTCGCGCGGCCTTCGCATGCGTATCTGGGCCTGTCGCCGGGGCTGGATTTCGAAACCCGCATCTTCGCCAAGACCAATGCGCCGGAGCTGCTGCGCCGGGAGCTGGCCAAACCCGGTTACCAGGTCAGCCCGATCGCGCTGGGCATCAACACCGACGCCTACCAGCCGATCGAGCGCAGGCTGCAGCTCACGCGGCGCATCATCGAAGTCTTCGCCGAAACCCGGCACCCGTTCTCGCTGATCAGCAAGAACGCGCTGGTGGTGCGCGACCTGGATCTGCTGCAGCCGCTGGCGCGGGACAATCTGGTGCGGGTGTATTTTTCGGTGACTTCGCTGGACAACCGCCTGTCCGCGGCGCTGGAGCCGCGCGCGTCTGCGCCGCACTCGCGTCTGCGCGCGATCCGCGCCATGCGCGAGGCTGGCGTGCCGGTAGGGGTGATGGTGGCCCCGGTGATTCCGTGGGTGAACGATCACGAGATCGAAACGGTGTTGGAAGCGGTGCGCGAAGCCGGCGCGGAATCGGCGGGCTACGTGCTGCTGCGGCTGCCGCACGAAGTGGCGCCGCTGTTCCGCGACTGGCTGCAGACCCACGTGCCGGATCGCGCCGCGCACGTGATGAGCACCCTCCAGCAGCTGCGCGGCGGCAAGGATTACGACGCGACGTTCGGCACCCGCATGCGCGGCACCGGCGTGTACGCCGACCTGCTGGCGCGGCGCTTCGCGCTGGCGCTGAAGCGCTATGGTTTCGCGGCCAAGCATTCGCGTGCGCTGGACTGCAGCCGCTTCCTCGCGCCGCGCGCGCCTTCGCCGCAGGGCGAGCTTTTCTAGAAACGGAGGGCGGGTCTTGACCCGCCATTCTGGAACGTCGCGATACCCTAGACGAGAAGTGAAGACCGCCATTCTGAAATGGTGGCGATATCCCCAGAATGGCGGGTCAAGACCCGCCCTACGACGCGTAAAGTTTTTCCGCCGGCTGGAACAGGATCCAACTGGTGGCGATGAATTTGTCGCCGCCCTGCGGACGGTTGCCGCGGTGGGTGTGGGTGAAAGCGGTGGGTGCGATCAACAGACTGCCGGTGCGCGGCGCGATCTTGCGCTGCTGGAACAGGAATTCGGTTTCGCCTTGGTCGAACTCCTGATTGAGATAGAGCGTCCACAGCAAGTGGCGATGCAGGGTTTCGGCGCTGGCGTCGCGCGGATACAGCTCGCAGTGCCAGTAAGGGTAGCCGCCTTCGCCGGCCGCGTACCACTGCAGGTTGATCGCGCCCGGGCGCAGGCAGATGCGCGCAAGATCGGCCACCATGGTGTCGTCCATCGTGGCGAAATCCTCGGCCTGCAGACGCCGCGGCTGTCCGGCCGCGTCCGGCTGCTGCAGCATCAGCGGCGACAGCAGCGCCTGTGGATACTTGCGCAGATAGCCGAGCACGCCGGCGAACACCGCTTTCTGCAGCGTCCGCTCCACCTGCGCCCACTGCGGATCGCCGCTGATGCGCAGGTCGCGGCTGCGCTTGAGTTCCGGATACACGCCACCGCCCACCTGGCCATCCTGCAGGCGGTCGCTGCCGCGCAGCCGCGTCACGATGGCAGCGCAGGTGTCGCGGTCCATGGCGGCGTCGATGACCTCGATGAAATCGTGGCGTGGTTCCATTGCGCGAATGTCTCCCTTGGCGGCACGCGGTTATTGTCGCCGGTTCCCGCGGTTGTTTCGATGCGCAGAAGGAAAACGAAATCCGAAGACGGATCGTGGGAGCGGCGTCCCGATGCGTGGTTTTTTTCCGAGGGGCGGAGCAAAGCTCGCGGCGGGACGCCGCTGCCACGGGGACCCGACGGAAAAATCAGATGATCCGCAGCGTGATCGCCTTCAGCACCGCGCGGGTGCGGTCGCGGGTGCCGAGCTTGTCGAGCAGGGTGGACACGTAATTCTTCACCGTGCCCTCGGCCAGGAACAGGCTGCGCGCGATTTCCTTGTTGGAATAGCCGCCGGCCAGCAGGCGCAGGATCGCCACTTCGCGTTCGCCGAAGGTGTCGGTGGGCGCGCTGTCGTCGCGGAAGCGGAAGCGCGCGCGCACCGGGTCGGTGCTGACCGGCTGCAGCAGGGTGTCGCCCGCGGCCACGCGCGCGATCGCGTCGCGCAGGTCCTCCGGCGCCGCGTCCTTGAGCAAGAAACCCTGCGCGCCGGCATCGGTCGCGCGCAGCAGCAGATCGCTGTCGTCGAAGGTGGTGAGCAACAGCACCGGCGTGCGGTCGCCGCGTTCGCGCAGCCGCGACAGCGCTTCGATGCCGTCGGTGCCGGGCATGCGGATATCGCTCAGCACCACGTCGACCGATTGCTCTTGAAGCTTGTGCAGCAGGTCCGCGCCGTCCTCGGCCTCCAGCGCCACGACGATGCCCTGCTGCTGGAGCAGGGCGCGTAGGCCCGCGCGCACCAGCGCCTGGTCGTCGGCCAGCGCCACGCGGATCGCGGGCGTGGTCATGCCGGCAGCCGCGCCTCGATGCGCAGCCCGCCACGCGCGGTCGTGGCCAGCGTGAAGCTGCCGTGCGTGGCGGCGATGCGTTCGCGCATGCCGGCTAAGCCGTTGCCTTCGCGGATCGCGCCCTTGACCGCGCCGTCGTCCTCGATGCGCAGCGCCAGTCCCGCGCCGTCGCGATGCAGGTGCACCGATAACCGGCTGGCGCCAGCATGGCGCGCGGCGTTGGTCAGCGATTCCTGGACCACGCGCAGCAGCGTTTCCGCCAGCGCCGGGTCGGTCACCCGCACGTCGTCGCCGATGCGCAGCTCCATGTGCAATTTCGGCAGCGGCGCCGCCAGTGCGCGCAGCGCCGTTTCCAGATCCAGGCCGCGGTTGTCGCGCAAGGCCTGCACCACGCTGCGGATATCGCCGAGCAGTTCGCTGGAAAGCCGCTGCGTCAGCGCCAGCTCCTCGCGCCCGGCGAAAGCCGGATCGGCTGCCAGCGCGCGCAGATTCAGGTGAATCGCGGTCAGCTTGTGTCCGGCCACGTCGTGCAGCTCGCGCGCCACGCGCAGGCGTTCGGCGTCGCGCGCGCTGTCGGCCAGCAGCGCGCGCGTGGCCAGCAGGTCCGCGTTGACCAGGGCCAATTGATCGCGCGCGAGTTCGGCGGTGCGGGCGTAATGGCCCACCAGCAGCGCGAACGCCTGAAAACCGCTGTAGATCAGCACCGTCAATCCGGGCGAGGAATGACCGACATCGCGCAACAGCAGGTAAAACACCGCGTCGATCGCCAGCATCGCCAGCACGGTGTCGCGCAGCGACCACACCAGGCTCAGTCCCGCCGCCAGCACCACCAGCAACACCGGCGCGGTGCCGCTGCGCGGCGCCAGCCAGATCAGCGCGAGCGCGGCGACCGCCTGCAGCGCCAGCATCGCATTCACATGCCAGGGGCGCAGGCGCGGCAGATCGTTCAACAGGCTCGCCAGCAGGAACAGCGCCATCATCCCCCAGCGCAGCGCGGCGTACCGCGGGTCTTCGCCCGGCAGCGACAGCGCCACCGCGGCCCAGGTGAGCAGCAAAGCCAGATTCATCGGTTGCGTGAGATGACGGAAGAAGACGCGCATGCGGCCATGCTGCGGGCTGCCTGCGGGCTTGGCAATGCGGCACGCGCAGAAAGTGACTTCCGGCACTGCGGATTGATGACTGCCGGCATCTGACGGCAGCGCGGGCGCGGCCGACACTGGCTCCGTCACCCCGACGCCAACACACAGGACTCCGCTATGAACCGCATCGCCGCTTCCCGCTTCGCCTCGCTCGCCCTGACCACCGGACTGTTGGCTGCGGCGTTCGCAGCGACCGCAACCGCCGGCGACTTGACCGTCAAGCTCAACGGCGTTCGCGCCCAGACCGGACTGGTCAAGGTCGCACTGGTGAACTCGGCCGAAGCCTGGGACGACAAGGCCCCGCCGGTGCAGGCCGACGGCGCGCCGCCGCAGGGCGACACCCGCACCTTCGTGTTCAAGGACCTCAAGCCCGGCAGCTACGCGGTGATGATCAGCCACGACGAAAACGGCAACGGCAAGCTCGACACCAACTTCATCGGCATGCCGGTCGAAGGCTACGGCTTCAGCAACAACCCCAAGGTGATGCGCAAGCCCACTTGGGAAGAAGCCCGTTTCGAAATGACCGACGCCAGCGCCGGCATCGACGTCGAACTGCGCTGAGGAGCCCGCCATGCGTACTGCCGATCATCCCCGCCGCCGCTTCCTGCGCAACCTGCTTGCCGGCGCCACCGCGGCGACATTCGCCCCGGCGCTGCTGCACGGCGCGCCGGCGCAGGCCGGCGAAAGCGCGCGCTTCGCCGCCGGTCTGGAAAATTCCCCGTGGCTGGCCGGCTGGAAAAGCATGCGCAGCGAAAGCCTGGCGCCGCAGGCCCTGCGGATCGAAGGCAAGCTGCCCGAAGGCTTCGCCGGCACGCTGTACCGCAACGGCCCAGCCTGGTTCGAGCGCGATGGGTTCCGCTACGACCACTGGTTCGACGGCGACGGCATGGTCCACGCTTGGCGCTTCGGTGAGCGCGAAGTCGTCCATCGCGCGCGCATGGTCGGTACGCCCAAGTTCGTCCGCGAACAGAAAGCCGGCAAGTTCCTGTATCCGGCCGCGGGCACCACCGTGCCCGGCGCGCTGCCGGTGCGCAACAACGACGACGCCAACACCGCCAACACCTCGGTGGTGCGCTTGAACGGCCGCCTGTTCGCGCTGTACGAGGGCGGTTCGGCGTTCGAACTGGATCCGGACGACCTGCATACGATCGGGCCGGTCGTCTGGCGCGACGATCTGGCCACCGCGCCGTTTTCCGCGCACCCGCTGCCCGACCGCGACGGCTCGCTGTGGAACTTCGGCGCGATCAACCTGATGGGCGGCAACGGCCTGCTGATCTGGCACCTGGGCGCCAACGGCAAGCTGATCGGCAGCCACGTGCTGGACACGCCGATCCAGGGTTACCTGCACAGCTTCGCCATGACCGACCAGCACCTGATCTTCGTGCTGACGCCGTTCACCATGGGCGAGACCGGCGCGTTCTTCGAGCGCATCCGCTTCAGCGCCGACCAGGCGTGCCGGATTGCGGTGGTGCCGAAAAACGCGCCGGAACAGGCGCGCTGGTTTGAAGCCGACTTCGCCGCCGTGTATCACTTCGGCGATGCGCACGCGCGCAACGGCGAAATCGTGGTGCGCGCCGTGCGCCACGCCGATGTGGACGAAGCGCGCTCGCCGATGCAGGGCGCCATGCGCGGCGCCGCGGAAACGGGCAACGGCCGTACCCAGCTGGCCGAGCTGCGCCTGGACCTGCGCAGCGGCAAGGCGCGCTGGCAGGACACGGGTATCGAAGGCGTCGAGTTTCCGCTGTTCGACCCGCGCACCGCCGGCGATCGCGGCGCGCGCCTGTACGCGCCGACCAACGCGGGCCGCAACGCGACGCCGCAGTTCAACGCCGTAGCCGCGTTCGACGTGGCCGGCGGACGCCGCCAGGTGCATCGCTACGGCGCGGCGGTGATGGCCGAGGAGCATGTGTTCGTGCCGCGTCCCGGCAGTACGCGCGCCGGCGACGGGTGGCTGGTCGGCACGCTGCTGGACAGCGCGCGTCAGCGCAGCGGCATCGCGGTGCTGGATGCCGAGCGCGTGGCCGACGGCCCGCTGGCGCAGGCGTGGCTGCCGTATACGGTGCCGCTCGGCTTCCACGGGCATTTCGCCGCGCGCTAGCGCCGGCGGCGCGCGCTCACTCTGACCACTGCCACTGCGCGCCGATCAGGAAGGTGCGGTCCGGGCCGGGTTCGTAGAAGCGGCCGTTGCCTTCGTTGACGATCACCGAACCGATGTAAGGGCGGTCGAACGCGTTGTCGATGCGCACGAAGCCGCGCAGGCTGCCGCCGCCAACGCTCCAGCGCCGCGCCGCCTCCAAGTGCAGCAGACCGTAACCCGGCGCCGACTGGCTGGCGATATCGTTCACCACCACGTCGTCCACGCCCACGCCTTCCACCGCCGCCGACCACGCCGCGCCCTGCCACTGCAGGCGCGCGAACGCCTGCTGCCGCGGCACGCCGGGAATGCGCGAGCCCGCGGCCACCGGCGTATCGGGCACGGTGCAGCCGGTGCGGTTGCAGATCAGGAAACCGTCGCGGAATTCGGCCTGCAGCCGGGTATAGGACAGCTGCAGACTCCACTGCGCCGACAGCATCGTTTCCAGCGACGCCTCCACGCCCTGCCGGCGCGCGCGGCCGACGTTGCGGAACGTGCTGCGGCCGCCGAGGTTGCTGGCCACGGCCAGCTCGTCGTCGGTGTCGGCGCGGAACACGGCGAGATTCAGCGCCGCGCCGCGCGCGCTGCGCCATTTGGCGCCGGCTTCGAGATTGCGGCTGACCGCCGGCGCCAGATCCAGCGCCAGCCCGGCGCCGCCGTCGGCGCGATAGCCCAGCTCGTTGAAGGTGGGCGTTTCGAAGCCGCGCCCGGCCGACAGGTACAGCCGCGTGCCTTCGTTCGCGCTGAACACCACGCCGGCCACCGGCGTGGTCTGCGCATAGGCCACACGGCCGCTGTCGTCGGGATTGCTGGCGGTGACGTAGTCGTCCTCCGAGCGGAACCGGACCTCGCTGTGCCGCACCCCTGCCAGCAGCGCCCAGCGCTCGCTGAATTTCCACCAGGCCTGGGCGAACTGATCGAAATTTTCGACCTGGTTGCGCTCATCGCGACGCGGCGCGCCCTTTACGCCCAGCGCCGTGCCGATGAAATTCTCGTAGCCCCGGCGGTGCTGGCGCTGGCGGTCGGCGTTCGCACCCAGGGTGAATTCGAACGGGCGCGCCGCCAGGTCGCCCTGCCAGCTCCAGCGTGCATCCACGCCGCCGTAATCGTTGTCCAGGTTTATCACGCCGCCGGAGTTCAGCGGATTGGCCTGCGCAACCGCCGGCAGGGCGAGGAACTGCTCCACCTTGCGCTGGCCGCCATAGCCCATCAACCGCAGCGTTTGCGCGTCGCCCAGCGGCTGTTGATAGACCAGTCCGGCCTGGCGCTGACGCACCGACTTGCGCGTGTCGAACTGCGTGGCCACCGCCGTCGCCTGCCGTGGATTCTGCTGCACCTGGCTCCAGCTCAGGCCGAGCGGATCGTCGGCATCGGGCAGGTCCAGGGTATTGATCACCAGGTCCAGGCGGCGCTCGTCGCCCAGATCGAAGCTCAGCTTGGCGTTCGCCGAATCGCGCCTGGCCGCGCTGTGGTCGCGGTAGCCGTCGGTGTCGAATCTCGACACCGCCAGGTTGTAGCCCACCGGCCCCTGCGCGCCCAGCCAGCGCGCCGACAGCGTGCGGCTGGCGTGGCTGCCGGCCGAGGCCGCGAGGCGCCACTGGTCCGGGTCTTCGCCCTCGGCGCTCCACAGCTGCAGCACCCCGCCCGACGAATTGCCGTACAGCGCCGAGAACGGCCCGCGCATGATTTCGATGCGGTCGCCGGCGGCCAGGTTGAAGTGCGACAGCTGGCCCTGCCCGTCCGGCATGGTGGCCGGAATGCCGTCGGCGTACAGGCGCACGCCGCGCACGCCGAAGGTGGAGCGCGCGCCGAAACCGCGGATCGACAGCTGCGTGTCCTGCGCGTAGTTCTGGCGGTCGCGCGCCAGCAGCCCCGGAATGCCGCCCAGGCGTTCGGAGACGTTGACGCCGTTGCCGTTGTTGTCGTCGCGCAGGAAAACGGTATCGACAGAAGCCGGCGTGTCGAAAGTCTCGACGCCTATCAGGCGCGTGGCTTGAACGAGCACGCGATCGAGAACGACCGGATCGTCGTTGCGAGATTGTGCGTATGCGCCTGTGCTAAACGACAACAAGCCGAGCAGGACGAGTGCGGAGTCTTTTGAAGTCATGCGCCATGATCGCGCATCTCATCTTCAGGAATCGTCGTCCCAGCGAAGCCGGGGCCCAACTTTCCGGCGATGTGGGACTTGGGTCGCGGCTTTCGCCGGGACGACGAGTCGGTTTTCGCGATGGCCTACACGTCGGCGTCCATTGCCCAGCCCTCGCCCGTGCCGCGTGTGTAGACCTTGTCGCTCTCCAGCACCTTGCCGGCGGGAAATGCCTCGCGCTGCGCCAGCCTGGCGTAGATCGGGGTGAAATCCGGTTCGGTCGCGGCGATCAGCTGGGCGAAGCTGTCGATCACGAAATACGTCTTCTGGTAAGTGTCGATCCGGTAGCGCGTGCGCATCACCCGCTGCAGATCGAAGCCGATGCGGTTCGGCGCCGGCGACTCCAGCGAGTACAGCGATTCGCCTTTCGACGACACGATGCCGCTGCCGTAGATGCGCAGGCCGTCGGGCGTGTCGATCAGCCCGAACTCCACCGTGTACCAGTACAGCCGGGTCAGGTTGACCAGCGCCTCCGGGCCGATGCCGTGCGCCTTCACCCCGCCGCGTCCGTAGGCCTGCATGTAGTCGGCGAACAGCGGGTTCATCAGCAGCGGCACGTGGCCGAACAGGTCGTGGAACAGGTCGGGCTCGGCGATGTAGTCGATCTGGTCGGGCCGGCGGATCCACCAGGTCACCGGGAAGCGCCGGTTGGCCAGATGATCGAAGAAGTCCAGTTCGGGCAGCAGGCCTTCCACGCCGATCAAGGTCCAGCCGGTGGCCGCGCCCAGCACCTCGTTCAGCTGCCCGAAGCGCGGGATCGCATGCGGCGTCATGCCCATTTCGTCCTGCGCGCGCAGGAATTCGTCGCTGGCGCGGCCCACCAGCAGCGCGCGCTGGCGCTGGTACAGCGTGCCCCAGGTGGCGTGGTCCTCGGCCCGGTAGTCCGCCCAAGGCTGCTCGACCACGGCGGTGGTGTAGACCGGCACACTGCCCTTGTCGGTCTGCTGGTGCTCGACGCGGCGCGGCTGGTTCATCGACGTTCCCGAAAAGAGGCGGAACCTGATGCTAGCTGCTTGACTGCGCAACAGGGTTGCGAAGTTGCACGTCTAACGCCTCTTGGCGCAAGATAATTGCGCGTTTAACCGGGATTAAACATCAAATGGCCGTAACACTGTCGCTCGACCGCATCGACCTGCGCCTGCTCGCGCTGCTGCAGCGCGACGGCCGCACCACCAACGCCGATCTCGCTGCCCAGGTGAACCTGTCGCCCTCGGCCTGCCTGCGCCGGATCCAACGCCTGGAAACCGGCGGCGTGATCGGCGGCTATGCCGCGCTGGTCAACCCCAAGGCGGTGGGGCTGGGCCTGCAGGCGTTCGTGCGCGTGCAGCTGGAAAAACACGGCCAGCTGGGCCTGGACCGGTTCATCGAGGGCGTAAACAGCTGGGACGAAGTGGTCGCCTGCCACGCGCTGACCGGCGACATGGACTACCTGCTGCAGGTGGTGGTGCAGGATCTGGAGCATTTCTCGCGCTTCCTGCTGGACAAGCTGATCAACGCCACCGGCGTGGCCGACGTGAACTCCAGCTTCGTCCTGCGCACGGTCAAACAGACCCGCGCGCTGCCGTTGGGGCATTTGGGCTAGACACCTGATTTCGTGGGAGCGGCGTCCCACCGCGTGCTCCAGATGAGTGGCCGGCTCAGAACCGGTATTCGAGGCCCAGGGTCAGACTGCGGACCTTCACGTCCACGTCGAAGGCTTCGGCATTGCTGATCTCGTAATTCAGGCTCAGGCCCAGGTTCTGGGCGAAGTCCCAGCCCACGCCGACGCCCGCGTACGCGTTGGTGGAATCGTCGTCGATGCGCCCCAGGCCGGCCACGCCGATTTCGGTTTCGATCCGGGCCACACCCACGCGGCCGCTGATGAAGAAATCCAGATGGTCGTTGCTGCTGAAATTCCGCTTCGCCACCAGGCCCACGCCGACCCCGGAGACCTTGGCCGAGGCCGCGCCGTCCTGGTCTTCGCCGTAGTTGCTGTAGAAGCCTTCGACCGCGAAATGGGGGGTGAAGAAATAGCCGACGCGGCCGCTGAAGGCGTTATTGTCGCCCTCGGCGCCGTCGAACTCGATCTGGCTGCCGCCCGCTTCGGCGCGGACGAACCAGTCGTAGTCCTCGGCCGCGGCCGACGCCGAAACGCCGCCGAGCAGCATCGCCAAAGCCAGGGTCAGTGACGTTTTCATTGCAGGCTCCTGTCGCCATTGGGGCCCGTCATTGGGCCGGCGGCAGGATAGCCGGGCGCGCAAGGTTGTCCAAATACGGCGCGCCCCGCGCCGGCAAAAAAAAACGGCCGTCCGAAGACGGCCGCCGCGTCGCGCATCCGGATCGCCGGATCAGAAGCGATATTCCAGGCCCAGGGTCAGGGTTTCGGCCTCGACGTCTAAATCGAAGGCTTCGGCGTTGCTGGTGTCGTAGTTCAGGCTCAGGCCCAGGTTCTGGGCGAAGTCGTAGCCCGCGCCGATGCCGGCGTAGCCCTCGATGGAGTCGTCCTCGGCGCTGCCCAGGCCGGAGACGCGGCCTTCGGTGGTGATCCGGGCCACGCCCGCGCGGCCGCTGATGAAGAAACCGGTGTGGTCGTTGGCGCCGAAATTCTTCTTCGCCACCACACCCGCGCCGAGACCGGACAGCTTGGCCGACACGCCGTCTTCGGCGTCTTCGCCGTAGTTGGTGTAGAACCCTTCGACCGCGAAATGAGGGGTGAAGAAATAGCCGACGCGCGCGCTGAACACATTGTCCTCGCCTTCCGAGCCATCCACCTCGATGTCGCTTTCGCCGGCTTCGCCGCGCACGAACCAGGCGTTGCCCTCGGCGGCCAGCGCGGACGAGGACAGGCTGCCGAGCAGCAGCATAGAGGCGAGCAATAGGGACTTCTGCATGCTGCAATTCCTGTTGGATGTGGTGCCCGTCATTGGGCGAGCGGCAGCTTAGCGGCCCCGACTTTTTTGTCAAATATTCGTTAAACTCGCGGCGCAATCAACATCTAGCCCAGCGCATAAGCAAGTGCCACCACGGCCATTGCCCCGGTCAGTGCTGTCCTGCAACATGCATGTGCTAGGCGCCACCGCACCCGCCCATCACCCACCCGGAAACCGCCATGTCCCCGAACCGCTCCTCGTCCGTGCGTCCGCACCGTCTCGCCCTGGCCATCGCCGCTCTGCTTCCCTTGAGCGCCCTTGCCCAGGACGCCGCCCCGGCGACGCCCACCGACAGCACGGCCACCACCCTGGACACGATCCAGGTCACCGCGCAGCGCCGGGTGGAAAACATCCAGGACGTGCCGGTGTCGATCAGCACCATCAACAGCGAGAAGCTCGACGTGCTGGGCTCCGGCGGCAACGACGTGCGCTTCCTCTCCGGCCGCGTGCCCAGCCTCAACATCGAATCCTCCTACGGCCGCGCCTTCCCGCGCTTCTATATCCGCGGCCTGGGCAACACCGATTTCGACCTCAACGCCTCGCAGCCCGTGTCCCTGATCTACGACGAAGTGGTGCAGGAAAGCCCGCTGCTGAAGGGCTTCCCGGTGTTCGACCTGGAGCGCATCGAAGTGCTGCGCGGTCCGCAGGGCACGCTGTTCGGCCGCAACACGCCGGCCGGCGTGGTCAAGTTCGAATCGGCCAAACCGACCCAGGAATTCGGCGGCTACGGCCAGCTGTCCTACGGCACCGACGACATGTGGAATTTCGAGGGCGCGGTGGGCGGCGGCCTGACCGAGCGCTGGTCGGCGCGCGCTTCGGTGCTGTTCCAGCGGCGCGAGGATTCGGTGACCAACACCAACGAACCGGGTCCGGACCGCGGCGCCGAAGGCTACGACGAATCCGCCGCGCGCGTGCAGTTCCTGTACGAGGGCGACGCGTTCGAAGGCCTGTTCAACCTGCACAAGCGCCACCTCAACGGCACCGCGCGTCTGTTCCGCGCCGGCATCATCCAGCGCGGCACCAATAACCTGGTCGCCGGCTTCGACCGCGACAAGATGTCCACCGACGGCATCAATTTTTCCGAACTCGACACCTGGGGCGGCAGCGCGCGCCTGCGCTGGGACCTGGGCGACATCAACCTGTACTCGATCACCGGCTACGAAACCGCCGAGTCGCTCAACCGCGGCGATATCGACGGCGGCTCGCGCTATACGTTCTTCAGCTCCACGCCGGATGAATTGAACGAAGCGCTGTTCAACGCCGAATCGGCCGACGGGCTGCCGGATCACCGGCAGATCAGCCAGGAGTTCCGCCTGGAGTCGGAGTACAGCGGCCCGTTCAACTGGCAGGCCGGCCTGTTCTATTTCGATGAAAGCATCAGCATCGACAGCTTCAACTACAACTCCCTGGCGCCGGGCAACCCGCGACTGGGCTACGCCGTGCAGTCGCAGGACAACGAAGCCTGGGCGGTATTCGCCTCGGGCGAATACCAGGCCACCGACCAGCTCAAGCTGCGCGCCGGCGTGCGCTACACCCAGGACGAGAAGGATTTCAGCGCCAGCGTTCTGGAGCAGGCGGGGCCGTTCGCCACGCCGGTCGGCGGTCCGTTCCTGGCCAGCACCGATGTCGACGACGTCAGCTGGGATGCCAGCGCGGTATACGCGCTCAACGACGAGGTGAACTTCTACGGACGCGTCGCCAAGGGGTTCCGCGCGCCGTCCATCCAGGGCCGCGTGGCCTTCGGCAGCGTGACCCAGGCCGATTCGGAAGAAGTGATTTCCTATGAAATCGGAGTCAAGGCCGACCTGTGGGACAAGCGTGCGCGCGTCGGCTTCAACGTGTTTCGCTATGACGTGGACGGCCAGCAGCTGATCGCGGTCGGCGGCGGCACCAATCAGGCCACCCTGCTGAATGCCGACAAGACCGTCGGCCAGGGCTTCGAGCTGGATCTGGAGGCTTACCTGACCGACAGCCTGCTGGTCACCTTCGGCAGCAGCTACAACGACACCGAAATCCAGGACGCCGATCTGGGCGTGGCGCCATGCGGCGGCGGCTGCACCGTGACCGATCCCATCGTCGGCGGCTTCGCGCAGATCGACGGCAACTCGCTGCCGCAGGCGCCCAAGTGGGTGCACAACCTGACCGCGCGCTACGGCATCCCGGTGGGCGACGGCGGCGAGCTGTACATCTACACCGACTGGGCCTACCGCGGCGAAGTGAATTTCTTCCTGTACGACTCGGTGGAATTCCGCGGCAAGTCGTCGTTGGAAGGCGGCCTGCGCGTGGGCTACGCCTGGAACCAGGGCGATTACGAAGTGGCCGTGTTCGGCCGCAACATCACCGACCAGACCCGCATCGTCGGCGGCATCGACTTCAACAACCTCACCGGCTTCCTCAACGAGCCGCGCACGCTGGGCGTGGAGTTCAGCGCGAAGTTCTGAAACGGCGACGAGCAGTCCTGCTGTTGTGGGAGCGACGTAAGTCGCGATGCTCTTGAGCGGTAACCACTGAGTGGATTCCGCCGCCTGTGGATAAAGCGATCGCGACTTACGTCGCTCCCACAACAGCCGGTGGGTTCTCTTATTGCTCGCGCGGTGGGAATTTCAGCACCACGCCGCGGGTGTCCGGCGGGTCGATGCGGTTCCACAGCACCGGCACTTCGCGCGGCGCGGGCGGCTCCAGCTCGTCGTCGAGCGGGGCCAGCGTTTCTTCTTCGTCTTCCCAGCTATAGCGCTTGCGCGGCAGCGCCGGATCCAGCTTGCGGAACAGCAGCGCGGCCAGCACGCCGCCCAGGGCGCCGCCCAGGTGCGCCTGCCAGGACACGCCGGGTTCGCGCGGCAGCACGGTCAGCAGCATGCCGCCGTAGAACAGGAACGCGACCATGCCGGTGGCGATGGCCGCGCGGTCGCGGCGCATCACGCCCAGCACGAACACCAGAAACATCAGCCCGTGAGTCAGCCCGCTGGCGCCGAGATGAAAACTGCCGGCATCGCCCAAAAACCACGCGCCCAGCCCGGACCCCAGCCACAGCAACGGCAGCGACCACGCGGTGGCGCGCGGGTACACGCTGCCGGCCAGCGTGCCCAGGATCAGCAGCGACGCGGCATTGGCGGCGATGTGTTCCAGCGAGCCGTGCAGCAGCGGCGCGGTCAGCACGCCCAACAGGCCGGCGAGGCTGTGCGGCGCCACCGCGAACGCGCGCGCGTCGAAACTGCCCTGCGCGGCGAACACGATGGCCAGCAGCAGCACGAACGCCAGGCTCAGGTTCAACGCGCGCTTCAGCCGGCTGCGGTCGATCCGCGCCTGGGTTTCGGGGTCGTAGCGCGGGTCGTCGGGGTGGTGCAGGTCCATGGGCTTTGGATGGCGGCTTGCGGGCGGAATGCAAGGGTTCGGCTTTCCTTCTCCATGCGGAAAGAAAGAGGCACCACCTCTCCCCTTGTGGGAAAGAGCCTGCCCCGTACTTGATACGGGGTCGACGCGCGTAGCGCGGCGGGAGAAGGGGTAGGCGGAGCGAGAGGGTGTCATCTCGCTTCAAGCGATCCAGAATTGAAAAGCTGTTCGATTCCTCTACACAAGATCAAAAGCCGAACCCTCTTCCGGCCCCCGACTAAAGCATTCGGGGGCAGGCTCTTCGGCCACCCTCTCCCGTAAAGGGAGAGGGGAAAACCCTAGCCTCGTCCTTCACTCTACTGCTTGATCTTTCACCGGCCGCATCAAACTCAACGCCACCGTCGCGCCGATCGTCACCGCCACCACCGCCAGCGACCACAGCACCGGGATCTTGTAGATGTCGACGATCAGCATCTTCGTGCCGATGAAGATCAGCACCACCGCCAGCCCGTACGGCAGCAGGTGGAAGCGGTCGGCCATGCCGGCCAGCAGGAAGAACATCGCGCGCAGGCCGAGCACCGCGAACACGTTCGAGGTCAGCACGATGAACGGGTCGCTGGTGATCGCGAAGATCGCCGGGATCGAATCGACCGCGAAGATCAGGTCGGTGATGCCGATCATCACGATGACGATGAACAGCGGCGTGTAACGGCGCCGCGCCCCTTCGCTGATCCACAGCGCGCTGCCGTGGTAGCCGCGGGTCATCGGCAGGTGCCCGGTCAGCCAGCGCAGGATCGGGTTCTTCTCCAGGTCCGGCGCCTTGCCCGCCGCCCACAGCATCTTGATGCCGGTCAGCAGCAGGAACGCGCCGAATACGTACAGGATCCAGTGGTACTTGGTGATCAGTACGGCGCCGGCGAAGATCATGATCGCGCGCAGCACGATCGCGCCCAGCACGCCGATGATCAGCACCTTCTGGCGCTCCTCTTCGGGCACCGCGAAGTAGGTGAACAGCATCAGGAACACGAAGATGTTGTCGACCGCCAGCGACTTCTCGACCAGGTAGCCAGTCAGGAATTCCAGGCCGACGCGGTTGGCCACCACCTGTCCGGCGGTTTCGCTCAGGTACCACCACAGCCCGCCGTTGAACAGCAGCGCCAGCGTCACCCAGCCCGCGCTCCACCACAGCGCTTCCTTGAAGGTGACCTTGTGCGGCCCGCCGTGGCGCATCAGCACCAGGTCCACCAGCAGCGCCACCACCACCAGCACCGCAAAACCGCCCCACAGCCAGGGTGTGCCTATCGTTTCCATGTATTGCTCCGTAGAAATCCAACGCAACTCGAACCGCCTGCTTCGAGGCGTCTACGGTACGGGATCACGGGGAACCCTTCGGAGACGGACCTATCGCCTGGCGGCGAAGGTCTTGCTCACAGGCCGCTGTTCAGGCCTGCTGCTGGACCGGAGCTTGCGCTCGTATTGACGGCCTCAGCATCGGGAGCTACTCCCCTTCTGGGACGCGCATTGTTGCCGCTAAACAAAGTCAGGTCAAACCGGGTCGGTAGAATGCGCGCATGACTACGCCGCTGCCCGCTGTCCATCTCAAGAACGCCTGGCGCTCCAGCCATCCGTGGATTTTCCAGAAACTCGTGGCCAAGCCCGAGCCCAAGCCCAAGCCCGGCAGCGTGGTCGATGTGATCAATGTGGACGGCGAATGGATCGGCCGCGGTTTCTACAACGGCCACTCGCGCATCGCCGTGCGCATTCTGGAAACCGATGCCGACGTGCCCGTGGACGCAGCCTGGTTCTCGCGCAAGATCGCCGAGGCGGTTTCGCTGCGTCGCGACGTATTGAAACTCGACGCCGTTTCCAACGCCTGGCGCGTGGTGCACGCCGAAGGCGACGGCCTGTCGGGTCTGGTGGTGGACCGCTACGACGACCTGCTGGTGGTCGAATTCTTCAGCGCCGGCATGTTCCGCCACCGCGAATGGATCTACGAAGGGCTGAAGGAACAGTTCCCCGGCGCGCGCTTCTACAGCTTCGCCGAGGAGCACGTGCAGAAGCAGGAGTCGTTCGATTTCCGTGGCACCGAACCTCCGGCACCGGCCATCATCACCGAGAACGGCGTGCGCTTCCGCGCCGATCCGGCTGGCGCGCACAAGACCGGTTTCTTCGCCGACCAGCGCGACAACCGCGAATGGCTGTCGCAACAAGTCGCTGGCAAGCGCGTGCTCGATCTGTGCTGCAACACCGGCGGCTTCGGCATCTACGCCAAGGTGCGCGGCGCCGAGGAAGTGGTCGGCGTGGATATCGACGAGGACGTGATTTCCATCGCCAAGGGCAACGCCAGGCTCAACGACGTCAAGTTGAAATTCGTGCAGGCCGATGTTTTCCCGTGGCTGCGCGACGCCGGCAACGCGAAGGATCTGTACGACGTGGTGATCCTGGACCCGGCCAAGATGACCCGCGACCGCGAGCAGGTGATCGCCGCGCTGAAGAAATACCTGGACATGAACAAACTGGCGCTGGGCGTGGTGAAGCCTGGCGGATTGTTCGCAACGTTCTCGTGCACCGGCCTGGTGAGCGAGCAGGAGTTCCTGGACATGCTGCGCCGCGCGGCGTATTTCGCCGGGCGCACGATCCAGATCCTGAAAGTTTCGGGCGCCGGCGCCGATCATCCTTTCATGGCGCATGTGCAGGAATCGCGTTATTTGAAGGCGGTGTTCTGCCGGGTGTTCTAAGGTTTTGCCCCCTTGCAAAAAAGGGGAGGCAAAGCAGAATTGGGGTCGCGAGTTTGAAATTGCCCCCTTTGTAAAAAGGGGGCGGGCAGCGGCGCAGCCGCTGAAGGGGGATTTGCTCTTGATCTTGCTTTCTTGAAGCAACAGCAACAGCAAAAAGCAAATCCCCCTCAATCCCCCTTTTTCAAAGGGGGAGGCAAAGCAGATCTAAGCGTCTCCGCCTTTCGCCAACAGACTGTTGCGCCGACCATACGCCAGATACGCGATCACCCCCAGCACGTTCCACGCCACGAACCACAACTGCGTATTGCGCGGCAGGCTCCAGAACAGATACAGGCAGCCGAAGATCGCCACCGGGCCCACCACCCAGGCCAGCGGCGTGCGGAACATGCGCGCGCGGTCGGGTTCGCGCTTGCGCAGCACCAGCAGGCACACCGACACGGCGATGAACGCGGCCAGCGTGCCGGCGTTGGCCAACGCCGCGATTTCGTCCAGCCGCGCCACGCCCGCCAAGGCGGCGACGAAGATCGCGGTGAACAGCGTGGTGCGGACCGGCGTGCCGGTGCGCGCGCTGACCGTGGACAGCGCGCGCGGCAGCAGGCCGTCGCGCGACATCACGAAGAAGATGCGGCTCTGCCCGTACAGGAACGCCAGCAGCACGGTCGGCAGCGCCACCACCGCCGCGCCGGCGACGATGCCCGCGGCCGTGCCTTGCCCCAGTTCGCGCATGATCAGCGCCAGCGGCGCGGGGCTCTGCGCGAAGGCCTGGTAATTCAGCGCGCCGACCGCGGCCACCGCCACGATCAGGTAGATCAGCGTGCAGCCGACCATCGAGCCGATGATGCCGATCGCCAGATCGCGTTCGGGTTTCTTGGTTTCCTCGGCCGCGGTGGAGATGGCGTCGAAACCGTAGAAGGCGAAGAAGATGATCGCCGCCGCCGCCATCACCCCGCGCTCCACGCCGTCGGCGCCCATCGATTTGGCGAAGCCATAGGGCATGAACGGATCAAGCCGCGCCGCGTCGAAATGCGGCAGCGCGATCGCAACGAACACGCCCAGCGCCAGCACCTTCACCACCACCAGCGCCGCGTTGAGCGTCGCGCTCTCGCGCGTGCCCACGATCAGCAGCCCGGCCACCACGAACACGATCAGCACCGCCGGCAGATTGACGATGCCGCCCGCGTGCGGCCCGCCGGTGATCGCCGGCGGCAGCTGCAGGCCGATGCCGGTGAGGAATTCCACCACCGAGCCCGACCAGCCCACCGCCACCGCGCTGACCACCAGCGAGTACTCCAGGATCAGGCTCCAGCCCACCACCCAGGCGATGGCTTCGCCCAGCACGATGTAGCTGTAGGTGTAGGCGCTGCCGGCGGCCGGCATCATCGTGGACATTTCCGCATAGGCCAGCGCCGCGCACGCGCAGACGATGCCGGCCACCGCGAACGACAGCAGCACGGCCGGCCCGGCCAGATTCGCGCCCACCCCGATCAGCGTGTAGATGCCGGTGCCGACGATGGCGCCGATGCCCAGCGCGATCAGATGCGGCCAGCTCAGCGTCGGCACCAGCCGCCGCCCTTCCTCGTGCATCGTCACCCGGTCTATCGATTTGCGCCTGAGCCAGCTCCGCATGGGGTCCTCGTCTACGGTGTTCGGGAAATGGGCGAAGTGTGAGCCATCGGCCGAAGCGATGCGAGACGCGGTGCGGCAGAGTCGGCGGAGCAGGGTCTCGACCCGCTATCGCCGCGTTCGCGATACCGAAAACTGCGATTCGCAATCGCCTGCCGATGGACACCTCAATCCGATCGGGAGGTGGCGGGTCGAGACCCGCCTTCCACAGGTTATCGACCGCTCGGCGTCTCGTTGGTCACCGTAAACGCGCTGCCCCGCTCCGGATCAATCGTCCGGATTTCATAAAACAATCCGCAGCGCAGGCAGGGATTTTCGGACGCGATACGTGCCGCTTCCTCCAGGCCGCCGGCCACGATCAACCAGTAGCCGCCGATCACTTCCTTGGCCTCGCCATAAGGTCCGTCCACCACGCCTTTCCTGGAAACCGTCGCCCCGCCGGTCGCCAGGCGCTGCCCCATCTTCATCTTGCCCGCGGCGATCATCCGGTCCAACCAGACGTAGAACTCGTCGATAGCGAGCTGGATGTCATCCGGCGAGGTATCCTTGTCCCATCGGCCGCGGGAGAGGACAAGGTATTCGGAGAGTGGGCTTTGTTCGCTCATGGCAGGCTTCCATTGGGTTGGCATGGAACGTGTGGGTTGTGCGCGAGGTTACACCGCAGGTTATGTAGGGCGGGTCTTGACCCGCCATGGTCGCGTTCGCATCACGAAAACCGCGATTCGCAATCGCCTGTCGATGAACACAGCGATCCGAACGGGGAGTGGCGGGTCAAGACCCGCCTTCCAAAAAACCTGCCGCGTTACGCTGTGGAGTGAACATGCCTTAAGCGCGCTCACAGAATCGAACCGCGTCTTTGCAAGTAATGTCAATAAAGTCCCTGGGCTTGCCATTGCAGAACCATATCATTCGGTACTCAGACTCTTTGAAGAACTTCAGAGGCTTGATGAAGAACTTGTTCTGCATGTGCTCGCCAAGAATACGGTCGCTGCGATCAGCCCAATCCTCTGGATCCTCACCTTCTTTGGGCGGAGTAAAACTGCGCTGGTTTTTTGCCTCGTAAATCGTACTCTCTCGATAAATGCACGAGCCCTCCGTGCCTCCGACAAAGCCTGGAAGCTGCCTGGAAACGGCCGCTGGAAAAGCAACCGTGTCGTTGATGCGGATGCCCGCCGATGAGTCTCTATCGATTGGTTGCTCGACGGTGGATGCGCATAGCACATATGCCTCTTGCCCGTTGAAAGCAATGGCGGTCATACGAGACTCGGACGATGTAATCAGCATGCTTGCGCGACCTTCCTCTTCGTCGCGCCTTGCTTCATCAGGATGTTTTCTGAATGCATCGAAGGACGATATTCTCAGATGACCCTCATTGAAGAAATCATCGACGTATTGTCGCCCCATGACGCGAATGACTGTTGGCGTTCGAACCGCCCAGTTATAGGTGAACGGAATATTCAACGTTGACATGCGCACCTAACGCCTGAGTTAAGCCGAACCGCGTAGTGGAGGTAAAAACGTGGCAGGCTCTCTATACCGTGTTTTTTGCCGTAACGAAGCGGTTTCGGCTTGAACGAATTGTTAGAGCCGAGCAGGGTGCTGTTTGGGCTCTATGCTATCTATGAACCGCTGGAGGGATTGGATGCGCGCGTCGTTGAGCGCGTACCAGCAAGTTCGCATTTCTTCCGGTTGCGAGGTATCACAGGATTTCTCAACTGCTCGGTGCCAAGCGTTCTGAGCGGAAGCGAAATCGAGTATTGCGCGACGACCATTCGGCCTGACCAGAGCCATCGCCGCTTGGAACTGTGCGATGCGGAGCTTATTGGCCTCAGAGTCGGCGCAGACACTAAGCTCGTGAACACTCTGAGCTTGCTCCTCACATGGACTAGCGGCTATCGCAGAACTGCTGATTGCCAACGAACTAAGGATAGTGATGTAAAGATAAGGCATGGTCTGGGCTCTAACTATCGATTGCACCCCCACAATCGAGTCATAACCCCAATATTGCAGCCTTGCCTCGCTTCCGCAACCACGTCGGCTCAACCCCTGAGACCGACCCCGCTACACTGTCCGCATGGACACCAACACCCTTCTGCTTATCCTTCTCATCCTGGCCGCGGCCGCCGTCATCCTGCTGGTCGTGCTGCTGCTTCGCCGCCCTGAACAACGTATGGAGCTGGCCCTGCGCGAAGAACAACGCAGCGGCCGCGGCGAACTACGTGAGCAGCTCGATAGCCTGTCCAAACAGCAGGAGACGCGGATCGAAGGCTTCGGCCGCAGCCTGGCCGACCTGAGCACGCGCACCGATCAGCGCCTGGACGTGCTGCGGGAGGCCTTGGGCGAGGACGCGCGCAAGGGGCGGCTGGAGGCCAGCGAATCGCAGCAGCGTTTCGCCGAACTGTTGAGCCAGCGCCTGGGCGAGCTGACCCAGCGCAACGAACTGCGTATCGGCGAAATGCGCGCCACGCTCGAATTACGTCTGAAGGAACTGCAGGCCGACAACGCCGCGAAACTCGAGCAGATGCGCGCCACCGTGGACGAGAAACTGCACGCCACGCTGGAAACGCGCCTGACCGAAAGCTTCGGCAACGTCACCGCCATGCTGGCGCAGGTGCACCAGGGACTTGGCGACATGAACAAGCTGGCCGCCGACGTGGGCGGACTGCAGCGTGTGCTGAGCAACGTCAAATCGCGCGGCGTGTTCGGCGAAGTGCAGCTGGCCGGACTGCTGGAACAGGTGTTCGCGCCGGACCAATATGCCGCTAACGTCGCCACCGTGCCCGGCAGCAGCGAGCGCGTGGAGTTCGCGGTGCGTTTCCCCGGCTCGGCGGTGGACTCGGTGGTGTGGCTGCCGATAGACGCCAAATTCCCGCGCGAGGACTACGAACGTTTACTGGATGCGCAGGAGCGCGCAGACGCCGAAGGCGCGCGCAGTTCCGGCGACGCGCTGGAACGCCGCGTGCGTCTGGAGGCCGCGCGCATCCGCGACAAATACGTGTCGCCGCCGCACACCACCGAATTCGCGATCCTGTTCCTGCCCACCGAAGGCCTGTACGCCGAAGTGCTGCGCCGCCCCGGCCTGGTCGACGCGCTGCAGCGCGACCAGCGTATCGCCGTGGCCGGGCCGACCACGCTGCTGGCGCTGATGACCAGCTTCCACATGGGTTTCCGTACCCTGGCCATCGAGAAGCGTTCCAGCGAAGTGTGGAAGACGCTGGGCGCGGTGAAGACCGAATTCTCCAAGTTCGGCGACGTGCTGGATTCGGTGAAGAGCAAGCTGGATCAGGCCAGCACCCAGATCGAGAAGACCGGCGTGCGCACGCGCGCCATCGAGCGGCGGCTGCGCGAGGTGGAATCGCTGCCGAGCGAAGGCGAGCCGGGGTTGCTGGGGGATGCGGGTGCGGGGGAGGAGGCGGAGTAGCGACCCCCCACCTCTCCCCTCGTGGGAGAGAGCCTGCCCCGTACTCGATACGGGGTCGATGCGCGTAGCGCGGCGGGAGAGGGGGTGGCGGAGGGATATCGCTTGAGTTGCAGGTGTCTGACCAGATTCGGATCCGAAGCGGACTGTTGCAGGCACGTTCGAACGTTTGAGTTATCGACTCGTTCGCCCCCTCTTCCGCCCCCGTATCAAGTACGGGGCAGGCTCTTTGGGCACCTTCTCCCACGAGGGGGGAGAAGGGAAGACAAAGCTGGTCTGCTGACTTTTATTGAAGCTTCCTGCCCCGTCCGCTCCTCACACTCCAATGCGTGCTTCCTGCGCGGAAGCACAACCAATCACCCGCCCGGCGTCGGCACGATCACCGGCATCGCGTCCATGGGCACGGTGGGGTTGTCTTCTTCTTCCTGCAGGTACTCCGGCAGGTTCTGGTCGTCTTCGGACGCTTTGCGGTCGGCGCTGATCTGGTAGTTGCGGCGCTGCAGCCACGAGTCGCGGAACAGGGCGTATTCGTCCACCGCGCCTTCGCGCAGGCTGTCGATCGACAGCAACTGGGTGCGCACGTCGACCAGCTGCAGGCCCTGCAGGAAGAAGCGGACCTTGTCGTCTTCCACGTGGCGCACCGGCGACAGCGGCGCGTCGCCGACCAGGCCGAAGGTGTCGCGCACGGTGCGCGGGCCGAACAGCGGCAGCTCCAGGTAGCGGGAGCGGCGCCAGCCCCACACGCCCAGGGTCTGGCCGAAATCCTCGTTCTTGCGCGGCAGGTTGGCGGCCGTGGCCGGGTCGAAAATACCGCCGATGCCGACCGTGGAATTCATCAGGAAACGCGCCAGCGATTGCCCGGCCTGCTTGGGCTTGCCCTGCAGCAGGCTGTTGAGCGTGGTCACCGGCTCGCCCAGATTGCTGAAGAAATTACTGACTCCCAGACGCACCGGGCGCGGCACCACCTTGACGTAGCCCAGGGCCAACGGCCGCGCGATGGTGCGGTCCACGGCGTTGTTGAAGGTGTGGACCTTGCGGTTGAATTTCTCCCAGGGGTCGTAGCTGGACGGCAGCTCCACGCCCGCCGGCAGGGTGGGGTCGGCGACCGGGTTGTATTCGTCCTGGCCGTAGATGGCATTGAAGTCGTCTTCGGCGGCGGTGACGTCGGCTTGCGCCGCCGCCGGCGCGGTGACCAAGCCATCTTCGGCCGTCGGCGCGACCGGCGCTTCGGCAGGCGCGGCCTGTCCGACCACGACCGCGTCGGGCGGCGGCGCGGTGGAGGCGGATGGCGCGGAGGCGCAGGAGCTGGCCAGCGCGGCGAGAACAACGACAGCGGCGATGCGTAACGGATTCATCCCGTTTCCCTGGGTTTTTACTTCGATGTGGGGGACGCGCCGGGGAAGTCCAATCCGGGCGTTAGACGATAGGCAGCGCGCAGATCCGCCAAACCGACTGGCTCGCCTTCGATCAGCGGCGCGGCGCCGGCCGCACGCAGGCGTGCGGCCAGCTCGGCCAACAATGCCAGCCCGGCGCTGTCGACGGTAGTGACTTCTGTCAGGACGATGCGTTGCGCGCCGGCCAGCGCCTTGCTGGCCGGTGGCCACAGGGCGGCGGCCGCGGCGCGGTCGAGCGCGCCGCTGAACCTCAGCGCATCGCCGTCGCGGCGCACGCGGGCGTCAGTTGCCGCCACTGGCCTGCAGCTTGCCGGCGCGCAGGTCGGCGGCGACCTGGGCGATGGATTTCTGGCGCAGCGGGCCGTCGAACTGGTTCTTGAAGGTCTGCACGTAGGAGATGCCTTCGATCATCACGTCGAACGCTTTCCACTGGCCGCCGACGCTGCGCAGCAGGTAGTCCACCGGAATCGGTTCGCCGCCTTCGCGCAGCATCTCGGTGGCGACCTTGACCCCGCGGTTGCCGGGCAGCGGCGATTCGGATTTCACCCGCACCCGCAGCTTGGTGTTGAAGTCCAGCAGCGAACTGCCGTAGCGCGAGGTCAGGTTGTCCGATAGCGCCTGCGAGAACGCCTTCACGTCCGCCTCCGAGGCGCCGCGGCCGTGCACGCCCAGAACCAGGCGCGCAGCGTAGTCGCGGTCGAAGGTGCGGTTGAACTCGCCGGTGATGAACTGGGTCAGCGCGGCGCGGTCGCCGCGGAACTCGGCGCGGCGCTGTTCCAGCGTGGTCAGGATGCGGGTGCTGCTGTCCAGCACCAGCTTGCTGGCCGAGGTCTGCGCGGCCGGCGCGGCGGGCGCGGACTTGGCGGCCTGGGCGGCGGCCGGCAGCGGCGCGCCGGCGAGCAGGGCGGAGGCGATGACCAGCGAAAGCAGGGAATTGTTCATGGGGTGGGTTCCTCGATAGAAGCGGGGGCAGGCGGCGTGTCGGCGGCATCGGGAGCGGCGTTGCCGCCGGGCGTGCCGCCGCCGCTGAACATGTATTTGCCGACCAGCTGCAGCAGGTCGACCGCGGGCTGGGTGAAGGCGATCTCTTCGCCGGGCTTCAGCGTTTCCGGGTCGCCGCCCGGGGACAGGCCGATGTAGTTTTCGCCCAGCAGGCCGCTGGTGTAGATGCCGGCGGCGGTATCGGCGGGCAGGTCCTTGTACCGGTTGTCGATGTCCAGGGTGACGATGGAATCGAATTTGACCGGATCCAGCTGAATCCCGCCCACCTGCCCGATCACCACGCCGCCGATCTTCACCGGCGCCTGCGGGCGCAGCTGGCCCAAGTTGGTGAAGCGCGCGGTCAGCGCGTAGCTGCTGCTGCCGAAGCCGAACTTCTTGTTGGTGGAAGCCAGCGCCAGCACCAGCAGCGAAGCCAGCGCCAGGACGAGAAAGGCGCCGACGGCGAATTCGAGACGGGGTCCACGGACGGCCATGGCATCAACTCCTGAACAACAAGGCGGAAAGGACGAAATTGAACATCAGCACCAGCAGCGAGGCGTTGACCACGGCGCGGGTGGTGGCCACCGAGGTGCCCTCGATGGTGGGTTCGGCATGGAACCCTTCGTAGGCGGCGACCAGCGCGCAGGTGCCGCCGAACACCGCAGACTTGAGCAGGGCCACGCCGTAGTCGTCGTAGAAATCGACGCTGTTGCTCAGCGCCGACCAGAATACGCCGTTGTCCAGGCCCAGCACGTGCACCGCTTCCAGATAGCTGGCGCTGATCGCCAGACTGCAGAAGAAGCCGGTCAGCAGCGGCACGGTCAGCACCGCCGCCCAGAAGCGCGGGGCCACGGCTTTGGCGACCGGGTCGATGGCCATCAGCTCCAGCGCCTTGATCTGGTCGGTGGCGCGCATCAGGCCGAGTTCGGCGGCGATGGACGACCCTGCGCGGCCGATGAACAGCAGTGCGGTCAGCACCGGGCCCAGTTCGCGGTATAGCGACAGGCCGAGCAGGGTCGACAGCGCGTCGGACGCGCCAAACGTGGTCAGGGTGCGGTAGCCCTGCAGAGTCAGCACCAAGCCTACGAAAGCCCCGCCCACGGCGATGATCGGCAATGAACGTGCGCCTACTTTATAGATCTCGCGAGTAAGTTCGGCGAAAAAGTCGGCAGTGGGCCTGGACGCGCGCAGCACCGAGAGGGTAAACAGGCCGGCGCGGCCAACCGAGCGGAGGGAAGAGGCGAGGGGCATCAGGCGCGTCCCCGAATCGGCTCGCCGCCGGTAAACAGCTGTTTTTTACCCCCTTTGCAAAAGGGGGGAGGCATCCGCAAAGCGGATGAAGGGGGATTTGCTTTTGGCGCGAAAAGCAAATCCCCCACAAGCCGCTGGCGCGCCTTGTCGCCCCCTTTTTCCAAGGGGGCAAAAACTTCGACAAGCAAGAAACCGCTCATGCCGCCGCCCTCGGCGTCGCATCGAAGGCGATCGGTCCGTCCGGCTCGCCGCGCAGGAACTGCTGCACCAGCGGGTCGGCAGTGGCTTCCAGCTGCGCCGGGGTGCCGGAGAACACGATGCCGGCATTCGCAATGACCACCGCCTGGTCGGCCACAGGCAGGGTTTCGTGCACGTGATGGGTGACGATGATGCTGGTCAGGCCCAAGGTGTCGTTGAGGCGCTGGATCAGGCTCATGATCACGCCGCTGGCGATCGGGTCCAGGCCGGTCAACGGTTCGTCGTAAAGCATCAGCGGCGGGTCCAGCGCCAGCGCGCGGGCCAGGGCCACGCGCCGGGCCATGCCGCCGGAGAGCTCGCGCGGGTAGGCGTCGGCCGCGGCCAGCAGGCCGACCGCGTTGAGCTTGAAATCGACGATGCGCCGGACCAGCATGGCCGGCAGCCGGGTATGCGTGCGCAGCGGCAGGGCGACGTTTTCGCCCACGGTCAGGTCGGTCAGAAGACCGTTACCCTGCAGCAGCACGCCGATGCCTTTGCGCATCTCCAGCAGCGCCCGGCTGCCGCGCGGCACCGGCTGGCCGAACACTTCCACCGTGCCGCTGGTCGGCACCAGTTCCCCGGTCAGCGCCGCCAGCAGGGTCGACTTACCGCTGCCCGACGGCCCCAGCACCGCGGTGATGCTGCCGCGCGGCACCGACAGGTCGATGCCGCGCAGGATGGTGCGCCCGCCGCGGTCGAGCCGCGCGGCGCGCAGCTGCGCCGCGGGCGAACGCGCTTCGTCGGCGGACGCCGCGGTCGACGGCGCTGGTGCGGACGACGCGAGGGTGAACGGAGGCGAGGTCATCGGCAGAGCAAACTCCAGAACGACCGTGCAGCATCACGGCCGATGCCTGAACAATATTGCACTGTCCAGTTTCATTTTAGGGGCAGGGCGGGGGACGGCGGCCGGTCCGGCCCTAGTGAGAGTCATACGCGGTCGCGGTCGCGGCGGATGCGACCGCGCTGCGGCAAGATGGCGCGGTGCCCGCGCCTGCCACCGACTTCCGTCTCTATCCCTCCAACGACCTGGACGTGCTGGCCGCCGTGCTGGGCGAGCTGCTGCAGGGCCCGGGCGAGGGCGACTGGTGGCGCGAGGAATGGGTGCTGGTGCCGCAGTTCTCCATGCGCCGCTGGCTACAGCAGGCCCTGGCCGAACGCCTGGGCATTTGCGCCAACGTGCGTTTCATGACCCCGGGCGAGTTCGTGGAGCATGCGCTGGAACGCAACCCCGGCTCAGGTCCGGGGCAGGCCACGGGCCCGGCCGCGCGCGGCGAGCGTCTGCTGCCGGAAGTGCTGCGCTGGCACCTGTTGCGCGAGCTGACCCACGATCCGCCGGCCGCGTTCGCCGCCTTCGCCGCGCATGCCGATCCGCGCCGGCGCTGGTCGCTGGCGACTTCATTGGCCGACAGCTTCGAGAAATACCAGGTCTGGCGCCGCGACCTGCTGCTGGAGTGGGAGCGCCGCGCGCCGCGCGACGACGCCCAGGCGCAGTTATGGAAACGCATCGGCGGCGGCCGCCAGCACCGCGCGCGCCGCATCGGCGAATACCTGCGCCGGTTCGGCGGCGACGGCAACGAAGCGCCCGCGCAGCTGCCGCCGCGGCTGTTCGTGTTCGCCTGCCAGAACATCTCGCCCGACGTGCTGCAGGTCATCGCCAGCCAGGCGCGCGCGGGCGAGCAGCACTTCCTGCTGCACACGCCGTCGCGCGGGTATTGGGGCGACCTGCAGCGCTGGGCGGCCGATTACCGCCCCGATCTGGACGATCAATTCGGCGGCGACAACCCGCTGCTCGCCGCCTGGGGCCAGGCCGGGCGCGACTTCATCGCCGCGCTGGGCGGCGGCGACACCGTGCGCGCGCGTTTCGAAGCGCCCGCCTTCACCCGGCCGCACACCGATCTTCTGCTGGGCCGGATGCAGGACGACGTGCTGGAAAACCGCGCGCCGCTGTGCGACGCGCCAGCGGGCAATGCCTGGCCGCGCAGCGCGGTGGATGCAGGCGACGCCAGCCTGCAGTTCCACGCCTGCCACACCCATCTGCGCGAAGTGCAGGTGCTGCACGACCAGCTGCGCGCGCTGCTGGAGCAGGAGGCCCAGCCTGGCCGTCCGCGCATCGACCCGCGCGATATCGCGGTGCTGATGCCGGACGTGGACGTCTATGCGCCGCACGTGGAAGCCGTGTTCGGCGGCGCGCTGGGCACGCCGCGCGAAATCCCCTACACCCTCGCCGACACCAGCCCGCTGGCCAGCGCGGCCCTGGCCGATGCCTTCCTGCGCCTGCTCAGGCTGCCGCTGCAGGCCCTGACCCTGCCCGACGCGATCGACCTGCTGGCGGTGCCGGCGCTGGCCGAGCGCTTCGACCTGGACGATGCCGACCGCGCGCGGCTGCAGGACTGGCTGCAGGCCGCCGGCGCGCGCTGGGGGCTGGATGGCGCGGACCGCGAACGCCACGCGGCCGGCGGCGACAGCGCTTATACCTTCGAGTTCGCGCTGGACCGCCTGCTGCTGGGCCTGGCCAGCGGCGCGGAGGACATGATCGCCGGCGTGGCCCCGTGGCCGGCGCTGGAAGGCCAGGCCACGCAGTCGCTGGATGCGCTGGTGCGGCTGCTGGCGGCGCTGCGCGGTTTCAGCGCGCGCCTGCAGGGGCCGCATTCGCCGCGCACCTGGTCCAACCATCTGGCCGAACTGCTGGCCGCGGTGTTCGCCGCCGAGCCGCGCGACGGCGCCGAGCGCGCGGTGCTGGAGCGCCTGCACCAGGCCATCGCCGCCTTCGCCGACAGTGCGCTGCAGGCCGATTTCGATGAACACGTGGCGCACAGCGTGGTGCTGGACCACTTCCAGGCCGAACTGGGCAGCAGCGACGCGCGCGCGCCGTTCCTGTCAGGCGGCGTGTGCTTCGGCAAGATGGTGCCGATGCGGCTCATCCCGTTCCGGGTGATCTGCGTGCTGGGCCTGGAAGAAGCCGCTTTCCCCGCGCGCGACGGGCGCGACCCGATCAACCGCATCAACCAGGCGCTGGACAGCGCGCAGCGCCGCGTCGGCGATCCTTCGCGGCGCGACGCGGACCGCTACCTGTTCCTGCAGCTGTTCACTTCGGCCAGCCGCGTGTTCTACGCCAGCTGGGTGGGCATGGACGCGCGCGACGGCAGCCGGCGCGAGCCGTCCATGCTGGTCTCGGAGCTGCTGGACACCGCCGCGCGCTATCACGTCGGCGATGCGGAGCGGGTACGCGACGCTTTGGTCGTGCGGCATGCGCTGCAGCCGTTCGCGCCGGCCGCGTTCGGCGTGGCGCTGGCCGATGAAACACGGGGCGATCCGCGGCGCTTCAGCTTCGACGCGCGCTGGCGCCCCGCGGCCGGCGCGGGCATCGGACTGGGCGAGCGCCAGGCGTTCGCCGCGGCGCTGCCGCTGCGCGACCAGGAAGCGTCGGCCACGGTGTCGCTGACCCAGCTGCGCAACGCGCTGATGCGCCCGCACGAGCACTACCTGCAGCAGGGCCTGGGCCTGCGCCTGCCGGAAGAAGAGGCGGCGCTGGAAGCGCATGAGCCGTTCGGCGCGCCCGATGCGCTGGCGCGGCACGGCTTGCGGCAGGCGGTGTTCGACGCATGGCTTGCAGCGGGCGCGGCACCGGCGCCGCACGACCTGCAGGCGCGACTGCTCGCACGCGGCTGGCTGGCGCCGGGCGCCGACGGCGTCGCGGTGCTGCAGGGCCTGCTGGAAGAAGTCGCGCCCTTTGCGGAAGCGGCCGTGCGCGCGGGTTTCGGCGGCGGCGGCGCAACCCTTGCCTTCGAGCTGCCGCTGCACGACGCGCCGTTGATCGGCGCGCTGGATCGCGTCTATCCGCAGGGCGTGTTCCGCGCCGCGCTCAATGCCGGTGGCCGCCACGGCGGCCACGCGCTGCGCCACGGTCTGGATTGGTTGGTCGCCTCTTCCATGGGCCTGCCGCTGCACGAACTGTTCGTGGAGAAGAAAGACGCTCCGCCGCGCATCGACGCACGCGCGCCGCTGCCGCGCGCGCAGGCGCTGCAGGTGCTGTCGCTGCTGCTCGCCGCGCGGCAGCGTGCGCTGCGGTCGCCGCTGTGCTTCCTGCCCAAGAGCGGCTACGCGTGGTGGAAGCAGGCGCAGGACGATGCCGGCAGGGCGCTGGAAGCGGCGCAGAAAACCTGGGGCGGCGGCGACGGGGATTTCGGCGGGCCGGGCGAGGCGCAGGCGGCGACGCGTATCGCACTGCGCGGGCGCGACCCGTTCCTGGACGACGATGCGGAGTCGCGCGACGCCTTCGAACTGCTGTCGCAGCTGCTGTTCGGCGCGCTCGAGCGCGGCGCGCCGTTCGACGCCGGGGCGCTGCCATGAGCGAGGTCGTGTTCGACACCGACCTGCGGCAGCGCAGCCTGGTGGAAGCCAGCGCCGGCACCGGCAAGACCTATGCGCTGGCCGGCCTGTTCGCGCGCGCGGTCGTGGTGGATCGTTTGCGCGTGCCGCAGATCCTGGCCGTCACCTACACCGTGGCCGCCACCCAGGAACTGCAGCAGCGCGTGCGCCTGCGCCTGAAGCAGGCGGTCGAGCTGGCCGCGGGCTGGCGCGAAGGCGACCCCCCGCAACACGAAGGCGACGCGGCGGAGATCGCCCTGCTGCGCCGTCTGCTGCACCAAGCGCTGTATGCCGAACCGCGCGAATCGCTGCCGGCCCTGCGCCAACGCCTGTCGCGCGCGCTGCGCGAGATGGACCTGGCGGTCATCGCCACCCTCCACGGTTTCTGCCAGCGCGTGCTGCGCGAACATGCGCTGGACACGCGGCAACCGCTGACCGCGTCCGAACTGGAAACCAGCAGCATCGGCACGCGCGCGGCGCTGGCCGTCGACCTGTGGCGCGCGTTTTCGCAGGATGGCGAAGGCGCGAATTTCCTGCGCCGCCGGTTCGGCCGGGTGCAGGATCTGGCGCACGCGCTGCGCGACCTGCTGGCGCACGAGCCGCTGCTGCCGCCGGCGCCGCCGGAGCTGACGGATCCGCGTCCGCGCCTGCTGCAGGCGTGGGGCGAAGTCTGCGCATCGTTCGCGCGGCAGGGCGCGGCGGCGTTCGATTCGATCGACGCCGCCATCGTCCACGGCGTGCTCAAGAGCAACGAATACAAGCCCGAGCACGCGGCTTCCCTGCGGCAGTGGCTGCAGCGCGCCACGCAGCAGGCGCCGCCGCCGCGCGCCGTGCACCCCAAACTGCACAAATACGCACCCGTGGCGCTGCACAAAGGCACGCTGAAAGCCCACGCCGGGCGCACGCCGCAGTCGCCGCTGTTCGCCGGCTTCCCGCCGCTGATCGAAGCGCTGGAAGAGCTGGCGCTGTGGCAGGAGGCGCGCGACCTGCGGCAGCTGCACGCCCTGCGCCAGCAGGCCGGGCAGCGCGAGCAGGCGCGCAAACAGGCGTTCAACCTGCGCGACTACGACGACCTGATCGGCGAACTGCAGCAGGCGGTCGACGCCGACGCGGGTGGTCTGGCCGCGGCGCTGCGCGCGCAGTTCCCCTGTGTGCTGGTCGATGAGTTCCAGGACACCGATGCGCGGCAGTGGCGGATTTTCGCGCGCCTGTTCGGCGCAGGCAGCCTGGTGCTGGTCGGCGATCCCAAGCAGGCGATCTATCGTTTCCGCGGCGGCGACGTCAACACCTATGTCGCCGCGTCGCGCACCGCGCAGCGCGGCACGCCGCTGGACCGCAATTTCCGTTCGCGGCCGTGCGTGATCCAGGCGGTGAACACCCTGTTCCAGTCCGCGCCACCGGGTTTGCTGGGCGAAGGCATCGATTTCCTGCCCACCCAGGCCGGCGGCCGGGTCAACGATGCGGATTTCATGTTCGAAGGACAGCCCGCGCCCGCGCTCCATTTCCATGTGGTGCCGCCGCGCGAACACGACAAGGACTGGACCAAGCCGGTGTCGGTGCAGCTGGCGGCCGCGCTGTGCGCCGACGCCATCGTGCAGCGGCTGCGGCAGGCGCAGGCCGGCGCTGCGCTATTGAAGGACCGCCACGACAGCACCCTGCGCGCGCCGCAGCCGCGCGACTTCGCGGTGCTGGTGCGCGAACACCGCCAGGCCGCCGCCATCCGCCACGCGCTGTCGCTGCGTGGCGTGCCGGCGGTCGCGTCCGGCAGAGAAAGCCTGTACCAGGGCGAGGAGGCGCAGGACCTGCTGACCCTGCTGCTGGCTCTGCGTGCGCCCGGCGACGACCGCCGCCTGCGCGCGGCGCTGGCCACGCCGCTGCTGGGCTGGAACGCGGTCGCCATCGTGGCCCTGGACGAAGACGGCGACGCTTTGCGCCAATGGCAGCAGCAGCTGGTGGCCTGGCGCACGCGCTGGGAGCGCCACGGCCCGCAGGCGATGCTGGCCGAAGTGCTGGCCACGCACGCCGAGCGCCTGCTGCAGCTGAGCGGCGGCGAACGCCGCCTGACCAATTATCTGCAGCTGGCCGAACTGATGCAGTCCGCGGCCGGGCGCAAGCTGGGCACGCAGGGCCAGCTGGATGGTTTGCGCCATGCCATCGCCCATGCCGATGGCGACGACGAGGCCCAGCAGCCGCGCCTGGAATCCGATGCCGGCCGCGTGCAGATCCTGACCTTGCATAAGAGCAAGGGCCTGGAATTCCCGCTGGTCTATCTGCCTTTCGTCGGCATCGGCCGGCAGGAGCGGATCAGCGGCATGGCCCTGTATACCGACCCCGACGGGCGGCGCGTGCGCCAGTGCGAGACCGCGCAGGATTTCGAAGGCGCGCCGTCCTGGGCCGAGGCCAGGCGGCGGCACTTCCAGGAAGAAAGCGCCGAAGACATGCGCCTGCTGTACGTGGCCCTGACCCGCGCCAGCCAAAGCCTGTGGGTGTGCGGCGGACATCTGTCGGAACATAAGAGCGCGTCGCTAACGAGATTGCTGGGCGACCGCGCGCCTGCGCCGGCGCTGCTGCGGGCGTTGGGCGAACGCGCCACGTCCAGCACCGGCTTGCCCCAATCGGCAACGCCCGCGCGCCTTGCGCTGGCGCCCGCGCCCGCCGTGCCGGCCGCGCGCATCGCGCAGCGTCGCCTGTACCGCAGCTGGTGGATCCACAGCTTCAGCCAGCTGCACAAACAGCAGTCGCACGGCGCCAGCGCCATGCTCGAGGCGCGCCCCGCCGACGACGAAGCGCCGCTGGCTGCGTTGGCGCCGCTGCCTCCGCGCCTGTTCGCCGGCGCGCGCTTCGGCAACGCGCTGCACCACGCGCTGGAGCACGTGGACTTCGCCGCTTGGCGCGGCCATGCCGGCGGCGTGCCGCCGCCGGCGCAGCGCCAGCTCCTCATCGACGCGCTCAACAGCCAGGGCTATGCGGAAAAATTCCACGACGCCGGCGTGCGCGAACTCGCGCCGCTGATCGCCGGCACCTTGAATGCCGCCCTGCCCGAAGCGCTGCGCCTGTGCGACCTGTCGAACGAATCGTGCCTGGTGGAGCTGGAATTCCACCTGGCGCTGCGCGGCGCGAGTACGCGCGATTTCCTCGACCTGCTGCACCGGCACGGCCTGGCGATGGCGCGCGACGATTTCGGCGTGTGGACCCAGCTCAGCGGCCTGTTGAACGGCAAGATCGATCTGACCTATCGCCACCAGGACCGCGTGTACGTCATGGACTACAAGTCCAACGATCTGCCCGCCTACGACCAGCGGACGCTGGCGCAGACCATGGCGTCCAGCGAGTACGACCTGCAGGCGCTGCTCTATACCCTGGCCGTGCACCGCTGGATGCAGCTGCGCCTGGGCCAGCGCTACGACTACGAGCGCGACTTCGGCGGCGTGCGCTATGTGTTCTGCCGCGGGCTGGAGCGGGACCATCCGGCACAGGGAATTTTTGCCCCGCGGTTTTCGCGCGAGCTCGTGCAGGCGGTGGACGCGCTGCTGGTGTCGCCCGCGGAGCGGACCGCGTGAACCTGCTGGCGCACCTGCAGAAGAACAGCGACAGCCTGCGCGCGGTCGACATCGCCCTGGCCGATACGCTGCATCGGCTGGATCCGTCCAGCGACGAACGCGTGCTGGCGGGCGCGGCCCTCGCTTCGCTGGCCGTCGGCCTGGGCCACGCCGCGTTCGATCCGGCGCGCGCGCCGCTGCTGGTCGGCCAGGCGGACGGCCTGCCCGAGGCCGAAGCATGGCGCGCGGCGTGCCGCGCGTCGCCGTGGGTGAGCACGCCCGGCGCGGACGACATCGCGCCGGCCGCCGCGCCGCTGGTGCTGGAAAACGGTCTGCTGTACCTGCGCCGCTACCGCGAGTACGAACGCGCGCTCGCCGCCGGGCTCAAGCGCCTGGCCGCGCAGCCGCCGCTTGCGTCCGACCTGCCGGCGCTGCGGCCGCTATTCGACGCGCTGTTCCCGCAGGCGCAGACCGGCGACCGCCAGGCGCTCGCGGCGGCGCTCGCCCTGGTGCAGTCGCTGCTGCTGGTGACCGGCGGCCCCGGCACCGGCAAGACCACCACCATCGCGCGCCTGTTGCTGCTGCTGGTGGCCCAGGCCGACGCACGCGGCGAGGCGCTGCGCATCGCCCTGGCCGCGCCCACCGGCCGCGCCGCGGACCGCATGTCGCAAAGCCTGCATGCCGCGCTCGCCCAGCTGCAAAATCCGCCGACCATGCAGGCGCACTGGCGCGCGGCGCTGCCTACGCAGGCCAGCACCCTGCATCGCCTGCTGGGCAGCCGGCCGGGCAGTCCGCAGTTCCGCCATCACGCCGGCCAGCCTTTGCCGTTCGACGTGATCGTGGTCGACGAAGCCTCGATGGTCGACCTGCCGCTGATGTGCAAGCTGGTGGATGCGGTGGCCGACGGCGCGCGGCTGATCCTGCTCGGCGACCGCGACCAGCTGCCGTCGGTGGAAGCGGGCGACGTATTGGCCGCGATCGGCGATGCGGCGGGCGAGGGCGACGCCGTGCCGCCCGCGCTCGCGCAGCGTCTGTCGGCGCTGCTGCCGGTAAAAATACCGAGCGTCGCGGAACGGACGGATTTACGCGTCGGCGCGGTCGATAATCGCGCTGCGGATCGCAGCCGCACGGACTCTCCGCCTTCGATGCAAGCCGATGCTCTTTCCGCCTCCTTCAATCATGGTGCCGCGCCCGCCGCGCCGGCGCTGTCGGGCCATCGCGTGCACTTGCTGCGCGGCTATCGCCAGTCCGCCGAGCTGGAGCTCGCGCCGCTGGCCGATGCGGTGCGCGCCGGCGACGCGGACGCCGCGCTGGCGCTGCTGCGCGGCGGCCTGCGCGGCGTGCATTTCCATGAGCACGCCGCAAGCCCGCTCGCTGCGGAAACGCGCCACGCGCTGCTCGCGCACTGGCGCGCGCTGGCCTTGGAAACCGATCCGGCGACTGCGCTGGCGATGGCCGACCGGCTGCGCCTGCTGACCGCGCTGCGCGAAGGCCCGCACGGCGCGGCCACGCTCAACGCGCAGATCGAGGAAGCGCTGGCCGGCGCGCAGCGCGAAGCGTATTTCCACGGCCGCCTGCTGTTGATCACCGAAAACAGCTACCGCCACGGCCTGTTCAACGGCGACGTGGGCCTATGCCTGCGCCAGCCGGACGGCGCCGTGGCGGTGCATTTCTCCGGCGGCGCGCAGGACGTTCGCATTTTCCATCCCGCCGCGCTGCCCGCGCACGCCAGCGCATTCGCCCTGACCGTGCACAAGGCGCAGGGTTCGGAATGCGACCAGGCCTGGATCGTGCTGCCGCAGCAGGACGCGCGCGCGCTGACCCGCGAGCTGCTGTACACCGCGTTGACCCGCGCGCGCCGCCAAGTGCATCTGTTCGCGCGCGAAGACGTCCTGCGCACGCTGCTGGCGCGCAAGGCGCAGCGCATCGCCGGCCTAACCGAAAGATTGCGCTAGTGCGCTAACATCCCCGCCCCTGCATGGCACCCCTCGCCCATGACTCCTCCCAAGCGCAAGACCCCCACTCCCACCGTCACCAAGCAGCAGGCCGAAGACGCGGTGCGCACGCTGCTGGCGTGGGCCGGCGAAGACCCGACGCGCGAAGGCCTGCTGGACACGCCCAAGCGCGTGGTCGAAGCCTATGGCGACTGGTACAGCGGCTACAACGAAGACCCGCGCGAATTCCTGGAGCGCACCTTCAAGGAAGTGGCCGGCTACGACGAGATGATCGTGCTGCGCGACATCGAGTTCGAAAGCCACTGCGAGCACCACATGGCGCCGATCATCGGCAAGGCCCACGTCGGCTACCTGCCCGACGGCAAGGTGGTCGGCATCAGCAAGCTGGCGCGCGTGGTCGAAACCTACGCGCGCCGCTTCCAGGTGCAGGAAAAAATGACCGCGCAGATCGCCGGCTGCATCCAGGACGTGCTGCAGCCGCTGGGCGTGGCGGTGGTGGTGGAAGGCGCGCACGAATGCATGACCACGCGCGGCATCCATAAGCGCGGGGTCAGCATGGTCACCTCGAAGATGCTGGGCAGCTTCCGCGACGACGCGCGCACGCGCTCCGAGTTTTTGCGCTTTATCCGCAACGGGAAGTAGGTTTTCTGGTTCCTCCGGCCGCCTGAGAAGATGCGCGGGCGATGTCGGAAAATGAAACAAAGCACAGGGAAGTGTTATGCAGCAGCAACGCAGTAATCTTGGGTACGCCCAACGCATGCGCTTTGCGCCCACCGACGCGGAAGCCGCACTGTGGCATAACCTGCGCGCCGGACGCCTGGCTGACCACAAGTTCAAGCGGCAACAGCCTATCGGCAACTACATCGTCGACTTCGTCTGTTTTCAGCGGAAGCTGGTGGTGGAAGTGGATGGCGGGCAGCATGTGGAAGCGAAGCCGCATGACGATTTGCGCACCGCTTGGCTGGAGACGCAAGGGTTTCGCATGATTCGTTTTTGGAATGATGATGTGCTGCTGCGCATGGAGCGGGTACTGGATGAAATCATTCGCGTACTGAAGCAATAAGATCAAAAGCCGAACCCTCTACCGGCCCCCCGACTAAAGCATTCGGGGGCAGGCTCTACGGGCCACCCTTTCCCATAAAGGGAGAAGGGTTGAAGCTCACCTCTCCCCTCGTGGGAGAGAGCCTGCCCCGTACTTGATACGGGGTCGACGCGCGCAGCGCGGCGGGAGAGGGGGCGAGTGAAACGGGAAGAGTGCGGTTGCGATTCGCGATCCAGGTTCGATCAGGACTTCGCACAAGCAGGATCAAACGCCTGACCCTCTCCCGGCCCCCGACTAAAGCATTCGTGGGCGGACTCTTCGGCCACCCTCTCCCGTAAAGGGAGAGGGGAAATGCCCGCGCGCTGTTGCTTTCACTCTTTCGCTGAAATCTCCTTCCTGCCCGCGCACGGAGCGTCAGAACAAACCCGCTAAACTGCGCCACCCCTGACCACCGGCTCCCCCGTGAACGCAGTCCACCCGCCTGCCCGCAAGCGCAACGCCGCGCTGATCTTCATCTTCGTCACCGTGCTGATCGACGTGCTGTCGTTCGGCGTGATCATTCCGGTGCTGCCGCACTTGGTGCAGGACTTCGTGGGCGGCAGCATCGCCGAAGCGGCGATCTGGGTTGGCATCTTCGGCATGGTGTTCGCGGGCGTGCAGTTCGTCAGCTCGCCGATCCAGGGCGCGCTGTCGGATCGTTTCGGCCGGCGTCCGGTGATCCTGCTGTCGTGCCTGGGGCTGGGCCTGGATTTCATCTTCATGGCGCTGGCCAATTCGCTGCCGTGGCTGATGGTGGGGCGCATCATTTCCGGCATCGCCTCGGCCAGCTTCACCACCGCCAACGCCTACATCGCCGACATCACCCCTCCCGAGCAGCGCGCCAAGGCCTTTGGCCTGATCGGCGCGGCGTTCGGCGTGGGCTTCATCATCGGCCCGCTGATCGGCGGCCTACTGGGCGACATCGGCCTGCGCCTGCCGTTCTGGTTCGCGGCGGGACTGGCGCTGCTGAATTTCCTGTACGGCTGGTTCGTGCTGCCGGAATCGCTGCCGCCGGAAAAGCGCGCGGCGCGCTTCGACTGGTCGCACGCCAATCCGTTCGGATCGATGCTGCTGCTCAAGCGCTATCCGCAGGTGTTCGGCCTGGCCGCCGTGGTGCTGCTGACCAATCTGGCGCACTACGTGTATCCCAGCGTGTTCGTGCTGTTCGCCGACTACCGCTATCAGTGGGGCCCGCGCGAGGTGGCATGGGTGCTGGCCGCGGTGGGCGTGTGCAGCGTGATCGTGCAGGCCGGGCTGATCGGCCCGCTGGTGAAGCGTCTGGGCGAACGCCGCGCGCTGCTGTTCGGCCTGGGCTGCGGCGTGATCGGTTTCGTGATCTACGCGTTCGCCGGCGTCGGCTGGCTGTTCCTGATCGGCCTGCCGATCAGCGCGCTGTGGGGGCTCGCCGGTCCGACCACCCAGGCGCTGATCACGCGCCAGGTCGGCGCCGACGTGCAGGGCCGCATCCAGGGCGCGCTGATGAGCCTGGTGAGCCTGGCCGGCATCTTCGGGCCGATGCTGTTCGCGGGCACCTTCGCGTTGTTCATCGGCGAACGCGCGCCTATGACTTTCCCCGGCGCGCCGTGGCTGCTGGCGGGCGCGCTGCTGTTCTGCGGATTGCTGGTGGGCTGGCGCTACGCGCGCGAACGCCCGGCGGCGGCCTGACGGGAGAACGCCATGCCCTGGCCGAACACGATCACTGCCGCAGAGCACCGCGGCTTCGCCGCGCTGCTGATCGACGCGCCGCATGCGCGCGCGGCGCTGTCGCTGCACGGCGGCCAGCTGCTGTCGTTCGTGCCGCAGGGCTTCGACGATCTGCTCTGGCTGTCCCCGATCAGCCGTCGGCCGCCGCACGCGATCCGCGGCGGCGTGCCGGTGTGCTGGCCGTATTTCGGGCGTCAAGGCCAAAGCGACCGCGCGCCGCAGCATGGCTTCGCGCGCAACACGGCGTGGACTCTGCTCGACGCGCACGCGGACGCCGAAGACGCCATGGTCCTCACGCTCGAGCTGCCCGCGCACGCGGCCACGCCGCTGCGGCTCACCCAGACGCTGCGCATCGGCCGCACGCTCACGCAAACGCTGGTCACGCGCAACGACGGCGCGGAGCCGGTGCTCTACACCCAGGCGCTGCACACGTATTTCCGCGTCGGCGATGCGGCGCGCGTGCGAGTGGCGCCGCTGCACGGACTGCGCTATGCGGACAAGTACGATGCTGGCGAACACGTGCAGAACGGCGACTGGGACCTACACGACCCGCGCGACCCCGGGCGCAGCGACCGCATCTATCGCCACAGCGCATCGCGTTTCACGTTGCTCGATCCGGTATTGAAACGCCGCATCGAGCTGAGCACCGCAGGCAGCCGATCGCTGGTGCTGTGGAATCCGGGCGCGGAGGGCGTGCAGGCCTTGGGCGATGTGCCGGGCGAAGGCTGGCGGGAATTCGTGTGCGTGGAGCCGGCCAATGCAGGCGAAAATGCAGTGGAGCTGGCGCCCGATGCGACGCACGTGCTGGAGCAGCGCATCGGCGTGTCTGCGCTGCGTTGATAGGGGTTTCGTTGCTGTCTTTTTTTGTGTGAGCGGCTTTCCTTGAGGGACGCCGCTGCTACACAAGCACAAACAAGAAAGGCCGCATCGCTGCGGCCTTTCTTGTTCAACTTTCGGATAGGCCACTCAATCGTTTTCGACATGCAGGATCCGGCCGTCGTTCGCATCCAGATGGATCTCGACACCCTTGCCGTTCGAATTCTCGGCCTCGGCTTTCCATATGCCGTCGTCGAAATCGACGTCGTGGACTTTGGAATAGCCGTCCACCGCCAGCTTGGCCTTGACGTCGTCCTCGCTTAGCGACGACACCAGCTTATCCGCGTATACGCGCCCGCTGGCCGCATCGATACGCACGTCCACGCGGTTGCCGTCGGCGCTGGTGGCGTCGGTCTCCCAGGCGCCGTCTTCGAAATCAAGATCGTCGATACGGGTGTAGCCGCCTTCGGTCAGCAGCGCGCGCACCTGGGTTTCGGTGAGCGCGTCGCCCGAATCGTCCTGCGCTAGCGCAGCGCCGGATGCGAACAGCGCCGCGGTCATCGACACGAGCAAATAGGGTTTGCGCATTGGATCGCTCCTGCGGTGAAGGGGCGCCGAGCATGCCGAGGCGCAGCGGACTGCCGCGTGAACTCACGGTTCCTCGACATTGCTGAGCGCAACGCAACGAAGGCCGGTCAATGCGCGCGACGCCACACCAGCAGGGTCGATGCGCCGGCCAGCAAGCCCCAGAACGCCGAACCGATGCCGCCCAGCGAAACCCCCGACGCGGTCACCAGGAATGCGATCAGCGCCGGTTCGCGATCGTGTTCCTCGCGCATCGCCGCGGCCAGGCTGTTGCCGATGGTGCCGAACAGCGCCAGGCCGGCGATGGCCATCACCAGCTCTTTCGGGAATGCGGCGAACAGCGCCGCGACCGTGGCGCCGAACAGCCCGACCACCACGTAGAACGCGCCGGCGCAGATCGCCGCGACATAGCGCCGCTCCGGATCGTGGTGCGCTTCGCGGCCCATGCAGATCGCCGCGGTGATCGCGGCCAGATTCAGCGCGAACGCGCCGAACGGCGCCAGCAGCGCGTTGACCGCGCCGGTGCAGCCGATCACCGGCGAGATCGGCACGCGATAGCCGGAGGCGCGGATCACGGCCACGCCCGGCACGTTCTGCGAGGTCATGGTGACGATGAACAGCGGCAGCGCGATGCCGAACACCGACGCCAGCGACAGCGCCGGCATGGTGAACACCGGGCGCGCGAACCGCAGGCGCACCTCGCCCAGATGCAGCAGGCCGCTGGCGCCGGCGATGCCCACGCCGACCAGCAGGGTGACAATGACCGCATAGCGCGGAAACAGCCGTCGCCCGCACAGGTAGGCCACGAACATGGCCAGCGCCATCCCTAGCTGCGTCTGCATGGAGACGAATACATCCAGGCCGAAACGCAGCAGCACGCCGGCCAGCATGCCCGAGGCCAGCGACACCGGAATGCGGCCGAGCATGCGTTCGAACAGTCCGCTGAAACCGGCGGCCGTCATCAGCAGCGCCGACAGCACGAATGCGCCGATCGCCTCCGCATACGGCAGGCCCGCAGTGCTGGCGATCAGCATCGCCGCGCCCGGCGTGGACCAGGCGGTCACCACCGGCATGCGGTAGCGCAGCGACAGGACGATGCAGGTCAGACCCATGCCCAGCCCCAGCGCCCACATCCACGACGCGATCTGCGCGGTCGATGCGCCCAGCGCCTGCGCCGCCTGGAACACGATCACCGCCGAACTGGCGAAGCCGACCAGTACGGTGACGAAGCCAGCGGCGAGCGCGGACAGCGAGAAGTCGCGCGCCAAGCGAGTGAGCCGATCGAAGACCATGCGCGCGACAGACAGCGGAACGGGCGGTCATTGTCGCCCGGGTAGCGGATCGATGCGCCGGCAAAGCAGCCAGCGCCGGTCACGTGGGCGAATCAGTCGGTGACGCGGCGGGCCATTCCGGAAAGCACCGGCATTTGCGGCTTGCCGTTGCCCAGGCGGTCGGGCTGCACGTTGAATGGATAGCTGGCATTCCACCAGGGGCCGCCGGCCCAGTAGGTCCATCCCAGCCAGACGTCGGCATTGGCTTCGACGTGCTCCAGCATCTGCTTCAGCGCGCTCAGGCAAACCGCACCGCTGCCGGCGCCGAACTCGCCCAGGAAGCCGCGCTTGCCGTGCAGGCGCAGCCAGTCGGTGAAGGCCTGCAGCTTCTGCGCGCCGATCCGCTCGCTCTGGCATTCGCCGGACGTGCCCGAATAATCCTGGTCCAGGTACTGGTGGGCTTCGAACGCGATGCGGTCGGCCGGATCGGCGATGGCCAGCAGCGCCTCCCCGTTGGAGGTGCCGCCGTACCAGAGGTCGTTCCAGCTGTGCGCGCCGCTGTAGGCGGTGCCCGGCACCAGCACCAGATTCTTGGCCCCGGTTGCGCGGATCGCGTTCAATCCGGTTTGCGCGGCCGTCGCCCAGTCCTTCGCGTCGATACCGTAGGGCTCGTTCATCAGGCCGAAGATCACCGCGTCGTCGTCCCCGAACTCGGCCGCGAGCCGGCGCCAAAGATCCGCGAACACGGCGACCGGCGTTTCCGCGCCACCGATGCGCTTGCCGTAGTAGCGGCCGTAGTTGTGCGGGTCCAGCACCAGCTGCATGCCCTGGGCTTTCGCATGCGCCACCGCGGCCTTGAGCAGCGCCAGCTGCTGCGGGTCCAGCGCCGCGTAGGGCTGCGGCTGCAGGCGCTCCCACAGAAACGGCAGGCGCACCGTATTCATGCCCTGGGCGGCGTAGTACGCGTAGTCCGTTGCGCCGGGGTAGGTGTAGTCCTTGTGCAGCACGCCGGGCTTGCGCGACGAATTGAACTCCGCGCCGGCCAGATTCACGCCTGCGTAGCGCAGTGACTGGGGTGCTTGCGCCAGCGCCGGCGCAAGCGGCAGGAAAAGCGCGAAGACCGCAACGCTCAGGCGGCAGCGCCAAGGGATAAGCATGGTTTAGACCTGGGTTTCGAAGGTCGCGCGTCGGATTTCAGGGGGGTCTTTTGTCGCGACGACCAGCGGGCCTTGAGAATAAAGTCATCCGCACAACATTGCTGTGATCGCGACTCCAGCATCGCGACCTTCGGCCACGGCGGTGACTACCAGATCCGCGCCGCGCACCGCGTCGCCGCCGGCGAAGAGTTTCGGATTGGTGGTTTGGAACGGCAGCCGTTCGCTGCCATCCGGCGCGATGCCGCCGGCGACGATGCGCCCGTTCGGCCGGCCTTCCACGCCCTGCGCCGCCAGCCACTCCGGCACTTCGGGCGAAAAGCCGAAAGCGATGATCACAATATCCGCCTGCAGCAGCGATTCGCTGCCTTCGATGGGCACCGCGCTGCGGCGGCCGCGCGCGTCGGGTTCACCCAGTTCGGTTTCGACCACGCGCACGCCGGTGACGCGATCGTCTGCGCCTTCGATGGACAGCGGGGCGCGGTTGAACAAAAAGCGCACGCCTTCCTCGCGCGCGTTGGCCACTTCGCGCGCCGAGCCGGGCATGTTGGCTTCGTCGCGGCGATACGCGCAGGCGACGCTCGCCGCGCCCAGGCGGATCGCGCTGCGCACGCAGTCCATTCCGGTGTCGCCGCCGCCCAGCACTACCACGCGTTTGCCGGTCATCTCGGGCACGGCGATGGTGTCTTCCCAGCCGGCGATGGGACGACCCCAAGGATCGTCGCCGGTGACGATGCGGCCGTTGTTGACCAGGAACGGCAGCGCCGGCAGCACGTTCTTCAGATCCTGCCCCGGTAATCCGCCATCGGTGTAGCGATAGGCGCCGGTGCCGAGAAAGACCGCGTCGTAGTCGGTCAACAGTTCCTCGATCATGAGATCCTTGCCGATCTCCACGCCCAGGCGGAACTGCACGCCCATGCCTTCCAGGACTTCGCGACGACGCGCGATGACGCTCTTCTCCAGCTTGAAGCTGGGAATGCCGAACTGCATCAGCCCGCCGATCTGCTCGTAGCGGTCGAACACCACCGCGGCGATGCCGTTGCGCGCCAGCACGTCGGCGCAAGAGAGTCCTGCCGGGCCGGCGCCGATCACCGCCACGCGCTTGCCGGTCGCGACGACCTCACTCAGGTCGGGGCGCCAGCCTTTTTCCAGCGCCGCATCCACGATGTATTTCTCCACCGCACCGATGGTCACCGCGCCGAAACCGTCCTCCAGCGTGCAGCTGCCTTCGCACAGGCGATCCTGCGGGCACACGCGCCCGCACATCTCCGGCAGCGGATTGGTGGTGTGGCACAGCGCCGCGGCCTCGTCGATGCGGTTTTCCTGCACCAGCTGCAGCCACTGCGGGATCGCGTTGTGCACCGGGCACTTCCAGCTGCAATACGGGTTGCCGCAGTCCAGGCAGCGCCCCGCCTGGTGCTGCGCCTCGGGCAGGGCGAACCTGCCGTACATCTCGCCCCAGTCGCCGGACTTGCGCAGATCCAGCGGGATGCGCCGCGGCATCTGGCGCGGGAGTTCAACGAACTGGAAGACTTGCTTGCGGCTCATGATGATTCCGATACTACTAAAGACTGTTTGAAACCTCTTCTCCCGCTTGCGGGAGAAGGTGCCCGTAGGGCGGATGAGGGTGTTCTTCGCGAAAAACCCCTCACCCTAACCCTCTCCCGCAAGCGGGAGAGGGGATGAAAACTAGGCCGCCCGCCGCAACGATTCCGTCAACGACTCCAGACTCGCCGCCTTCGGCTTCACCAGCCAGAACTTGCCCACGTAGTCGCGGAATTCGTCCAGCAGCTGCTGCGCCCAGATGCTGCCGGTGAGTTCGCGGTGGCGCGTGATCAGCGTGTGCAGATGCTGGCGGTGGCTTTCGAAGCCTTCCGGGGAGATGCGGTGGATGTCGATCAGTTCGTGGTTGTAGCGGTCGACGAAATCGCGGTCCAGATCCAGCACGTAGGCCAGCCCGCCGGTGAAGCCCGCGCCGAAGTTCAGGCCGGTGCGGCCCAGGACCATGACGATGCCGTCGGTCATGTATTCGCAGCAGTGGTCGCCGGCGCCTTCGATCACCGCCAGCGCGCCGGAGTTGCGCACCGCGAAGCGCTCGCCGGCGCGGCCCGCGGCGAACAGTTCGCCGCCGGTGGCGCCGTACAGGCAGGTGTTGCCGAGGATCGCGGTGTTGCGCGCCTCGAAGCGCGCGCCGCGCGGCGGGCGCACCACCAGCCTTCCCCCCGCCATGCCCTTGCCGACGTAGTCGTTGGCCTCGCCTTCCAGCTCCATCAGCAGGCCGCCGGCGTTGAACGCGCCGAAGCTCTGGCCCGCGGTGCCGCGGAAGCGCAGCGTTAGCGGCGCATCGTGCATGCCGTGGTTGCCGTGCGCGCGCGCAATCGTTCCCGACAGGCGCGCGCCGATCGAGCGGTCGGTGTTGTGGATCAGGAAGCGCTGCTCGCCGCCGCTTTTCTTCGCGATCGGCTGCGCCATCAGCCCGTCCAACTGCGTGGCCAGACTGTCCGGCGATTCGTACAGGCGCTGCGCGGCGCAGTGGCCGGCGTCCTGATGCACATGCTTCAACAAACGCGAAAGATCCACGCGCACGCCAGGACGCGGCGATATTTCCAGCTGCTGCAGCAGATCGGTGCGGCCGACGATCTCGTCCAGCGAGCGCGCGCCCAGGTAGGACAGCCATTGCCGCACTTCTTCGCTGAGCAGGCGGAAGAAATTCTCGACGCGCTCCGGCAGTCCGGTGAAATGTTTCGCGCGCAGGTTTTCATCCTGCGTGGCCACGCCGGTGGCGCAGTTGTTCAAGTGGCAGATGCGCAGGTACTTGCAGCCGAGCACGATCATCGGCGCGGTGCCGAAACCGAAACTGTCGGCGCCCAGCAGCGCCGCCTTGACCACGTCCAGCCCGGTCTTGAAGCCGCCGTCGGTCTGCAGCACGGCGCGGTCGCGCAATTGATTGGCGACCAGCGCCTGGTGCGATTCGGCCACGCCCAGTTCCCAGGGCACGCCCGCGTAGCGGATCGAACTCAAGGGGCTGGCGCCGGTGCCGCCGTCGTGTCCGGAAATGGTGATCAGGTCCGCGCCGGCCTTGACCACGCCAGCGGCGATGGTGCCGACACCGGCGTGCGACACCAGCTTCACCGAGATCAGCGCCGTCGGATTGACCTGGCGCAAATCGAAAATCAGCTGCGCCAGATCTTCGATCGAATAGATATCGTGATGCGGCGGCGGCGAAATCAAACCGATGCCCGGCTTGGCGTAGCGCAGCCGCGCGATCATCTCGTTGACCTTGTGCCCCGGCAGCTGGCCGCCCTCGCCGGGCTTGGCGCCCTGCGCGATCTTGATCTGCAGCACTTCGGCGTTGACCAGATACTCGGGCGTGACGCCGAAGCGCCCCGAGGCGACCTGCTTGATCTTGCTGCGCTTGGCGGTGCCGTAGCGGGCCGGGTCTTCGCCGCCTTCGCCGGAATTGCTGCGTCCGCCCAGGCGGTTCATGGCGATGGCCAGCGCCTCGTGCGCTTCCGGCGACAGCGCGCCCAGGCTGATCGCGGCGGTGTCGAAACGGCGCAGCAGGTCGCCGGCGTCGGCGACTTCGTGCAGCGGCGTCGGCGTGTGCGCCTGCTTCAGCTGCAGCAGATCGCGCAGCGCCGAAGGCGGACGCGCATGCACGTAGTCGGTGTATTTCTTCCAGTCTTCCGGCGCGCCGGTGCGCGTGGCGTGCTGCAGGCTCATCACCACGTCCGGGTTGTACATGTGGTATTCGCCGCCGTGCACATACTTGATCAGACCGCCGACTTCGAGCTTGTGCAGCTCGTTCCAGGCGCGACGGGTGAGTTCGCGCGCTTCCACGTCCAGCCGCGCCAGGCCGGCGCCGCCGATGCGCGAGGCGGTGTCGGGGAAGCACAGCGTCACCACGTCTTCGTCCAGGCCCACGATCTCGAACAGCTGCGCGCCGCGGTAGCTGCTGATGCTGCAGATGCCCATCTTGGAAATGATCTTGGACAGACCCTTGTAGATGCCTTTGCGATAGCTGCGCCCGATCTGCGCCTGTTCGCCGCCTTTCTTCAGCAGCAGGATGCCGCGCCGGCCCAGGTCGAACAAAGTCTGGTAAGCGAGGTACGGATACACCGCGGTGGCGCCGAAGCCGAGCAGGCAGGCGATGTGGTGCGGGTCGCGCGCGGTGCCGGTTTCGATGATCAGGTTGACGTCGCAGCGCAGGCCCGCGCCCGCCAGGTGATGGTGCACCGCGCCGGTGGCGAGCAGCGCGTGCACCATCGGACGCTCGGCGACCGGATAGCGGTCGGTCAGCAGCAGCATGACCATGCCGTCACGCGCGGCGGCTTCGGCCTGCGCGCAGATGCGCTGGATGCCGGCCTTCAGGCCTTCCTCGTGCGAATACGACAGATCGATCAGCGCGTTCTTCTGGTCGTAGGGCGGCATCTTCAGCAGCTGCCGCAGCTTGCGCTGCGACAGCACCGGCGAATTGAGGATGACGTGGTTCACCGTTTCCGGCGCGGCGTGGAAGATGTTGGTTTCGCGCCCCAACTGCGTGGTCAGCGACATCACGCAGTCTTCGCGCAGCGGATCGATCGGCGGATTGGTGACCTGGGCGAAGGCCTGGCGGAAGTAGTCGTACAGCGGCCGCGTCTGCCGGCTGAGCACCGCCATGGGCGTGTCGTCGCCCATCGAGCCGGTGGCTTCCTGCTCGGTTTCGGCCAGCGGGCGCAGCACGTGCTCCACCTCCTCGTTGGTCAGCTGGAACAGCTTGTGGTAGCTGCGCAGGGTCTTCTCGTCGAATGGCTCCTCGACCAGCGACGGGTCGATCAGCTCGGTCTGCAGATAGGTCACGCCGTGCTGCAGCCACTGCTTGTACGGAGCGCGGCCGCGGTTGATGCGGTCGATGGCCTCGCTGTCCAGCAGGTCGCCGCGCTTCAGGTCGATGGCCATCATCTCGCCCGGGCCCAGCTTGCCCTTGCGCACGATGCGCTCGGCCGGCAGTTCCCACACGCCGGCTTCGGAAGCCACCAGGAAATGGCGGTCGGAAGTCAGCAGCCAGCGCGCCGGGCGCAGGCCGTTGCGGTCGAGCATGCACGCGGCATAGCGACCATCGCAGGCGACGATGCCGG